>Ga0247707_1000004_pt1 | contig 28032 bp, 32 predicted proteins | sample 22E_NmetaG_FD_189044 | JGI IMG/M metagenome (GOLD analysis project Ga0247707, IMG submission 189044) | Soil microbial communities from hillslope of Landscape Evolution Observatory, University of Arizona, Oracle, AZ, United States - 2-2-E_N | ecosystem: Engineered > Artificial ecosystem >...
TGCGAGGTGACGGCGATGCGGTCCCCGTCGCTCAGTTTCTCGAGGTCAGACTCGGCGGCGGCTCGTACGAAGACTTGCCAGGTCACGCCGACCGGCGGCCACGGTGCACCAGGTGCGTGAGAAACTCTTCCTTGTTCGTAAATCCGGGAAGCAGCCCTTCGTCGGCCTGCCGTTTGACATCTTCCACCATCGCGACAACGGCCTCAGGACCACCCTCGTCCCTCACCCACTGGTCGAAGCTCTGGTCCGCAGACACGGCCCCGATGGTACCAGCGCGGTCTGCGGAGGTGCCTGATCTCGACGGGTCAGCGACCCACGACGCGGCACGAGGCCATCGCGTGTCGCCGTTCGACCTGCCCCAGATCCAGGCGGCAGGCGTGGTCGCCAGGATCGCCCATACCGCCGGCTCGGTGGCAGAGTCGTCGCCGTAGCCGATGACGTGAGGCAGCGACGACGGCGTAGGGTGCGGTTAGCGGGCCTCCGGCCGGCCGGATGCTGGCACTCGGACGTCGAAGCACCGGACTTGTCAAGACGACGGGCTCCCCGATTGGGGACTCCCCGCGGTGGCATCCTCGGTTGTTCCGTCCTCAACACCTTCTTGGGCCCTCGAACCTTCATCGACGACCCGCGGCTCGTTCACTTCCTCGGCGAGTTCCACAGCCGCGCCATCATCCGCCTGATCCGGATCAAGCCGTGGCGGGGATGGGATGTCATTCTGCGCTGTCTGGGCACGACTCTCCTCGTCGACCGGAAGGGCCCCGTCCTGCGATGACAGCGACGTTGAGACAAGCTGGACCGCCACATCCGACTCGTCGGTGTCGGCGCCGGTACGGAGTTTGGGCGGTGATGCTGCCCAGGGCTTGATCGTCTGCACCGTCGACTCGTAGAAGCTGTCGAGTAGGTCGAGGACGGAGCCGACGAAGCTTCCCCGACCCTGGCCCCGCTTCGTGCCCATGGGAGCCGTGAGGGCCAAATCGAACGACCGCAGGTCTCGTTTGGCGTCCTGGATGAGGAGCGCTGGGTTCTGTCGCACGTCGCGCAGCAGCTCCGATGTCGACGCGCCCCTGGCATGGGCAGCGAAGCAGTCGACCCGCAGAGAGTCGGGCGCGTTCTTGAGCTGGCGGACCAGCCAGTTGACACGAGTCAGCGGACGGCCCTCACGGGGAGCATCGATGGTGACCGCGGACGTGACGCGGCCGGACCGGAGATCCGCGGTGATGGTGATCGGACCGATGGCGTTCGGGATCCTCACGGCCCCGTCGACGCGTCCCAGGGACACCAGCGACGACACGAGGGCTTGCGCTCGCGAGGCCGGCTCCGCCAGCTCCTTTCGGCTCAGGACCGGCTGTACCTCCACGCCGAGCTGGCGCCCCAGTCGGAGACATGCGTACCGCATCAGCTGGTCCCAACGGCTGGCGACCTCAGCGGCACCCTTATCGTTGGATCGGAGTGTGCCGGCAACCACCGCCTCGCGCACAGCCACCCACGACGACCCCATGTCCTCGAACTCGAGCGCGCCGGATCGCGGATGTTCGAGGTACCGGATGAGCTCGCCGAGGATCCAGGCTTGGTCGGGGTCGGCGACGCCTCGGTGGACCTTCTGCATCACGGCCTCCGTGAGGACCTGGGTCCAGGACAAGTGGTGGAGGCTGACTCGCTTGAGCTTCCGCTTGTCGACGGCGGTCGGATGCGTGCCCGCGATTGGCGGGATCTCGTTCGAGATGGTGAGCACGGCGTCGAAGCCTTGTTCCCGGGCTACATCGAGATAGGTCTCGAGCTGCGCAGCCTCAAGTCGATTCGGTCCCGTCTTGACCTCTACGAGGCTGACCCACGTGCGAGCGCCCCGCCTGACCCGGATCAGGCCGTCCGGAAAGACCCGGTGGTCGCCCACCGTGAAGGGCACCTCGATGAATGTCTCCACCGCTCCTGATGGCGCGCCGAGGGGTCCGAGAACAGCCTTGGCGAACTCCCGGACCGCCGACATGACGGCGAGAACGGCCGAGGTCGCCCGCCGCTCCTGCTCCTCCGCCCCGCTGATGCCCGATGTCGGGATCAGGCGAGCGGCATGCCACGACTCCTCCGCCATTCCGAACATTCCCTTCGCTCGCAGGGTCCACCAATGAAACGGGTCGGCGGCTCGAACGTCTGCTGCCGAACGTCCCCAGGCTATACAGACTTGCAGGTAGCCGAGCTACCTGCGTTGGAACCGCTACCTTCCGTCGCGTCCGGATACGCTGCGACTCGTGTCTGAGCAGGTCAAGAGGGTCGGACGGCCCCGGAAGTGGGACAGCGAGGCCGAGCGCAAGCGGGCCTATCGGCAACGGCGGGCGGCGGAGCTGGCTGATCCGTTGGCACTGCGAGAGGCGGCCCGGGCGGCCAGAGCCGAGGCGGCGGAGAGCGCCGCTGCCGCTGACGTGGCGAGGCGGGAAGCCGATCGGTGGCGGGCGAGGGCGGCGGTAGCGGACAAGCGGGCTCAGCAGGCGACCCAACGGGCCACGAGGGCGGAGTCGGCGGCACGATCGGCACACGCTCAGCGGGATGAGGCACGCCGCTTGCTCGGGCGCAAGCTGCAGTGGGCAAGGGACGCCAAGCACCTCAGGGACGACCCGGACGCGTTGCTGGCTCTGATCGCCGAGCTCAATCAGCAGGTTGCCGATCTCCGCACCCGGCTCGGAGCCGTCACCCGCCAGCTGCACCGGGCCAGTACCCAGTGGTGACCGGATTTCCTGCGCGTGCAGCACATTTGGCAACTCCCGTGTCAACAACGCCGGTGCACGCTCCGCTCTGTGGACCAGCCCGGGCTGACGCCGGCGCAGCGGAGTCTCCGTGCCCGCATGGGCGCGTACGCGCTGCACGCCACGCACGACCCTCGTGAGACGACCAAGGAGGCCCGGGACGCGTTCATGGCGCGGTTCGAGCGGCAGGTCGATCCGGAGGGGCGGCTCTCACCCGCCGAGCGGCATCGGCGGGCCGAGGCGGCCAAGAAGGCGTACTTCACGGGGCTTGCATTGAAGTCGGCCAAGGCCCGCCGGCGGCGGACGAGAGGCTGACGCGGGACTTCAGCGCGGGAGGAGCCCGGCGTGCCGCAGCTCGTCGATGGCCTCCTCGGGGACGCCGACCACGTTGAGATGCACGATGGCGTCACCGTCCGGGCCGTCGACGATGTCGACGACGCGGGCCAGGAACGGCTCGACGGAGTCGCCAGCCACGATCAGGGCACCCGGGCGGACGCGGTCGGGTTCCAGGGCCTCGGAGAGGAACGCCCACACCTGGCCCGTCTCGTCGACCTGGTTCACGTCGGCGGGCAGGGTGACGATCACGCCGTCGCGGTCGGTCACAGCTCCCTCCCTACGTGATGCGGGTTGATTCGAACCTCGCCGAAGACGTCCAGCAGACGCTCGGCAACGCCTCAGTGTACGAGGGCAGGACCACGCTGACGTGAGGCGCAGCAAAGGTAGGCAGCAGGTCGAAGCCCGCTTCCACGAGCGCCCCGGCGTCGACGGCGGCGTAGCGCAGTCGGGTCCGGAGGCGGGGCCCGGAGAGGATCGCGTCCACCGGCCAGCCTGGCATGACCGCCTCCGCCGAGATGGCGACGAAGGGCTCGCCGGCTCGGGAGTACCGGCGGCGGGTGGCGTCGGCGTTCCGCAGAAGCCCCTCGACCGTCAGGGGCCAGCCGCGCACCACCCGCACATCGTCGAGTTCCTCCCCGTGGCGGAGAAGCTCCTCGATGGGCGACAGGGCCACGTCACAGCCGGTCGCCGGGGCTGAGGCGGCGGTGGGCCTCACGGGCCCGCTCGTCGGCCGTGGAGGCGGCGTAGCGGGCGAGCATGTCGCGGCTCGACCATCCCGTGAGCCGGACCAGGTCGCCCTCGTTGCCGCCCTGGGCCAGCCAGGTGTGGGCGAAGGTGTGGCGGAACTGGTGGGGATGGATCTTGCCGATGCCCGCCTGCCCGCCCCGGCGCCACAGCATCTGGGTCAGGCCGGTCTCGGTCAGCGGGCCCTTCTTGCCGAGCCACAGGGCCGGCGACGCCGCGAACGGGTGCCCGGAACGGAGGCGGAGGTACCGGCCTAAAGCGAGGCCCGTCTTGCTGCCGAACGGGCAGGCCCGTCCCTTGCTGCCCTTGCCTATGACGAGGGCGACGTCCTGGTCGAAGTCGATGTCGATTACCCGTAGGCCGAGGAGCTCGGCCCGGCGCATGCCGGTGTCGACGAGCAGGCGGACGATCGCCGTGTCCCGCTTGTCCTCAAACACCTTGCCCGCGCACGCGGCCAGGAGCGCCCGCAGGTCCTCGTTGGGGAGGGCGGTCCCCGGCTTGGTCCGGGCGTGGAGCTCGTTCATGAACGCCTCGACGTGCTGGCGCTGGATGGCGGCCACGGCGGTGGGCATGCCGGCGCGCTCAAGGAAGGCGGCCAGCTGGTCGATCGCCTCCCGGTAGGTCCGATGGTGCGAGGGGAGCGGCGGGCGGCCCGCTGCGAGCGCTCAAAGTCTCGTTGGAGCGCCTTGATGTCGTTTACGCTGGCCGTCGTGACCGCCGATCTGGGCACTTGCACCCTCTTGGGACCGCACCGAGTTAGGTAGTGGAACAGCGGTGTGCTCCGGGCGACCGGAGCCCGTAGGAGGACAAAAGCCCAGGTCAGCGGCCATTTGCAGCAACGGGGAGTGGCGCAGTGGTAGCGCACCTGCTTTGGGGGCAGGCGGTCGGGGGTTCAAATCCCCCCTCCCCGACGCAATCACCCTCGCGGGTGTAGCTCAATGGTAGAGCTCCAGCCTTCCAAGCTGGCTATGCGGGTTCGATTCCCGTCACCCGCTCGCTGCAAAAGTGCTGGTCAGGGGCTATGTCAGCCCGCCTGGCTCAGCCCTCGACGGCCCGGCGTGCCACCGGCGTGCCATCCGTGATCGGCACGACGTCGGCAACGTGGCCGGCGACGAGTTCGCCAAGCGCCCGGGCGATGGCCTGATCGCGGTCCCGCGTGGCGTGCTGATTGTTGGCGGCGACGCTGATCGACGACGAATCGGCATCACTCGGTGAGCACCGGTTGGCAACCCTGGATGAGGACGGTCACTTCACCCTGCCCGTAAGGTCGTCGATGTCGACGCGCACGAGGCTGGCGATCACCCCGTGCTCGGCCAGTCCATCGACCAGTGTGGCCGCCACGAGGTGGCCCCAGATGTAGAGGGTGACCGGGCTGTCGGCCACTTCGAGGACGATGCCCACCCGAACGTTGTCGTGTTCGCAGGCGGTCATCGTCAGTCCCTGGTCAGCTCGGCGGCCGCCTTCTTGGCGCAGAGATCGTCGACGAGGTCCTTGCCGGCGCCGGCGGCGGCGATGAGCGCCGCGGTCGCCGCGTTGTTCAGGGCCCGGGGCAGCCCGTTGGAGACCCGGTGCAGTCGGGCCACGGCGTCGTCTGCGAAGAGCGCCTCGTCGCGTCCCACCAGATGCAGGTGGTGGCGGAGGTAGGCCATGGACTCGGCCAGGTCCATGGCCTTGATGTGGAAGCGGGTGGCTATGCGCTGGTCGAGGGCGGCAAAAATCCCCATGCGCAGCTGACGGGCCAGGGTGGGCTGGCCCACCAGGATGCCGGCGAAGGGCGAGGCCGAATCCATTTGGCTGTTCGTCAACAACCGCAGCTCCTCCAGCTGGGCGGGGGTCATGAGGTGGGCCTCGTCGACCACGACGACCACGCGGCGGTGGCGTTCGGCCTCTTCGGCGGCGAGCAGGTCGGCAGCCTGGGCCATGACCTCGGCCTTGTGGAAGCGGGGGGCGGCGCCGAGAGCCCGGACGATGCTCACGTAGAGGCCCCGGGTCCCGAAGGCCGGGTTGGCGATGTAGATGACTTGGTGGCGGGTGGGGTCCAAGCCGGCCACCGCGGCTCGGACCGCGACGGTCTTGCCGACGCCGACGTCGCCGAACACACAGCCCAGCGCGGCCTCGGCCACGCAGAAGCCGATGCGGGCCACCGCCTCGCCGTGGGCGGCCCGGGCGAAGAGGTCCGCAGCGGCGATGGACTTGGAGAAGGGGGTGCGCCGCAGCCCGAAGTGGGTCACCCACGGGGCCCGGCTCATGGCCGGTCCTCGCCCTCGGCGGCCAAGAGCGCAGCCTCGGCGAAGGAGACGGTGCCCACCACCTCGGCGTCATGGGCGGCGGCCACCAGGCCCAGGTAGTCCACCCCGGTGACTGGCGCCGGCGGGCGGGCGGCCTGGGGAACGCGGGCAGAGCTGTGGCGACCGATGACGAAGGGCGTGGCCACCCCGGCGGGGCGGCCCTGGCAGAACACCTCGATGACCGACAGGTCCGCAGGGTCATAGCGCAACTCCACCCGCCGGCCCACCAGGGCGGCGTCGACGCTGTAGCGGTTGGCCTCCAACGACACGGTGGCCGTGCGGCTCACCCGGCGGGCCGCCACCCACAAGAACGCCTCCCGGAGGCGGGCGGGATCGGCGGCCCGGGGCGGCCCTCCGGCCTCCCAGCGTGCGATGGGGGCCTGGTTGGTCTCGGCGTGGACGCGCCGGTTGGCCACGGACTCGGCCCACGCCTCGAAGCGGTCGTTGAGCTCGGCGAGGTCTTCGATGCCGGCATGGCAGGCCTCGGCGATGAACCGCTCGCGGATGTAGCGGTTCAATCTCTCCTGCTTGCCCCTGCCCTCGGGCGAATAGGGCGCCGAGTGGACCAGGCGGATGCCGAGCACGGCGCAGGTCCGGGCCAGGGCGTGGTTGGCGAAGGGGGCGCCCTGGTCGGTGTAGAGCACCGCCGGCAGCCCCCGGCGGGCGATGGCCGTCCTCAGCACCTCCTGGGCGGCCCGGGCGTTCTCCACGGCGTGGAAGCGCCCGTGCACCAGCAGGCGGCTGTGGTCGTCGACCACGACGAAGAGCCGGGCCCGGACCGAGGCCGACGTGCGGGGGAACGGCACCCAAGGGTCGACCACCGCGTCGGTGATCCACCGGTCGTTCGGCGCCTCGGCCTCGTAGCGGCCGAAGACCTTGGGCTCGGCGGCCAGCGCTTCTCGGTGCAGGCCCCGTCGGCGCAGCTGGTCACGCAGCGTCCGGGGCGAGACCGCCACCCGGTGGCGGGCCCAGAGGATCTCCGCGATCTGGGCGGCCGAGCGCGTCGGCAGCTCCAGGCGCAGGGCCACAGCCTCGGAGAACAGCTCGGGGCGGGCCCGCACCAGCCCGGTGTCGGAGCGGGGCCGGGGGCGCAGGGCGGCCAGTCCTCCGGCCCGGTAGTCGCGGATCCAGCGGTCGATGGTCGAGCGCCCGTAACGGCGCTCGGCGCCGTCGGGGTGGGTATGGGCGGCAGCAGCGATGGCGCGCACCACCGCACCCCGCTGGGCGCCGCTCAGCTTGGGGTTGGCTCCCTCGGCGATCACCGCCCAGCGGTGCAGGGCGATGGCCCCGGCCATGTCGTCGTCCACGTCGTCTGCCTCCTTGTCGATGCCCTCACGGGACTGGAGGCATCACACGACGCCCGCCCGGCGACGTCCACGGTGGATCTGTGGTTGTCCCCAGCAGCGTCCCGCCGGTGACGAGGCAGGCCAGGGCCCACGACGACAGTGAGGACCCCACTGCCCCGGCGAGGAGGCGCAGCGCTCCCAGCACCCTGCGGGCGGCGTCGACGGGCAGGGCAGCGACGCCGGCTTCGGCCCCGACGGCCACGGCCACGGCCACCAGGCCGGCGGCCAGCGTCGGCGCCCGGGCCCGCAGGCGCCGCAGCCAGTCCCGGGCCGTGGTGTAGGGCACGTCGGCCGCCTCGGCGGCCGCGCCCGTGAGGGCGTCGGCCTCGACGACGGCCTCCACCACGGCACCGATGTCGTCGACCACGTCGAGGCGGTGCTGCAGCAGGAACGAGGGCAGCAGGGCGTGGCTGCGCCGGCACGCCGTGCATTGCGTCCGGCGTATCCACACCCGCCGGCCGGTCCCGCCCCCGGAGCGCACGTGGCGCCAGTAGCCGGAGCGGAAGCGCAGCGGCATCTCGCAGTCCGGACAGCAGGGCCGCGGCGTGGCGACCTCCTTGCCGTCGTTCGCGTACTGCTCGACCGCCAGCGGGCAACGCCATACGATGGCCAACGGTGGCAACACCACCTTGGACCCCTCCCGATGACAGTTGACCGACTGCGGGAGGGGTCCCTCGCGTTCGGGGACGCGTCATCGTCGTCGTTCGCTTCACCGCCGGCAACGCGGGTCACGTCCCCAATGAGCGTTGCCGAACCGGCCGCTCAGGAGATCAGATAGTTCTGCCGCTTACAGCTGATAGCGGAGCGCAGCCGCCGACGAGGCGTGACCCATCCGGTGCATGAGCTCCCGGGTGCTGGCGCCGGTGGCGGCCGCCAGCGTGTTCGCCGTGTGCCTGAGGTCGTGGAAGTGCAGCTCTTCCATGTCTACGGCCCGGCGGGCCTTCGTCCACTTGGTCGAGAAGTTGCTGCGCCTCAGCCGGCCACCCTTCTGCCCGCAAAACACCAGCCCGTCGACCCCCGGCTGGGCGAACTTCGCGAGGTGCTCCTCGAGGACCGGGATCAGGGGCGGCGGGAGAGCCACGGTCCGCCGGCCCGCGTCGGTCTTCGGCGGCCCGGCGCTTAGCCCGGCGCTGGCCTCGACGAGCACCTCGGACACCGTCATCGTCCCGTGGAGGAGGTCGAGGTGCCGGCGAGTGAGCCCTACCAGCTCGCCCCACCGGCAGCCGGTGAGGGCCGCCGTGAGCACGAGGGCCCGGTACTGCGGCTCGACCGCCGCGGCCAGCTCGAAGACCTGGGCCACGCTCGCTACCGGCCGCTCCGGGCTGTGCTCGACGCCGGCGCCCTTGATGGTGCACGGGTTCCGGACGATGACCTCGTCGGCCACCGCGGTGCCGAGGATGGTCCGCAGGAGCCGGTACGCCTTGGCGACGGTCGGCTCCCCGAGGCCAGTGCTCAACAGGTCGGAGTGCCAGCGTCGAACGGTTGACGGGGTGATCCGGCCCAGTTCGGCAGCACCGAGGCCCGGCAAGATGTGGAGGCGCAGGAGGGAGCCGTAGAACTCCCGCGTTCGAGGGCGGAGCGGTCGGGACCTCAGCCATTCGCCGGCGTAGGAGTCGAAAGTCACCTGGCCCGACCTCGGCTCGATCCACCGGCCCCGGAGCATGTCGGCCTGCACCGTGGCGAGCCAGCGGTCCGCATCGGTCTTCGTCGAGAACGTCTCCGGTGCCGTGTACTCCGCGCCGGCCTCGTCGCGGTAGCGGGCCTGGTAGCGCCCGCTGGGCAGCTTCCGAATCGAGCCGAACCGCCGCCGGCCCTTGCTGGTCGAGGCCATCGTCATCCTCTCTTCGGGGGCCGGGGCGACACGCCGCCGGCGACGCGCTGGTCTGTCTTTCCGAGCATCCCGAGCTGTCGCGCACGCGCAACCCACTTCGCAGCCGCGGAGCGCGTGGCCTTCATCTGCTCGGCTACGGCCCGCGTGGGAGCGTCACCAGCCTCCCAAGCCTTCGAGTAGATCGCGGCGACCTGTGCGAAGTGTTCCGCATCATAGAGCCGTCGAGTCGAGCTGCGCAGTTCAGCGGCTCGTTCCGTCAGCATCTCCCGGTTCTCGGCGCTCGTAGCGGGGTCGGCCGCGACGTGGGCAGCGATGTCCGCGAGGCCCTGGCGATTGCTCCGGACGAGCGTCGCTACGGGCAGGGACCTTATGACGCTGGCTGTCACCACCTGGTACGAAGCTCCCGGGCGAAGCGGCACCTTCCGTTTGCCCTCGCCCTCACCAGCCTCCTTGAACGACCGCACATCGAGGCCGACGCACTCGCGCCTTCCGTTCACGATGCCGAAGTGGCTTGTGATGTGCCAGGGCCCTTGGATCGTGTCCGGCCAGCGGCTGGAGACGGAGGCGATGTCTCGTGATGCCATACCCCGAACGGTAACGACTCGGGAAAGACCTGTCAAGGTGTCTGTCCTTTCCCGTTAGCTGTCAGCACGGGTAACTGGGAAAGCGTTGACGGTCCTATCCCGAGCTACCACCATTCACGGCATGGTCAACATCGCAACAACGGCCGACAGCCTCCACGACCTCGCCCTCGTTCGAGCGATGACGGAGAGCGGAGAGGCGCGGGAGATTCGCCAGCGTGCCCGGGTCAGCCTGACCGAGATGGCCGGCGCCGTTGGCGTTGCGCCGGCGACGGTCGCCAGGTGGGAGGTGGCCGACCGCCGGCCCAGAGGCGATGCTGCCCTCCGGTACCTCCGAGTCCTCCAGAGCCTCCAAGGACTCCAGGAGGTCGCATGAGCCGCCGACTCGTCGCCCTGGCCGACGCTGCGTCTGCCGAGCGCCCGTGGGCGACGGCGCGTTACCTCCGGCGCCTGGTCGCGACCCGGCGCATTCCGTTCCACAAGATCGCCGGGCGCATCTGGTTCGACGTCGCCGACCTCGACGCGCATGAGGAGGCCCGCAGGGTCGAGCCGCCGGCGCTGCGCCAAGTCCGGCAGCGCTCGGCATGAACCGGCAAAATGACCAGGGCGGCCCCTTCGGGCCGCCCTGCGCCGATACTCACCTACTCGCCGCCACCTCGCCACAAGGCCACGGCTATGGCTGACGATACCCGAACGGTCGTCGCCATCGGGGGCCGCTCGTGGCGTAGGGCTCAGGAGGCCCGCCGGGCATTGGTGCGTTCGTCACTCGTCGACGCTCGCTCCTGGATCGACGCTGGTCTATCTGGCTCGGTTCCGCTGGAGGTTGCTGTATGCAGTGCTGAAGGTGCTCTTGGACGCGCTCTTCGCGAGGCGCTGCGCTCGTCGCTGTCGGCATGAGCAGCACCACCATGAGCATCGACGATGCTCGCCGCCAACATGCGGGACAGGCCGGCGCGCGGCTGCTACCGCACGACCTCCAAGCCGAGGAGTCGCTGCTTGGGGCGATGCTCCTCAGAGCGGACGCCTTGGTCGCTGGTCTGGAGGTCGTGAAACCCGGCGACTTCTACAAGCCGGCGCACGGCCACATCTTCGACGCCATGCGAGCGCTGCACGCCAGTGGCAGGCCGTCGGACCCCGTCACCGTGGCGGACCAGCTGCGCCAAGCTGGCCGGCTTGAGGAGGTCGGCGGCGCAGGGACGCTGATAGGCCTGCAGGCGGCAACGCCGGCGATTGGCAACGCGGGCCGGTACGCCGAGATCGTGCGCCGCCACTCGGCGGACCGCTCCGTGGCCCAAGCCTCGGGCGAGGTACGGGAGGCTCTCCTCGCCGGTGCGGACCCAGCTCCGGCGCTCGATCGCCTCATGGCCGCCATCGCCGCGCGGACCGCCAACGGCGCGGGCGGCCTTCGTGGCGCCCTGGTGCGTGGCGACGCCATCCTCGACCTGCCGTCGCCCGCGCCCCTGGTTGCTGGGATGCTCGACCTTGACACCCTCGCCCTGCTGTACGGCCCGAGCGGCAGCACCAAGACCTTCGTGGCCCTCGACCTGGCCCTGTCCGTCGCCACGGGCACGTGGTGGATGGGCCGGGCCGTCGAGGCGGGGCCAGTGCTGTACGTCGTGGCCGAGGGCCTGGGCGGCCTCGGCGCCCGGGTGGAGGCATGGCAGCACCAGCGCCAGGTCTGGACGTGCGGGGCCATGGCCTGGTTGCCCATGGCCGTGTCGCTCATCGACCGCACCGCTGCCGCCGCATTGGCCGAGCTCGCCGCCGAGGTGAAGCCTCGCCTGGTTGTCGTCGACACCCTGGCCCGCTGCATGGTGGGCGGGGACGAGAACACGGCGAGGGACGTCGGAGTGGCGGTCGAGGGCGCCGAGGCGCTGCGCCGTGCGTCCGGCGCCTGCGTCCTCCTGGTGCACCACTCTGGGAAAGACGAAACCGCCGGCGCCCGGGGATCCTCAGCACTGCGAGCCGCCGTGGCCACCGAGATCGAGTGCCGACACGCTGAGGGTCTGACCACGCTGCGCCAGACGAAGCAGCGGGAGCACGAGGCGGCCGAGCCTATGCGTCTCACGCTCGTCCCTGTGGGCGAGTCGTGCGCCCTGGAGCGGTACCGAGGAGAGGACGACACCCTTCCCGCCGGCGCCGTTCAACTGCTCGCCGAGCTGGCCGCGATCGCCGACGCCGACGGCGTCTCGTCCACCGTCTGGATGGAGTCGAGCGGCGTGGCACATCGATCGTTCCACCGCTGGAAGAAGCGGCTGCTCGACGAGGACTACTGCCACAAGACCGGCGAGAGGGCGCAGGCTCGGTTCACCGTCTCTGACCTGGGCAAACGGCTCCTCGATGGGTAACGAAGTGCCAGGTGCCAACCATATGCCAGCAGGTGCCACGGCACCCCGTCATCAAGTGCCTGCCACAGCCACCCCCCTAAGGGGTGGCAGTTGGCACCTGACCGTGGCAGCTGACCCCGCGAGAAGGGGTGGCTCGTGAGTCCGAGAGGGGCAGCGTCGAAGGGGCGGCAGCTCCTGGACTTGGCCGTCACCGAGGCCGAGCTGCAGTCCAGCGTCCTCGACCTCGCTGGCCACCGCGGCTGGCTGAGCTACCACGTCTTCGACAGTCGCCGCTCTGCCGCCGGCTTCCCGGACCTGACGCTCGTGCGAGGAGACCGCCTCATCTTCGCCGAGCTGAAGCGGGAGGGCCGCCACCCCACGCCGGCGCAGCGCGCATGGCTTGCGGCGCTCGGCACGGTGACCGCTGTGGAGTCCCACCTCTGGCGCCCGTCGACCTGGCCTGACATCGAGCGGGCGCTGAGGTGAGGCGCTGGTGACTATTCACCGGCAGGTGCACATCGCGTGGCCCGAGCGAGGCATCGCAGCCGACGTCGACGAAGACATCGCAGAGCTCGTCCTGACCTGCTGGCAGGTGGGAGTCCACACGCTCACCTCCTGCCAGGAGTACCCGTCCACCGACGTCGTTCGGCGGGTACAGCTCGGCTTCTACCCGCGGTCCGCGGAACACTTCCTGTCGATCGCCGCTGGCGCGCCCGACGAGGTCGAGGGCAGCCTCTACATGAGGGTGCTCGAAGGGGCCGGAGATCCTCGCCGCTGGACCGTCGACTTCTCCGCTGGCGACCATGCGCCGGAAGGCGCCGCCCGGGCCGACATCCGGGTGCGCGTCTTCGTCGTCTTCCCCTTCGACGACGTCGAGGAGGTCCGCCGCCGGCTTCTCCAGGGTCCGAGGCTGACGTGACGAAGTCAGCGCCGCAGCCGAAGACCACCACCGAGCGGGGGTATGGCTGGGCCTACCAGCAGGCCCGAGACCGCCTGCTTCGCTCGAACCGGACCTGCCACTGGTGCGGGGCTCGGGCCACGACCGCCGACCACGACCCCCCGCTCATGACCGCTCCGGACCCGTCGAGCTGGCGTGGAGTGCTCGTGCCGGCCTGCGGCCCCTGCAACTTCGGCCGCCGTCATGGCAACTCGACACCGCAGCCCGAGCCCCACAGTCGCGAGTGGTGACCCGGCGCGTGGTGACCTTGTGCCGTCTCGTCCGGACACCCCCTCTGATCCTATGAAGGAGCGCTTGGCCGCTCTCGCGTAAGGGCCTCGGTGATGGCAGGCCCGGGCGCCGAGTGAAGAAGAGGCCGACGTGGGCAAGCCCAAGGTCAGCGAGGAGCCGAACCCCCGGAGCTCCTCCCGTCGCCGGGAACCGAGTGTGCGGGCACACTCGGGGTCTCCCAACCCAACCCGTCCACGACGGAAGGAGACACCGGTGGAACAACAACGACAGTACGTGGGTATCGACCTGCACCGCCGCCGCAGCGTGATCGTGCGCATGGCAACTGACGGCACCGTGCTGGACACGGTGCGCATCGAGAACGATCCGATCGCCCTGGCCGCCGAGGTGGCCAAGGCCGGTCCCGGGCCTGCGGTGGCGATGGAGGCCACCCTGGGCTGGTACTGGGCCGCAGATGTGATCGGTGAGTGCGGGGCGCAACTGCACCTGGCCCATCCGCTGGGGATCAAGGCCTTCGCCTACCAGCGGGTCAAGAAGGACGAGTCCGACGCCCGCATCCTCGCCGACCTGCTGCGCATGGGCCGACTGCCCGAGGCCTGGATCGCCCCGCCGGAGATCCGTGAGCTGCGCGAGCTCGTGCGCTACCGCCACAAGATCGTCGAGGCCCGGGCCAACGCCAAGGCCCAGGTGCACGGCGTGCTGGCCAAGCAGGGCGTCAAGGTCCCGGTGTCGGACCTCTTCGGCGTGGCCGGCAACATGTTGTTGGACAAGGTCGCCCTCGACGACGCGTACCTGGTCCGGGTGGAGTCCCTGCGCGACCTCGTCGCCCTCCACACCCGGGAGGTGGTCATGCTCGACCGCCTCATCGCCGGCCGGCTCAAGGGCCAGGCCGGCTACGAGGCCGTCCAGGCCATCCCCGGGGTGGGCAAGGTCCTGGCCGCGGTGTTCGTGGCCGAGATCGGCGACGTGCGCCGCTTCTCCCGGCCCGAGCAGCTGGCCTCGTGGGCGGGCATGACGCCCCGCCACCACGAGTCCGACACCACGGTTCGCCGGGGCCGCATCACCAAGCAGGGCAGCCGCCTGGTGCGCTGGGCCGCGGTGGAGGCGGCCATGCTGCCCCGCTCCAACAGCTGGTTGAAGTCCGACTACCACCGCATCGCCGCCCGCCGGGGCAAGAAGATCGCGGCGGTGGCCGTCGGGCGCAAGATCCTCACCCTGGTCTTCTACGGCCTGCGAGACGGCGAGGTCCGCTGTCTGGCCGAGGGGGACGCGGCGTGAGCACGGCTCGGTCACAGCCGTGGTGCGAGCACGAGCAGGTCATGGCCCCATCCGGCGGCCGAGCTTTCTGATTGCGCCCACCACGGTTGTGCCGAAGAGCTTCATGCCGCCTCGCGCTGCGAAGGGATGACGGACACCCGAGCCCTCGGTGTGTCGACGCAGCTCGGCTGCGTCCCTGAAGCCGGCCCCTGTACCGATCCCACCGACCAGGAGGTATGAGCGGACCGACCCGGCCCCGCCACCGAAGCGGGCGAAACAGCAAAGGCGCGCTCAAGAAGCCCTGGCGGGCTTCTCGGTCCATTGTGCTGTCAGCGATGACCGGGCCGTCAAGGCTCCCCCTACGGGCGGCCTGACGGCCGGCCTTGACCGCCCTCTTCCTCACCCCGGGCCACACCCGGGGATTTCAGCGCGCCGTCGACCTCGGTCGAGCAGGTCGGTGGGCGCCGATCAACCCCGAAAAGGAGCCGGCCCGGAGGGCCGGCGCGGTGTTGACAGAAAGCGCTCCTTCAGGGATGACCTGGGCGTTCGCGGCGCCACTTGGGCCATATGACGAGGGGGGAGGGGGTGGGGTAGGACCCCTCTCGTCCCGCCGGCCCCTGACCCTCGGTCAGGGGAAATCCCCCCCCGAGATTTTCAGGTCCACCCCCTGCCCGGAGGCGGACCGTAGAAGCCCTTCATCCGCCTCTCTCCGGGCCCACGGCGGCTCTACGCCCCGGTCCGCGGCCCAAGGGGGCGGTTACGGAGCGCGCCCAGTGCCTTCCTGGTGCGGGCCGTGAGGTCGGCCGTCTACCTCGTCGAGACCACGCCGGGCGTCATGGGCCACTTCGCGGCCAACTGCGAGAGGGCCGGGCTTCAATTTCGGGTCCTACCGGTCCAGAACGGACCACTTCTCGCACGACGTGACGGCGAGGCGGACGATGGCCAGGTGGCACCGCTCTTGCTGCGCCTGGAACGCACCGCCGAGGTCTTGGACTGCTCGCCGACGACCGTCAAGCGGTTGATCAAGGCGGGGGACCTGCCTGCGGTGAAGGTCAACGGGGCCACGCGGATTCGGGTCGCCGACCTGCAGGCCTACGTCGAACGGCTCGCCTCACCCGCTACCGAGAACACAGGAGCCCGCTCATGACGAAGACCACCCGGACGAGCAAGGCGGCCGGGGCCGACGCCGCCGGCCCCACCCCGGCCGAGCTGAAGGGCCGCCTCGACGAGGCCACCAACGCCAAGGGGACTCTCGAGGCCGAGCTGGTGGCGACAGCGGATCGCGTCCGGGCCGCAGCTGCGTCGGGAGACATGGATCGGGTGCTCGAGCTGCGTCGCCGCGCCGACGACCTTCCGACCCTCATCGACGGCGCCGCGCTCGCCGAGGCCGGGGCCCGCGTCGCCTACCTCGAAGCCGTCATCGCGGACGTTCAGTCCCAACGGCCGCACCTGTCCGCTGCCTGGGCGCAGGCCAAGGACCGGCTGGAGGCGGCGCAGAGGGCGTTCACCCAGGCCGATGACGCCGTGCGAGCTGCCACGAACACGGTGACCGACTTCAACCAGCGGCTCGGCTACGCCCGCCGTGCCTACCAGGACCTCCTGGCAGGGCCCGGGGATGCCGGGCCGGTCGTTCGATCCCGCATCCACGCCCTGAAGGCCAATCGCCGATGACGCCGGTTGGCTACTCGGGCACATCCGTCACCGGTGTCTACACGCGGCCCGGCATCTTCAACCGTGATGGCTCACCGGCAGGTGCCACCGGAACCGTCTCGGTGACCCCACAAGGTCAGAGCACCATCACGAAGACCCTCGACGACACGGGCTCCTACCAGGTCTATATCGGTCACTTCTCTGGCCGTGTGACGGTCGTCGAGACGATCGAGGGTGATCCGGGTGGCGTAAGGACTCTGACCTACGTGGCCGGTGGTGGCGGGACGATCGACACGAGCCGAGAGATCTGATGGTCGACAACGCAGCGATGAACGCATGGCTGCGGCTGCGGCGCGGCCCGAGTTGCGAGCCGCTTCCGGAGACGGCGGAGGCGATCAACACCCTCATCCGCCGTTCCTCGGCTGCCGCTCCCTCCGAGGCGCCGCAGCCTGACGAGGCGGCCTGAGCGTGAACGTCTCCTGCACGTACATCTGCACGTACGTCTGCCGGAGCGAAGGCGGCGAGGGTGACCTCCGCGACCATGTGGTCGGCCCGTCGACCCGCCTGCGCTCAGGCCCCTGTTCGCGAGGCGGTGCCTAGCCATCGCCCTGAAGGTCATCTCCGTTGCGCTCACCGGCGACGCATCCTCCCTGCGCGCCGCGTTGATCGCCTCGGCCCGGGAGATCGACCAGTTCGGCAACAAGATCGACGCCATGGGGGCGAAGACCGCAGCCACGGGCGCCAAGATCGCCGCTGGCTTCGCCGTTGCTGCCACCACCCTCGCCGCGGGCCTGGCGGTGGCCGTGAAGGGAGCCGCCGACTTCGAGGCGGCCATGCGCAACGTCAACTCCATCTCCGGGTTGAGCGAGTCGGCGTTCCTGGCCCAGGGCGCAGCGGTGCTCGACCTCTCCCGCCAGCTGCCGCAGTCGGCGAAGACCCTGGCCGAGGGCCTCTACGAGATCGCCTCGTCGGGCTTCCAGGGCGCCGAGGGCCTGCAGGTGCTCGAAGAGTCGGCCAAGGCGGCCAGCGCCGGCCTGACGACCACCAACAACAGCGCCAAGGCCATCACCGCCGTCCTCAACGCCTATGGCCTGAGCGCCCAGGACGCGGCCGACGTCAGCGACACCCTGTTCCAGACGGTGAACCTGGGCGTCGTCAGCTTCGAGGAGCTGACCGGCGTCATCGGGGACACGGTTGGCACCGCCGCGGCCGCGGGCGTTGGTATCGACCAGGTCGGCGCCGCCATCGCCACCATGACCCTGGCCGGCATCTCCGGCTCGGAGGCCGGCACCAGCCTCAACCGGGTGCTCCAGTCGCTGATCGATCCAGGTGAGGAGCTGAGCCTCGTCCTGCGCTCGGTCGGCTACGAGTCCGGTGCCAGCGCCCTGCAGGCGGACTGCCTGCGCGGCGTGATGATGAAGCTGCAGGAGGCCACGGGCGGGAACATCGAGAGCCTCCTCGCCCTGTTCCCCGAGATCCGTGCCGCCCGCGGCGCCCTGGCCCTGCTGTCGAACGAGGGCGAGAACTACGCCCGGGTCTCCGACCAGATCGAGGACAAGAACGTCCGGGCCGGCGCCACTTCCCGGGCCCTGGCCGAGCAGATGAAGTCGCTGTCGGCCCAGTTCAAGGTCTTCGTCAACGGCATCAACGCCGGCGCCATCGAGCTCGGCACCCGGCTGCTACCCGTTCTGGGCGATGCCCTCAGCGCCATCGAGAACCTGACGAGAGGATCACTACCCGGGCTGCAGGCGGGTCTGGCTGCGCTGGGCCCGCTGTTCCGCAGTGTGACCGAGATCGGTGGAGACCTCGCCGACGTAGCCCGACGCCTGGTGGACAACCTCTCGCCCGTCGGGCGAGCCCTGGCCGGCATCGTGGCCGCCGGCGTCATAGAGGCCCTGAACGGGCTGGCTGCCGTACTGGCCAGCATCACCGGCTTCATGGCCTCCAACGAGACCGCCGTCACCGCCCTGGCCATCTCCTACGGCGGCCTGTTCGCCGCCACCAAGGCCGCCGACGCCCTCCTGGCTCTGCCGGCTCTTTTCAACGCCATGTCGGTCGGCGCGGCCAAGGCCGCCCTCGGTGTCGGGAATCTGGCGGCCACGCTCACGACGCTGAAGGGTGCGGCCGCCGGGCTGGGGATCGCCGCCGCCATCGTCGCGCTCACGGGAGCCGTCACGAACCTGAGCAGCGCGACCTCCGCGGCGCGACGGACCCGGGACGAGCTGCTTTCCGGTGCCGACCTGTCGTCGCTGGAGGGCATGCAGGCCGCCCTGCGGGGGATCAACGAAGAGATCCGCCGCGCCGACGACACGACGAGCGGAGGACTGTTCCAGCAGGCGTTCAAGGCTGCCCTCGACATGCTGCCGTTCGTGGACACCGGATTCACCAAGGCGTCCAGGACGTCCCAGGAGCTCGACAAGACCTGGAAGAACCTGTCGGCCCAGGCTCGCAACCTGCGGCTGAACCTGGATGCCGTGGGACAGCAGACGGGACAGACGCGTGAGTCCGTCGCCACACTGGCCAAGACCCTCGGTGTCGACCTGACCAAGTCCTTCGACGACTCCGGCGACGCCCGGGCCAAGCTCGCCGCCTCGTTCCGCCAGATGGCCGCCGATGCCTACGGCGGCGGCCAGGCGGTGCAGAAGGCAGGCAGCGTCAGCGTCGAGGCCCTCCAGGCCATGGCAGAGGCGACGGCGGAGACGAGCAAGAAGGTCGCCGAGGCCTTCGCCGGTGCCACCGACACCGTCAAGGGGTTCACCTCGGATGTGGCCAAGACCACGGGGCTCAAGCAGTTCTTCGCGGACAACATCAAAGAGGCGGAGGCCTTCGCGGCGGGCATCCAGAACGCGGCGAGGCGCGGCCTCGACCCCGCCATCCTCAAGCGGCTCCTGGAGGCGGGCCCCGAGGCGGCCGCCCCGTTCCTGCAGGCCATCGCCTCCGACCACTCCGGCCGGCTCATCGCGCTGGCCAACGAGACGGAGAAGACGCTCCAGGGCATCAATACCAAGGTCGTGGCCTTCGCCCGGCTGACCCAGCAGGCCCTCAACGACTCCACCAGCGACCAGAAGGTGCGGGACCTGGGCACGGCCATGGCCATCACCGCCGCCCAGTTCGACGCCGGGGGAACCATCGCCAAGCAGGCCATCGCAGACAAGATCGGCATCCCGTTGGCCGAGGTGGAACGGATCGCGAAGTCCTTCGGCATCACCGTGGGCGCCACTGCACAGCCCGTCCAGGCGGCCGCCGGTGCGACGGGTGGCTTCGCGGTCGCCCTCGGCGGGCTCCGATCAGCGCTGGAGCAGAACGGCCCCTACGTCGGCGAGTACACCGAGGGCGGCAAGCGGAACAAGGCTGCGATCGACGCCGTCATCGCCTCGATTCGAGACCACATGGGCGCCCTCGATCGCCAAGGGGCGACGATGGACGAGAAGCGGACGGTCTTCAACCGCCACGTCGAGGACCTGCGCACGGTGCTGTCCCAGGCCGGGCTTACGAAGCAGGAGATCGATGCCCTGGTGGGCAGCCTGCGCAGCATCGAGGGCACCTATCGAGCGAGCATCGACATCGACAGCAGCGCGGCCAACGCCACTCTCGACCAGCTCCAGGCGCGCCTGCGGGGCCTTGACGCGGAGATCGTGGCGTCGGGGCCCGGCGGGGGTCGCGGCGCCGAACGGGCTGCCGTGCAGGAGCGCGTGGACAGTGGCGGCGGAGGCTACGTCAGCCAGGAGGAAGCGAACTCGGCGGAGGGCAACATCTTCCGCTTCTACGCCCGCGGCGGCATCGAGAACCACATCGCCCAGATCGCGCCGGCCGCAACCACCCGGATCTGGGCCGAACCCGAGACCGGCGGCGAGGCCTACATCCCGCTGTCACCGTCGAAGCGGGGGCGGTCGACGCAGATCCTCTCGGCCGTCGCCGACGAGTTCGGCTACGGGCTCGTACGCCTGGGTGGCCAGACCTACGACAGCGGCGGCTTCACACCCTCGATGTCTCGCATGGCGTCGATGCCGGCCAACCAGGGCATCGACTACGACCGCCTCGGGCGAGCCGTCGCCGCTCCGCTCGCTCGGGCGTTGGCTGGCATCGCCGACCGTCCGGTGAACGTGCCCCTGATCATCGACGGTCGGGAGTTCGCCCGGGCGACGACCGGGCACATCACCCGCGAGATGACCGGCATCCGCAAGTCGAGGTCGTGATCCTCGCCGTCAGCACTGTGCGTCCACTGGTCGCGGCCGGTGCAGGCTCATGACACCCTCCACTTCGCGGATGCGTTCCCAACGCTGTAGACGATGTGCCGGACAGTGCCGGCGGCAGGGACCTCGAACGACACCCAGCCCCGGATGCAGTCGCCAGGCAGTAGCGGAGAGGACGCCAGCTGGGGCGCTTGGACCTCGATGCCGGCCCTGATCCGGGTGTTGTCCGTGAGGGCGAGCTCGAAGTCGAACCTGTTGGGACTGAACCGCTCCCCGGCTGGGCCAGCGCACTCCTGGACCTCTGCTGCCGCAAACTGCATGCCGGCCGCGGGCTTGGTGAACTGGTTGGTCGGCGTTACCGGCATCCTGAAGGTGTAGGCCGTGATCCTGCGGTCCCCGGGCGAGACGGTGAATGTCGTCCCGAGCGGACCCTCGTTGGCCGGCGGCATGGTCGCCCGGGTCGTCGACGGGGCCGTGGCGGCCGTGCGCCACGCCTCCTCTTGCACGGTGTTCGGGCGTTCTGTCGTCGAGGTCGTCTCGGACTCCGACGTCATTTCTGTGTCAGCCTCGCACCCGGCCAGAAGCAACAGGACCGCCATGACCGCCAACCGCCGCCTCATCGCACCCGATCCTAGGCCCGGCCGGGTGCGCTCTGTCTCCCGGCTTCGGAGCCCGGCGCCTAGCGTCGACGCCATGACAACCGGGCGGGATGGCGAGGGCGTGACCGAAGTCGAGTTGCTGGCACAGATTGCCGACGATGTGCGGGATGTCCGCAACATCGTCCGGGCCTGGTGGTGGCTCTTGTGGATCAGTGTCGCCCTCATCCTGGCGAGCCAGATCACGTCCGCCTAGCTCATCCGCGGCTCTTCCGCCAGAACAGTCCTTTGCCGAGCCGTACGGAGCGAGTCCGCCGGCCCGTTGATGAGCGGCTGGCCCTGAACGGGCCGGCGCCGGCACTGCCCGAGACGCCTCGGTGTGTCAGCGTGAAGCGGAACGGGCCGACCTTCTTGGACTTGCGGAATCCGAACCCCATCGTCGCTCCTATCAGGCCCGCCGCCAACGGTTCCGCTCGTCTGTCGCTGTCGTCGTGCAGATCATGTCCACTCCGGTACTCGTCACGCCTCGCGCGCCACCCGGGGAGCAGAACGCCCCCGGAGTGACCCCCTGCTGGATGTTTGGGGCCGCGGTCGAGGCTGTCGTCGCCCGAGTCGTCGCGGGCGCTGTCGTGGCGACCGTGGTAGCGACGGTGGGCGGGACCGTGGTCGGCGCGAGCGTTGTGCTCGTCGGGGCGGCCGTCGTGGTAGTGGCCAGCGTGGTGGTCGTGGGAACCGTCGTCTCGGCGAGGGGCAGTGTCAGGGTCGTCACGCTGTCGCCGACGACGGAGCGGGGCGCGTCCTGGTCCTCGTCCGAGCCGCCTGTCGCTGCGCCGATGAGGAGCAGCAGCACGAAGATCCCAGCCGTCCATTGCGCCCAGCGGGGCCAGCCCCTGATCGATGACCAGGTCGTGCTCCAGGGCCTCGACGTCGGGGACGAGACGGCCGTAGCCGTCTCCATCGCCACGGTCGGCGCCAGAGCCGGCTCCGCAGCAGCGGGCGGCGGGGGAACCGGGGCTGCCGGCGGTGTCGCCGGCACCGGGTCGAGGGCGCGAACCTTCTCTGCCGTCACGACGTGCTCGGTCCACTGCTCGCCATCCCAGTACCGTCCGGCGAACCGTCTCCACGGGTCGCGCTTCCATCCGGGCGCCCGGACTGCGTCGTCGTGCTGGTCCGCCATCGGCCCGCCTCCTCTCGCCGCCGCCGAGCCTAGGCGCCGGGGCCGAGGGCGGCCCTCCTCCCCCCCAAGTGAGCTGCCGGGAGGAGGACAGCACTCGCAACGGTTCATCGGCACGCGGCGTGCCCGCCTGAAGCGAAGGGATCCCCCGCCCAACGCTTGGGGGTCGCGGGCGGGGGAGTGGCCGACGGCGTGTGTGGGCACCATCGACGCCTAGGAGCATCGCACAAACGGACGAAGCCGACAAAATTGCTACAGCGGACCTCGGCGGCTGTCAGTAGTCCAGAGAGAGGACGGCTTCGAGGAGCTTTCTCTTCGTCGCCCGGGTATAGCCAGCGGTCGTCTCCGGCTTCGAGTGGCCGGCGAAGTGCTGCACCGTGCGGAGGTCGCCGGTGGCATCGTTCATCGTCGCCAGCCCCGTGTGACGGAGCCAGTGTGTGCGGATCGGGGGAAGGCCCGCGGACGTGGCCAGGTCGCGGGTCCACTGCCAGATGGTCGCGGGGCTGACGTGGGCCCCGCGGCTCTTCCCGGCGAAGACCCACTCGCCCGAGCGCGGCAGCCCACGGAGCGCCTGGTCGACGACGGGGTGAACCGGGATGGTCCTCGTCTTGGCGCCCTTGCCGAAGATCTTCATGCAGCCCTCGACCTGCTCGAAGCCGCGCCAGGTCATGGAGGCGATCTCCTCCCTACGCAGCGCCTGGTAGAGGCCGAGCAGCACCGCGAAGCCCTCCCGCCCGCCGTGGGACCGCGCCGCTGCGGCGAGGGTGCGGGCGTCGTCATCGTCGAGGGCCCGACAGATCATCGCCTCTTGAGGGGGCACCCTGATGGCAGCGGTCGGCGGCTTCGGGTGCTCCGACACCGTCCAGTAGTGGCGGAGCGAGGCCCGCAGGATCGTCCGGGTGGAGTGCGTGAGCGGCAGCGTGTCGGCGAAGGCGGCGATCTGCGTCGGCGTGGCCCGGGCCAGGGACCATCCCTGTGCCTCGAACCACTCCTCCGCTCTCCAGATCGCCCTCATGTACTGCTGGATCGTCCGACGACCGAGGCCGGCGCCGACGAGCGCTCCGTAGAGGTCCTGGATGGTGACCCGCCGGGATGCCGTGCCGAGGGCCTCTTGGGCCGCGTAGGCGGCCCGCTTCGCCCTCTGGTAGCAGTTCGGGCACAGCGGCCGGCCGATGCCGCCGAGGCGCTTGAGACGCTCCGCTCGGCCGCCACAGGCGCCGCAGACGGGCAGGTACTCGACCTCCGTGGCGACCAGGTACTCCACCTCGGTAGGCGACGGGAGGAGGGTCGTCGTCATCACGCGCCCTCGCCGTACGTCCGCCCGGCCATGGCCGTCTCCAGCCCCTTGAGGTTGTACTTGGCGTAGTGGCGGACGGAGGCGAGGTTGGCGTGACCCAGCGCCTCGGCCACGTCGATGATGTCCGCGCCGGCGCCCAGCATGTCGGTGGCGCAGGTCCGCCGCAGCCCGTGGGCCGAGAGCCCGTCGCCAGGCATGCGCTTAACCCCGGCGTCCCGGCACAGTCGGCGCACCAGGTCGCCGATCGTGTGGGACGTGAGCCCCCGACCGGGGTGGTAGGCGTGCTGGATGAGCGGACCGGCCGTCACCCGGCGCTCGCCGAGGTAGACGTTCAGGGCGGCACGCACCTCGGGCACCAGTGGCAGGACCCGCTCGTGGTCGAACTTCCCCCTCACCCGGACCTGCTCGGCCGAGATGTCTCCGACCTCCAGGCGGCTGACCTCGATGCAGCGGAGGCCAAGCTGGCACATGAGCAGCACGATCAGGCGGTCCCGGGCGTCTTGACAGGTCAGGAGCAGCTTCGTCACCTCGTCGCCGTCGAACACCTTCGGCAACGCCCGCGGTTGGCGTGGCGACCTGATGGCGACGGAGGGGTCGCGCTTGAGGTACTCCTGGACGACCAGCCACCGGCAGAACACCTTGACGATCGACAGCTTGCTGCGCCGGGTGGACGGGGCCAGGTGCCCGATGGACTCGAGCCAGCGCTCGACATGGGCGCGGCCGAGTTGGGCGATGGGCCGCCGGCCGAACACCTCGGCGAAGGGCATGAGCGTGAAGCGCATCTCCCACGCGGTCTTGCGCTTGATCTCGCCCATGCGGACCCTCGACTCCAGGTACCGGGTGATGTACGGCTCCAGCGTGAACGTCTCGGTCATCGCCGCTCCACGTGGATAGCCGCGGCAAGGAGAAGTTCTCTTCCCGGCGGAGGTGGCTCTTCGTCGTCGCAGGGCGGGCCGGCGAGGGAGCGGAGCAGCGGGGCGTCGCGGTTCGCCACCTCGGCCAGGATCTCCGTCGCCCGCCCGTAGCGGTCAAACCACCGGAACAGCTCATCGGACGGCCCTTGGTACGGGTCCGGGCCAGGGCCGGCGAGCTGTTCGAGGGCCACCGCGAGGTTGCGCAACGACAAGAGCTCGTTGGCCCATCCGCCCGACTGCTGGGTCGTCGACTCGTCGGACGCGCAGGACAGAGTTGCGGAACCGTCGCCACCGGCGACCACGAGCTTGATCGGCGTCCTCGGCTGTTGACCGCCACCGACGATGAACACGGTGGCGACGCCGTCGTTGGAGATCGCTTGGGGACGCGACGATGCGACGTCGCAGGCGACGGTAGATGTTCACGGTGTCGTCGGCCGCGCCTCGGTGGTGATGTCGAGGCGAATCTGGTCGGCCATGACGGCCTGGTAGCCGAAGCGCTGAACGAGGTCGAGGAGCAACTCGGCGGCGACGATCTCGATGCCCGGCCCGCCGCTGATCACGGCGGTGATAGTGAGGTGGTGCAGCGACACGTCCTTCGAGGCGTGGGGTGCAACGCTCATTCCGCCGTCACCTCGGTGACCGCGGCCCGGGCCGAGGACTCATCGACGATGGCCTTGTTGGTCGCGTAGGCGGCGACGAGGGACTGCAGGGCCAGGTTGTTCACCGCCCGGGGCAGGCCCCGGGAGACCTGGTGGACCAACCCCAGGGCGTCGTCGGAGAACAGCGTGTCGGCCCGCCCCGCCAGCTTGAGGTGGTGGGCGACGTAGGCCCCGGTCTCGGCGGCGGTCATGGCCGGCATGGCGAAGCGCAGGGCGATGCGCTGGTCCAGGGCGGCGAAGGTGCCGAGCTTGATGCGCCGGCGCAGCGTGGGCTGACCGACGAGCAGGCAGGCGAAGGGCGAGCGGCTGTCCATCTCGGCGTTGGTCAGCAACCGGAGCTCCTCGAGCTGGTCGGCGCCCAGGAGGTGGGCCTCGTCGACCACGACCACCACGCGCTTGCCCCGCTCGGCCTCCTCGGCGGCCAAGGCATCGGCGGCCTGGGGGATGAGCGACGCCTTGTGGAACCTGGGCACCCCGCCCAGGGCGGAGACGATGGCGGCGTAGAGCCCACGGGCCCCGATGGCGGGGTTGCCCAGGTAGATGGTCGTGTGGCGGCTGGCGTCGAGGCCGGCGGTGGCCGCCCGGGCGGCAACGGTCTTGCCCGATCCGACCTCGCCCGTGACGACCCCCAGGGCCCGCTCGGCGATGCACCAGGCGATGCGGGCCACCGCCTCGCCGTGGCCGGCGCTGCGGTGCAGCATGCCCGGGGCCAGGTCCCGCCCGAAGGGCATGCGGGTGAAGCCGTAGTGGGCCTGGAGGACTTCGATGCTCACGGTGTCTCGCTTCCGTCGGTGATCGCGGGGCCGGGCAGGCCGGAGTAGTGGATGCGGGCCGCCAGCTCCTCGGCATGGCGGGCCTCGATGAGTCCGAGGTAGTCGATGCCGGTGGCCGCCGGCGGTGGCGGGGTGTCGGGCTTGACCATGGGATGGGTGTGGCGGCCGACGACGTGGGCCACCCCCGCCCCCATGGAGCGGCCCTCGAAGCGGACCTCGACGGTGGCCAGGTCGAAGGGGTCGAAGACCAGCTCCACCCGCCGGCCCACCAGGGCGGCGTCGACCTCGAAGGTGTTGCCGTGCAGGCTGACCGTGGCCGTCTTGGTCACCAGGCGGCGCTCCGACCACAGGAACGCCTCGTGCAGGGAGGCCGGGCTCGGCAGGGCGATCGGCCCGCCGGCCTCGTATCGCTCCAGGGGCGCCATCCCCGTCTCGGAGTGGGCCCGGCGGTGATAGACGGTCTCGACCCAGGCGGCGAAGAGGCGGTTGAGCTCGACCAGGCCCCCCACGCCCCGGGCCTGCACTTCCACGAGGAACTGGTCGCGCACCGTGCGGAAGAAGCGCTCGATCTTGCCCCGGCCCTGGGGACGCCCGGGCCGGGAGTGGACCAGGCGGATGCCGAGCACGGCGCAGGCCCGCAGCAGCGGGGCGGCCACGAAGGCGCTGCCGTTGTCCACGTAGATTGACGCCGGGATGCCCCGGGCGGCGATGCCGTGGCGCAGCGCCGCTTCCAGGCGAACGGTGTCCTCCGAATGCGCCCAGCGATAGCCGGGGACCGCTCGGGAGTGGTCGTCGAGGAAGGCGAACAAGTAGGCCTTGTGGCCCTCGACCACCGGACCATGAAGGGCGTCGCCGGTCCAGCGGTCGTTGGGGGCGGCCGCCTCGAAGCGCCCGAAGGCCTGCGGCGGGGACCCGTCGGGGCGGGTGTTGAGGCCCAGGCGGGCGAAGTGGCGCTGGAGGGTGCGGGCCGAGGGTGCCCACGGCTCGGCGGTGGCCATGATCTCGGCCACGCCGGCCGCGGTGCGCGATGGCGCCTCCCGCTTCAGCTTCACGGCCAGGTCCAACAGCGCGGCCGGGGTCTTTGGCTCGGCCGCCCGTGCCGCCGGCACCAGCGCCTCGAAGCCGCCGGCCCGCCAGGCCCGGATCCAGCGGTCCAGGGTGTTGCGGCTCACCTGCAGGCGAGACCCGCTCGGGCCCAGGTGCTCACGGCGGGCCAGGGCGCGCACCAGCGCCCCCCGCTCGGCCTTGGTGAGGCCGGGGTCGGCGGCTTCTCGGATGAGGGAGTAGCGGAACAACGCCACGTCGCGATGACGGTCCTGCACCGGCGGCTCCTGGATGCTCGGGGACGAAGAGCCGAGGCTGGTCGCTCACACCGCGCCCGCCCAGGGGCAGTTCGTGTTGGAGAGCAGGCACCCGTTGCTGGCCGCGGCGGCGAAGGACCACGGGGGCCGGGGGCCGAGGCGGCCGACCGCGGCCCGGGCCGCCACGGCGATGGCCTCGACGGCCTCGGCGAAGGCCGATCCCGACGGCTCCGGTGGGTCGGCCAGCGGGTCGAGGTCGAGGGCCATCACGGTGAAGAACGACCGGATGGCCTCGGCGGCGGCGGCGAAGCGGCGCAGCCAGTTCCGCACCGTGGAGGCGGTGAGCCCGAGATCGGCGGCGATGCGGCGGTGGCCGAAGCCGAGGGCCTTGGCCACCAGGGCGGCACCGATCACACTGACGCCGTCACGGCGCCGCAGCAGGCAGTCCTCGCCCAGCAGCACATGGGTGAGGGCGCAGCGCCCACAGCGCGACCGCCGCGGACGACGACACTCCTGGGTCCCGCGATGGCGGACGACGCGTTCTCGGGCATGCCCCCAGGGCCGCAGCCGCCCGGCACAGCTCGGGCATGCCAGCCCGCCGGCGAGCAGGGCGCGTTCGACTTCCGGCGCGTCGGTTCCTACGATCTTCACGTGTGCCTCCGGGCACCAGGAAGGGCCCTCCCGTCACTCGCCAAGAGGTAACCGGGAGGGTCCTTGCGCGTACAGGGCGCTGGCACCCTGTCGCCTGACGCGACGAAGGGCAACCCGAGGGTGGCCCGGGTTCGTCCCCGTACTCGGTGTCGCTACACCGCCCGCCGGTGTTCAATCAGCGTGGCGCTCAACA
>Ga0247707_1000005_pt1 | contig 24839 bp, 30 predicted proteins | sample 22E_NmetaG_FD_189044 | JGI IMG/M metagenome (GOLD analysis project Ga0247707, IMG submission 189044) | Soil microbial communities from hillslope of Landscape Evolution Observatory, University of Arizona, Oracle, AZ, United States - 2-2-E_N | ecosystem: Engineered > Artificial ecosystem >...
GGGCTGACCAGTGTGGCCGACCGCCGGGCACTGGCCGTCGCCTTCAGGGGCGAGCATCCCGCTGGCTCTCCGATGACGGTCCATCGCCGCCAGGTCGCCGGCTTCGATCTCACGCTGTCACCGTCGAAGTCGGTTTCGCTGGTCTGGGCGCTCGGTACTGAAGACGACGCCCGGCAGGTGGAGGAGGCGCTGTACGCGGCTCGGGAGGAGGTCGAGCGCTACCTGGAGGCCAGCGCCTGTTTCGTGCGCCGTGGGCACGCCGGCGCCGACCGCGAGCCGGCGAGCGGCTTCACGGGCGCTGTGTTCCTTCACCGGACGAGCCGTCTCGGCGACCCCGGTATCCATCTCCATTGGACGGTGTTCAACGTTGCCGAAGGTGCCGACGGTCGTCGTACCGCCCTCGACGCGCGGGCCCTCTACCGGGAGCGCTACGCCGGAGAGGCGGTGTTCCAGGCCACTCTCCGCCGAGAGCTGGCCACCCGACTCGGCCTCGTCTTCGACGAGATGGACCGTCACGGCGTCGCAGAGGTGGCGGGGATCAGCGCGGACATGCGACGGGCCTTCTCTCGCCGGCGGGCCGTGATAGTCGCCGAGATGGAGCGCCTCGGTACGCACTCCGGAGACGGCGCCCGCGTGGCCGCCTTGGCGACCCGGAGGCCGAAACCCACCGGTATCTCCGAGGCGGAACTACGCGCCGAATGGCGCCAGCGAGCTGGTGATCTGCGCCTCAGCCTCTCCGGGGTTCCGCGTGTGCCGCGTACCCCCGAGCTTCGAGCCGATGACGAGGAGCTAGCCGCGACGCTCACCGACGAACACGCCAGCTTCGAGCGACGCGACGTCGTCCGGGCGTGCGCCCGGGCCGCACGCCAGGGGGCGACCCTCGATGAGATCGTCCAGCGCTCCGAGCGGTTCCTGGCCTCGGAGCACGCCGTTTCGCTGGCCGAGGGCAGGTGGACGACGCCCGAAATCCTCGCGCTGGAGAACAGCGTGGTTGCCGTCGCCGCTGGTCCAAGTCGGGCGGAGCTTGTCGTGGACAGCGCCGCAGTCGCCGCCGCCCTGACCGCTCGGCCGTCGGTAAGCGTCGAACAGCGGCGGATGGTCGAGCAGCTTTGCCTCTCCGGTAGACCTGTGGAGGTGGTCATCGGTCGGGCGGGTGCCGGCAAGACGTTCACCCTCGACGCCGTCCGAGAGGCGTTCGAGTCCTCCGGTCACCGGGTGATCGGCGCCAGCCTCGCCGCCCGAGGGGCGCGAGAGCTGCAGTCCGGCTCTGGAATCACGTGCTCGACCGCCCACTCTCTGCGTACTGCCCTCGACACCGGACGGACGCGCCTTGCGGCTGGCGATGTGCTCGTGGTCGACGAGGTGGGAATGCTCGGCACCCGCCTGATGGCCGCACTCGCCGAGGAGGTCATGCGGGCCCACGCCAAGATGATCCTCGTCGGCGACCCGAAGCAGCTCCCAGCCATTGAGGCCGGCGGCCTTGTCCCCGCCCTCGCCTCCCGGATAGGGGTGGTCGAGCTGGTGGAGAACCGCCGCCAGCGCGACCCCGAGGACCGGTTCATCACGGCAGCGCTCCGGGCGGGCCGTACCGAGCTGGCGGTGCGTCGCCTCGATGCCCACGGCCGGGTGACGGTCGCCCACAACAGCGACGCCCTCCGTGACCAGATGGTGCTCGACTGGTGGAAGCACCGCGACGCGGGCCGGGATGTCGTCATGGGGGCCATCCGGCGGAGTGACGTCCGGGATCTCAACGCCCGGGCCCACGCAGCACTCGAAGCAGGCGGGTGCTTGGGCCCGATCGTCGCCATCGTGGACGAGCAACGGTTCTGCGTCGGCGATCAGGTTTTGGCTGGCAAGAACCGATACGACCTTGGCGTCCTCAACGGTGACCTCGGCGTGATCACGGACGCAGACGAGAGGTGGGTCCACGTCCGATGCGCCGATCGGGAGGTTCGGTTGCCGCTCGACTACGTCACCGACCATATGCAGCACGCCTACGCCCGCACCGTGACCAATGCGACGCAAACGGTCTTCACTGGACACTGGGCCCTGGGGCGGGCCAACCGGCGGTGGCGAGCCGCCTGAGCCGGGACCCTCGGGGTCGTCGAGGGGGATGCGGAGCTGGATGTCGACCTGCCAGCCACGGACGTCGACTCGCTCGACGAGGAGGCGGACGAGGCGCTGGCGCTGTGCGAAGTCGAGGCCGTCGATGGCGGCGGTGACCCGGCCGGCGAAGCAGTCGATGCGCCCGCGCAGACGGTTGTCGGCGCTGAGCTGCTGGCGCTGGGCGACAGGGACTCTCGGCGTACTTCGAGCTGGCTCCGGCGCTGTCCGATCTCCTCGGCACGCCGGGCGAGCTCGGCGGGGTCGAGGATCCCGGCCTGGTAGAGGTCGGCCACCCGGCGCCGCTCGGCGGCGGTGTTGTCGAGGCGACGTTCGAGCCGGGCCAGCTCCGCGGCCAGGAGGTCGTCGTCGGGGACGGGGCGGCGGGCGGCCACCGCCCGTTCTCCGGCCACCAGGAGTGCGGGCGTGCCGAGCGCGGCCCGGATCTCGCCGAACACGAAGTCGTCCAGCGCTTCGGCTCGGACGCTGCCCACGCAGCACCGCCGCTCCTGGGTGCTCAGCCCGCTGCGGTTGCGGCAGGCGTAGTAGCGGATCCCGCCGCTGCGGTCGACGATGGAGCGGGTCCCGCAGGCGCAGAACACCAGGCCTCGCAGGAGCCAGCACTGCTCGTTGGGGTCGAGGCGGCGGGCGGAGAAGTTGGTGTTGTCGCGGCTCGCCGCCACCGCCGCCTCGAAGGTGGCATCCTCGACGATGCGGGGGCAGGGCACGGCGATCCACTCGCTTCGGGGCCGGGGGACCTGACGGGGCCGCCGTCCCGGGCCCCGGTCGTCGACCATCTTGGTGGTGTTCACCCACGCCCGTCCCACGTAGGCCTCGCGCTTGAGCAGGCGCCCCAGGGTCGAGGTGATCCAGCGCTTGCCCTCCGGCGTGGGGACGCCCTCGGCGTTGAGGCGCAGCGCGATCTGGTTCAGCGACATCCCGCCGGTGGTGTAGTCGGCGAAGATGCGCCGCACCAGTGCGGCCTGCTCCTCGTTGAGGACCAGGTGCGCCGGCCGCTCACCCTGGCGGGGGACGCGCACGTAGCCGAAGGGCCCCCGCCAGTGCACGGCCTCGCCGGCGCGGGCCCGGTAGAGCTTGCCCCGCCGGGAGCGCTCGGAGATCTTTGCCCGCTCGTACTCGGCGATGACCGACTGGACCTGGGTGAGTAGACGGGCCTGAGGGTCCGAGGCGATGTCGGGGGCGTCGAGGTAGCGGATGGCCACCCCGTGGCGGGCCAGCTCGTCGGCGATGAGCACCTGGTAGGCATAGGAGCGGCTGAGACGGTCCGGCGTCAGGCACCACAGTGCCTCGATCTCGCCGGCCTCGGCCGCGTCGCGCAGCCCGTCGAGCCCGGGCCGGTCCAGGCGGGCCCCCGAGAACCCGTCGTCCACGTAGGAGGCCACCAGCTCCTGTCCCTCGGCTGCCACCCGCTCTCGCAGGGTCTCGAGCTGGGAGCCGATGGTGCCCCGTGCCTCCTGGGCGTCGGTGGACACCCGGGCGTAGATCGCCACCCTCATGACCCTGTCTCCTCTCCTCGGGCTCTGAGCGACGGTTGCAGGACCAGCTCGTAGGCGGCGGTCAGCGCCACCAGGCGGGGGTCCTCATACGGCGTCCACGCCGGCCGCCCCGCCCCCAGGAGCCGGGCCACGAACACCGGCTCGGCCGCCGACCGGCGCATCAGCCCCCACAGTCCGGCGCGGGCGAAGCGGGCGGCCTCGGGGGTGGCGAGCGGGGTGCCGGTCAGCACCGCGGCGCGCAGGCGTTCGTAATCGGCCTGGGCCGCCTCGCCCACCGGCCACAGCCGGCTCACCGCTGCCGCGCCCGCTCGACGGTGCGCCGGTGCAGGACGACGCCGAAGCGGGCCTCGACCTGGCGGGCCACCTCCGCCCCCGACAGCGACCCGTCGGCCCCCAACACGAAGGCCGCGACCTCGCCGGTCAGCTTCAGCGGCCCCCTTCGGCCCGGCCGCTCGTCGAGGAGCCTCGCCATGCCGCCCGCCTCGAAGGCCGCCGAGACCACATAGAACGACGCCCTGGAGTAGCCGTGCCCCTCCGCTGCGGCGGTGACGCTCCAACCGTCGACGACGTGGGCCCGCAACATCTCGTACTTCACCTGCAGCCTGTCCTCGGCCAGGAAGAAGCGGTCTCCGCCGCCGAACAGCGGCGCGTTCACCGCCTCGGGCCGGGGGTGCACCAGACCGAGGTCCTCCAGGACCTGCCGTCGCTGCTCCTGCGACATCGTCCTCACCTCCGCTCCCCGTCGCCGCACCACGACTGTATGGCGATGAGAGCCGCATTTGGCGGATATCAGCCATCGGAGCCATGAATTACAAGAACTTCCGGATCAAATGACCATTAGTGCGTACTACACCACTAGACGTTGAGCATTCTTCGCTGGACACGCTCGCCCCGCCGGCCGACCGGCCTGCAGGCTGATTCCGCAGGTACAGAGCCGCCGATGACCCATCGCGGTGCAGCACCACGTCCAAGATGAGCTTTGCGTTGCGCTGGTCGACCATCGCAGCCAGGGCTCCACCGTGGAGCGGGCCCACGCCCTCGAAGACGGCGGTGGGCGGGAGCTGGCCTATGTGAAGATGAGCCGGGCCCGCCAGTGCACGAGGGTCTACGTGGTGGCCGACTCCCCGGCCCAGGCCAGGGAGGACCTCGCCCGGGAGTGGGAGAGCGAGCGCCGGATCGGCTGGGTGATCGACCTACCGGGCCCGGCGAGCGACCCCTTGTCGGCCGAGCGCAGCCCCACCGTGGCCCCGGCCCTGCGCCACGCCCTGCGCCGGGGTCGCCTGGTGGCCGAGCGGGAGGCCATCCGGGCCGTGGTGCCCCCCGACCCCACCGTCCACATCCGGGCCGCCGAGCTGGCCCGCAGCCGGCTGCAGGCCGAGCGGGAGGACCTGGCCGCCGGCACGGGCCGCTACCGGGACCACCCCGTGGCCCACGCCCTCGGGCAGCGCCACCAGGCCGAGGCCAACATCGCCCGCATCGAGGGCATCCTCGCCGGCCCCCGCTCCCCTCGGGCCACCCGCAGGATGTGGCGCTCGGAGCTGGCCGAGTGGCGCTCCCGCCACGCCACCGCCGACCGGGCCGTCGAGGACCTCAGCGCACCGGAGATCGCCCGGATCCACAGGGAGGAACGGGGGCTGGAGGAGCGCCTTTCCGGCCTGTGGACCCAGCGTGAGACCCACCAGCGCTGGGCGGCCGAGCATCCCGAGGCATCCCGTCGCCTCGATCACCTCGCCGCAGACATCGACAGCTTGGACGCCCGCCTCGACCTGCGCCGGGTGGCTCATGACCGTGCCCGGGTCATCGAACCGCGAGGAGTCGTGCTTGACCGTGGACTCGGCATCGACCTGTAGGGGACGGCGCCAACGCGAATCTGCCATCGCCACCTACCGGCACATTCGCCACGAGGCCGAGCGCCGCCCACTTCACCTTCTGGGACGCGCGTTCGGGGACACTCGGCGCTCGTCAGAGCGGGTGCGCGCCGCTCGCTCAGGACGAGACAACCAGGACAAGCTCAGCACCATCAGACTGGGCCATGTCGCTCAGCACGCTGAACAGTTCACGGAGTGATTGGGCGCCGGCCGGCATCGGGGAAGCAAGCAGCTCGTCAGCAAGCCTTTGTGCGCTGAGGCCCGGCTGGACGATCCCGAGGGTCCCTCGAACGGCTGGGAAGCGCCGGGTCCACGGCAACTCGGTCTCGTCGTCAATGAGACCGAGCCTGCGCTCGAGTAGGTCCGCCCCGTCGCTGCCTTCCATCAGCGTCGCGAACGGACTGCTTCGTTTGTCCAATCGCGCGCCAAGCTCCTCCCACAGAGCTGTGCTTGGAAATTGGCGGCGGCTTCGCAAAGCCTGCGCGACCACCTCTTGGAAGTCCTTCACGCGGACTCCAGGCGACGCGCCCGTTGATGCCTTGGCGTGCCAGAGTCCGAGGTGAACTTCACCCGTCGGAAGCTCCTCTACAACGACGTAGTCGGCGATCTCTCCAGGTCCGTCGTTGTAGAGGATCCAACGTGCGACACCGATGCGAGGACGGTCCCGGAGGTACTCCGCGAGACGATCATGCACGGAGACCAAGTCGGTTTCGCGGGCGTCTGCGGTCGCTCGGGTCTCGGCTGTGATGTCTGCGAAGGTCCAGTCGATCGGGTGGAGGGCCCGGGTGTCGAAGGCGGAGGTGAGCGATCGGCTGTCGTATCTCACTGGCCCGATCGTCGTCGTCCCGTCGAGGAAATAGATGGTCGGCGGTTGTGCCTGGAGCAGTGCAGCCAGGGAGTCTGTATCGCCGTATCCCCGACGAACCACCAAGTCCCTCACTGGAGTCATCCGGCCGCCAGTGTCGATCATCGCGTCCCAGACACAGCTTGCGTGCCCGGCCGCGCGGTCATTCAGCACGCCGATCACGCGCAGCGACGCCCCACCGGGAGCCTCGATGTCTGAGAGCGTTCCAGTCGGATCGTCATTGACGTAGAGGTCAAGCTCCTCGATTCCGCCGAGTCGGGTTGAGCCATCCCAGAGCTCCAGGCCGATTCCATAGAGACCTGGATAGAGCTCTGCAGCGAGAGGGCGAGCGTCGGGCCACTGCTCGAGACGGTGACCGCGGTCCATTCCCGGGAGTAGCGGGCCCTGCGCGGTTTGCTGGGGAAACCACAGCAGGGCAGCGGTGGCGTCGATCCACTCGCTCAGCTCGCGGAGTTGGCCGTATCTGGTCAGCCATACCTTGGACTTTTCGACCGCTCCACCGGCGTTGGCGGCACCTGTGCTCGTGCTCACCTGAAACATCACATGTCCGAGCGCGCTCCGCGCCATATCGACAGTACGAAGCCCGCGGTCGACCCCGCGTCCCATGTAGTTCCTGTAGGTCGCGCGTCCCCGCGTGGCGGCGTTCGTGGAGCGAACCCCGACCGACGAGACGGAGATGCGATCAAGGCTGTCGAGATACTCGCCAATACGCTCCGGGCCAGCGAGTTGCGCGACGTTCTCAAGCCCCAGAATCGCCTCGAAGCGCGCTTGGAGTCCATCGCGCTCGAGATTGAGAAGCACGAGTCCTGGCAAGGTCACGCGCGGCGGCCTCCGATGCGCAACGACGTGCAGCTCGTATGCGACGTTGGCGAGAGCGGGATCGGTGCTCCATTTGGGCCGCTCGATGTACCGCACAACCACTACCAGCAAGCGCGCATCAGCGTCGGCACCCACGTACAGCACGGACCCGCCGGCGAATGGTGCGCCCTCGACGAGCTCGGGCGGAAGGGCCTCGAGGAAGCTTGGCTCCCAATCGGCCGGCACCTCATACACAAGTGCGCGCTTGGTTGGTTCGAGGTGCGTCGGGTCAAGTTCCGTTCGCGAGGGCGGCAGGCGTTCCGCGAACTCGCGGTCGAGTCGCTCTCGCTGAATGTCCGCATCGAGTATCCCAGGCAATACCTCCGCCCAGTCAGCGTCTTCGTCGTAGAGCTGTCGCAACACTCCCTTGAGTTCTGGGAAGACGTCCGCATCAGCGACCGCGATGAGGGAAGACGGCTGCGGGAACTTCTCGTCGACGCGGGCCAATCGGCCAATGAGTTGGACCGTGGCGGGCACAGACCGGTGCTTGTCGTGGTACGCGACGATCCGCAGCGACGGGAGGTCGAAGCCTTCGCCGAGCATGCCGACGACACCGACCGCCTGAGTGGTTCCTGCTTTTAGACCTTCTACGACCGCGGTCCGCTTCTCGTCAGACATGGTGTTGTACAAGAGCGTGAGGTCGATGCCAGCCTGCTCGTAGATACTTCGCAGCTCCCGCAGACGGGCCACCGTCGCGCCCCGAACGAGCAGTGTGCTCGTGCTGTGCTCAGCGTCTGACAGGAGTTCGGCTGCTCGGGCTGCGATTGCGCCGTCGGACTGTGATCGGTCGGTGGGATCAGACGGCGTCAGCAGCACCGGCTGAATGGGCTTGTACAGACCCTCCTCGAGCCCGGTCCTGTGTGCCGAGATCTAGGGTCCGTGGTCCACCCTCCCCCAGAATGAGGCCAGCCACTTCCAGATGTCTCTCAATCTCCGTCAGCGTGTCGCCGATTTCGTCCACATCGAAACCGTATGCGTCGCCGTTGGGAAGCGTCCGCACAGGCCGCCCCGAAGCGCGGGCCGCCGTTGACAGCTGTCGGCGGCAGCCTTTCAGGTACCCTTCCAGCAAGCGGCGCGGCATAGTCCCATCATGGATGCATGCGTTGGGACGATGCCCAGGTTGTCATCCTGGAGTTGCTCTGCACACCTGCGCAGCAGTGGGTGCTCCTCGATGACGTGGCGGCCGCGCTGCGAGCGATCGATGACAAGAGACCGATCGAGCCGGGGCGGTGGTCCACATTCGGCGTCCGACTCCGCAAGCCGAGAAGTCCCGATGAGGATGCTTACCTCCGTGAATCGCTGGCCCAGCCCGACGACCCGCTGGCCGACGAGCGCGAGGCCATGGTGCTCGAGGTCGGCGGACGCGGGTCACGACGGAGCGCCGAGGAAGCGGCGCAGGTCCTTTGCCGAGCGCTCTGCCCGGAGGAGTTTCATCCCGGTCCATGCCCGATCCCCTGGGGCGAGATGAACTGGGGCCTACGGAACGCGTCGAGAGACGAGAAGCGCTTCTACCGCGACCTGTTTCCGGTGGGGAGGGCTCGATTGGCGAAGGATCGTCCGAGTACGCCGAGACCCTCTCCGTTCTCATTGCAGGGCGACGGGAGCGAACGCGCTCCGACCGCGGCGGCCGACCGGCCGCCTCTACCTGACCCCCAACGTCCCCGCCCTAAGCCTCATGCCCGTGCCCCAGACCGCCGGTCGGGGGCCACGCTTCGTGACTACGAAACAGTGCCCGCGGGCAGGATCCACTCGGTCGGCTGGCGGGTGATCCCAGCGATGAGGTCGAAGTCGTGGTCGTAGTGAAGGACGACCAGCCCAGCAGCCTCCGCTGCTGCGGCGATCAACAGGTCGGCGATCTTCGCCCCTCGCTGTTGGCTTCCTTCGGCGAGCGCGTCCTGGACGGTGACGGCCCGGCTCAAGGTTTCCTGGGTCATCTCCACGAATGGCCACGCCGAGCGTTCCGCTCGCATGGCCCGGTGTGACGCCGGGCTCGTCGAGGAGAAGCCGGCTTCGAGGTCTGTGGGGGTGCAGCGCGCGACCAGTGCGCTCTCCAGGAGCGGCACCAGCCGAACGGCGACCAGGGGGTGGCCGAGACGAGCAAGCGCCGACGTGTCGCCGAGGTAGTAGGGCCTTAGCCCCACGCGTCGCGCCGGGCCGCCGGATCGGCGAGGGCGTCGGTGTCGACTCCGTGGTCGGCCAGTAACGCCCGCCGACGCTGCGCAAGGGCAAGGACCTCATTGAAGGCATCGTCAACCGTCGCCTTCAGCGTCCGCGTTCCGAGCAGGGCGCGCACCGCCTCCAACTTGTCGTCGTCGACCTCGATCAGTCTCTTCGTCACCCGCCTAGGATATCTCGGGAGCAGGAGATAGATAGCTTCGCTTCCGCCCCGCCGTGGGCGCCCGCTATCCCATGATCCGGAGGGCCAGATCGGCGACAGACGATCCCGGTACGCCGGCGAGGTGCCGCGCCCCGGACTGGTCGTCTCGGTGCACATGGACGCGAACGGTTTCGCGTCCGCGCCTCTTCCAGGACGACGGCTCTGGGCGCGCTCGGCTGGAGCCATGTGTCCTTCGGATGTGTCCCCAGAGCGTGCGTCGCGCTCCATCCGGGTGGGGGCGTGTCGGCGCCGGACGGGTCGAGACCCGTGGTCGCCATGAGCGCATCGAGGTTGCGCTCCTGTCCCGAGACGACGCTCGCGACGGGGCTCCATGCGTATTGGGCGAGTCTGCTCGTCGGGCCGTTTCCCGTGCCGACAGAGCGTCATACGCCCTCCCGCGGGACTAGCAGAGGCGCTCCATCGGGCGCCCGGCACCCGTCCGCCCGGAGGGCCGAACGGAACCCGAATACCACTCAACGTGGTCACTCCGAGGACCCCCTGGAGCACCCTGTTGTGCATCGGTGTGGGGTGCGAAAGGGGTGCGAGCGTCGCGCCGCAAGCGACGTCGCGCAGTCCGCACCCCCTCTGACCTGCACTTTCGCGCCCATCTAGACGCCCCAGGAGCCCTCCTTCGACGGTCTCGAAAACCGTTGTGGGGGCAACTTCACCGTGGGTTCAAATCCCACCCCCTCCGCCAAAAGCTCCGCTTTCAAACCCGAGGCACAAAGAGACACCCCGGCCGAACCGCCGGGGTGTCTCCGTTGCCCAGCGCTGGAACCCACCCCACTGTCCCTCTCTTCGCAGGGTTCCAGCTCCACCCCTTCTTCCGGCATGCCGTACGAACCAGCACCGTGGGCAGCCATCAGCGCAGCGAACGGCTCGCTGTACTCCCAGCCGACAACTCCATCCTCGGTCACAAGAATCTTCTTGAAGAAGGCGTTGTTCATCAGTCGACGTGCCGCAGGCGCCGCCGCCAGGTAGGTGGCGTGGCAGTTGGCAGCGAGGCGCACCGCTGCCTTGGCCGTCTCCTCCAGCCGTTGGCTGCTAGTCACTGAGACCTCAAGGAGGGCTCGGGTGCTGACCAGCTCCTGTCCGATGCGAACCTGTTCCCGCTTGAGAAGGTCGACCGGGATGGCGTCGGCGTAGTGGGCGTGAAGCAGCTTCATCTGTTCGTCTTCCAGCTGCCGCAGCCGCAGCGCCTGGCGCTCACGCTCGTCCTCGATGGTGGCCTGCTGGTCTAGGAGCGCATCGAGCACGTCAGCTGCGGTCAGCTCCAAACCCTCGGCGCTCAGCTGGACCTGCTTGTAGTGGTCTTCGATCTGGTGCTCGACCAATTCGATCGGCCGGTGGCGCAACATGCACGTCGTGCGCTTCTGGTGCCGCCCAAGGCAGAAGTAGTAGGGGTAGGTGCCGCCCCTACCCTTCGCGTGCGTAACGCACAAGGGGCTGCCACAGTGTCCACAGAAGATGGTGCCCTTCAAGTAGTGATGGTGCGTGCGCTGCTTCAGGCCGTTCGCCTTGGAGCTCAATGTGTCCTGCACACGTTGCCATGTGTCCTCATCAATCAGCGGCTCATGCTTGCCCGGGTACTGAACCCCGTTATAGGTGACTTGGCCCTTGTAGTAAGGCTTCGCCAGGATGCGATGCATCTGCGCAATCGAAAGCACTTTCTGGGGCGAGTTCGGTCCACCTCGGCTTCGCAGGCCCCGAGCGGTAGCTTCAGCCAGCAGCGACTTGACGCTCCAGTCACCGGTGGCGTAGGCCTCAAAGGCCCACTGAATAAGTCGAGCCGGCTCTGGATCGATGACGACATAGCGAACCCCTCCCTCACCGACGTTCTTGTAGCCCAGCGGCGCCGGCCCAAGGCTTCCACCGTTGAGGACCTTCTGGAAACTCTTACGCTTGATCTCGTCACCCATGTTGCGGGAGTGGTACTCGTTTACCGATGCCAGCATGCTGTGCAGGAGTCTGCCAGCGGCGCTTCGGTCGATGCTCTCCGAACAGGAGACGAGTGCACACCCGGCTACTTCCAGGACGAAGTCAGATACCAAGTCCTCACGGGTATTGCGTGCCCACCGGTCAAGCTTGTGGACTATGACGTAGTCAATATCTCGTTGACGCTCGATCCGCTCCAGTAGACGTTGCATTGCCGGCCGCTTGTTGACTGCCGTACCAGTATCCTTGTCGATGTACTCGTCTTCGTCGATGACAGCCGACAGTTCTTTGGCACGGGCCAGGCAAGCGGCTCGCTGCGTAGGCAGCGAGTAGCCCTCCGGGTTGCCGTCACGCACAGCCTGTTGCTTGGTGCTGACCCGGATGTAGATGGCGGCACGCTTCAGATCGTTCGGCGCTGTCACCGCTTCGGTTGACGTTCCCGCGGGTTCAGCGACCGGATCAGCTATCGCCTCCTCCATCGACCTGCTTGGTTCGGGGAATGCAACAGGGACCGCGAGCGGTCCCTGTTGATCGGTCGGTCGCGCCGCGCCCGCGCCGCGACCATTGGTCAGGGCGGGGCGGCTCGTGGGCTTCATGGCATTCGACCTCCATGGACTAGTGCCTTGCGGCGGTAGGCAGACGGTGCACAGCGGGGCGTAGGTTCGGTCAAGCCGAGCTGCCAGAGGCGTACCTGCATGGCCCGAGGAGACACCTCGAACTGCTCGCTCAGGGCCGAAAGCCGTTGGACCCCATTACCCCAGGACCGAACCACCCACTTCTTGGGCATCAAGAGGCAGGCAGCGAAGTAGTCGGCGATCCGCTCAGCCTGCTCGCTGGGGGTGCCAGGGCCACAGGAGTAGATGACATCCCGGAAGGGGTGGTCGATGACGTGCTTGAACTCGTGGGCCAGCGAGAAGCGCTGGCGGGCCTCATGCTCGCCAGCGTTGAGCGACAGCAGCCATTGCCCGCTCACCCACTGAGCCGTTCCGGACACCGGCAGGTCGACGACGGAGACGACCCGGATGCGGGGCAGGTCGCTGATGATCTGACTAGGCACCGCCGGCGCATTGAGGCCGGCCAGTTCCAACAGCCGGTTGGCTTGCAGTTCGGCCACCCGCTCCAGCTCAAACATGCGCAGCGGTCGACGGGGCATGACGGAGCGCAGGATCGCCAGGACGCTTCGCTCCTGAGGCCCCGAGCTGCGAGCCGTCGGGAGGCGCGTCTCATTGTCTTGGGTTGCTGTAGTCGTTGTCATGGCGCACCTCCCTTCGTTGTTTTGTTGATCCATATCTACTGGTGGCTATTCGTCCTCGTGCTTACGTGGTCCCGATCCTGAGCCACCATATTCCTTCTGCACCCGGACGAAATACTGGCTCAAGCGATCTTGGGCTTCCGGCGGCAAGTCGCCGTATTTGGCTCGCAGGTATGGCTGGAACGATGGCAGGAGGTCCCCCGTACCGCTCAGCCCTGAATCACCGAACAGGTCGGCCAAATCGAGATCAAGCACCCGGGCCAGCCGGACAAGCTTGTCTCGCTTCGGTGAATTCGTCTGACCTGACTCAATTCGGTTGAGTACCGCCGGAGCGATCCCGGTCGATTCAGCCAGCTCCTTTTGCGTAAAGCCAAGCTGGTGACGCCGTTCCCGGATGATGTCCCCCAATGTTGGGGTGTCGGTGGCGTCATTGTCAGGAATTCCGGTCATACACTCAATTTTGCCAGACCGATTCCATTAATGCAATCCCAATTGTCCATTCCACAACGGCAATTGTTTTTCGTATTCCCATTTCCCTGGACTCCTATCCCATTTTCGCGCCGACGATCCCAACGAGCAATAGCCTTATGCACATATACCGCCCCCTATTTGGCAAAGTGGTTTCGGACAAGACAACCTCGGTTTTTAGATGTGGTGTATCGGGGCTCCTGCAAAGACGTATGAAACGTCAAGTGCAGGAGCCCCATTGGGCCGAAGGGTTTGGAGTAGACGAAGTCAGCTGGTGCTGTCCTCATCCCCCTTTGGCCGAGTCCGACGACCAGTGCTGGTGCCAGCGGCGGGAGCGGGCGGCTCGTCGCCGAACAAGGCGGCGATGGTCGAGCGTCGAGCCTTGGCTTCGCGCTCGATGTCCTCGAGCACCGCTCCGGCCTTGGCAGCCAGGTCACCTTCTGAGCGCTTGCGCTCGATGTGGGCCTCGATGGCCTGACGAATCTCGTCAGTCACCGTCGAGTCCTCCAACTGGGCAATGACGCTCAACCTGGCGTGCAGGTCGTCGTCCAGGCGGATGGCCAGGGTCTTGTGACCCGGACCTTCGCGCCCGCTTCGGGATGTACTCATCCCGATCACCTCCTCGGTGTTGGTGCGGCCGGCGATCCCGGTTGGATCACGGAAACAGCCGCACGGCACCCACGAGGCCTCATCCATGGACTGAGCAGGCCGGCTCATGCCGACGCCCGCCGAGTCCGTTCCGCCGCCAGCCTCTCCTCGGCCAGCTTGGCAAAGCCAGGATTGATCTCCACGCCCAGCCAGTCCCGGCCGTGCCGCTCGGCGACCAGCGCCACGGTGCCAGCCCCCATGAACGGATCGAGCACCAACCCCGGCCGGTAGCCCGTCTGGCAGGCGCAGCCCGGTCCGAGCTCACCGCGAACGGCCAGCCGACCAACGATCCGAGCCCGCTTCCGCCGCCAGGGCTCACCGCAGGCAGCGCAGACACGCTCCGGACAGCTGGCGAGTAGGGGTCGCTCGACCAGCGCCTCAGGGAAGGTGGCGAAGTGGGCGCCGCGGTAGCCGCTCGCCGGCAGCCACCACACATCGCCCGGGTTCTTGCCCAGCCGATGGCCAACCTGCCCAGCTGCTTTGAGCCGCGACAGCCCGGAGTGGTCGCCGGCCAGCGGCCCGGCCCAGGTCGGCCGACCAGCGCCGGGCGCTGAGCGTCCTCGACGCTGCCGACCCGGTGCCGAGCGGTGCGGCACCCGGATGGCGTCCAGATCGAAGAAGTAGCGGCGCTGCCGAACGAGCAAGTAAAGGGGTTCCCAGGTGCAGGTCAGGCGGTCGCCCACGCTGGCCGGGCGGGGGTTGGTCTTGGCCCAGGCGATTTTGTTCCGAATGATCCAACCATCGGCCGAGAGTGCTAGCAGCAACCGTTCCGGTCCGAGCAGCAAGCTCTTGGGTGGGCCGCCGTAGCGAGTATGGCGGGAGTAGCTGTCGCCCAGGTTGAGCCACACGGTGCCGTGATCGGCCAGCACTCGACCGACCTCCGCCATGACGGCAGCCAGCTTGTCGACCCACAGCTCAACCGTCTGCTCCAGGCCGATCTGACCGTGGGCGTCGTAGTCCCGCAGCAGGAAGTACGGCGGCGAGGTGATCACGCAGTTGATCGACCCGCTCGGCCGCATCCGGAGCTGCTGGCCGGCGTCGCCCACAAGGATGACGTTGCGACGGAGGCCTGGCATCACTCGGCCCTCCCGGTGGCTCGACCCGGCGCAGGCCGAGGGCCGTCGCGCAGCTGCTGGTGAAACCGGTAGGCGCTGGGACTCAGCCGGGCGGCCTGGCGCTCGGGCAGCAGCGGCAGTGACCGCCGCACGCCCAGCGCTGAACCTTGCCAACGAGCGACATGGAACTGCGCCAAGCGTCCCAACGACCGCATGAGCGGCGAGTGGCGACCAAGACCCTGTCCGATCCCGAGGCTGACGGAGAGGTCCGCCAGGTCGACCGGCACAGTCTCGTCCTCGATCTCTACCCAGCTGCCCAGCCGCCGGTAGAGCCAGGTAGCGGTCGGCCCGAGCACCGGCAGCCAACAGACCTCGACGTAGGGCGAGCGCGGCCCGAAGCCGTGCGCCTCGACCAACGGGTCGATCCAGGGCTCGATCGCGAGTTCGGTGAGCAGCTCCTCCCGGCCGGCTGCCTGTTCGCTTGGTAATGGAGGTTCTCCTCCTCTCATGACGTGCCTCCTTCCTTGTTAGGTGTTGCGTTGCTCTTGTCGTACTCGGCTGGCTCCCTGACCAGCGTCAGGACGACCTCGTCGAGCAGGCCGACGCTGAACAGTCCCTGCATCGCCGCGGCGGCGACGCTCCGGAGCACCTCGGCCCGGGCGGCGCTGGGCACCAGCCAGGCCACGCCGGGAAAGACCCCCAGGTGCTCCTGCTCCCTCCCTGAGCGCAGGTAGCGCTCGTACTGGGCGACCTTGCGTTCCAGCGTCGGCCGATGCTCACTGGCCAGGTCGACTTCCACGAACCAGTGCTGCTCGATGTCGCCCAGGCCCAGCACGACGTACAGGTCGGGTTTGAGCAGCTCGCTGGCCCCGCCCACGCCGTAGAACCGCCGCCAGCAGGCCGGCTCAACTTGAATGTCGAGCAGCTCCAACGCGCTGGCCCGAGTCGCCTCGGTGATGGTCACCACCACCTCGGCGACAGCCAGGCTGTGCGCCAGGAAGGCAGTGCTCGGCTCCCGGGCGATAGCCCGCCGACGTCCGGCATTGACCAGCCGAACACCTGCCGGCCCCAGGCAGTAGACGAAGCCAGCCGAACCGGCCCGAACACCGCCGATCCGGCGCTCCAGTCGACGCAGCACGCCGTGCCGGGTGAGCCGTTCCAGGCTGCGCCGGGATGCTCGCACCGCGCCGAGCGGCGTGTGTGCCTCCACCGGGAAATGCAGCCGCTCGATTTGGGTGGCGCTTAGGAACCGATAGGCAGCCAGCGAACCCACGACGGCCATATCCCGATCGGACAGGCGGGACGCCAGCCGAGTCAGTTGGTGTCGGCCAAGCGGCCTGGGGGCAGCCGGCCCGGTCATGACGTGCTCTCCTGGACGAGCGAGTCAGTCCGCGACAGAGACGAGCGGCCCGACACCGCTGAACAGGTCAGATGCCCCGGGCTCGACCACCCGACCGGACAAGCGACCGGACGCCCGCCCAGGCCGCTCACAAGGCCTCCTGGCCAGCGCCGGGCCGCCGCCGGCGCTGGCCGATCGGTGCCGCCGGCACGGCGTTGCCCTCGGAGAACGACCGGAGCTCGGCCTCGACGCTTGAGCGGTCGACGCCGTACCGGGCCCGGCTGGCGGCGCGGATAGCGGCGGGATCGCTGCTTACCGGGGGCGCCGGCACAGTCCGGACTGAGGCGAACGGCATGAGGGCACCTTCCGCCATCAGGCTGGCGTAGGCCTCGAAGGCGGCCAGTTCCGTGAGGTCCTCGGGCTCGATCTCCTGTCGAGACCGAGCCAGCACGGCAGCGTCCTCGTGGCTGGTCTGGAAGACGACCTTGGAGCGGGCATTGGCCAGCACGGCTGAGCGCAGCTCGGGTGGCAGCTGGTGGAGATGCTGATGGGCCAGCGTGATCGAGGCACCGGCCGAGCGGGCTTGGGTCAAAACCTCCGCGAAATCTGTTGGCAGAGCGAGGTAGTCCTGAAACTCGTCCAGATGCAGGCAGACCAGTCCGCGCCGCTCGGTCGGCAGCGCCTGTCGACCCTGGAGCGCCTGCCACAGCTGAGAGACGAACAAACCGCCGAAGAGCTGGGCGGCCTCCGGTCCCAAACTGCCCTTGGCCAGGTTGACGAGCACGACGGCACGTGAGCGCAGGGCGGCGTTCAGATCGAAGCGCGGGCGGGTCTGGCCCAGGACGCCCCGCAGGCTGGGACGAAGGACGACCGAACGCAGTTTGTTCATGACCGGTGCCAGCACGGTGGCCCGCTCGGCGCCCGACATCGACTCGAACCAAGCCCAGAAGGGGCCGAGGGCGGGGTCGTCAGCCACCGGGGCGACCAGGCGTCGGCGCAGGCCGGCGTCAACGTAGAGCAGCGGCAGATGGCAGAGCGTCAGGTCGGGTCGGACCGCGATAGTCAGGAGGCCTGCGTGCAAAATCTCCTGCAACCGCGGTCCCCAGCTACCGGCGTAGAGGCGCTTGAAGACGGACAGCAACTGGTCGGCCACCAGTTCACCTGAGCGTTCGCTGCCGGCCAGGGGGTTGAGTCCGACCGGACGGTCGCTGTCGGTCGGGTCGAGGACTACGACGTCGCTCCGGTGTGATGGCACCCGCCGGAGCACGTCCTCGACCAAGTCGCCCTTCGGGTCGACGAGGACCAGGCCGCGGCCGGCGTCCATGTCCTGGACGATCAGGTTGAGCATCGTCGTGCTCTTGCCGGTGCCGGTCGGCCCGAGGAGGTGCAGGTGCCTAGTGCTGTCAGCCTCAGACAGTGCAAGGGGTCGCTCTCGGCCCGGCGCCGACGAGACAGCCACGATCCGTCCCCGGCTGGGGATGATCCGGGCCGGCTGGACCGTTCGGGTCCGCAGCCGGTCGACGGGCAGGCTGGGCAGCGGACCGCTCGGCCAGCCGGAGATCACCACTGCCTCGGACAGGTTGAGTGTCAGGTTGAACAACCATGGCCGGGCGGTCTCGGCCTGCTCGGGCGGAACCGTGTGGAGCCGAAGCCGGACACCGGGAGCTTCGAGCGTGCGCAGGGCAGCGCCGACCCGCCCGACGAGGAACCGTCCTCGCGATGTCGTCTCGGCCTCGGCAGCGACGTAGACCACGGCTCGCCAGCCGGCTTCACCGTGCTTGTCGCCGTAAGCTCGACGAGCGTCAGGGGCAGCTGCCGGCGCTGCACCGCTCAGAAAGGAGCGCAAGGTCGGGACGGGCGCAATGGCGGCAGGTGTCACCAAGGGGCGGCGGACCGGTCCGAGGACAACCTGAAGCAGGACCCGCTCGCGGCTGGACTCGGGGATCAGGGATCGGAGCAGGCAGGCGGCGGCTCGCTCCGGCTCGGAGGTATTCAGGACCCGACTGGTTGACGATGACGACAGCCGGGCTGCCGCGGTGAAGGCCGATGAGCTTGCCGCCTCAACCTGAACGACGGAGCAGCCGTGGACGGCCTGACGCAGCTGAGCGACGATCGCCTGGACGGCCGGAGTCGGGACGCCCAGGAAGTGGCTGAGCCCGTCCCGCCGGCCGACGACCCGCAGCACCGGGGGGTCGCTGGTACCGGGCGTCGACAGACCGTGTAGAGCTGCCAGCCCAGCTCGAATCTGGGTTGCCTCAACCTGGCGGGGCCACCGCAGCGACAACCAGGTACGAGGCCGGGCGGCAAAGAGGCTCGTCACTTCTTTTCCTCGCCGCTTGGCGTCGGGTCAGACTTGGCCCTCGCCTCAGCGGCTTCGTGTTGGGCTGCCGCTTCCTTCTCGGCCTGCGCCATGGCGACGGCAATGAGGGCTCGACTTAGCTTGCGCAGGTCCGGGATCGGTCGCCTGACTGAGCGAACATGGATGTTGCGCTTGGCGTGCATGTATCTTTCCTCCCTTCGTCGTTAGTTTCGGCTCCTCTACGGAGCAGTGTGAGTCAATGCATAACTGTGCGATTCGTCGTACGACGCGATTCCACAAATGCAATTGATAGCGATCAGTGTGATTGCATTTGTGGAATATGACAAGACCAATTGTCTATTCCACAGCACCGACGTGACGTAGATTGTCGGGAGTAGGACGACTTACCAGCCGCGCCCACGTCGGAGTGCCAGCGGCGCTATAACCATCACGGCGGCGATGATCAGGAGCAACGGCAGTAGTGGCCGCAGGAGCCGCCAAGCCCAGCTGAGGGCCAGCGCTGCGATAAGAAGGCCCACGGCCGTCTCGACCAGGCGACTCAGCCACGACGAGCTGTTCATGGGCAGGGTGTGTTGGCATCGCGGCCGAGCGACTGCAGCAGGAGTTGGATACCGGCGAGCAGCACCGCGTTCTCCTCTCCCGTCACCGTCGACACCGACGCCGATAGCGCCGGTCGTACGCCTAGCAGCCGGACCGGAGAGGCCGGAATGGGCGACTCTGCCGCCAAGCGCTCAAGGACCTGTTGGGCACGGATGGCCTCATTGACGGGTCTTCGGTACTCCCGGGTGCCCTCGACGTCAATGTCCTTGACGTTCGTGCCTGGGCTGACCAGGCGTCGGAAGCTACCGTGCATGGCTGTCCTCCCAGGCATCGTCATCGTCGAAGTCCTGGAGGTGGTCGGCGGCGAAGCGTGCTGCGCCGGTAACCCGGCCGGCGGCCCGGATGGCACTGGCCTGGGCATCGACGATCTTGGCGCAGTTGGGGCAGCCCTTGTCCTTCTTGCGCTGCTCGTCACGCTCGGTGAGGCAGCCGACTGCCAACCCGATGAGGAAGACGAGCACGATGCCCAGGGAAATGAGCATCGCCAGACCGTCCGACGGCGGGTTCACCAGGCCATCCGGGCGATCTCGGCCGCAGCCACGGTGGTGTAGCCGTCGACCAGCAGGCGGGCCCGGCTCTCGGCCTTGAGCCGGCCGTTCAGGTCCTCCATTGGAACGGAGTTGATGAGCTGCCCTTCCAGGCGGGACAGCGTGGCGAGCTGGGAGAGAGCCACGTGGGTGACGTAGCCGGCGGCCTGGACACGGACACCGGTGATGAGACCGTCGTAGGCCTCGCCTTCGGCTCGGCGCACCACCGCCCGGGGTACGGGCCGGCGGCCGAGCACGCCACCCCGGCTGGCAGCGTCGAGATTGGACTGGGATTGGCGGATGAGGTTGGACACATGATTCCTTTCTCGTCGAGCAACTAGGTTCGGCATTCACCGGCTGCGTCATGGAGACATCCAGTTTCAGACTGATAGCGCGGTTGCCTTTGAGCTGTACATGCAGCAAAATGGAGCTGGTAATGAACAAATTCAATACATTTAGTGACGCACCCGTTGACGCGGAAGTGTCAGCTCATTGGTTCTGCCGATCAGATCATCAGCCGGACCTCCACGGAGACATCTTTAGTGGCCCGTCCAAAGCCTCGACAAGAAGTGGGGAAAACTGGGGATGAGTCCTCGACGGGCAGGTGTCGCTGACTGGACCGATTCTCGGCTGAACGATCTCGAATACCTGCGCAAGGGAGCCGGCGCGGCGCCTCATAAGCTCGCTCAGCGCCCGGCACTCCTTCGGCTGCTCGGCTCGCTCGACCCTGTGGTGGCGCTTGACAGACTTCGGTCCACCGTGAATGGCTTACTGGCGAATCGCGACTTTGCAGCGCTCGCCAATGCCTTTGGCTTCAGTGGCTCGCCGCACAGCCTCCTAAAGGACCGTCGCGCTGGCTTTGCTTCTAGTCACCGCAAGTCTCCCGACACAATTCGGGATTGGGAAGACAGGGCTATCGGCGAACTTCTTCTATTGCTGCTGTCGCAACAAGAACTGCCTGATCTCCCGCGCCCGAGCTATCTCATTGAGGAGTTGACGATCTCGTATCTCATTAGAGATCGTCATTTCGTCCAGGCGATCCACCAGCGAGATGTTCTCGTTCTGGCGAAGGAGGCGAATCACTTTCGCTACGGTGTGGACGAAACCGTAGCGCTAGAGGACGTCTCAGGCGGTCACTCAAGCGTCGACGAGCGCACCGCGAATGGTTTCATCTATCGCATCACGTTTCCACGGATGATGTTTTACGGCGAACGCCACTCATTTGGCTTTACCGAACGCCGGCCTCCAGGGGTGCCTTCTCCTCACCACGAGATAACGATCGACTGGGCGAGTCAAATCTTTAGTATGCCCGCCCGTCGATTCCGTGTCGACGTCACCTTCCAAGGGGAGATGCCACGGGCGATATGGCGCTTCCAGCAGCTGCCGCCGGCGGTTCGACCGGGAAAGCCTACGAAGGCGAATACATTGACTCGTGACTCCAATAACCGGGTGCATGCCGAATTCGAAGGTCTACACGGTGGCTTTTGTTCCGGAATTGCGTGGAGATGGGTCATATAGGGTAATACTGGCTTCCAAAGGGAGACACCATTGGGGCTAGTGGTCTCTCATCAGAGGGTAGAGTGCTGGGCGCGCCCATAGGGCGCTCAAGAAAAACTCTCTTGATATAATGAAGTGGTGTGGAGGAGTTCCGGTTTTCAGCCGCTCCTTAAACGATCCGGAGAGATGCCGGCCATCCACACACCTTGGCGTTCGAAAGCATGGCCGCCAAGGCTAGTGTCAGGGCTCGTCACGACTTACGGAATCTCCCATCGGGACCTCTTTCGGACTCAACTTCCTTAACGACATTGCCGTTGGCATCGTAAACCGTCGTCATCTTGTGGGTCTCGTTCTGCTGAGATACAAATGCAGTCGCGCCACCTCGGGGGTCATCAGCGCTACCGACAGTAACCCTGTGACCGCCGCTCTCGTGCTGGTCTTGTCCGGGCATGAACACACCTCACTGGTTCAGTCGAACGGCGCACCTTGAAGCGCCGTCGGCAAGAATATGTGTCGGATCGCCGACAGTCCACTGTCCGCAAGGAAGGGCACTCGCCGACACGCAACCTCTCACCGCTTTCCCTCGAACAGCGTCACCAGGTCCCCCAGACTGGAGCCGACCGCCTCGCAGATCGCCCTCAGCTCGATCAAGTCCAGCCGTCGCTCACCCGTCTCGTACTTGCTGACGTAGGACTGCGGCCGGCCCAGCCGTTCGGCCAAGTCGACCTGTCGCAGGCCACTGTCGAGCCGGAGCTGGCGGAGCAGCGCGGTCAGGTGTTCCTGTTCCGGGCTGTGGATCGACTTGGGCACCGGCCCGAGTAAGAACCCTCTTGTGGGATATCCCAAAGCGGGATACGGTCGCCCTTCGTTTCGGGGCGTCCTGGTCGGACCATCGCCGGACGGCGGATTCCTCTCCTAGGGGCCGCCCATGGGGTTGTTCGGCCGGGCCGGATCAACCACGGGGAAGCAGGGGGACGATGGACCAGGCGGAAGACCGACGTTGTTCGACCACACAAGGGCATCGGAGCGCGCCACGCCGGACCACGGCCCGGCTACTTGCAGCGATGGCAGTCCTGGTGCCGGCGCTGGCGGCCCTCCTGCCGGCCTCACCCGCCTCGGCGGTGTTTCCGGGCCTGAACGGCAAGATTGCCTTCGCCAGCTCACGAGACGGTAACAGCGAGATTTACACCGTCAACCCGGATGGCTCAGAGCTGACACGGCTGACGAACAATGCTGCCCGTGACGATTCGCCGCAGTGGAACCTGACGGGAACCAGAATTGCCTTCAGCAGCACGCGGGACGGGCAGAGCGACATCTTCGTCATGAATGCCGATGGCACGGCGGTGACGAACCTCACTCCTGACGAACATTCCGGCTCCCGTCCGAGCTGGTCGCCGGACGGGAGCCGAATCGCCTTTGGTAGCGGACGTGATGGTAAAGGAAGTGAGGTCTACGTCCTGACTCTTGCAACTGGCGTTGTCAGTCGTCTGACAACTGACTCCTGCATCCGGTTCTCGGCTCCAGGAGTGCTCGCGGACGAGTCATGTGAGTATGGCCACATAACGAACTACGGACCGAGTTGGTCACCTGACGGTCGATTGGTTGCCTTTTTGAAGGGTGCCGGCTCATCGAACAGCGTCCACGTCATGAATGCCGACGGCTCCAACCAGCGCATCCTCACCGAGCACGCCTCACATGCCAACCACATCGATTGGTCACCGTCCGGACAGCAGCTGGCCTACAGCGACCACAGCCAGAGCATCCAGGTTCTCAACCGTGACGGCAGCGGTGAGTACGTCGTTCCAAATACCCGCCAGTGCCCGAGTAGTGGCAACTGCTTCATCCTGCAGATGCCCGGCTGGTCACCGGACGGCACCAAGCTCGTGGCAGCTACGGCTATCAGCTCCGGCCCGACCCCCGGCCTCTTCACTTTCACTCCAGATGGCGAGAATATGATCCAGATTCTCGCCGACGACACCATCAACAGCGCTCGGCCAAGCTGGCAGGCCAGCCGTACACGCCTTGCGGTCTCGTCGAGCAGTACGACGAGCACAAGCTCCAGCACTTCGACCACGACCACGACCTCGACCACGGCGACGACTACGACAACCGTCGTCGTGCCGCCGACGAGCACGACGATGCCAACAGGCCAGAGTGAGGCATGCGTTGAGCTAGCACGGCTCTGGACTTCCATGGAGAGCCCGCTGGGCATGCAGTTGAGACAGGCTCTGGCCGCAGCGCTGAACTGCTCGGCACCGTAGCGGCCGACGGAGACAGGGGCTCTTGAGACCATGTGGACACGTCTTCCCGGCCTGGTCCTGAGCATGGTCGTCGTTGCCGGCTGCGCCGACGCTGATCGTCCGAGCACGGCGGTATCGCAACCCGCGATTACCGAGCAACCGGCTCCTGCGGTGACGCAGGCGCGTGCGCCTGAGACGACACGCCCGACACAAGGTCCTGGCCAGGCGCTTGAGACGTGGATGTTCACGCTGTCATTGCGCGATGGCTCGACCCTTGCAATCAAGGTTGAGCAGTTCGTGCCCGGGATGGTCGGTGAGCTGGGGCGACGGCTCGGCCAGACCATACCGACAAGGTTCAACAGCGAGGGTTTTCGAGGTCAATGCCTCGGCGTCAATACCGAGCGCGATCTCTTTGTGCCGATGCGGCTAACCGTTCGAAACACTACGCAAGGCCTCGCCGTACCAATCGCTGTGCAGCTCGACTTCGACGCCAAGACAAACGGAAACATTTTCTCCGGCAACAGCAAGGGCCTATGTTCGATACGAGTAGACGAAGTTGGGCTCGCCGCTGGGCGCGAAGTCTCCGAGTTCGGCTTCGTGGTCATCCCAGGCTACGTGACCCCGGCTCTGCCGCAGGGTGATCCCGTTCTTGCGCAAGGCGTCCGAATGAGTCTCATTGCAACGACTCCTCGCACCAGCATCGCCGACTTCACACGAGAGTCCGGTCCGCAGCTGCAGGACTGCAGTTCCTTCACGCGACCAGCCCCGTACCGGTGCCTGCCGCTATCGCTTACATGAACCGAGTGTGGTCGAGCACGCCCATTCGACGCACCTGGCGGGGCGGGCAATGCTAGGAAGTGCAAGCAGTCCCGGGCTCCACAGCGGAGCCCGAGGAGGGGGAGGCGTGAGGCGAGGCGGGTATCGGTGGCCGCGCATTGGCCCGGTCTTGGTAACGGTCGTGCTGGCTACGGTCATGGCGGGAGTGACGCCACTGGCGCCGCCAGCGTTGGCCCGAGGGCAGCGGTCCCCAGCGTCCGATGCCGGCGTGCTGGTGTGGGGCTCTGACCAAGTTGGACAGCTTGGTGACGGTGAGGCCGGCGGCTTCCGGGTGCAGCCGGCAGCCGTGCCGGGTCTAAGCGGCATTGTCGAGCTGGCTGCCGGGACCAATGTCTTTGCCGCTCGGGACAGCGATGGAGGCGTGTGGGGTTGGGGTGAGAACGAAGGCGGGGTGCTCCTCCTTGGACACCGCATCGAGTGCGGCTCGAACGTCATGGAGACAGTCGTCGCGAGGCCCCGCCAGCTTCCACTGCCGGGCAGCGCCACGGCCATTGACGTGGGCCGCTATCACGGTCTGGCAGTGGTTGGTGGAT
>Ga0247707_1000008_pt1 | contig 21262 bp, 17 predicted proteins | sample 22E_NmetaG_FD_189044 | JGI IMG/M metagenome (GOLD analysis project Ga0247707, IMG submission 189044) | Soil microbial communities from hillslope of Landscape Evolution Observatory, University of Arizona, Oracle, AZ, United States - 2-2-E_N | ecosystem: Engineered > Artificial ecosystem >...
CGCTCGGGTCGACCTCGCCGCTGGCCTCTGCGTCCTCACCGCCGTCGCCGTCAGTGCCGCGCACGGACGGCTGGTGGAGCTGCGGCTCCGAGGACGGGTGCAGGCCAGCCGGGCCCAGCGCCTTCGCCTGCGCCTCTTCGAGCTGGCGACGGGGCGGGCCGGCGCCAAGGAGATGCGCCTCTTCGACCTCGGCCTGGAGCTCCTGCGCCGCCATCGGGATCTCACTGACGTCGCCGTCCGGGAGCTGGTGGCGGCGCGCTGGCGATCCGTCGCCCTGGCCGGCGCCGCCGGTGCCATCCGATCCGGCGCCGTCGTGGCCGCCGTGCTGCTCATGATGCGGGAGGCGACCACCGGCACGGTGACCCCTGGAGCGTTCGTCTTCAGCCTGTACCTGCTGCGAACCTCCCTCGACACGGCCGTCGCCCTCGGCAATGACGGCGGTGGGCTGCTCGAGCAGTGCCTGATCGGCGAGCAGGCGCTCAAACTCATGAGCGCACCCTCCACGGTGGCTCGAAGCCCACGCCCACGACCGGTCCGCGAGGTGCAGCAGGGCATCTGCTTCGAGGGGGTCTCCTTCACGTACCCGGAGACCGACCGACCGGTGCTCGACGACCTTTCGTTCTCGCTGCCCGCCGGCTCGACGGTGGCGATGGTCGGCGTCAACGGCTCGGGCAAGACCACGATCGTCAAGCTGATCGCCCGACTGTACGATCCGACCCACGGGCGGATCTGCGTCGACGGCGTCGACCTGCGTGACCTCGACCTGGACGGCTGGAGGCGATCCATCTCGGTCGTCTTCCAGGACTACGCGCACTACGAGTTCACTGCACGGGAGGCGATTGGGATCGGTCACCTCCCCGTGCTCTACCACGACCATGCCTTGTGGGCGGCGGTGCGTTCCGGCGGTGCGCAGCCGCTCGTCCACGCCCTACGGAAGGGCCTGAGCACCCAGCTCGGCACGGATCACCCGAACGGCGCCGAGCTTTCCGAGGGGCAATGGCAGCGCATCGGCATCGCTCGAGGTCTGATCCGGCCCCGACCGCTCCTGGTCGTGCTCGACGAACCCACGGCGCGCATCGACCCGATCGCCGAACAGGACCTGCTCGAGCGGTATCGCGAGGGGATCAGGGAAAGCCGCAGGACCGGGCAGATCACTCTCGTCATCTCGCACCGCCTGGCCATGACGGACCTGGCCGATGCCATCGTCGTTCTCGACGCCGGGAAGGTGGTCGAGGTCGGCACGCACGCCGAGCTGCTCGCCGCCAAGGGCCGCTATGCCGCGCTGTTCCATGCCACCGCCGAGAGGGGCGTTCCGGCCGTGGATCCGGTACCTGCGTGAACTCCTCAATCCCTACTTCCATGAGAAAGGACCAACAATGAGCATCACTACAGTCAGGCCCCCCACTCGGGAGCAGGAGCCGTCCACCATGCCGACGGGTCGTCACTACGTCGCCGTCGTCGCGGCGCTCGCAGTGCTCGTCGGATCGGTGGGTCTCATCAGTGTCCTCACCGACGACGGGCGGACGGCTGCACCTGCGGTTCGCCCCCCAGGGGGGCTGCTCGACGGCGCCTTCGGGGACGGCGGCGTGCGGACTCTGGCGATCGGGCCCGGCAACTCCATCGCGTACCGCGCCGCCATGCAACCGGACGGAAAGCTCGTCATCACGGGAACGTCGTACGACGGTACGACGTTCAACATCCTGCTGGCCAGGCTCCAGCGCGATGGGCAGTTGGATCCAACCTTCGGGACGGGCGGCATCGTGACGTCCAAGGTCGGCTCGAAGAACTCGGCCGGTCGCGCGCTGACGGTCGACCGCCAAGGACGGCTGGTCGTGGCCGGCGAGATGCAGGTAGGCGATCGCATCGGGTTTGCCATCGCCCGCTACACCGCCATTGGCGAGCTCGACCCGCAGTTCGGCACCGGAGGGCTGGTGTCGGCGCCGATCTCCGGTGCCGGCAACTCCATCGCCTACGGCGTGGCGCTCACGCCCGACGGCCACATCCTGGTGGCCGGGGAAGCCGAAAGCAAAGAGAAGGTGCAGACCGCGCCGCACAACGACTTCGCCCTCGCCCGGTACGACGAGCAGGGCCGGCTTGACGAGACGTTCGGCGACCGCGGGGTCGTCACCACCGCCCTCGGGACCGGCAACGACTCCGCGCGCGACATCGCGTTGGACGGCAAGGGACGGATCGTGCTGGCGGGCCTGAGCGTCAGCGGCAGGGACAATGCCTTCGCCGTCGCCCGGTACGACTCGCGGGGGCGACTCGACGGCAAGTTCGGCGACGACGGAACGGTCGTCACGCGGATGGGCACGGGGGCGAGCGACGCCTTCGCCGTGGTCGTGCAGCCGGATAGCCGCATCATCGCCGCCGGATTCACGACCAACGAGGAGAACAAGGACTTCGCCCTGGTGCGCTACGAAGCGTCCGGCGACCTGGATGAGTCGTTCGGCCGCGGCGGGATGGCGATCAGTCCGGTCGGTGCAGGAGACGACGTCATCTTCGACGTAGGTCTCGATCAGAGCGGCCGGATCGTCGTCGGCGGGCTGGTGGCGAACGGGGAGCGCAACGAGTTCGGTCTCATGCGGTACGCCCCTGACGGCATCGTCGACCCGACGTTCGGCGTCGACGGGAAGGCCACGACCGCACTCGGCGATGGCGACGTCATCCGGGGGCTCGTGTTCGATCGCGATGGGGGCATTCTCGCCGTGGGCAGAGCCGGTGCCGGCAAGCAGGTGCTGGTGGGCGTGGCCCGGTACAGCGGGTGACGGGCATGGCCTACCGGCTGGCACCCACGGTGATCGTGCGCTCGTTCGAGTACGAGACGGTTCTCCTGGATCGCAATACCCTCCGGATGTACTCGTTGTCGCGGCCCGCATTTCGGCAGCTTGAGGAGCTGCTGCGGCTCGGCGCAGCCGATGAACGGCGGGCGGTCACGTCCTACGGGCGCGACTCGGACGACGTCCGCCACTTCGCCAGCACCCTGCTCAGCATGGGCATCCTCGTGGACGGGCGGACCTGCGCCGATCCGGCGACGCCGGAGCGGACGCCGGGTCGGCCCTTGCATCGACGGCGCGTGCACGGGGGTCGACGGTCGTGACCGATGGGCGCACAGAGCGGGCGTCGCGGGTGTGGGAGGTCGACGTCAACGGCCCCTGGTGGACCGAGGTCGACCTCGTCGAGGGCCAAGGCATGTCGCCCATAACTCATGCTCTGCGTCCGGCTCTGGAGGTCATGCGCATTGGGGTGCAGCTCTGGCCGGTCGCCAACGTCGACAATGTAGAGCGGCTCCTGCGCGGCCAGGACGGCCATTCGCCATACCTCCTGCTCGCAGTGCACGCCGATGGGGCTGGGCTGCACTTCCTCCCTGGCTCGGTAGACCGGCCCGAGGGGACGAGCTACTCGGTCGAGGTGCTGCGGTCGGTCCTGCGGGTGACCGGTCGCAACGTGATCGCACTGGGGTGCTTCGCAGGCTCGACGGCAATGACGGACGCCTTCCTGGCCGCGGGGGCGACGACATACGTCGCCCCCAGGGGGGCGCCCTTCGCCCACGCCGCGTTCACGTTCGTCACCCTCCTGTTCTTCCACCTGACCCAATGCCACAGCCTCGAAGAGGCGATCGAGAACGCCCGCGCCGCCCATCCCGAGTTCGAGATGTGGCAGATGGCGACGGGCGTGCCAAGACACCTGTCGCACCACTGAGTTGAGAGGAGTGCAGCGTGCCGGACCAGACGACAAACGATGAGGTGGCCCGCGTATTGGGCGAGTTTCGGGGTGACCCTCGCGGCATGGCCCGCGAGATCACCAGGCTGAGGCGAGAGCTCGAGCGGGTCGAGTACGAGTTGAGCAGGGTTGTGGCGCAGAAGACCCTCGGACAGGCATAGGAGCGATCGGATGGCCAGGTTCCAGACACACCGCAGTGTCTCCTTTGCCGTCCTGCTGGCGGCGGCCGCCGTCGGGACCTCCTGCCGGGTCACACTCTCCGAGCCACGCTCCGCCAACGAAGGGCGGCCGAACGTGGTCACGACCGTCTCGCCGATCACGAGCATCGTGGCCAGCGTCGTCGGTGACCTGGCCGAGGTACGAGGTCTTGTGCCAGAGGGCGCCAACTCGCACACCTTCGAGCCCCCGCCCAGCGCGGCGCGCATTCTGTCCGAGGCCGACGTGCTGTTCGTGAACGGGCTGATGCTGGAGGACCCCATTCAGCGCCTCGCGGGGGCGCACCTGCCGGATGGGGTCCCAATGGTCGAGCTGGGCAACCGAACGATCTCGCCCGACCGGTACGTGTACGACTTCTCCTTTCCCGAGGAGGAGGGCAAGCCCAATCCACACCTCTGGACGAACCCGCCCTTCGCCAAGGACTACGCCCGGATCGTCCGCGACACCATGGCCGGTCTGGACCCGACCCACGCCGAGGACTACAGGGCCAACTACGAGCGCTTTGCCGCCAAGGTGGACGCGCTGGACGGGGCGATGAAATCGGCGACGGCCACGGTTCCTCGGCCGGACCTCCTCACCTATCACGACGCCTACGCCTACTTCGCCCAGCACTACGGCTGGCGCGTGATCGGCGCGGTCCAGATGGCGAACTTCGAAGAGCCGACGCCGCGAGCCGTCGGCGCCCTCATCGATCAGGTCCGCCAGATCGGCGTACCTGCAATCTTCGGTTCAGAGGTCTTCCCCAGCCCGGTGTTGGCCAGGATCGCCGCGGAGTCGGGCGCCCGTTACGTCGACAAGCTTCGAGACGACGACCTCCCCGGCGAGCCGGGCGACCCGGGCCACTCCTGGCTCGGTCTCATGAAGTACAACTTCGTCACCATGGTCGAGGGCCTGGGGGGCAACGCCTCTGCCCTCCGTGCGGTCGACGTGGCCGACGGCGGGCCCGACCGGGCGAGGTACGCACAATGACGCGGGAGACGCCCCTGGTGAGCCTGGAGCACGTGAGCTGCTCCTACGGCCGGCGACCCGTGCTGACGGACGTCGACCTCTGCATCGGCAGTTCCGACTTCATTGGCATCGTAGGACCGTCGGGGTCGGGCAAGACAACGCTGCTGCGGTCCGTACTGGGCACCGTGAAGCCGGCCGGGGGCCGGATCACCCGCCGGCCGGGCCTTCGCATTGGATACGTCCCGCAAGTAGAGACGGTGGACTGGGACTTCCCCGTGACCGTCCACGAGGCGGTGTTGATGTCCAGGACCCACCGGAGCAGCCTCCCCTGGCTTTCAGCTGACGAGCGGGCCCGGGGTGAGGAGGTCCTGCAGCGGCTTGGGCTGGGGGGTTGCGGCCGCCGGCACATTCGCGAGCTTTCCGGCGGTCAGCAGCAGCGTGTGTTCGTCGCCCGGGCCTTGCTGCTGGAACCGGATCTGCTCCTCCTAGACGAGCCCACGTCAGGGGTCGACGTCCGCACGCGCCACGACGTCCTCCACCTGCTCGCCGAGTTGAACCAGGGTGGACTGGCCATCGTCCTCAGCACTCATGATTTGAACGGGATGGCCGCCCACCTCCCTCGGCTCGTTTGCCTGAACAGAGAGGTCACTGCCGAGGGCACGCCGACCGAGGTCCTGACCGAGGCCGTGCTCGAGCGCACCTACGGGGCACCGGTGGACGTGCTGGAGCACGGCGGGATGCCGGTGGTCGTCGACCGCTACACGAACCCGTGGCAGCGGAGTCCAGTGCTGCGAAACGCAGCATCATGAAAGGGGATCGACCGTGATCTGGGTCGACTGGCTTGCCGAGCCGCTCCAGTACGAGTTCTTCCGCCACGGACTGGGCGTGGCCACGCTTGCGGGGGCGCTCTGCGGCCTGATCGGCGTGTACGTCACGCTCCGAGGCATGAGCTACATCGGGCACGGGCTGTCCCACGCGGTCTTCGGCGGAGCTGCCGCAAGCGCACTCGTCTCACTCAACTTCTACGTGGGCGCCGGCCTGTGGGGCGTGGCGTCAGCCCTCGCCATCGGCCGGGTGACGCACCGTCGGATCATCGGCTCGGATGCCGCCATTGGGGTCATCACCAGCGCGTCATTCGCGCTGGGCATCGCCCTGCTGGGGCTCTACGGGCAGGTTCGCAAGAGCATCGACGCCGCGATCTTCGGAAGCGTTCTGGGCGTTTCGGCAACCCACGTGTGGGCGGTCGCTGCCGTGACCGTGTTCGCCGCGGCGGTCGTGATCGGCTTCTATCGAAAGCTGCTGTTCGCCAGCTTCGACCCCGAGGTCGCCGAGGTCTCCGGGGTCGACACCGCCCGAATGGATGCGCTCCTCATGGTGCTGCTCTCCGTGTCCATCTTGGTCACCATGAATGTGCTCGGGGTGGTGCTCATCGCCGCCGTCATCGTGACGCCAGCCGTCGTCGCCCGCATGCTCACGAACACTTTTGCCCGCATGTTGTGGCTGTCGACGTTCATCGGCGCCCTGTGCGGCTTCGTTGGCATGATCCTCAGCTACCACCTGGACATCTCCTCCGGAGCGACGATCGTCCTGGTCGGCGCCGCTTTCTTCACTCTGGTCTTCGCCTTCACCGGGCTCAGGGGCCGTGGCCGAGCCCCATTCCCAACCGATGGCGGTCATGGGGTCCTTCCGGCGGACGACGACACGACCGGGCGCGCTGGAACCGGTGCCGTCCCCCTTCTTCGGCCCGGCCGAGCGGGACGCGCATTTGCCGTGGCGCTTTCGCTGGCGCTGCTGTCGTCCGCGTGTGGTGGTGACTCCTCGGGCGCCGCTCCGCCAGCCACAACCACCGCTCGCCTCGATACGAGGAGCAACATTTCCGCGTGCACTACCGCTGGCACGACGCTGTCGGTCACTGCTCGCAACAGCAGGTTCGGCAGTGAATGCTTGGCTGCACCCGGCTACCAGCCACTGACGATCTCCTACGACAACCGGGACAGCGTCGGTCACAACATCGTCCTCACGGCGCTCGACGTCGGAGATCAGGTGGTCTTCCGATCCCAGGTGTTCGTCGGACCGAAGACCGAGGCCTTCGCCGTCGGGCCGCTCAAGCCCGGGACATACGCCTTCCGCTGCGACGCGCACCCGTCGATGTCCGGGCGCCTCATCGTCCGGTAACAACGGGGTCGCCGTCCAAGGGCCAGCCCGCGACGCCCTCAAGGAGAGAACGTCAGCGGCGGCGGGGCCGGCGCCGCACGGGTCGTGCAGCGCCATCGTGCCCCTTTGGCTCGGAGTGCTCTTCTGGACCCCACCGCCCTCTGCGGATTTGCCCCGGAGATGCTGGTTGGCCAGCGCGAGCCGTGCCGTCCGGTGCCCTTCGTCAGACGCCGGTACAGCTGTAGCCGGAGTTGGGTGATCACCAGGCTCAACCTTCATTCGAAATATGCGAGCACCGGCACGTCGGACGCTGTGACTCGAGCGTCTTCAACCTCAGCGAGCGGCGGACGACCGCCGGCGAGCTGCGGGCCGCTTGACCCAGCGCTCGCGGACGTCGCAGCCGGAGCGCTGGCCTACGCCTGCCGGAACCACCGGGCCTCCATCCACCTCCCGCCCCATGCACCGATTCCTTCCTGTTCCTCAAGCACAGACGAAGCAGGGCCCCTCCCTCGGACCGGGTTGTGTTGTCCCCGCCCTCAAGCGGTACCACGACCCCCTGGTGCTGTACCGGCCACTCCCATCGCCGGTAGCCGGTCCCCGACCGGGAGGGCCGCCGGCAGCAGCGGAGGGATCGCCGAGCGACCGGCAACGACACCCTTCCGGGCCGCGGGTATCCGTCGAGCTGCCCTCGGGCTCGATCGTCGCCGCCTCTTTCGCTGCGGGGGTGGCCGCCGCTGTCGCGACGGGCCGCCTCCGACGCCGCTGGGCCTACCGACCGTCCCCGCCCGCTCCCGCGGTGCTCGACCGCGTCCCCGATCTGGCCCCGACTGCCCAGATCCTCCGCGCCCTCGCTCCGCCCACGCCAGGGAAGACGGCGTGTTCGACGTCGACGTGTGGCGGTGCCAGGCCGCGCTCGCCGACGCCCGCCGTTCCTCGGACGATGGCGCCTTGGTCGAGGCCCTCGAGCGAGCGGCCGCATCCTACGGCGGCGAGCCCCTCGAGGGCTGCTATTACCAGTGGGCAGAGCCGGCTCGGGAGGAGCTTCGTCGCCGGGCCCTCGATGCCCTGGTCCGCCTCGCCGAGCTTCGTGCTGGTCGGGGGGATCGCGAGGGGGCTCTCGCCGCCATCGAACAGGCCATCGGGGTCGACCCGTACGCCGAGGGGCTGTACCGCCGGGCGATAACCCTCCTGGGCCAGCTCGACCGCGGCGATGTCGCCCGTCAGCTCTTCCGCCAGTTGGCGGCGCGGCTGCAGGACCTCGACGTCGATCCGGAGGATAGGACCCTCGCCGTCCTGGACGCAGTCTCATCGAGCGATGGCGCGAGACGACGTCGGGCCTCGCCGGTACTCAATTAGGAGCGCGTAGATCGACGCTGAGAATCCGTCCCATCCGACGTACACATCGCAGTCGGAGCGTCGAGCCAGATTCGGCAAGCGGAGGTAGACTTGGAAGTTTCAGGCCCTCTCGCGCCGGGTCATGGTCCTGCCCGGGCCGGCATGCATGGGTCACCGTTCAACAGCCGGGTGAGAGCTTCGAGTTGGCCGACGCCATGAGTAGCGCCGGGCTGGGGAGGCAGGAGCGCACCGCGCGGAAGGCACGGGGGCCAGCGAAAGTGCGGAAGCCGCCGCTGATCTTCTGTCCGGTAGAGCCACGTCACCAGACGATCGCATGCACCCGGCTCAGCGAGCCGGGGTCGACGACGCCGAGGCCGAGGTCGAGTGTCCCTGGGTCGCACGACCGACGACGCCGCCGGCACCCAAGGCGAGCGCCACCGCCAGGCTCCAGGCGAGCACCGCACTTACACGCTGGTCCCGGGATCTCGTCTCGGCAGGGTACCCAATCCGGGCGGCCAAGCGGGAACGGGCGCCCCCGCTCGACAGCACGGCGGCCATCTGGCGAACCAGGCGCCAAGCCGAGAGGGCGAATACGGCGAGTAGCGCCGCTAGCCCGAGCGCCTGCAGCGCCACCGAGAAGGTCGGGCCCCATCCGTAGGTGGAGATGAGCCAGGTCGAGGTGGTGCCGAGGCCTCCGTGCGGAGCGTGCTCGAGGACGCCGCCCAGGGTGCGGAACCTCGGCTGGGGCGCCAGGGGCGCCAGCGCGACGGTGAGCTGAACCGCGAGGACGGTGAGGGTGGCCTGCAACGCCAACCGGCGAGCAGCAGACCTACCCGTCGGCCAGCCGCGCTCCGCCCAGCCGACCACCCCCCAAGCCAGGCCGACCAGCGCCGCACCCGTCGCCGTGGTCACGACGGGAATCCACCGCCACACCCACACGAAGGCGGCGGCCACGCACACCACCGCGATTGCGCAGACACCGAGCTGGCCGACGAACTCCTCGACCGCGTCGTTCTCTGCGGCCCCTGGCGGGCCGCCGAAGTTGTTGGTCACGCTGGAGTGATGCCGGCTCTGGTCGATCACCTGGCTGTTGCCCGTCGCCGGCCCGATGATCACCTGCTGGTTCGGCCCTGCCGGCGGTGTTGCGGGACGGCTCGGGGACGGAGGGTCGGGACGCCGGTGCCCGCCACGCCGGTCTGCCCACCGGATAGCGAGAAAGTTCCCCACGATCGCCACCGCGAGCGGGATGACGATCATCGACGTAACGGCCGCCGCCCTCGAACCCATGACTCCCTCCTACTGGTCGCGACTCCCCTCTCGGCGCGACCGTACGCGAGCCAGATGCTCGGGTGGTGGATGGTGGCGGACGCATGGCGCGATCGAAACGCGAGCAGGCCAGGGAAGACACATCGCGGGGGATGCTTGAGATGACAGCGCTGTAGTTACTAAGCTGTAGTTATGCTCGCTGGCAGCGACGATGCTCACAAGCGCCGGACGACCACCGCCGTTAGGCTTCCCGAGGAACTCCACCTGCGGTTGCGGAGGGCGGCCGAGGAGCGCGACTTCTCGGTGAACTTCATGGTCGTCAAAGCGCTCGAGGAGTTCCTTGACCGTCTCATACCTGCTGACCAGCTCCGCTTGACACGGGACTGAGGCCGCCGCGCGACGACCTTCTCTCGTCGTAACCTGTTCAGGACTCTGACCTTGGCTGACGCGGGCTTCTAGCGAGATCTTGTCGCCTGGCTCAAACTGGACAGGCACTCGAACTTCCTCCGGTATCAGGTCCAGCATCTGGGGAGCTAACACCGAGCGCGCTGGCGACGGCGCGGGGACGGCGGAACGGTGTTCACGACCGTCATGACGGCCGCGCCGCGGCACTCCAGAGGGCCACCGTGTCGACCAGCAGGGATGCTCCGTCCACGTCGTCGTGGTAGACACGGATACGGTCCGCCCACGCCCACGCCCGCAGACGCCGGCGGACGGTGGTGGCGCCGTTACCCGCCAGGTACACGCGCTCACCCGCCCGCGGCCAAGGCCTGGCCCAGAAGTCAACGTAGTTCAGGTGTGTCAAGCCCAATTGGCCCCACTGTGCTCCTTGAAAAACCCATCCCTGAGATCCGAGCCAGCGACGGGCCGCTCAGCGGCCCTCATCGCCGAGTACATCGCCCTCTACGAGCGCGCCCGCCGGGAGTTCCCCTCAGCGCCCCGGCTCTTTGACCTCCTCGACGTGGAACGGGCCAAGGCCAAAAAGGGGGGCCATCGCCGCTCGCACCTACCACTCCAAGGAGGCCGTCGACCGCTACATCCGGGGCTTCGAGCGGGTCCGGCTCCTCGCCGCCAAGTTTCGCTCGAGAGGAGCTGCCCCTCCTCACCGGCATGTCGGAACCGCTCGTCGACCAGTCAGTTGGCGCGCTCGACGAGCACGGCCTCTCCAACAGCAAACGAACGGGAGGTCGCCGTGCCTCAGCACGCTGAGCTCGTTCCTGCTTGGCCGCCCCTTCTCGCCAACACGCCGGTGGGGTCCAGGTGGAGCACCCCGACGGACGAACGACCTGGACGCCGCCGTGTTGGCACATGCTCTGCGGCTACAGGAACGAAGCTCTGGAACAAGCAGCGTCCCACGGAGTGGCGCTCTTCTGATCCTATCTGTGAGCCGGGAGGACCGCTGTCCGCCACAACATCGCGCCGGGGAGAGTTCTCCCCGTAGCCGAGGTCACAGGCCCCCGGCGGTTCAGGCGCTTGATTGCAGGCAGGACAGGTCCAAGCCACCGCCGCCGGCCACCCCCGCCTCGCGCCGTAGAAGATCGATCAAGTCGTCGACCGTCGTTCCGCTCCCTCGTTCCATCGCCGAGACGCCGGCACCCGGCGGACCCGGCTCGTCGAGAGTCGCGGCGAGAGTCGTGAGGCGTGCTGCGTCTTCGTCCCTGCCCCCGGCCGCGGCCACCCGGGCCAGGACGTGGACCAACGCCGGCAGGAGCTTCCGAATGACATCGTCGTCGTGGGTCGTCAGCACTTGGCCGCACAGCCGTGCGGCCCCGGCCCCGTCTCCCCGCGCGAGGGTGACGCGAGCGAGCTTCACCAACGAGACGCTGCGCGCCTCGGACTCGCCCCAACGTGTCGCCGCCTCGACCGCTTCGCCCAAGACGGCCACGGCCTTGGCCAGCTCACCCTGGGCGTAGGCCGTGTCCCCGCGGAGGCTGAGGGCCCGGGCCACCCCCGTGACGTCGTCGAGCTCGCGGTAGAGCTCGACGGCCTCGTCGAGCGCGGTCGCCGCCGTCTCGAAGTCACCGTGCTGCCCAGCGAGCTCGGCGATCGCCTCCAACGACCGCGCGATGCGATCCTTGTACCCGAGCTCCCGCTCAATTGCCAGCGACTCTTCCTGGAGCTGGCGCGCCATCCCGTACTCGCCCTGCCGGGAGGACAGCTGCGCCAGCATCCGAGCCGACAACGCGATTCCGGCCTTGTCTCCTAGCTGCCTTCGAAGGGACATGGACTGAGAGTGGAACTCGACGGCGAGCGGGAGGTCCCGTCGGCAGGCGGCCAGGGCACCGAGGTTCTCGAGGGCGTTGGCCTCCCCGTATCGGTCCCGCAGCGCCCGATAGCAGCCGAGTGCCCGCTCGTAGTATGCGTTCGCCTCGGCAAAACCATCGTCGGCCGGCGTGTGCCCACGCATGGCCATCAACTGCGACAAGACCCCAGAGTTGAGAAGCCCAGCCGCCAGCAGATGGTTGTTGCCCGCCTCCTCGGCCAGCGCGACGTTGCGCTCGAACAACGACCGTGCGTACGTCAACTCTCCACAGCGAACGGCGGCGTTTCCGAGACCGTTGAGCGCCACTGCGATGCCGAGCGGGTCAGATGCTTCCTCCGAAAGCCGGAGGCTCTCGGAGTGGTACGCCTCCGCCGACGCACAATCGCCCTGTCGCTCGGCCAGGATTGCCAGAGACCGCAAACACTTCGCACGAGTCCCCTCCGACACGTCGGGGTGCTGCAGGGAGGAGGTCAACATCGAGCGACCCTCACCAAGACGCCCCCGAATCTCCCAGAAGGCCCCCAAGCCGGACGCGACCCGCGCCGCCACCTCGTGCTGGCCCGACTCCATGGCGCGCCGCCATGCCTCGCGCAGGTTGGGATAGTCGCGTTCGAGACGAACGAGCCACCGCAGCTGCTCGGGACCTCGCAGCGCGGCCTCGCCCGCGGTGACCATCGAGGCGGCCCACCCCAGATGGCGTCCGATGACTGCTCCATGCTCAGTCGTCTGCCGCAGCAACTGCCAGCCAAACGAGCGCACTGTGTCTAAGAACTGGTACCGCATGCCGTCCGGATCGCGCTCAGCGGTGAGGAGTGACTTCTCCACGAGGGCTTGGACGGAACCGAGCACCTCGGCGTGCGGGCGCGCGCAGACGACCTCGGCGGCATCCAGCGTGAAGCCGGCGACGAACGCCGAGAGGCCCAGGAACATGGTGCGTTGCGAGTCGTTGAGCGCCTCGTAGCTCGAGCTGATGGCGGCGCTGAGTGCACGACGGCCCGGCGGCCCCGATCCGGTCGTCCCGATGAGGAACTCCAGGCGATCCTCGAGTCCGGCAAATATGTCGCGGAGCGAGAGCGTCCTTGCCCGGGCGGCGGCTAGCTCGATGGCGAGGGGAATCCCTTCCAGGCGGGCGCAGATGTGGGCGAAGGTCACCACATCCGAGCCAAAGTCGATCTGGACACCTGCCTCGGTTGTCCGCTCGACGAACAGCCGAGCCCCGTCGTGTTGGAGGACCGTGTCGAGCGTTCCGACGTCCTCAGGCGACGGGACGGAGAGCGGTCGCACGGTCCACAGGCTCTCTCCTGCGACGGCGAGCGGCTCGCGGCTCGTCGCCAGCACCCGTACATGCGGACAGGACTCGAGGATCATCCAGGCGATGGCCCCGCATGCCGGCGCAAGTCGGTCGCAGTTGTCCAAGATCAACAACCGCTGCTCGTGGCGCAACCGCTCGACGAGCGTCTCCGCCGTGCTTCCCTGCCCCTCCTCCGGGGCCTGTATCACGGCCAGGAAGTGCTCAGGCAGTAGGTCGGGATCGGGTCCGTTTGCCAGATCGACCACCCACACGCCGTGCTCGTAGTCGGCGACGAGATCGCTGGCGACGCGGTGGGCCAAGCGGCTCTTGCCAATCCCAGCCGGACCGGTCAGCGTCAGCAGACGGGAGCCTTGCAGGCGAGCCTTGACGGCCTCGACCTCGGCACCACGGCCGACGAAGGTCGTCAGTTGGGTCGGGAGGTTGTGGGTCGGCAGGGGATCGTCCCGAGGCACATCCCCGCCCGCGGAATCTTCGAGAAGCGCCACGTATTCCGCCTGGGTGTGGGCGGCCGGGGTCACGCCCAGCTCCTCGGCGAGGATGCGTCGGCAGCGGTCATAGGTGCTCAGGGCGGCACTCCTGTTGCCCGCTCGCGCATGGGCGCTCATGAGAATCCGGTAGGCCGACTCCCACAGCGGATCCAGGCGAACCGCCTCCTCAGCCGAAGTCACTGCCGCCTGCTGGTCGCCTGCCGCGGAGGCCGCCCTCGCGGCCAACTCCAGCGCTTCGAGCCTCATCGCAGAGAGGATGCGGCGCTGACTCTCGACCCAGTCCCCGGTGCACCCGGGGAGGAAGTCGAGAGCGGCGGCGGCCGCCACCTCCCTGGCGACGGTATACGCCTCGCCGGGTGACGAGGAGCACAAGGCTTCTGCCCGCTGCCGCTGGGTGGCCAGCCGCTCGACGTCGACGACCGTGCTCGCCGAGAGCCGCAGCTCGTAGCAGCCGGTGGCGCTGGTGAGGGCGGCCGACGCGTCCCAGGCGCTCAAAACCGCCCGAACCCGCGCCACGGCGCCTCGCAGTGCCGCCGCCCAGGTGCGGGGGAGCCGCTCCCCCCACAGCGCGTCGGCGAGCTCGCCGCGAGGGATGGGACGGTGCCGCTCGATGACCAGGTAGGCCAGTGCTACCCGACCGAGTTGGCCCAGCCGCACGACGGCATCCATGCCGACGGCTCGGCCGTCCACCTCGCCTCGCAGTCGCCCGACAAGACAAATCGTTGTGCCGCCGGCGCTTCCCGTTGCGCTTCCGTTGCGGGACGCTTCGCTCGGGATCCTAGGTTCCGCGTTGATCTCTCAATCACCCCTGAGCCGGGACCGATTCACATGCGTCCATTTTACGCGAGCACAGCGCCGGATGCGACGGCGCTGCCGTGCGCCAGCGAGGTCTGGGGCGTGAACGAAGGGCCTGTGACGACCCCGTCAGAGGAGCCGTCGCTCCACAGCGACCCTACGTACCCGCCCTCGGCGGCTGACCTTGCGGAGCAGTGGCTGCGTGAGAAGCTGGCCGCGGGCGGCTCGGTCCGCAGTGATCGGGCCCGTCGCAGTGACCTCGCGTCACTGGCGAGGCATATCCGAGCCGCGCCGAGGCCGTCCGATGTAGGCCACGTTCATCCCACAGTGCGGTCCGATCGGGGACTGACCGGGCTTCACCTATGGGACATCACCGCCGACGCCTTGAACCGGGGTCTCGCGGAGTACGGGGAATTCCACGCCGCGGCATCGGTTCAGCGGGTGGCATCGACCTGGCGGGGCTTCTGCGCCTGGCTGCACCGGCGGGATTTGCTTCCACCGGATGTCACTCCGTCAGTCGACTGTCGCCCTGCCGGGGAAAAACCTCCGAAGGTCTTGTCCCTCGAAGAGATCGGTCGACTGCTCCGGGCCGCCGCCACGAGGGACACCCAGGCGCGGTGGCCGTGGCCGGAAAGGGACATCGCCCTCCTCTCCTCCTTCCTCGGCACGGGCATCCGTCCGGGCGAAGCCGTCGCCCTGGTCGTCGACGACCTGCGCGTCTGCCAAGACGGTGGCAGGCTCCACATCCGTCACCACGGTGTTCGCGAGCGTGAGCTCCTGCTCCCGGACGTCGTCACGGCGTCCCTGCGCCTTTACCTGGATGATCGGACCGCCAGGCTCGGTCGCGCCGGCGCGACATCGGCTCTCTTCGTCCGCCCCAACGGCGACACCCTTACACCCGTAGGTCTGAACTACATCGTCGGCCGCTGGTTCCGCCGGGCGGGTGTGCCGGAACCGCACGGCTCCCTCGTCTACACGCTCAGGCACACCTACGCCACCCTCCTCTCCGACGCAGGAGTGGAGATCGAGGAGCTTCAACGCCTCCTGGGCCATCGGCACCTGTCGACCACCAGTCGGTACGCGCGGAAATCCGCAGTCGACCCCGGAATGCACATCCACGCGAACCCGACCCTTCCCCTATTGGCGGCAGCACCATTGTCCGTATGAGCGCCGGCCTTGGCCTTGCAGGTGACGTATCACTCCAGCAGCGACCTTTGTACGAAATAATTTGCAATACACCATGCCAATAGCGCTTGCAATTGCTCGTCTCTGACCTTACAGTCCAAACCAACCAATAGCTCGCCGATCGAAGCGATTATCTCGGCAGCTAATTGGCAAATACCGCTCGGAAGCGCACGGTCGTTTTCGGCGTGAAGAAAGGAGGGACAGATATGTTCGACGGAGACACGGACGCCATGGGTACTGGCAAGCAGCACACCCACGCCCATGGTCACCACCACAACCACCAGCACGGAGCAGGGCACGCCGACCTCGTCGTCACCGAGGTCGGAGCGCTCGAGTCCGTTGCCCAGGCGTTCCTGGGCCAGAACCTGGACCAGGCCGGCTTCCACGCCGATCTCGGGTGCTGCGGCTGCTGCTGACAGGCCGCACCGAGGCTCCCGATCGACGCGTACCGCACGACGAGCACCGCAACTGATGGCTGCGCATATCAGCGCTACCAGGCCGGAGCTGCGTGTGGGTTCTCACACTGGCGGTGGAGCGGGGGATGCCCAGAGCAGCGGTGAGCCCGCTCCCACGCCAGTTCGCAATAGTTCCATATCGAGTGGTCGCAACACCTGGAGAAGACGAATTGCCTGCGAAACCGGACAGTGTCGAGGCGCCCGTCCCGCAGCGGTGGTTGCGGATGCGTGAGTCGCGTCTCACTCATCGATCCTCGCAGGAGGATCTGTCGCCGCTGCTGGTACCGCAGCCGGCGAGGCCTATTCCGGTGGGCGTGGTGATCGCCGCCATCTTCACCGCGTTGCGTACGGCGTTCGTGTACCGCAGGGACGGCTTTGAGGCCGCCGCCCATCGCCTTTCGCGGACGCCGGTCCTGCGTCGCAGGCGCAGTTGGCTCGAAGAGCCGGTAGAAGCCATGGAGCCGTTCCTGGCCCGCCAGCTGAGCCGGCAGGTGAGGGGCGCCATCCGAACGGCATCCGGCATGCGCCGCTGCCTATTCGAGTCCGTGGGCATCGCCGCCGGTCTGCGGCGGTGTGGCCTCCCTGCGCAGGTCGTCGTGGGATACGAGATCGCCGGCGCTTCCCAAGACACCCCCGTGCACGCCTGGGTGGCCCTGGGCGCTACCCCCGTCTCCGACGACGTCTCCGTGGCCCACAGGTTCGGTGAGGTCGTGCGCTACCCCGAGGACGTGGGATGGAGGTAGCCGACCGATGATGCTGAGGTTCCACCAGCCAATAAAAGGCTCGGCAGCCGTCGGTCCTGCTGGGCCATGGAGCCGATTCACCCGGATGCCGGAAGACCGCGGAGTGGGAAGCCGCCCGGCTCCTGCCGAGACCGGCCCTCAGCACCTCTTCCTGGGCCATGCCAGTGGGGAGGCCGCTCCTCCGGGCGGTGGCGTGCAGCCGGGACAGCGGGTCACGTTCTCCGGCTGGATCGACCTTCCGGGGGACGAACGGGGGGGCGACGCCTCGGTCGAACGCCATATGGACCAGCATGGCGTCGCCGCTCTTGCCCGCGTCCGCGGGGACTTCGTCGTCGCCTACGTCTCGCCCTGCGCCGACCGCCTGGTCCTCTACCGCAGCCTGACCTCCCTGCGCCCGTTGTACTACCGAGTGCGCGCCGGACGAGTGTCATGGGCGACCGATCCGGCTTCCCTCGTCGATGGGCCGGAGCACAGAACGATCTGCGATCCGGTGCTGACGACGGCCATCGCCGCGGACATGGACGTGCCCGCGGACCTCAGCTGGTTCCCTGGCGTCTTCCGTCTGCCTGCTGGATCGTGTCTCACCGTCCGGTCGGACCGCTGGGAGGTGCAAGTCATAGACGACTTCGCCCTGGACGTCCCGCTCCGGAGCGACCTCCGCGTCACGGCCGCGACGCTTCGCCGGGCCGTGCGGCAGTCGGTCGAGCAGGTGGGAGCGCCGGGCAGGGTGGGTGTCTGGCTGAGTGGGGGCCTCGACTCGGCAGTCGTCGCCCTCGAAGCCCGCGACGCAGGCATGGACGTGCTACCCCTCTACGCGGCGTGGGACCTTCCCGCCTACGCGTCCGAGGACCAGTCGGCGCGAGCGGTGGCGCAGCACCTCGGTGTCGAGCTGGCGGTGATCGAAGGCTCGGCGACCCTCGCACCCGGTGGCCCCTACCTCCGGAGCGCCGAGCGCGCCGGCACGCCGCTGAGCCACGGCAGCGGCCCCTTCTACGTTCGGACGGGAGAGGTGCTGTCAGCCGCCGACGCCACGCTCCTGCTCACGGGCTTCGGTGCCGATCAGCTTTTCGTACCCCCGTACGGCAACCCTTTCCGCTTGTGCGGCATTCGCGCCCTGGATCCCACCTATCTGGGCACTCCGCTCTGGCACCAGCGGATCGGCCGGCCCAACACCGCCCGGGAGGCGCTGCCGCGCCGCATCCGTGACGCCGTGCGCGAGGCCACTGGGCAACAGCCGCTGACGTTCTCCGGCCTCCCCACGCAGCCGGCGGGCCCCACCGCGTGGATGAACCCGGAACTGGTCCAGGCGGCCCTGGCCATGCAAACGGCGGGCATGAGGGCGCACTTCCAGTCGTTCCTGAGGTTGCGGGGCACCGCCGACCCCAGCCACGCGCCGTACGACACCTTCCTGTCGTACCTGGGCGCCAAGACCGCCATCAACTCGCTCACGTTCGAGTCCTACTCGGCCGGCCTCTACGACCGCCAGCGGTTACGAGTCGCGGCTCCCTTCCTGCAGCGCCAGGTCGTCGAGCACTGCCTACGCCTCCCCGTTCCTCACCGCCATCGGATGTTCAGGGGGCATCCAGTGAGCAAGGTCGCCCTGCGCTGGGCGTACAAGGACGATCTGCCCCTCACGACGATCAGCCGCCTCGAGAAGGTGAACTACGGCCTGGTCGACGAGGTCTACCTGATGAACAACATTGCGACGGTCCGCGAGGCCCTCGGACAACACTCCGTGCTTGCCGGCCTGGGCATCGTCGATCCCGCGGAGCTCGAGCGGGTGCTCGCCCTGCCGTCCTGGCAGCTCCGCCGGCAGGCGAAGCACCTAGTGACGGCGGCGGGACTGGAGATGTGGCTGCGCACGACGCAGGGGGGAGCGACCAACTTGAAGCCCCCGGCCTCGCCGCGTGATCGCATCCTGGTCCCTGTACCGAGCAGGGGCTCGTCGGGATGAACGCATCCGCTTCGCTGCCGCGCCGGGACTGGTCCCGACCCTCGCTCGGCGACCTCCTCTGGGCCGTCCGCCTGATCGCCGTCGCCGCGCCCCTCCCGTGTCTCGCTTCCCTCGTCATGGCGCTCGCCGGCGGCATGGTGCCCGCCGCGGTCGCGTGGGCCATCGGCACGCTGGTTCGGTCCGTCGAGATCGGTTACCCGGCGACGTCGCCGTGGGCCGCGGTGTGCGTGCTGGGTGCGACTGTCCTGATCGGGGAGCTGGTGACGGCAGTGGAGCCCTTGGTCAACACCGTGCTCGCCGAGCGATACACCTCCCGCATCCAGGCCGACACGATCCGATCAGTGAACTCGCTCACAACGATCGACTGCTTCGACGATCCGGTCCTCGCCCAGCGCTTCGAGGTGGCCAGGTGGGTTTCCTCGGAGCCGACCACGCTCGTCAACGCCCTCTGGCACCTGGTCCGATGGGCCATGACGGCAGCGTCCACCGGCTTCGTGGCCGCAGCGATCGTCTGGTGGACACCCCTGGCCATCCTTCTCCTCTACCTGGTGATCACCGCACTCCGGTGGCAGCAGCTCGGGCTCCAGTCGGACGCGCAGCTCGAACGGGTGACGGCACGAGTGCAGTCGACGTACTGCTACCGGCTCGGTGTAACCCTGCCGGCCGCCAAGGAGCTGCGCACGCTCGGCATCCAGCAGTGGCTTCGAGAACGACAGTCCTCCCTTTGGCACACGGCGTCCGAACCCGTGCTCGCCGAGGCCCGGCGGGGCCTCCGAAGGGACGCGATCATCGAGGCGTCGCGCGGCATCGGCTTGGCCGCCTGCCTGACGTACGTGGCGTCTACGGCCGCCGATCGCGGCCTTCCTCCGTCTGACCTCACGTCGACGATCATCGCCCTCGTCGGTCTGCTCATCGCCGCCAGCGGCCTGGAGGAGATCATCTTGACCCTGGGGCGGAGCATGCAGTTCCTGCCGAACGTCTCCGCGCTGTTGTCCCTCGGGCCGCGCAGCTCCTCACCGCCGGCACCGCGGCTGCTCCCGACGCTGCGAGAGGCCGGGATTCGGTTCGAGCAAGTGACCTTCTCGTACCCGGGGTCGAGGACGCCGGCGGTCGAGCACGCGAGCCTCTTCATCCCGTCCCAAAGTCTTCTTGCGGTCGTGGGCGCCAACGGAGGCGGCAAGTCGACGTTGTTGAAGCTGCTGTGCCGGCTCTATGACCCGCAGAGCGGACGCATCACCGTCGACGGCACCGACATCCGGGACATCGATGTCAAGGCGCTTCGCCGGAACACCGCCGCGGTCTTCCAGGACTTCTGCCAGCTGCCGTTGACCCTCGGCGAGAACGTTGGCCTCGGGTGCGTCGAGCGCGTCGACGACAAGGGCCTCGTGGAGGAGGCCGCACGGTTGAGCGGCCTCAGCCCGATCCTGGGCTCGCTCCCGGACCGGTGGGACACGCCGCTGTCACGGGAGTTCGGCGGGACGGAGCTGTCCGGCGGACAATGGCAGCGCGTTGCCCTCGCCCGCTGCATGGCCGCGGTACGGGGTCGGGACTCGCGCCTGGTCCTGCTGGACGAGCCGACAGCGAGCCTCGACCGCCTCGAAGAAGCCGCGCTCCTGGAACGGCTCCAGGAACTGTGCGCCGGACGCACGACCGTGCTCGTCACCCACCGCCTGGCCGTGGCGCCGGCGGCGGACCGTGTCGTGGTGATGGACCGGGGGCGGGTGGTGGAGGAGGGCACCCACGAGCAGCTCCTCCGGGAGGCGGGGCACTACCGACGGGTCTACACGTCCCAGCAGATGACGTCCTTCGCGGGGGCCCGCCCATGAACGGCGGACGTCGCGCAGCAGGCAGCTCAGTGCTCGCCAGCGGGCTCGGCGGGCTCTGGGCCATGGCGGCAACGGCGTACTCGTCCTGGCCACTCGGGGCGGTCGTCGTCCCGCTCGCCGCCGTCCTGGTGCGGAGCGTCCCACTGGCGACCGCCGTCCTGTTGGGGTCGGTCGTGGATGCCGCCGTCGCCGGGGACGGGGCGCGGCTCCAGCGAACCCTCCTGCTGGCCGCGGCTGTCGCCGGGACGACCGGCGTGCTGTCCTCCATATGGATGCGCGGCCGGACGATCCTCGCCGCCCGCGCCAATCAAGCGTTGCGCGAACGGGTGCTGTGTCATGCGCTCGACCGGGAGGGGATCGCTCATCTCGAGAGCCCCGAGTATGCGGACCGCTCGGACCTGCTCCTGCGCCACGGCAACCCCGGGCTGATCCTCGAGCGCGCCGTCCACCTCGCCTTCTCGAGCGTCGTCGTGGTCAGCGGACTCCTTGCCATCGCTCGGGTCGACCTCGCCGCCGGCCTCTGCGTCCTCACCGCCGTCGCCGTCAGTGCCGCGCACGGACGGCTGGTGGAGCTGCGGCTCCGAGGACGGGTGCAGGCT
>Ga0247707_1000011_pt1 | contig 20410 bp, 16 predicted proteins | sample 22E_NmetaG_FD_189044 | JGI IMG/M metagenome (GOLD analysis project Ga0247707, IMG submission 189044) | Soil microbial communities from hillslope of Landscape Evolution Observatory, University of Arizona, Oracle, AZ, United States - 2-2-E_N | ecosystem: Engineered > Artificial ecosystem >...
CGAGCAGGCCGCCATCGGCTGCTTCGCCAACGCCGGCCAGATCTGCACGTCGGTCGAGCGCATCTACGTGCACGCGGCCGTCGCCGACCGGTTCCTCGACGAGCTCGTCACCCGGGCCAAGGCGCTCAAGGTCGGTCCGGGTACGGACCCGTCCACGGACATGGGCCCCCTGATCGACGCCCGCCAGCGGGCGGTGGTTGCCGCGCACGTCCGGGCGGCGGTGGACGCCGGCGCCGACGCGCTCTGTGGCGGCGCCCCTCTCGAGGGTCCCGGCTGGTTCTACCCGCCCACGGTGCTCGCCGGCGTCCGGCCGGGCATGGCCGTGGTCGAGGAGGAGACCTTCGGCCCGGTGGCGGCGGTGCAGGTCGTGCCGTCGTTCGAGGAGGCCCTGGTGCTGGCCGACGCCACGCCGTACGGGCTGGCCGCGGTGGTGCTCACGCCGGACATGGCCCACGCGCTCCGGGCCGCCCGCGAGCTGCGGGTGGGAACGGTGAAGGTCAACGCCGTGTTCGGCGGTGCGCCCGGCGGGGCGGCGACCCCGCACGGCGCGTCAGGCAACGGCTTCGGCTACGGGCCGGAGCTGCTCGACGAGCTGACCCGGACGCGCGTCGTCCACCTGCAGCCGCCGCTTCCGCCCGGGGCGTGAGGCGATCTCCGGCAGCGGGACCAGCCCGCTGCCGGAGCGCTGCGTCAGGGTATGAACCAGCCCTGGACGTCGGCGACGACGACCGTGGAGCCGAGGTTGTTGAAGATCGACACCTTGCCGCCCACCCCGATCTTGGCGATGACCAGGTTGGGCACGGTCTGGCCGGCCACGAAGTTCAGGTTCGAGGCCAGCGGCCGGGGGCTGCCGGTGGGCCACACGGTGAGGAAGCTGTCTGGGCCGGGTGAGTCCGCCGCGGTGACGTTGAGCACGACGGAGGAGGCGTTGGCCGGCACGCCGCCGGCGCCGGTGACCTGCAGGTCGATGACACCGTTGGTGCCGAGCTGGCCCTGGGCCCCGCCGGGGGTGCCGAGCCCGATGCGGGTGTCCAGGATGCGGGCCGGCGACGACGAGATGTACCGGGCACCCGGAAGGGGCGTCTCGCCGGTGACCGGCGCCGCGAAGTACCCCTGGGTGTCGGCCACCACGTCGACGGTGCCGACGTTGTTGAAGATCGAGATCTGCCCGTTCTCACCGACCCTTGCGATGACCAGGTTGGGCACCGTCTGCCCGGCGATGAAGTTGAGGTTGGACGCCAGGGGCCGGGTCTGGCCGGTGGGGTACACGGTGAGGAAGCTCTCGGCGCCGCTCACGTTGGTGGCGGTCACGTTGAGGGCGACGGCGGTGCCGCCGGCGGCGGGAACCCCTCCGGCGTCGGTGACCTTGAGCTGGATGGTGCCACCGGGGCCCACGGGCGACGAGGTGCCGCCGGTGCCGGTCCGGGTGTCGAGGACCCGGGCGGGCACGAGGGGCACGTAGGTGGAGCCGCTGGAGTCACCGAGGAAGTAGCCCTGGACGTCGGCGGCCACGTCGATGCTGCCCGCGTTGTTGAACATCGAGACCTTGCCGCCGACGCCGACCCGGGCGATGACCAGGTTGGGCACCGAGACCCCGGGCACGAAGTTCAGGTTCGAGGCCAGCGGCCGGGGCTGGCCGGTCGGCCACACCGTGAGGAAGCTGGCGGGACCGGAGGCGTTGGTGGCCACCACGTTGAGGGCGACCGCGGTGACGCCGTCGGCCGGCACGCCCTGGGTGCCGGTGACCGTCACGTCGAGCTGGCCGCCGGCGCCGATCGGGTTGACGACGCCGCCCGTGCCCGTTCCGGTGCGGGTGTCGAGCACCCGGCCAGGCGTGAGGGGGAAGTACGTGGAGCCGGGCACCGGGGGCGTGGCCACGGTGTAGGTCTCCCCGGGCCCGCCGGTGGACGTGCTCGTGCACACGGCGAAGGTGGTGTACTCGCCGTCGGCCAACCCCGAGGTGTTGAGCTGGGCGGTGAACTCCCCGGCGGAGTTCGAGGTGAACTCTGTTTCCTTGAAGTTCGAGCCGCCCCTGGTGAGGAAGACCAGGCCGTCGAGGGAATCAGACGGCGGGCATCCCGTGCCGGTGAAGGTGACGATCTGCCCGGGAGGCCCAGACGTCGGTGTGAAGCTGAAGTTCAGTGTCGTCTGCGCGGCCACCGGCCCAGCCGTGGCGAACAGCGGCAGCAGCATCACCGCTGCGGCAAGCGCTGCCAGCACGTTCCGCTTCCTCAATCCCGTCTCCTCTGCTCGAGCCGAGGCCCCCCTCACAGGCGATCAGGATGACCGCACCAGGGGACCCAGGCGTATGCCAGCCGCCTTCGGGGCGCCGTCACCATAGCCGCCCACCCCTTCTAGACGCTCACGGAGGCTCCGAGGTTGACGCCGCGCCGTGGTTTCCGGGGCCACGGCACGAGGAGCCCGGCGAGCACGAGCATGGCCGCGGCGGCCAGCAGCCGGCCCCGCATCTCGTCGTGGTTGCGGTAGGTGAAGCGCACGGTGTGGGCCCCGGGCGGGACGACCACGCCCCGGAAGATCCCGTCGGCCTTGTGCACCTCCGCCCGACGGCCGTCCACGGTGGCCGACCATCCGGGGTCCCAGCGGCTGCCCACGCGGAGGAACCCGCCGCCCGGCGACTCGACCTCCCACCGCTCGCGGTCGGCGGGCGCCGGCCGGGCGGTGACGGCACCGCCACCCCCGCCCACTTCGCCGGCGAGACCGGGCACGGCCGCCGGGCCCGAAGGGTCCCAACCCGGGGCGGCAACCCGCGCCCACATCTGCTGCTCGGTGGCGGGGGCGGCGGGCACGAGCATCGCCCCACCCGGCGACGGCCGCTCGTAGACCCACGGGTGGGTGCCGGGCGGGGAGATCAGGCGGTACCGGCCGGGGATGGGGACGACGTGCTCGGCGACGACCGTGCGCACGTCGAGCACGTCGAGCAGCGGTGAGTCCAGCAGGTCGCCGCCAAGCAGAGGCGGGGCGACGTTGAACTGCTCGGCGTACAGGCCGTAGTCGTCGACCAGGCGCAGGAAACGGTCGTAGTCCTTCGGGAACAGCACCGACAGGCCGTGGAGGTCGTTGGCGCCGTAGCGCGTCGACAGGTCGGGGGGGAACGTGGGGAACACGCTGCGATCGCCGACCCGCACGAACCGGCCGCCGCGGGTGGCGGCGATGTCGCTCACCGGGGTGTCGGGGTACGCCGTCGCCTGCTCGACGGATGGGAACCAGCGGGGCGTGTGGAAGCCGATCTCGGCCAGGGCGGCGGCGGTCACCACGGCGACGGCCAGCGCCGGCCGGGACCGGGCCAGCCAGCCGGCCGCGGCCACGACGACCAGGAAGGCGGCGGCCAGGAGCGCCCGCCGGCCGAGGTAGCCCACCGGCGCCCCGTCATCGGTACGGACGTAGGCGAACCAGCCGGCGACGGCGAAGGCGCCGGCCGCCGCGGTCGCGGTCAGGGCGATGCGGGCCCTGCGCCCGCCGGCCAGCAGCTCCTGCAGGCCCAGGGCGGCCAGCGGCAGGGCGAAGGCGGGGAGGAGGAACAGCCAGCGGGAGCTGGCGCGGAAGCGGTCGTAGCCCGGCAGCACGTCGTAGAGGGCGCGGTTGGGGAGGCCGGTGAAGCCGAGGACGACGACGGCGGCGACCGCGCCCGCCAGCATGAGGAGCCGGCGGCGGCCCAGCGTCCCCACCCCGGCTGCGGCCCCGGCCAGGACGACGGCGGTGACCCCGGTGAACGCGGAGTCCATGCGCAGCTCGTCGTTGGAGCCGTGGATGACGCGGTCGGGGGCGTTGCCCGTGGCGTCGGGCACGAGCGCCCGGATGACCTCCCGCTTCGGCGCGTGCTCGGGCGGCTCCGCCTCCCGGGTGCGGGCCACCTGCCCCGCCGTGGCCGCCGTCGGAAGGAGGACCGGGGCGGCGAGGAGGGCGCCCAGGGCCATGGCCAGGGCGAAGGCGAGGGCCGGCCACACCAGCGGCATCCCGGCCACGACGCGCCGGCCGACGACGATGGCGGCCGCCCAGCCCGCGACGGCCAGACCGCCGTAGTACACGTACTGGGCGCTGCCGCCCAGCATCCAGAGGCCGACCACTCCCGCCAGGGCCGCCACCCGCCGCCCGGACGGGCGCTCGAGCAGCCACCAGGTGGCGGCCAGGACCCAGGGCACCCAGACCATGCCGGCGACGTGGCCCAGGTGGGTCGACCAGTGCACCCAGAAGGCGGCCATGAACGCCAGCAGCCCCGCCACCCAGGAGGGCAGCGGGCGGGCGCCCAGGGCCCGGGCCAGGACGTAGACGCCGAGGGCGCCGATGACCAGGTGGAGCAGCACGAACAGGTCGTAGGCGTCGTAGGGCGACAGCACCCCCCCGAGCCACGACGGCGGGTAGTAGGCGCTGACGTTGCCGTTGGGGGTGACCGGCACGCCGCCGAGCAGGGTCGGGTTCCACTGGCGGATCTCGCCGTGCCGGAAGCCCTCCGCCATGAAGTGGAACCACGGGAAGAACTGGAAGGTGGCGTCCGAGAGCTGGAGGTTGTCGGGCTCCTCCATGCCGGGCAGGACCGAATAGGGCGTCTGGATGACCAGGAGGTCGGCCGGCACCAGGGTGCGGCCCGGGCGGATGGACGGCCACAGGGCGGCAGTGCCGACGACCAGGTAGCTGAGGGCGACCCAGACGACCGGCCGGCCCCAACGCACGCGGGGAGGCTAACCGGAGGGGCGGGACGGCAACAGCCGGGCCGGCAGGCAAGAATCCGGCCGTCATGGCCCGCGAGACCGTCCCCCGGGCCCGAGCGGCCCTGGGAGCGGGGAGCCGGGCCCGAGCGGCCCTGGGAGCGGGGAGCCGGGCCCGAGCGGCCCTGGGAGCGGGGAGCCGGGCCCGAGCGGGGCGGCCGGCCCTGCTGCCGGCCGCGGTGTTCGTCGCCTGTGCCTTCCTGCTCATGCCCCAGGCCCTGCTCGGGCAGCGGACGTACGCAGCCGTGGACCTCATGGAGCCGGTGGCGCCGTACCGCGACGCCATCGGCCGCCCGCCCCATGTCACCTCGCCCATCCAGACCGACCAGGCCGAGTCGCTGGCCGGCCGGGTGTCGTTCTTCCGGGCCCTCCGCCAGGGAACCTTCCAGCGGTGGGACCCTGAGATGGCAGCCGGGCAGCCGACCGGCATCCTCCCGCTGGGTGGGCTCATGTCGCCCTTCAGCGTGGGGTTCCTCTTCCTCCCCGCCTGGTACGCCATCGGGTTCCGGATCTTCCTGGCCCTGCTGTTCTCCCAGGCCTTCACCTACCTGTTCCTCCGCCGCCTCGGCGCCGGCGTGGGGCCGGCCGTCCTGGCCGGGGTGGCGTACACCTTCAGCGGGGTGAACCTGGTGTTCATCCACCGGGTGGAGGCCGCCTTCCTGCTCCCGGCCATGTTCTGGGCCGTCCACCGCCTGCACGCCCGGCCCAGCCTGCGGGGCGTCGCCATCCTGGCCGGGCTGGTCGCATGGGGCTGGTTCGAGGGCTTCCCCTCGGGGTGGGTCTACTGCATCTACGCCAGCGGGGCGTGGGCCGCCTGGCTGATCCTGCGGGCGGCGTCCGGCGTGGGCGACGCCGTGCGGCGGGCCGCCCTCCCGGCGGCGGCGATGGTCTGGGGCCTCGCTCTGGCCGCGGTGACCCTGGTCCCGTTCGTGGCCGAGGTGATCGACCGGGGGACCCTGGAGGTGCGATCGGCGTCGACCGGCGGGCACATCCCGTCGATCCAGGTGTTCGGGCTGCTCGACCTGAGCGCCACCGGCCCGCCGCTGGGCGGGCCGTGGTGGAGCGGCCTCAACCCGGTGGAGAGCGTGTCGCACGTGGGGATGATCGCCGCACTGGCCGTGGCCGCCGCCCTCCTGGCCGCGGCCCTGGGCCGGCTCCGGCTGGATCCCGAGGGGGCCCGGGCCTGGCCGTTCTTCTGCGGGACGGCGGTGGTGGCGGTCGTCGTCAACTTCCTCGGGACCCCGCTGCTGACCGTGGTGTCGCAGCTGCCGGGGGTCGCCCGCAACCCGATCGGGCGGTCCCGCTTCCTCGTCAGCTTCGCGGTGGCGGTCATCGGCGCCCTGGCCGTCGACGCCTGGTGGCGGCGTCGGGCCGAGTCCGGCGCGCGGGCGTCGAGGCTGGCGGGGGGCCTGTCGCTGGCCGTGCTCGGGGCCGGCTTCGCCTCGAACCTGCCCGCGTTCGCCCGGGCTGCGTCCGAGAACAACCAGCTGACGGCCGTCGCCACCGGCTTCGGGGTCGCCCTCGCCCTGGCCGCGGTCGCCGGCGGCGTGGCCCTGCTCGCCGCCCGCCGGGCCTCGCCGCGGGTGCGGACCGGCGCCACCGTGGCGCTGGCCGCCCTCCTGTTCGTCCAGCTCGGGTGGCCGCTGCGCCACTTCACGCCCGAGGCGCCGATCGGCGACTTCTACGGGGAGGTGGCCGGCCACCGGGCGCTGCGGGAGCTGCTCGACGACCGCTACCGGTTCGCCGGCACCGGGTTCCACTTCTACCCGAACGCCGGCCAGGCCCTCGACCTCCCCGACCTGCGGGGCGTGGCCCTGCGCTCCCAGGAGCTGCGGACGATGATCCGGGCCTTCAATCCCCAGGCCTTCCGGCACGACGCCCTGAAGATCAGCATGCGGCGGGACGAGTGGAACCTCACCTCGCCCCTGCTCGACCACCTGGCCGTGCGCTACTTCGTGGAGGGGACCGACGAGCTGCCCTTCGGGCGGGTGGCCGACGACGCCGACCTGAGCTGGGACCGCTGGGTCCCCGTCGACGGCCTGGCCGACGCCGCCATGTCGGGGGTGGCGCCCGGGCCGCTCAACGGCGTCTACGTCCCTCTGCGCGCAGGGGAGGGCTGCCGGCGGGCCGCCGTCCGCCTGTCGCTGGAGAGCCGGGGGCGGGTGCTGGCCTCCACCACCCGGGCGGGGTTCGACGTGGGGGGCGGCTGGACCGGTTTCGCCATCCTCGGCCGGGAGCTGGCCGCCGGCGACCCGTACCGGCTGGTGGTCACCGCCGACGAGCCGGGGTGCGCGGTCCAGGCCGGGATGACGGGGCCCCGCGTGGCCCGCCAGCTGCTCATCGAGGACCCGGGCCAGGCCATCCGGCTGGCGTCGACCGAGCAGGCCTGGATCTACGAGCGGCCCTCCGCATGGCCGCTAATGAGCGCCCACCGCCGGTGGCGGGCCTTCCCGGACCAGGAGCAGCTGCTGGCGTGGGTCGCCGCCCGCCCTGCCGAGGACGCCGGCGTGGTCGCCTACGTCGGCGAGGAACGGCCGGGCTCCGGCCCGGGCGCCGAACCGGTAGTCGTGTCCTCCGAGGTGGTCGACAACTCGGCGCGGGCGGTGGTTGAGGGCGACGCCACGTCGCTGCTGGTCGTGTCCCAGGACCTGGCCGCCGGGTGGAGCGCCCGCATCGACGGCGAGCCGGCCGAGCTGGTGGCGGTGGACGGCGCCCTGGCGGGCGTCTTCGTCCCGCCCGGGCGCCACACCGTGGTCCTGTCGTACATGCCCCGCAGCTTCCTGGTCGGGTCCGCGGTCGCCGCCCCGGCGTTCCTGGGCCTCGTGGTGGCCTGGCTGGGCCCCTGGTACCACGGCCGCCGCCGGGCCGCCCGCCTAGAGTTGCCCCCCGGATGACCCAAACCGACCAGCCGGTCCGCTACTACGAGAAGGCCGTCGTCGAGATCCCGTCGAAGGGCAAGACGCTGGCCAGCCGGGCCGCCTTCCCGCTCCTCTCCCTCCTCTCCCGTGAGCGTTCGGCCCGCTTGGGGCTCGTCCCCATCGACGACGAGCGGGTCATCATGGCCCTCACCCACGCCCGGGGCCGGGTGCTCGACGTCGGCTGCGGGGCCAACAACTTCGTCCGCAGCTACGGCAACGGCGTGGGGGTCGACGTCGTGCGCTGGGAGGGCTGCGACGTCCAGATCGGCGACGCGGCCCAGCTGCCCTTTCACGACGGCGCGTTCGACACCGTCAGCTACCTGGCCTGCCTGAACCACATCCCCAACCGCCAGGCGTCGGTGCGCGACGCCTTCCGCGTGCTGCGCCCGGGCGGCCGGCTGCTCGTGACCATGATCACGCCCACCCTCGGCCGGTTCATCCACTGGCTGCGGCGGGCCAACGACCCCGACCACTTCCAGCGCCACATCGACCACTCCGACGAGCTGCTCGGGATGTCCGAAGACCTCGTCCGCCACATCCTCGAGGACGCCGGCTTCCGCAACGTCGTCCGCCAGCGCTTCGTGATGGGCTTCAACAGCCTCTACATCGCCGACCGGCCGTAGCGCCCCGGGCGAACTGGTGACCGAAACGGGGGCTGGGACCCCCATTTCGGTCACCAGTTCGCCGGCCGAGGGCCGTCTTCGGGGCCCGCACCCGCTCCGGCCGCGGGAGTGGTACGGCGCCGCCTGGAGGGGGGCTCAACCGTTCCCGATCCCGCTCGCAGGTAGGGTTGGCGCCAACGAATGGACGGTCCCCGGTACGACACCGACGTCGATCTCTCGAATCGCAACAACAGCCACACCCTGATGGTGGAGCTGGTCGGTGGGAGCAAGCGCGTCCTCGACGTGGGCTGTGCGACCGGCTACCTGGCCCAGGCCCTGGTCGAGCGCGGCTGCACGGTCTCCGGCGTCGAGTTCGACGCCGAGGCCGCCGAGGAGGCGCGGCCCCACCTGGAGCGGCTGGTGATCGGCGACCTGGAGGCGATGGATCTCCCCGAGGCCTTCGGCGACGACCGCTTCGACGTGGTGGTCTTCGGCGACGTCCTCGAGCACCTCAAGGATCCGCTCCCCGTGCTGCGCGGCGCCCGCAAACTGCTGGCCGACGGAGGCAGCGTGGTGGCGTCGATCCCGAACATCGCCCACGGCTCGGTCCGCCTGGCCCTCCTGGCCGGCCGGTTCGACTACCAGCCCCTGGGCCTGCTCGACAGCACCCACATCCGCTTCTTCACCCGGTCCTCGGTCGAGGACCTGTTCCGCGAGGCGGGCATGGTGCCGATCGACGTGCGGCGGACCACCGCCGGCTTCTTCGACACGCCGGTGCCGGTCTCCGAGGCCGAGTTCCCGCCCGAGGTCATCGACGCCGTGCTGGCCGACCCGGAGTCGGCGACGTACCAGTTCGTCCTCCGGGCCGTCCCCGACGACGCCGATGCCGCGGTCTCCAAGCTCCGGGCCGACGCCGAGGCCCAGCGCGACCGCATCCGCCAGCTGGAGCACGAGCTGGCCGCGGCGCGGGCCGCGGCCCAGGACGCGGTGGCCGCCGCCGAGCTGGCCGAGAAGCTGGCCGCCGACCTGGAGGTCCGCCTGGCCGGCACCGTCGACGAGCTCGATCACGCCCGCGCCGAGCTCGACGTGGTCCGGGCCGAGCTCCGGCGGGTGTACGCCACCCGCACCATGCGCTGGTCCAAGCAGGCCCGTGCGGTCTACGGCCGCCTGCGCGACCTGGGCCGGCGCGGAAGCGATGGCTGACGCTGCGGTCGTCGTCGAAGGCGTCAGCAAGCGCTTTCGGCTGTACCACGAGCGGAACCGGTCGCTGAAGGCCACCGTGCTGCGCGGCGGCCGGGCCCGCTACGAGGACTTCTGGGCCCTGCGCGACGTCTCCCTGGAGATCGAGGAGGGCGTCACCTACGGCCTGGTGGGGGAGAACGGCTCGGGCAAGTCCACCCTGCTCAAGTGCATCGCCAGGATCCTCCGGCCCGACGAGGGCCGCATCCGCACCCGGGGCAAGATGGCCGCCCTGCTGGAGCTCGGCTCGGGCTTCCACCCCGAGCTGTCCGGCCGGGAGAACGTGTTCCTGAACGGGTCCATCCTCGGGCTCTCCAAGCGCGAGCTCACCGCCCGCTTCGACGACATTGTGGGCTTCGCCGGCCTGGAGCGCTTCATCGACCAGCCGGTCAAGAACTACTCCTCGGGCATGTACGTGCGGCTGGGCTTCTCGGTGGCCATCAACGTCGACCCCGACGTGCTGCTCGTCGACGAGGTCCTGGCCGTGGGCGACGCCGTCTTCCAGCGCCGGTGCAACGAGAAGTTCGCCGACTTCCGCCGGGCCGGCAAGACGGTGGTGGTGGTCAGCCACGCCTCCGAGGCCATGCGCACCATGTGCGACAAGGTGGCCTGGCTCCAGGACGGCCGGCTCGTCGCCGAGGGCCGCCCGCAGGACGTGGTCGACGACTACGTCGACCAGGGCCACGAGGACCGGGTGGAGACCACCACCGAGGCCCAGAGCCGGTGGGGCTCCGGGGAGGTGCGGCTGGAGGCGGTCCAGCTGCTCGACCGGTCGGGCGCGCCGGTTACCCACCCCGCAACCGGCGACGCGGTCACCTTCCGCCTGCGCTTCCGGGCCGCGGCGCCCCTATCCAAGCCGGTGTTCGGCCTCGCCCTGGAGACCCTCGACGGCACCTGGCTGTGGGCCCACCACACCCGCGACGCCGGCTTCGTGCCCGACGAGGTCTCCGGCGAGGGCACCGTCGAGCTGCACGTGCCCCACCTGATGCTCCAGCCCGGCACCTACGACCTGTCCGCCTCGGTCGTGGACTACACGACCACCCACGTGTACGACTACCTGCGCCGCTGCCTCCGCTTCGACGTGGACCACGGCGCGCCGCGCGAGTCCGGCGGCTTCGTCGCCCTCGGCGGGCAGTGGTCGTCCGAAAGCTTTGACGCATGACCAAGGAAGGCAAGAACGCGCCGCCGGCGATCGAGCCGGGCCTGGTGTCCGTCGTCCTGGTGAACTACCGGGGCGCGGAGGACACCGTCACCTGCCTCCGGTCCTTCGGCGGCATCGACTGGCCGGCCGACCGGCTCGAGCTCATCGTCGTCGACAACGCGTCGGGCGACGGGAGCGTGGAGCGGATCCGGGCCGAGGTGGCGCACGCGCAGGTCGTCTGCTCCGAGGTCAACCGCGGGTTCGCCGGCGGCTGCAACCTGGGGGCGGCCCACGCCCGCGGCGAGTACCTGGCCTTCATCAACAACGACGCCCGCCCCGGCGCCGAGTGGATCAAGGCCGCGGTGGAGGTGCTCCGGGCCCAGGCCGACGTCGGTTGCGTGGCCAGCAAGGTCCTGGACTGGGAGGGTGAGCGCATCGACTTCGTCGACGGCTCCCTCACCTGGTACGGCATGGGCTACAAGCGGGAGTGCGAGCAGCCCGACACCGGCGAGTGGGACACGCCCAAGGACGTGCTGTTCGCCACGGGCGCGGCCATGTTCGTGCGGGCCGACGTCTACCGGGCGGTCGACGGCTTCGACGACCGGTACTTCATGTTCTACGAGGACGTCGACCTCGGCTGGCGCCTGAACCTGCTCGGGTGGCGGGTCCGGTACGTGCCCCGTTCGCTGGCCTACCACCGTCACCACGCCTCGATGAAGAGCTACGGGCCGTGGCGCGAGCACTTCCTGCTTGAGCGCAACGCCCTCATGAGCCTCTACAAGAACCTGGGCGAGGCGAAGCTGGCCAAGGCCCTGCCCGCCGCGCTCCTCCTGGCCACCCGGCGCGGCATCTCCCGGGGCGACGCCGACAACCTCGCCCTCGACCTGGCCGGCCGGCCGCCGTCGGGGCCGGAGCCCGAGACGGTCGAGGTCTCCCGGGAGACGCTCTCCGCCACCTTCGCCATGGACTCCTTCCTCGACCACCTGCCCACGCTGGCCGAGGACCGCCGCCGCCTGCAGGCCGAGCGCCGCCGGTCGGACACCGAGCTGCTGCCCCTGTTCCGCCAGGCGCTGGAGCCGGCCTACGCCCACCCCCGCTACGAGGCCGCCCACCGGGTGCTGGTGGAGGTGTTCGGGATCGACGAGGCGTTCAGCACCCGGCGCAAGATCGTCATCGCCACCCAGGAGACCCTTTCGGCCCGCATGGCGGGACCGGCCATCCGGGCCTGGGCCATGGCCGAGGCGCTCTCCCTGGAGCACGACGTGGAGCTGGTCACCACCGGCACGTGCACGATCAGCCACCCCCGCTTCACCTGCCGCTCCGTCGGCCTGGCCGACATGCGGGGCCTGGAACGGTGGTGCGACATCCTCGTCTTCCAGGGGCTGATCCTGTCGATGTTCCGCTGGCTGGTCGGCAGCGACAAGATCCTGATCGCCGACATCTACAACCCCTTCCACCTCGAGCAGCTGGAGCAGGCCAAGGACCAAGGCGCGGAAGGCCGGGCCCGCACGGTGAGCGACTGCACGACGGCCCTCAACGACCAGCTGACGAGGGGCGACTTCTTCCTCTGCGCGTCGGAGAAGCAGCGGGACTTCTGGCTCGGCCAGCTGTCGGCCGTCGGCCGGCTGAACCCCAAGAACTACGACGCCGACGAGACCATGGAGAAGCTGATCGCGGTGGCGCCCTTCGGCGTGCCCGACGACCCGCCGGTGCACACCCGTGACGCCCTCAAGGGGGTCGTCCCCGGCATCGGGGTCGACGACAAGGTCATCCTGTGGGGCGGCGGCATCTACAACTGGTTCGACCCGCTGACCCTCCTGCACGCCGTCGACCGCCTGCGCCACCGCCGGCCCGAGGTTCGCCTGTTCTTCCTGGGCCTCAAGCACCCCAACCCCGACGTGCCCGAGATGCGCATGGCGGTGGCCACCCGGGCCCTCTCCGACGCCCTCGGCCTGACCGACAAGCACGTGTTCTTCAACGAGGGCTGGGTCCCCTACGAGGACCGCCAGAACTACCTGCTCGAGGCCGACATCGGCGTCAGCACCCACCTCGACCACGTCGAGACGGCCTTCTCGTTCCGCACCCGCATCCTCGACTACCTGTGGGCCGGCCTGCCGATCGTCGCCACGGGCGGCGACACGTTCGCCGACCTCATCGAGGGGAAGGGGCTGGGCCTCACCGTTCCCCCCGGCGACGTCGAGGCGCTCGAGGACGCACTGTTCCGCCTGCTCGACGACGAGGCGTTCCACGCCGCCTGCAAGGACCGGCTGGCCGAGATCGTCCCGAACCATGCGTGGAGCCGGGTGCTCGGCCCGTTGGTGGAGTTCTGCCGGGCCCCGAGGCGGGCTGCCGACCTGGCCGCACCTGCGGGCATGGACGACGTCACCGCGCTGGCCGAGGCCGTCACCCCCCGTGCCCGCCTGCGCAAGGACGTGCTGCTGGCCCGGGAGTACCTCAAGGCCGGCGGGCCGGTGGAGGTCGCCAGGCGGGCCACCAAGCGGCTGCTCCGCTACGGCGTGGCGATCGGTCGCCGGCTCGCCGAATGAGCGCCGGCACGTGACCGTCTCCCTCGCTCACCTCCGGTGAGCACGACCGCCGAGCTCGTCGAAGCGCGCGAGCTGTTCGTCAACCTCACGCTGCGGGAGCTGCGGGGGAAGTACAAGCGGTCGCTGCTGGGCTGGACTTGGTCGCTGCTCAACCCGCTGGCCACCATGGTCATCTTCACGGTGGTCTTCCGGTTCTTCCTCAAGGTCGACGTGGAGCCGGGCGACCCCAGCGGCCTCGACGTGTTCGCCATCTTCCTGCTGTGCGGGCTGCTGCCGTGGAACTTCCTGTCCAACGGCATGACCGGCTCGATGGGCGCGCTGATCGGCAACTCGAACCTGATCAAGAAGGTGTTCTTCCCCCGCGAGATCCTCGTGGCCTCGAACGTCGCCTCGTGGGTGGTGTCGTTCCTGCTGGAGATGGCGGTGCTGGCCGCCGTGCTGCTGGTGGCCGGCAACATGGTGCTGCCCTGGCTGGTGCCCGCGGTCGGGCTGGTCGTCGTGCAGACGATGTTCGTGGTCGGGCTGGGGCTGTTGCTGAGCGTGCTGAACGTCTACTTCCGCGACGTCCAGCACCTGGTGGGGATCGTGCTGCAGATCTGGTTCTACGCCACGCCGATCGTGTACCCGATCTCGGTCGTCCGGGACGCGCTGAGGAACCAGCCCACCTTGTTCACCCTCTACAAGCTGAACCCCATGGTCCGCTTCGTCGAGGCCTACCGGGACTGCCTCTACGACCTGCGCTTCCCCTCGTTGCTGGAGAGCGCGTACCTCGTAGGAGTGTCGGCCGCCGTCCTCGCCCTCGGCGTCTTCGTCTTCACCAAGCTCGAGCCGAAGCTGGCCGAGGAGCTGTGAGGCGACGGGCCGGTCGGCGGGCAAGCCCGGCATGTACGCTCCAGGGCCTGAGATAGGGCGGTCATGGAGCTGACGGAGATCTATCGGCGGAGGTTCGAGGACGGCGAGGCAAGGGTCCTCCTGTGGCAGACCCTCGTCGAATCGTTCTTCCAGCGCTACGTCGATGCGGACGACATCGTCCTCGACCTTCCCTGCGGCTACGGCGAGTTCATCAACAGCATCAGGTGTAAGACGAAGTACGCGCTCGACGTCAACCGTGACGCGATCAAGTACCTGGCGTCCGACGTCACGTACCTGGAAGCCAGCTCGACGGCGATCCCGCTGGACGACGGGTCGGTGACGAAGGTGTTCGTCAGCAACTTCTTCGAGCACCTGACGCGTGACGAGATCGCGGACACCATCGTCGAGCTCCACCGGGTCCTCAAGGCCGGCGGGCGGGTCCTGGTCCTGCAGCCGAACATCCGGTTCGCGTCCAAGAACTACTGGATGTTCTTCGACCACATCACGCCCGTCGACGACCGCGCCCTGGAGGAGGTCTTCACCGCCCTGGGCTTTCGGCTGCACGAGCGCATCACCCGGTTCCTCCCGTTCACGACGAAGGGGAAGCTGCCGATGAGCGTCACCCTCGTGCGGCTCTACCTCCGACTTCCGCTCGCCTGGCGGATCCTCGGTCAGCAGTCGTTCCTGGTCTTCGAGAGGGAAGGGTTGGCCTCCGCACCGGACGTCGTCGAGGAGCCGTAGGCCGCGCCTGATCGGCCTGACCCGCCGGGCGCCGGTCGGTTGCCGGTCGGGGCGGCGGTGGGGTGGACTGGTCGCCGGATGACCCTGAGGGACCCACGGCCGTGATCGGCGCCGAGGCCGCCGCCGGCATGGCGCTGGTGGCCCTCGGCCTGGTGCTCACGCCCGGGCCGAACATGATCTACCTGGTCTCCCGGTCGCTCACCCAGGGCCGGCTGGCCGGCCTCATCTCGCTCCTCGGCGTGGCGGTCGGGTTCCTGTTCTACCTGGCCGCCGCCGCGGCCGGTCTGGCCACCGTGTTCTCCCGGGTCCCCGCGGCCCATGCCGCCCTCCGGGTGGCCGGCGCCGGGTACCTCCTGTACCTGGCGTGGCAGGCCGTCCGTCCCGGCGGGACGGCGGTGTTCACCCCGAAGGAGCTGCCCCCCGATCCTCCCCGTCGCCTGTTCGTGATGGGCATGGTGACGAACCTGTTGAACCCCAAGATCGCCGTGCTCTACGTCTCGCTGCTACCGCAGTTCGTCGATCCCGACCGCGGCTCGGTGGTCGCCCAGAGCCTGGTGCTGGGCGGCATCCAGGCCACGATCGCGGTGGCCGGGAACGCGGCGATCATCCTGACCGCCAGCGGGATCGCCATCGTCCTCGCCCGGCGCCCGGCGTGGGTGCGGGCCCAGCGGTACTTCATGGGCGGCGTGCTCGGTGCGCTCGCGGTGCGGCTGGCCACCGAGCGGACGGCGGCGCTGCGGTGACGATCTGGCCCGAATGCGCGCGCCGGCGTAGCCGATCACGACGGCGGCGGCGACCAGGACCCGCAGGGCGACGGTGTACCGCTCGGGATACACGACGCCCTCCACGTAGCGGTCGACGAAGCCGCCCTGGTAGCCGCCCCCGCCGGCCAGGCGCCTGAGGCCCTTCTCCAGGGCCGTGAGCGGGCACGGGAAGCCGATGACCACGGTGCCGGCGGCCCAGGCGACGGCCGGCACGTGCGCCCACAGCAGCTGCGGCCAGCGCCAGGCCAGCAGCGCCCCCACCGCGACGAACATGATGAAGCCGAAGTGGACGAGGACGACAGCATCGGCGAGGGCCCGGTATCCCATAGGTCTCCACTGGCGACGGTACCCGCCCGGGTCGTCCTTGCCGCCGCCACCGGCGCCTACGCCTGGTGGGCCGTGTCCCGCCCGGCGTTCTCGGCCTCGGCGGCGGCCGCCGTCCTGGCCGCCGGCGTGCTGGCGGTGGCGGCCGGTGCCGCAACCCGGCCGTCCCGGCGGCCGGTCCGCGACCGGGTCGACGGGTGGGGCGCCTGGGCGGTGCTCGCGGTCACCGCCGCCGGGTGGCAGCTGGCCGCCTACGTGCAGCACCCCCGCCACGACCACCCGACCCTCAGCTCGCTGGCCAACGCCCTGCTCGACTCGCACCCGGCCCGGGCGGTGGCCTTCGCCGTATGGCTGGCCGGGGCCGTGCACCTGGCCCGGCGATGAGCCGGGCGGTGACCCTCGCCGGCTACGCCATCCTCGCGGCCGCCGCCTTCGCGCTGCAGGTGTCCGGCCGGGTCGCCCGGTTCGGCGAGGTCGTTGACGCCCTGGCCCGCCACTGGCCGTTCCGTCTCCTGCTCCTCGCCGGCTGGCTCTGGTTGGGCTGGCACCTCTTCGCCCGGGTCGCGTGGCGCTGACCGCCCTACCAGCGGCGCCGGCCGGGCAGGAGGGCGAAGACCACCAGGGCCAGGCCGGCCACGCCGACCAAGGCCGAGATCACGGCCGGGACCACCAGCCCCAGCACGAGCAGGACGACCGGCACGACCAGCACGAGGAGCACCAGCGACCCCACGACGCCCATCAGCCGTCCCCGGGTTCCCAACATCGCCCTCGTCAGGTCACCCGGCATCCGCCCATCGTCGGCGGGCGGTGAGCGCCTGTCAAGGGACGCCCTAGTGTCCGGGGCGCTATGAGGATCGCGGTGGCCACGCCCGACACCCTGACCGCCCGCATGGCCGGTCCTGCGATCCGTGCGTGGCAGATCGCCTCGGCCCTCGCCGCCGAGCACGAGGTGCGGCTGGTCACGACCACGCTGGCCGACCTGCCGGACGCGCCGTTCCCGGTCACCGCCGTCGACGACGAGGGCCTGGCCGAGGTCGAGCGGTGGTGCGACGTGCTGGTCTTCCAGGGCTGGCTGGTGCACAAGCGGCCGTTCCTGCTGGAGTCCGAGAAGGTGCTGGTCGCCGACGTGTACGACCCGCTCCACCTGGAGCAGCTGGAGCAGGGGCGGGACGAGGGGTGGCGGGGGCGGGTGCTGGCCGTGCAGTCGGCCACGGCCGTGCTCAACGAGCAGCTCCTGCGGGGCGACTTCTTCCTGTGCGCGTCGGAGAAGCAGCGGGACTTCTGGCTCGGCCAGCTCAGCGCCCTGGGCCGGGTCAACCCGGTCGTCTACGACGCCGACGAGAGCCTGCGGTCGCTGATCACCGTCGTGCCCTTCGGCGTCTCCGGCGCCCCGCCCGTGCGCACCCGGCCCGCCATCAAGGGGGTGGTGCCGGGCATCGGGCCGGACGACAGGGTGCTGCTGTGGGGCGGCGGCATCTACAACTGGTTCGACCCCCTGACGCTCCTGCACGCCGTCGACCGGCTCCGCCGCCGCCGGCCCGAGGTCCGCCTCTTCTTCCTTGGGCTCAAGCACCCGAACCCCGACATCCCCGAGATGCGCATGGCCGTGGCGGCGCGGGATCTGTCCGACCGCCTGGGCCTGACCGGCACCCACGCCTTCTTCAACGAGGGCTGGGTGGCCTACGACGACCGCCAGAACTACCTGCTCGACGCCGACATCGGGGTGAGCACCCACCTGGACCACGTGGAGACGGCGTTCTCCTTCCGCACCCGGGTCCTGGACTACTTCTGGGCGTCGCTACCCACGGTGGCCACCGCGGGCGACGCCATGGCCGACCTGATCGATTCCCGGAGCCTGGGCCTCACCGTGCCGGCGGGCGACGTGGACGCCCTGGAGGCCGCGCTCGGCAGGCTGCTCGACGACGACGACCTGCGGGCGGCCATGGCCGTGGGTGCGGGGGCGACGGCCGCCGAGCTGACCTGGCCCAGGGTGCTGGCGCCCCTCGTCGAGTTCTGCCGGGCGCCCCGCCGGGCCCCCGACCTCATGGAGCCGGCGGTGACCGACACCCTCCGCCGCGACCTGGCCGAGGTCAAGGAGCGGTGGCGGGGGCTGGCCTACGACCTCAGGACGGCGGCCGACCACCTGCGGGAGGGCGGCCCGGCTCTGGCCGCCCGCAAGGCGGCGGGCCGGATCCGCCGCGTCGCCCTCACCTGGCGCGACCGCCACCCGGCGTAAGCTGCACACCCGTGAGCGAGCACGCCGGGGCGGTCGATCTGGGCGCTCGCGAGCCGGTTGCTCCCGCACCGGACATCTCGGTCGTGATGCCCTGCCTGAACGAGGCGGCGTCGGTCGGGACGTGCATCGAGAAGGCGTGGGAGGGCATCCGGCGCACCGGCCTGAGCGGCGAGGTGGTGATCAGCGACAACGGGTCCACCGACGGGTCGGTGGAGGTGGCCACCAAGGCCGGTGCCCGGGTCGTCAACCAGCCGCTGCGGGGCTACGGCAACGCCTACCTGAAGGGCTTCGCCGAGGCCAGGGGCCGCTACATCATCATGGGCGACTCCGACGGCAGCTACGACTTCACCCAGCTCGACCGCCTGATCGAGCCCCTGCAGCAGGGCTACGACTACGTCCTCGGCTCCCGCTTCGCCGGCAAGATCCTGAAGGGCGCCATGCCCTGGACCCACCGGTACATCGGCAACCCGGTGCTGACCGGCGTCCTGAACCGGCTGTTCAAGGTGGACAGCTCCGACGCCCACAGCGGCATGCGGGCCTTCACCGCCGAGGCGTACCGGCGCATGGAGCTGCAGTCGGCGGGCATGGAGCTGGCGTCGGAGATCGTGATCAACGCGGCCAAGGCCGGGCTGCGCGGCACCGAGGTGCCGATCACCTACCACCCCCGCGAGGGCGAGTCGAAGCTGCACTCGATGCGCGACGGCTGGCGCCACCTGCGCTTCATGCTCCTGCTCAGCCCCAACTGGCTGTTCACCGGTCCGGGCATCGCCATGTTCGCCCTGGGGCTGGTGGGCCAGGGCCTGCTCCTGCCCGGCCCGCTGAACCTGGGCTTCCACGCCCTCGACGTCCACTTCAGCGTGCTGTTCGCCCTGGTGGCCATCCTCGGCTACCAGACCCTGCTGTTCGGCGTGTTCGCCCGCACCTGCCTGCCCGGCGAGCGGGGGAGCGGCGACCGGCTCCAACGGTGGTTCGAGCGCAACTACAGCCTGGAACGGGGACTTCTCGGCGGCGGGCTGCTGTTCCTGGTCGGCTTCGTGATCGACGCCTTCGTCCTGGTGCACTGGCTGCGCAAGGGGCTGGGGCCGATCAACTCCCTGCGCCCCGCCCTGCTGGCCATGACGCTCATGATGGTGGGCGCCCAGACCGGCTTCGCCGCCTTCTTCCTGAGCTTGTTCAAAGCGGAGCGCCAGCCCTGACGGCCTATCATCCGGTGGTGGGCCGGCCAGAAGCTCTGGTGCGGGATGCTGGGGGGACGGATCGGCGCGTCATGCGGACGTTGGTCATCCTCCCGGCCTTCAACGAGGAGGCGGCCCTGCGCGACGTCCTGCGGGAGCTGCGGCTGTGCTGCGCGGACCTGGACGTCCTCGTCGTCGACGACGGGTCCTCCGACCGGACTGCGGCGGTGGCCGAGGGCGAGGGGGTGCCGGTCGCCAAGCTGCCCTTCAACCTCGGGGTGGGTGGGGCCCTCCAGACCGGGTTCCGCTACGCGGTGGCCCACGGGTACGACCGGGCCATCCAGTTCGACGCCGACGGCCAGCACGACCCGACCCAGGTGGCGGTGCTGCTCGACGCCCTCGACCAGGGCGCCGACCTGGTCATCGGCAGCCGCTTCGCCGAGGGCGGCTGCGACTACGACGTCGGCCGGCTGCGCGGCGGCGCCATGGGCGTCCTCCGCCTGGCCCTCAAGCTCCTGTCGGGCCGGGCCTTCTCCGACACCTCGTCGGGGTTCCGGGCCTTCTCGGCCCCGCTGCTGGAGTACTACGCCGGCTCGTACCCCACCGACTACATGGAGTCGCCCGAGGCGCTCCTCCTGGCCTGCCAGCGGGGGTTCCGGGTGGTCGAGGTGCCGGTGCGGATGCGGGCCCGGGCCGCCGGCAGCCCGTCGAACCGCCACGTCCGGCTGGCGTACCACTACCTGCGGGCCCTGATGTCGATGATGAGCCAGGCCGGTCGCCGGTCGCCGGCGGTGGACCGGGTGTCATGAGCACCGGCGGGCACATCCTGGTCGTCTTCCTGACCCTCACCAGCGTGCTCTTCATCCTGCGCATGGTGCGGCGGGGCCAGCTGCCGGCCAAGTACGCCCTCCTGTGGCTCTCGATCGCCGTAGTCCTGATCTTCCTGGCCGCCTTCCCGGGCGTGCTGGACCGCACCTCCACCTGGCTCGGCATCGCCTACGGGCCGGCCACGTTCCTGCTGGGGGCGGTCACCATCCTGTTCCTCATCGTCGTCCACTTCTCCTGGGAGCTGGCCCGGCTCGACGCCCGGACCCGCGTGCTCGCCGAGGAACTGGCCGTGCTGCGCGCCGACCCACCAAACGACCCCG
>Ga0247707_1000017_pt1 | contig 19548 bp, 17 predicted proteins | sample 22E_NmetaG_FD_189044 | JGI IMG/M metagenome (GOLD analysis project Ga0247707, IMG submission 189044) | Soil microbial communities from hillslope of Landscape Evolution Observatory, University of Arizona, Oracle, AZ, United States - 2-2-E_N | ecosystem: Engineered > Artificial ecosystem >...
GCAGGTGGGCCAGGGTGAACAGGCCCAGCGCCGCCACCGCGGCGCCGGCTGCGCCCAGCAGCAGCCGCCGCCGTGGCTTCGGAATGCTCAGTGCACGCTCACAGTCATCCGTGGGCTAAGGTTTCACAGAACAGGTCGGACGGGAAAGCTGGCGTTGACGCCTCGCAGGGTCTAGCATCACTATTGCCTCTAGGCGGCTCCGACACCGCGGGAACGGAGAGAATCGATGGACAACGCAATGCTGGCAGCGCAGAGCGACGTGAAGGGCCGTAGCCGCAAGGCGCGGGCCGGATACGCATTCGCCGCGCTGGCCATCGCCTTCGCAGTGGTGATCCTGCTGCAGAACCAGGCGGCCCACGCCCAGATCAACTTCGGCCAGATCTTCTGCCAGGTGATCCTGTCGGTGTACAACGCCTTCTCGAACAGCCCGTTCTTCGGCTTCATCCAGGGCATCCTCGAGGGCCTGCTCGACTTCTTCGGCTGCGGCATCTCGCCGGGTTAGCCCGGCACCGAAACGAAACGTTCAGAAACCCGGCCCCGGACAAGGGGCCGGGTTTTTTCGTCCTCGGCACCTGCTCATGTGGCCGGAGGCGAAGGCGCGTCAGGGCTAGGCTTTGCCGGTGCTCCCCCAAGAGGCGGCTGACGAGCTCGATCTCCGCGACTATCTCCAGGTCCTTCGCCGGCGGAAGGGCGTCGTCGTCGTCGCCGTCCTGGCCTGCCTCGCTGCCGCGCTCATCGTGTCGTACCTCCAGACGCCGCGCTATGCGGCGAGCGCCAAGCTGCTGCTCCGCCAGCGGGGCACGGGAACCGTCTTCTCCCAGCAGAACCCGCAGTCCAACGTCAATGCGGAGCGCTCGCTGCAGACCGAGATCGAGGTGGTCAAGGCCGAACCTGTCCGGGAGATCGTCCGGCAGAAGATCGGCGATGCGCCGTCGGTCCAGATTCGCCCCGTCGGTCAGACCGACGTGATCACGATCCGGGCCGAGAGCACCGATCCCCAGAGGGCGGCCGTCGTCGCCAACGCCTACGCAAATGCCTATATCGAGTTCCGCCTCAAGCAGGCCGTCGACGAGTTCGCGGCCGCCAGTGAGGAAATACAGACCAAGATCACCGACCTCAACCGCCAGCTCGACAGCCTGGGCTCGCAGCTGGCAGCCGCTCCCGTTTGCGTGAACCCCACGGCCACGCCCGACGCCTGCAGCCAGCGCACGAACATCGAGCAGACGGTCGGAGCCCGGCGGACCACGTTGCTAAGCCAGCTCGGGCTCTTCCAGCAGCGGTTGGACCAGCTCCAGGTCGACAGCGAGCTGGCTTCAGGAAACGTACAGATCGTCACTCCCGCCTCTACGCCACGCACGCCCTTCGCTCCCACACCGCTCCGCAACGGGATCCTGGGTGGCGTCCTCGGACTCATGCTCGGCGTGGGTCTTGCCTTCCTGCGCGACTACCTCGACGACTCGGTGAAGGGAAAAGAGGACCTCGAGCGGGCCGTGCCCGGTCTGGGTGTCCTCGGGCTCATCCCGGTGGTGCCCGACTGGAAGGCCAAGGAGCAGAGCAAGGTGGTCTCCCTCAGCGAGCCCACCTCGCCCGCCGCCGAGGCCTACCGTATCCTGCGCACGTCCGTCCAGTTCCTCGGCATCGACCGTGACGTGCGCCTGATCCAGGTCACCAGCGCCAGCGCCCAGGAGGGGAAGACCACCACGCTGTCGAACCTCGCCGTGGCGTTTGCCAGCTCCGGCCTGCGTACGGTGGCCGTCTGCTGCGACCTGCGGCGGCCACGGCTGCACGAGTTCTTCGGGCTCGACAACGCGGTGGGCTTCACCTCGGTCCTGCTGGGCAATGTCGCCCTCTCCAAGGCACTGCAACCGGTTCCTGGCCAGGAGCGGCTCCTCGTGCTCGCATCCGGTCCGTTGCCGCCGAACCCGGCAGAGCTCCTTTCGTCGGGTCGCACGGCAGACCTTCTCCGGAACCTTGCCAGCCAGGCTGACATCGTGCTCATCGACTCCCCTCCGGTGTTGCCGGTCACGGACTCCCTCGTCCTCTCGCAGCGGGTCGATGCGACTGTCCTGGTGAGTTCCGCCCGTTCGACCACCCGCAAGGCCGTCCACCGTGCAGCCGAGATGCTGCATCAGGTGAATGCGCCGCTGGTCGGCGCCGTCCTGAACGGAGTGAGCGAGGAAAGCGGTTACGGCGGCTATTCCTCGCATTACTATGCGTCCGAGGGTTCTGCCAACGGATCTGCCGGAAACGGGCACGGGGCGGAGCGCAAACGCAGCCGGAAAGGCCGTCAGGCGGAACACGTCAGCGAAGAGCGTCCGGAATCCATGCGATGACCACTCCGTGAGCGGTGGTGTTTGGCCGAAGACCGACCTAATTTGCCATCTTGAACCGGAATCGGATGCGCAAGGCTCCGCACTTTGGAAGTTAGGATGGAGAGAGATTTACGGTTGATGAAGGATATGGAAGGCCCTTAGGACATTGGTCGCACACCGAGGTACCTCCCAACGTATGGGCGTGGAGGACTGTGAGAGGACAGACCTGAAACTCCTGGCTAGGATGTATTCATATCCGACATAGTGCGGGGGTTCAGACGTGAAGGCAGCTGGAATGGCTTTCGTCATCGCCATGGTGCTGACACCTCCGCTTATCGTCGCGCTCAGACGGAGCGGGATTCTCGATGTGCCCAATGAGCGCTCGTCGCACAGTCGGCCAACCCCGCGAGGCGGGGGCCTCGCACCAATTGTCGGGATGGCCGTCGCCCTGCTTCTCGTTGACGCAGGCCATCGGTCCACCCGAGTGGCGCTGGTAATCGCCATCGTGCTCTTTGGCTTCCTCGGCTTCGGGGAGGATATCTTCGGCGTCCCAGTGGCGTGGCGACTAGCGCTCCAATTCGGCGCAGCGGGCTTACTTGTGCCGTGGCTGCTCCGGGACATCGCAGGCCCTGTGCCGGTTCGGGCCGTTGCAGTCCTGATTGCGGTTCTGTTTGTAACAGCCTACGTCAACGCATTTAACTTCATGGACGGAATAAACGGAATTTCGGTGGCCCAAGTGGTGGCTGCCGGCAGTGCATGGTATTTCCTTGGCCGAGCGGAAGACATGGAGCCGTTCGCGACCGCAGGGGCGGTGGTCGGGGCGGCGGCGCTCGCCTTCGCCCCCTTCAACTTCCCGAAAGCCCAAGTCTTCCTTGGGGACGTGGGCAGTTATGCCTTCGGGGCATTACTAGCCATACTGGCCGTGCTTGGCATAAGGTCGGGCCTTCCTTTCGAGGCGGTCGTTGCACCCATTTCCATCTACCTGGCCGATACGGGGACCACCCTGGTGCGGCGGTTCTTGCGGGGTGAGTCGTGGTCTCGGCCCCACCGTGACCATACCTATCAGCAACTGGTGTGCTATGGATGGTCGCACGCAACAGTAACACTCACAGTGGCGGCTCTTGCCCTGTCGATCTCTGCGCTCGGCGCGTTGAGCCTCTTGGATCGCCCCGGCATACGGGCTGTCGCCAACCTCTTTATCGTGCTTATGCTGGGCGGCTACCTTGCGTTGCCGCGGCTTCTTCGGCGGACCCAGCGGATGGCTGTCCAGCCCGGCTGATGGAAGCTGCGATATCGTCGAGGCGACCGGAATGAACCAGTCTCTGCCCACCCGCGCTCGTCTTGACCCGCCGGCGCTCCGGTGCCCCGCCTGCTGGCATGCCCTAGGACAGACACTCGAATGCGGGGGATGCGGCGCGAAGTACCCCACCGTTCGAGGGGTCCCGGTCCTCGTCGACGAACGGGAGAGCGCCTTCTCGGTCGCGGACGTTTCAAGGGGCGCCGCTGTGTCTCACCGTTCACGCATGATCCGAAGGGTCGTCCCGTCGATCTCGTCAAATCTCGACACCGAGGAGGTCTACGCCGACCTCAAGGCCCGGTTGCTCCGCAGGCCGGCGGCGCGTGTGCTGTGCATCGGCAGCGGCGACGGCGGAAAAGGTTTCGAGGAGCTCTGTGACCCCGCTATCTCCATAGTCTTCACCGATGTTGCCGTGAATCCGCTAATCGACTATGCGGTTGATGCCCATCGGTTACCCTTCGACGACGCGTCCTTCGACGCCGTCGTCGCACAGGCGGTCCTCGAACACGTCGCCGATCCCGTACTCTGCGTCGCCGAGATCCACCGCGTGCTTCGCTCGGACGGCCTCATCTTTGCGGAGACCCCATTCATGCAGCAGGTGCACCTCGGTCGTTATGACTTTACCCGGTTCACTCATCTGGGCCATCGGCGACTGTTCCGGATGTTTACGGAAGTGCGATCGGGCCAGGTGTCCAGCACAGGATCTGCCCTGGCCTGGTCGCTCACGTACTTCTTGGCCTCCCTTGGATCATCGAGGCGCCAGCGTCAGGTCCTTTATTCCATCGGCCGTTGCTCCTTCTTTTGGCTCAGGTACCTCGATCGGTGGACGAGCCAGAATCCGGGCTCATGGGATGCGGCGGGGTCCTTCTACTTTCTGGGCACGCGAGCCGCCGAGCCGGTCCGGGACCGCGAGATCGTCGCCGGCTACCGAGGGGCGCAGGGCTGACGGTATTACCACCGAAGGGCTCAGCAGCCGATGCGCAGCAGCTCAGCGGCCACGGTGTCAGCGACTCGGTCCCAGGAGTACCTCGCCGCCTGCGCCCTCCTTACGCCTTCGTCGACCCATGAAGGGTCCTCGAACTGCTCGGCCATCAGGTCGACGTCGCCGTCCTCGACGAGAACCGCTGCGCCGCCCACTACCTCGTCGGTCAGTTGCTGGCGTATGGCCACCACCTGGCAACCAGCGGCGAGCGCCTCGATCATCGGCAGGCCAAATCCTTCCTCCAGTGAAGCGCTTACGTAGACTGCAGCCTTCCTGAAGAGCGCACGCATCTGGTCGTTGTCGACGAATGTGAGACGCGTGCACGTCTCCGCGCCGAAGGCGTCGGAGAGGGTGCGGTAGGTCTCATCGCTGACGCCCACGCAAAGAAAACTCCGGGCCCAAGCCGGCCGAGCGCGTGCGATCGCTGCCGCTACAAGCTCGTTGCGCTTGTAGCTCCGGCCGCCAATGAGTAGCACGGTCCCATTCTGGCCGTCCGTGAAGTCCGACGGCTCAACGATTCCCGGGCCAAGGTGTAGTACAGAACACTTGCATTCCGACTCGGGGATGAGACCTACGATGTCCTCTCGGGTGCGCTCGCTGATCGCATACAGGTGCTGGGCCTTGGCCACGGTCCGCCTCAGGTCGAGGTATCGGTAGGACCGCACGAACGACCGCCGGGTCCGCCGCCAGCGGAGGTCATAGACGAAAGTCACGGTGGGTACTGCGAGTCGCAGGGGGGCCGGCGTCGTGCAGACAAGTGCGGCAGCGTGTGGTGCTTGTACGGGCAGGAGTGCCCAGTTACGCAACCGCGACAACCGGCTGTCCGGTGATGGCGGTACGGTGAGGTCGATGTCGCGGTCCCGCAACCGGGCGTAAAGACGCCGCTGATGAACGCCCACACCCGTACCGGGCAGCGAGAGGGGCGACGCCCAGACCGAAGTCTGGGATCCAGATACCCGTGGGCGTCCGCCAGCTACCAAGGCGGCATTGCTGTCGACTGGGAGGACCAGACGGCCACGATTGCTCGCGCGACAGCACGAAGTTCCGTCAATCGGTCGCGTCGCAAGGGAACCCACCCTAAGGCTCGTGCCACCAGCGCCACAGTCACCAGACAGCTGGCCATGAGAGACGAAACCCGGCGGTGGAGTCGCAGATAATTGCGGGCACCAACCGCCATGAGAGGAACGATGTAGGGCACGACCGTACGGGAGCTGGACGAGGAGTTGTGCGTGCATTCTCCCAGCGCCACATGCACCGGTATTGCTTCCTTGCTTGCTCGCGCCAAAATATCGGTGTCCTCGAAGTACAACGGGAACCGGTCGTCGAATCGGCCTAGCTGATCCCAGGCCTTGCGTGTCAGTGCGACGCAGACGAACGGAAACGCGAGTCCGTCGCCCAACAGCACAGGGTCATGACTTGGGTCAAGTGAAACGTTCTGCAAATTCCTGACGGCTCGGCGCTCGGCATACCGGCGGGTCACGGTCGAGAAGCCGGAGACGAGCGCTAGCGTAACTGGCACGGTTGGGATTGGGGTGATGCGAGTCCGCTCCTTCGGCAGGAGCCCGAGGATCGCGGCACCCCCAGTTAGGCTCAGCTGGGTCACGCCAGCGTGCAACAACTTCATTCCAGGCTCCGTGAAGACGAGATCGTCGTTACACAGGAGGATAGTGTCGAAGTCATACCGCTCCGCCACGAGATTTGCGGCACCGCCGTAGCCAGTGTTTCTACCAATGGACATGGACAATGGGTCATTCGCGAGGGCCGTGGCGGTGGCCTGGCTGTTGCATACCACGACGGGAGTGAAGCCCTGTCGCGCAGCTAGATCGGTTGTCCGGCGGACGTTCAAGAGCTGGCCGGTCGTGTACACAGGAATAACGAATATGTCCTGTCGCTCATTCACGGCGGCTCGGGAGGGAGGGATCGGCTAACCAGCCCATGTTATGCCGAGCCGAGGCAACAGGCGGCCTCCCCGGAGATGCGGCGGCGGTTTTACTCGGGGGCCCAGCATAGCGGAAGAGCACTTCGATCAAGCCCACCGTAAGAAATGACTTGTACAGGTTAATGGTCACGCCCTCGGAGAAAAATATAACCGCGGCAAACGCAAGGATCGCCAGCGCGACTGGCCAAGAGCGGAAGGTCCTCATGATGACTCGACGAGACATGTCTAGGGCCACCACTACCGCGCTCACGTACAACACGGCGCCCGTGGCACCGCCGATCATCGTACCCAGTCCGATAGCAGTCGGCGCCTGGTTGCTCGCAACTGTTGCACTCCGGGGCAGGCCCACAACATCCCGGGTGAAATGGCTGGTTAGCCCCGATGGGCGGATGACGTTCTTTATCCCCTCCAGGCTCAGCTTGTCCTGGTGGTCGATGGCGAAGAGGAGCGATCCCGCCCCACCTACGCGAAACACGAAATGACCGAGCTCGTAGTTCAGGGACGCTGCTGACAACGGGTCCGGCTTAAGCAACCCGGATGGCGACCCTCCTGTGATCGTGTGGACGCGCGCTACCCGCAGCGAGGTCAAGACGGGCGCTGAGACCAAGTAGACGCCGAAGGCGGCGACAACCAGGAACTTACGGAACTTAGTGAACCGGCCGGTAAGAAGCCAAAGGAAGACGACGGGGCCGCCGAGAGTCATGATGGCACCCCGACTTGTCGCGGTATAAGAGGCCACGGCGGCCACCATGCCGGTTCCCGCCAGGCACCAATAGCTCAACCTGCGATTACGACGCTCATACACCCAGATGCCGAGAAGCAAGAGTGCTGGAAAGAAGTAACGTTGGTAGAACAAGGTGATCGCGACAAGACGGAAGGGCAGTGTCGGATTGTACAGTGCGGATCTACCTATTCCGAACGAGATCTGAATAGTGGTAAAAAGCACATATCCCACGGTACCCACGATGAGCATTGTCGGGAAGTTCCGGCCGACGGCGCTGGCAAACTTCGGCAATGTCGTACGCGTGGGAATCGACGCCAAAATGGCGAGTAGTATACAAGTCGTTGCAAACACCAGCGTGATCAGCCCGTATGCTCGGGCGATATGATCTGGTGTCACGAAGCCATGGAATGGCGCCTGCTCGATGATAAACAGCCGGTTTCGGAGGAGGTTGTAACTGAAGAAGAACAATTGAAAAAGGCTGCCAATCAGTAGCTCAATCAGTATCGCACCATAGAAGACGGGGGGCATGTGTGACCGGACGAGAGCAGCAAGTACCAAGGCCAACGCTGCTGCATTGATCGCGCTCAAGAGTGCCCAGGTGATGATGTCTTCGCTTAGGTTGGAGCGGGCGACGAAGGCCGCGACGAGGAACGCCGCCACCAGGACGAAGCCGATCACGGATGACGCTGAGCTCCGTTGTCCAGTCCACTCGGTTGCGCCAGCGTCCGATGCACGCGCCCAGTTCCGAAAGCGCCTCGGGTTCACTGGGCGACGACCCAAGATCTGTGGGACTTGCGCCAAACCCGCTGGCGACGTACTGAGGTCATTCATCGAGGGACAGTCGCCCGATGATCCTGTGGCGGGGGCCCGGTCACCCAACGATGCTAGCCGTGCCCAGGGTGTCCGCTGCGACCAGCCAGGCGGCGGCGGAAGAAGCGCTGTCGGTGATCTGCATTATGCTGATCGCACAAGAGGCGCCGGGGGTGCGGCTTCCCATGCCTGGTGACCGGCCCGGCCTCCAGATGGCTCACTCCTTGCCGGAAAGCCTTAAAGACATGCCACGTTCTACCGATGATGAAGTCGATATCCGTCCGAGCAGGCCGGAACCGCATTTCCTAGCCGGCAGGCGGTTGCTATTCGTCGTCAACGTCGACTGGTTCTTCCTCTCCCACCGCTTGCCCTTGGCCCTCGCAGCGAAGGCCGCTGGTGCCGACGTATGGGTCACCGCCGCTGATACGGGTCGGGCGGGAGAAATCCGTGATTGCGGAATGCAGTTCGCGCCGCTCGGCGTGCACCGGCACCAGGGCGGCATTACAGGTGAAGTGCGGACACTCGTGGAGTTGGCGATACTATACCGTCGTATTCGTCCAGATATAGTCCACCACATCACAATTAAGCCGGTGCTGTATGGTTCGCTAGTGTCCCGGGTGTTACGAATCCCAACAATCAACGCGATATCAGGATTCGGTTATGCACTCGGATCGGAAGGGAGCCGCGCCTTGTCTGCTGTGGTGCGAGCGCTGTACCGGATTGTCCTACGAAGTCCTGGCGTTTACACCATCTTCCAGAACGAGGAGGACCGTGCCGAATTCACGAGCCGGCGATTTCTTCCTGCGAGCCGCGCGGTCTTGATACGCGGCTCCGGTGTGGACTGTCAAGCTTTCCGCCCGGCCACTGGGTGCCCACTGGACCGACGCGTGATATTTGCGTCGAGAATGTTGCGAGAAAAGGGAGTCGAGTATTTCGTACGCGCAGCTCGTTCGTTGATTCAGACTCATCCAGGCACACGGTTCGTGCTCATCGGTGAACCGGACGACAGCCCCTCGTCCGTGACCGCCCGTGAGCTGCGCGCTTGGCATGACGAGGGCGTAATCGAGTGGTGGGGACGACGATCCGACATGGATAATGTTCTACCCACCGGGTCTATCTTCGTCCTTCCAACATATTACCGAGAAGGTCTCCCTAAGGTCCTCCTGGAAGCGGCCGCGTGCGGCCTTCCGATCGTCACAACCGACGTTCCAGGCTGCCGGGACGTGGTGCGTCATGGCCAAAACGGCCTCTTGGTGGCGCCACACGACCAGAACGGCCTTACGGCGGCGATTGCCGAGTTGTTGGATGACCCGGCGGCTCGCCGAAGACTCGGAGCTAAGGGCCGTGAGCGAGCGCTCGCTGAGTTCGATGTGCAGGGGGTGGCCGAGCAGACGTTGTCGCTCTACGCCAAGGTGCTTGTCCGATGACTACGGTTGCAGTTACCGGTGCGAATGGGTTTATAGCGAGACATGTGCTTAATGAGTTAGTCGGTCGGGGAATTCAAACCCGCCCCCTCATTCGCCAATGTGCTCCGAGGGGCGTCGCGACGGCCGTCGAGGACGCACGGGAGGTCGATTACGACGATAGCCAGAGCGTCATGCGGGCAATTGGCGGCGCCGATGTCGTGATCCATCTTCTCGGCCAAGCGCACAATCCACGAGCATCAGCGGATGTATACCACAGGGTGAATGTCGATTGCACCTCGCGTATAATGGAGGCATGCGCTAAGGTTGGCGTTCGGCGGCTTGTCTATGTCAGCTCGGTCAAGGCTATCGGAAATGGCGGACCCGTGACGTACACCGACGACACGGAGCCTCGACCCGCCGACGCGTACGGTCGATCGAAACTGAGGGCCGAGACGACCGTTCGGGAAGGAGCGGCGGTGGCTCGGAGTGACTACGTCATCCTCAGACCGCCGGTGGTGTATGGAGCGGGGATGAAAGGCAGTCTGCGGCATCTCATCCGGAACGTGCAGCGCGGGTATCCTATACCGATACCGTACCCCACGCCAGGCCCCCGTAGCCTGGTTTCTGCGCGAAGCTTGGCTGCCGCCATAGCCGATACCGCTGAATGGCCCAGCACCATCGAATGCACGTATCTTGTCGCTGACAAGCCGGACGTCACCCTGCCGGAGCTGGTGAAAGCGATCGCCAAGGTGAGCGGGCGGGGGGCCCGAATTGTCCCCATCCCTGCGCCGCTACTTCGGAGCGTCGCCACGGTCGTAGGGCACGGCCACGCCGCCGACCGATTACTCGGGTCGCTCAGGGTGGATTCCGGTCCCTTCCGTACCACGTTCGGTTGGAAGCAGCCCTCGTCGCTCGAGGACGGGTTGCGTGAGGCAATCAGTGCACCGCCCAATTAAAGCGGTAGTCCTGTGTCTTCTCGACGAGGAGTGTACAGCTGACGAACGAACGGAGAATCGGAAAGAGAGCCGCCTCGAGGATTGCGGGAGCTGGCCGACCCGGGCGTTCGCTGCCGACTAGCCGCCAAAGCCCTCGCTGCACCAAACTAGACGTGTGCCGGTAACTCACTCGGAAGCCATGCCGATGAAGTTCGTCGCACACCTCCCTCCATGTCCGGTAGGTGGTGTATGTTCGCGCATAGTCGGCGTGAGCTTGGGCGAACGTGTCGAGGTCGACCTCCGCAGGCTTCGCGTGCGCTTTATAGATGCCGACCCCGGCGATACTCAGCTGTTTAATGCTCCATGATCGCAGCTGGTGGTCACGGATGCGATGCACGAGCGGCAGGTGCATGTGCGGTTCGATGATGAAGTGTCGGAGCGGAAAGGTGTGTACGCCAATTCCGCCGGGCTTTAGCACGCGGTAGTTTTCCGCGCAGAACAGCTTGAAGTCGATGACATGCTCACATACCTGATTCGAGACCACTATATCGAATTGTGAGTCTTCAAAGGGCCACCTGCCATCCGGATGCGTAAAGCGGATGTCCACTTCAGCGCGCGCCTGCGCACCGAGCCTTTCGGTGGCCTGCAAACCATAATTGGGAGAGTCAAAACCGCTCAGGGAGCACGGAAGTGTGTCACTCAGCAGCCGGAGTAGTCTCCCGTCTCCACACCCAGCATCAAGAATCGTCGGCCTACGTATATTGCGTTCGCCCATCTCGCGACTAATTACACCTACCAAGTGGCGATGACCCAGCCCCTTCACTCGCATGTACCTCCATTGGGCTCTCCCTTATGGCTCCTACAGCTCGCACCGTACCGTTCAATGAAGAGGTCGATTCCAGGACTGGACAGATCAGGGATCGCTTGCCTTACAATACTATCGGGCCAGTTCCACCAGGCGATCTGCTGGAGCCGCTCGATCTGTTGGTCGGAGAAGCGTCGCCGGATCTCGCGAGCGGGATTCCCGGCCACGATCGCGTATGGTCGCACGTCTCGTGTTACGACTGCTCTGGCAGCGACTACGGCGCCATCACCGATCGTCACTCCAGACAAAATGGTAGATCCGTGGCCCAGCCATACGTCATTCCCAATGACTACCGGCCCCTTGGATGCGGGATGCCCGTCTTCCCACGCCCCTCGCAGGTTCAAAAGGATCCGGAACGGATATGTTGATACCCAATCTGTTCGGTGGTTCGATCCAGCGAAGATGGTTACCTCTTTCGCTATTGAGCAGTAGGCACCAATATGAACCGGTGGATCGCTCTTGTAAGAGTAGATCCGTGGCCTACCGTAGGAATGCGGACCGATATTAATCGGACCGTCGGCCGTGGATCCGTAGGGTCTGAGGGAACGGAACGCTCTTTGCAGAGCGGCTATAACCACGCTCCACTGCCGCCTACTAGCGAGCAATCGCTGCAGCACCTTAAGGGACGATGGGCGATGAGATCGCTGGCTGCGTAACGGTATCGGCAATTCCTTCTGGCACTTTCCGGTAGGGCGGTCTTCCGCAATAAGTATAGGCCTACGGAGACCGGTCCGACATCGACTTGAGTATGAGCATACTGGTCGTTCGGTACCCTCGTCTTCAAGCGACGATATTGGGCGATCATGTCAGGAGGCTAGGCGCAGCCGGTGCCACGTGGTGTGTGGCGGAGTCAGCTTCACCGGGCCGGTTTGTCGCCCAGTGGTTCGACGCGTTCCTATGCGACAGGCTAGCGTCGAGGTAATCCGACGACGAGCCGCTCGGATGGTATGCGCGGACCTTTGGTCGCTCTGACGTGCTCTGGCGTCGTAGCCCGGTCGTGATGCCGGTCGTCGGATTGCCGGTCCCTACCATGCCTCAGTTACAATGCGGGTCGCCTGCTTCTCTTCGCCGACGCAATGTCGGTACCTCCTTGTCTTTGAGAGCGCCTTGAACCGTATAGTGATGAAAATCCGTGCAGTTGTCGGACTGATTCCGATACGAGCTGTACAATCAAGCGCACAGTTGCTCGGTGGGCGCGCCTTCCCGTTGATCGGTGCTCTCCTCGCAGGAATTCTCGTCGCACGAACCGAAGGCCCTTCGTCGTTTGGCCTGTATACAGCATCCTTCGCGCTTTGCTCATTAACGGTAGGCGGAGCGACATCCGGGCTTCCCATCTTGCTCTTGCGCCGATCAGCCGAAGGCAATATTGACAGCAGCACTCTGAAACGTGCGGTTCTGTACCAGCTTGGAGCCTCCTGTGTTGCGATTCCAGCCTCCGCCATTCTGGGTTCGGTTATATTTGACGGCAGCCGTGGATTCTACGCTACCCTATTCGCTGCTACATATTTCGCTGTCACGAATCTCGCGACAATGGGTCAGAATGTACACGGTGGGCGCAGACACTTTTGGCGCGTGGCGGGAGCAGACATGGTCGCCGGAGCCCTCTACCCGGCATTGACGGCGCTGGCGCTCGCACTCGGATACGGGGTACCGGGTGCATTGCTGGCGCTAGCGGTCGCCGCCGCAGTGTCCTGCTTGGTGGCATGGACCGCGCTCCCAACGTTTCCGATGGCCGGCCGTGCATCGTCGCTTAAAGTACTGGACGGCATGACATTCACCGCCTTCGGCTTAGCGAAGGCCGGATACGGGAGACTTGATGCGGTAATCCTCTCCATAGTAGCCGGCCCAGCGGTGGTTGGGTATTATTCCGCTGCATACCGCCTTCTGGGTCCCTTTGTACTCGGCGGAGCGGCATTCGCTACGGTGTACTTTACCCATCTGTCGCATGCAGTGTCGGACCCGGAGCGATGGATGCGAGTGCGGCGGCATGGCGCGCTGCTACTCTTTATGGCGGCGTTCATCGGCATGGTGTCTGTGTCGCTAGTCGTCCCTAAGGTAGTCGACGTCCTCTATGGAGAAGGCTTCTCGCCCGCGATTGCTCCTGCGCGTATACTTATGTTGAGCATAATTCCTTGGGCGCTCTACTGGCCAAGATTGCTTGAGTTAGCCTCCGTGCACCAAGAGACTCGCGCCACGGTCTCCCTCACCATCGGAATGGTCGTTGACGTGGTACTGGTGGTGTCGATTGGCGCACGCTTCGGAGCAGTGGCCGCAGCATGGGCATGGGTCGCGTCCGAGTTCGCTACGCTGCTTACTCTCAGCCTCCTGAGTCGTGGTATCGACGAACGGCTATCGGCTCAACATGCGAGACCTGCGAGCCCCGCCCAATCCGAGCCGACCTGCTAAGGAGTCGCCATGTCGCATGTAGCGCGAAGCACCTATCCCGATGCGGATCGTCGGGACATCATCCAGTTCGTCCCGCCTAGGGCAGTCAAGGTCCTCGATGTGGGGTGTTGGCGAGGGGCGTTTGGCGCTGAGTTGAAGCGGCAGCGGCCGTCAGTCAAGGTCGTGGGAGTGGAGCCTGATGAGACGGCTGCCTTCACGGCGACGCGGCGCCTCGATCAAGTTATCGTCGGTCGCTTCCCCCAGGACGTGTCCAGTGGTCCGTATGACTGCATAGTGTTTAACGACGTCCTTGAGCATCTTGAAGACCCGTGGAAGGCACTCCGCGCTGCCAAAGAGTTAATGGGTGAGGGAGCGAAAGTCGTTGCTGTGATCCCCAACGTTAGGCATGTTCGTGTCATCGTACCGCTGGTATTGTTCGGCCGCTGGGAATACACTGACGCCGGCATCCTTGACCGCACTCATCTCCGTTTTTTCACCGAAGCGTCGATGGTGACACTGTTTGAGGACAGCGGATACGATGTTGAGTCCATCACGCCGCTGGATATAAGCGATGTGGGTATGCGGGGTATAGTCATGCGGATATTGTTCAGTCCACTTGGACGAAGACACAGCGTCGGCCTTCGGGCTACTCGCTATGGTATTGTCGCAGCACCGAAGCAGTCATAGGGTAGCCGTAGCTCAGGCTGGCGTGCTACATATGGTAGTAGGCCCGGTACCATTCCATGAAGCGGTGTATTCCAACCTCGATAGGTATTGTCGGAACGAATCCGGTAGCTCTGTGCAAGTCGTCAATGTCTGCGCTGGTGGAAAGCACATCACCCGGTTGCATCGGTAACATATCGAGAATTGCTGGCCGCCCGGCGGAACGTTCTATCGTTTCGATAAAGGTCAGCAGCTGCACCGGGCTACTGTTTCCGATGTTGTACAGGCGATAGGGTGCGTCGCTGGTCGCTGGGTCAGGCATATCTCCAGACCACGCGACGTCTGGCGTTGCCTGGAGATCAAGGACGCGAAGAACACCTTCAACAACATCATCTATATATGTGAAGTCTCTTTCCAGTTTCCCTTCGTTGAATACCTTGATGGGCTGCCCCGTGAGTATCGCGCGGGCGAAAAGGGAAGGCGCCATATCAGGGCGACCCCAGGGTCCGTAAACGGTAAAAAACCTCAAGCCGCTCGTCGGTATCCGATAGAGGTGGCTATAGGTATGCGCCATAAGTTCTGTCGCCCTCTTGGTGGCTGCGTAGAGGCTCACCGGATGGTCAGCGCCGCGGTGCACCGAGAATGGCTTCCGGGTGTTGGCCCCGTACACCGAGCTGGATGACGCGTAAACTAGGTGCTCCGTATCGTTCTGGCGGCACTGCTCAAGAATGTTAAGTGTGCCGACGACGTTGGCGTCGACATAAGCGCGCGGGTTGGTGATCGAGTACCGCACGCCGGGCTGCGCAGCAAGGTGCACGACGCGGTCTGGATCGTTCCTGAATGCTGACGCAACATCTCGGACGTCGGCAAGGTCTCCGCGCACCATCTGGAAGCCGAGTCGGGGTGTAAGCATCGCCAAGCGGGCTTCTTTGAGTACTGGATCATAATAGTCGTCTAGATTGTCGAGCCCGATAACTTGGTCGCCTCGATCCAGAATTGCCGCACTGACGTGAAAACCAATGAAGCCTGCGGCGCCGGTCACGAGAACCTTCACGGCTCCATGCTAATCGGTTCTTCCCGAAACTCGGTCGAGTCGACCAGCTTGAACTGATCACCCATGATCATGCCAGTCAGGATGCGGTCAACAGCGCAGGCGGGAGGTCGGAGCAGACGAGCAGCGCGCCAGTGACGTCGTTGGCTCTCGACTGGAACCCGTAGGCCTGCGCTCGATGCCTCCATCTTGCCGTGGTAACGCTCCGAAGCGGCGTTGGTGGCCCGACGGCCGGCGTGGTAGTTGAGGGACTCCGGTCCCCAGCGGCAGAAGCTGGGTGATGGCCGAGCCGTCACCCCCGCGCCCTGGTAGGCCTCGGCCAGGTCGGCCACGACCTGGTTGGCCGCCCGTTCGGTCTCGGCGCAGAAGATCACGTGCAAGCGACTGCACCAGGCCCCACACCACGTCGACCTCGGGGTAGGCCGAGAATGGCGACCCGAGGATGGCCGTCTCCTCGCCGCTCAGCCGGTCCAGGCGCCTTACGAGCAGGAAGCGGTTGTGAAACACCGGGGTCAAGCGGACGCGGCTGGGTGTGGGCGTCACGGCGCGCCGAGACCAGCCCCGTGGCGAAGTCACTTACGACGTGAAGCGGTCGACAGTCGACCCCGTGGCGGGCGTTGGGCAGCCATTTCCGGACCGCCCCCCGGTAGCATTCGGCCCATGTCGGTGACGACCACCGACACGGCTTGCGCCAGGCCGGCGACTGCTTGGCCAAGAACCCGCCCACATGTCGGCGTAGCCGCCGTAAGCACGGCGCCGGCCTCCGTCCACTCCGTGCGAGAATCACCCGGTGGCGGAACCGATGCATCTGCAGGTCGTGATCGTCGGCCAGGGGTCGGCCGGACTGCCGTTGGCGATGAGAGCCGTCGAGGTTGGCCACCGGGTTGTCGGCCACGACATCGATGAGGGTCGAGTCAAACGGCTGCTATCCGGCGACTCGTACGTGGACCACGTGCCCTCGGACAGACTTGCCGCAGCGCTCGACACCGGTCGGTACCTGCCCACGACTGACTCGCAGGCGTGCGAGAACTTCGACGTGGCGGTCATCACCATCCCCACCCCGTCCAGTCGGGGTGTTCCGGAGTGGTCCCTCGTGGAGTCGGCGGCGGTCACGCTCGCCCGCCACCTGCGCCCCGGCGCGACGGTCGTGCTGGAGTCCACCACGTACCCCGGCACGACCGATCTGCTCGGCACCCTGCTGGAGAACCACTCGGGTCTGGCCGCAGGGAGCCAGTTCCATCTCGGATACAGCCCGCAGCGAGTCGATCCAGGGAACCCAGAGTGGAACTTGGTGAATATCCCCAAGATCGTCTCGGGCATCGACGCTGCTTCTCTCGTGGCGGTGAAGGACTTCTACGACGGGATCGTCGACAAGACCGTGCCCGTCGTCGGCACCAGGGAGGCCGAGCTCGCGAAGCTGCTCGAAACCGCCTTCCGTCATGTGAACATCGCCTTGATCAACGAGATAGCCATCTTCGCGGGGCATGTCGGTGTCGACGTGTGGGAAGCGATAGAAGCCGCCTCAACAAAGCCGTCAGGCTTCCTCCCGTTCAAGCCAGGCCCCGGCGTGGGCGGCGAATCATTGTCGATCGATCCCAGCTACCTGCCGTCGCAGGCGCGGCGAAATCTCGGTCGGTCCTTCCGGTTCGTCGAGGTGGCGAACGACGTCAACGACCGGATGCCTTACTACGTGGTGAGTCGTGTCATGGCGGCGGTCAACCGGCAGGGCCTGCCCATGAGTCGGTGTCGCGTGCTGATCCTGGGACTGGCCTACAAGCGCAATGTTGGCGACGACCGGGAGTCGCCAGCGGTCGTGATCGCAGAGCAGCTCTTGGCCCTCGGTGCAGACGTGCGGGCCGCCGATCCCCATGTCGTGGACCAGCATGTGGACTCTCGGGTTCGGCGCGTTGATGCCAGTCCCGAAGAGCTGGCGGCAGCCGATCTCGTCGTTCTCTTGACCGACCATGACGCATTCGACCTGGGGGCGGTGCGCACCCACGGCCGGTTCATATTCGACACCCGGCATTGCCTTGAGGCAGGCGAGAACGTGGAGTTCCTGTAGCGGATCTGGTGCACCACTCGGCGCGGCTCTTTGCACCCTCGCCCCCACCATCCGCGCCCGCCGACGCCCCCCGGGTTAGCTTCGCCCCTGCTTCCCCCTGAGCGTTCAGGACCAGCCCTATGAAATCCGCAGCGTTGGTGGCCGGCGGCCGGCAGGCCCAGTCCGTGGTGGCGGCCCTCGCCGCCTGGGACGACGAGCGGCTGTGCACCCTGCTGCGGCGGCGGCCCGACCTGGGCGCCCCGCCGCCCCACACCCTGGCCGCCCTGGCCGAGCGGGTGGTCCAGGAGGGCAGCGCCTTCGCCGCCTACGGGAGCCTGGACCGCAGCGCCCAGCAGGTGGCCGAAGTGCTGCACCTTTTCCCGCCTCCGGTGGCGGTCGGGCACCTGGCCCACCTGGTGGCGCCCGGGGTGACGCCGGCCCACCTGGAGCGGGCGCTCGGCGAGCTGGAGGAGCTGGCCCTGGCCTTCCGCGACGGTGACCGGATCACCCCCAACCCCGGCCTGAACGGCGTCGGCAGCCGCACCGGCCTGGGGCCGCCGATCGCCACCCTCCTGAGCACCCGGCGGGCCACGGAGCTGGCCGACATCTGCCGGCGGCTGGGGGTGAAGCCCGGCCGGGACAAGCCCACCAGCCTGCAGGCCATCACCGTCCACCTGGCCCAGCCGGCCAACGTGGCCGACCTGCTGGCCAAGGCGCCCGCGGCCGCCGCCGACCTGGCCGACCGGGCCGCCCGGGAGTGGGGGTTCGTCGAGGGCAGCCCCTACCACCTCGAGGACCGCACCCCCGCCGGGTGGCTGGCCAACCGGGGCCTGCTGGCCAGCGTCGACTGGTACCGGCTGGTGATGCCCGGAGAGGTGGGCCTGGCCATGCGGGGCGGCCACGTCTACGAGGAGTTCTCGCCCGACGGGCCCGAGCTGCGCACCCATTCGGTCGACGCCCAGGCGGTGGACGCGGCCGGCGCCGAGGCCGCCCTGGCCGTGGTGGCCGACCTGGCCACCGTCCTCGAGCGCTGGGTCGCCGAGCCGCCGGCCCTGCTCAAGGACGGCGGGGTAGGGGTGCGCGACGTGCGCCGGATGGCCAAGGCCACCGAGCGCGACGAGCGCGACGTGGCCCGCCTGCTCGACATCGCCGCCGCCGCCGGCCTGGCCGGGGCCGACGGGCGGGCCGGCCAGGCCCTGCCCACCGCGGCCTTCGACCAGTGGCTGGGGCTGGCCGCCCCCGCCCGGTGGGCCCGGCTGGTGGACGGTTGGCTGGGCGCCGACCTGGAGCCCAGCGTGGCCGGCGCCATCGACACCAAGGACAAGCGCATCCCGCCGCTGCTGAACCGCCGCAACCCGACGGCGGCCGACCGCCGCCGCTGCGTGCTGGCCGCCCTGGCCGCGGTGGCCCCGGGCCGTGGTGCGGAGGTGGCCTCGGTGGCGGCCCGGGCCTGCTGGGCGTCCTCGGCGCCGTGGGCCGGGGGCCCGGCGCGGCCGGCCACCCTGGCCGGCTGGGTCCTCGAGGAGGCCGAGCTGCTGGGCCTGGTGGCCAAGGGGTCGCTCACCGAGGCCGGCCGGGCCGCGGCGGGCGGCGACCTGGCCGGGGCGGCCGACGCCCTGGCCCGGCGGGCGCCGGCGCTGGTCGAGCGCTTCGTGCTCCAGGCCGACCTCACCGTGGTGGCCCCCGGGGCCCTTGCGCCGGCGGTGGCGGCCGAGCTGGAGCTGCTGGCCGACGTGGAGTCGCGGGGGGCGGCCACCGTCTACCGCCTGAGCGAGCGCACCGTGCGCCCTGCCTTCGACGCCGGCCGCTCGGCCGCCGAGGTCACCGCCTTCCTGGAGGCCCACGCCGCCCACGGCGTCCCCCAGGCCCTGGCCTACCTGGTGGCCGACGTGGGCCGCCGCCACGGCCGTCTGCGGGTGGGCGCGGCCACCTGCTACGTCCGCACCGACGACCCTGCCCTGACCGCCGAGGTCGGCCAGGCCCGGGCCCTGGCCCGCCTCGGCCTGCGCCCCATCGCCCCCGGGGTCCTGGTCGGCGACGGCGACCCGGCCAAGGTGATCGGCGCCCTGCGCGACGCCGGCTACCTCCCCGTGGCCGAGGACGCCACCGGCGCGGTCGTGATCACCCGCCCGCCGGCC
>Ga0247707_1000022_pt1 | contig 18333 bp, 16 predicted proteins | sample 22E_NmetaG_FD_189044 | JGI IMG/M metagenome (GOLD analysis project Ga0247707, IMG submission 189044) | Soil microbial communities from hillslope of Landscape Evolution Observatory, University of Arizona, Oracle, AZ, United States - 2-2-E_N | ecosystem: Engineered > Artificial ecosystem >...
GGCCAGGATCTGCTTCCCGTAGTCGCAGCCGAGGACCACCTCACCGCCCACGAGGTGCGCCGACGACACCGGCCCGGTCGGACCGGCCACGTCCACGACCACGACGTGGGCGAGCGCACCCTCGCGCCGCTCGAGCGAGCGCTGGTGCTTGCGCTCCTGCAGGCGGCCCGCGCCGCCGGCCAGCAGGAACAGCGCCAACGGGGCGAACAGCTGGAGGACCACCGCGTCGAGCACGTCAGCTGGCGCCGGTCACGCGCTCGACGGTGACCGCGGTGCCGTAGGCGTACAGCTCGGCGGCGCCGCCGGCGACCTGGGACGTCGTGAACCGCACGTTCACGACCGCGTCGGCGCCCAGGGCCCGCGCCTGCTGCAGCATCCGCTCGGTGGCCTCCCGCCGGGCATCGCTCATCAGCTCCGTATAGGCCCGGATCTCACCGCCCACCAGGTTCTTCAGCCCGGCGCCGATGTCGCGCCCCAGGTGCTTGGCCCGGATGGTGTTGCCCTGGACCAGGCCCTTGAGCTCGACGATGCGGTGGCCGGGGACGTCCTCGGTGTTCACGACGATCATGTTCCTCTCTAGCAGAGGAATCCGCCGGCGCCGCCCGGCGTTGCCGAGGCCGTCGCCTCCCTCCCGGCGCGCGCCGGGCAGTGGCACGAGTGGCGGAGCGGGCGGCGCCCTGCGACCGTGGAGGCCATGGCGGAGAGCCCTTCCCCGTTCGCTGACCTCGGGCTCGGGCCGGAGCTGCTGCGGGCGCTCGGCGAGCTGGGCTACGAGGAGCCGACGCCCATCCAGCGCGAGACGATCCCCCCGCTGGCCGAGGGCCTGGACCTGGTGGGCCAGGCCGCCACCGGCACAGGCAAGACGGCCGCCTTCACACTGCCCCTGCTGCACCGGGCCTTCCCCCGCCGCGGCGGTCCGGGGCCCGCGGGCCTCGTCCTGGTCCCGACCCGCGAGCTGGCCGTCCAGGTCTCCGAGGCCGTGCACCGCTACGGCCGCCACCTCGGTGCCCGCGTCCTGCCCATCTACGGCGGGCAGCCGATCGCCCGCCAGCTCCGGGCGCTGGCCGCCGGGGTCGACGTGGTGGTGGCGACGCCCGGCCGGGCGCTCGACCACATCGCGCGCGGCACCCTGGCCCTCCAGGACTTGCAGACGGTGGTGCTCGACGAGGCGGACGAGATGTTCGACATGGGGTTCGCCGACGACATCGAGGCGATCCTGGAGGCGACGCCACCCAACCGCCAGACGGTCCTGTTCTCGGCGACCATGCCGCCCCGCATCGACGGCATGGCCCGGCGCCACCTGCGCGACCCGGTGCGCATCCAACTGGGCCGCCAGTCGTCGTCGGCCGCGGCTGAGGTCTCTCGGGTCCGCCAGACGGCCTACGTGGTGCCGCGGGCGCACAAGCCCGCCGCCCTCGGGCGGGTGCTGGACGTGGAGGCCCCGGCGGCCGCCCTCGTGTTCTGCCGCACGCGCGACGAGGTCGACCAGCTGGCCTCGACGCTCAACGGGCGGGGCTACCGGGCCGAGGGGCTGCACGGCGGGATGGACCAGGAGCAGCGTGAGCGGGTCATCGGCCGGCTGCGGGCGGGCACCACCGACCTGGTGGTGGCCACCGACGTGGCCGCCCGGGGCCTGGACATCGAGCAGCTCACCCACGTCGTCAACTACGACGTGCCGGCTGCGCCCGACGCCTACGTCCACCGCATCGGGCGGGTCGGCCGGGCCGGCCGGGAGGGCGTGGCCATCACCCTGGCCGAGCCGCGCGAGCACAGGATGCTCAAGACCATCGAGCGGGTGACCGGCCAGCGCATCGTCATGGGTACCCTGCCCACCGTCGCCGACCTGCGGGCCCGCCGGCTGGAGCTGACCCGGGCCGCACTGCACGAGAGCCTGCTCGGCGACGACCTCGAGCACTTCCGCGTGGTCGTCGAGACGCTCACCGACGAGTTCGACCTGATGGACGTCGCCCTGGCGGCGGTCAAGCTGGCCCACGAGGCCGGCCCCGGCGCCTCCGCCGGCGACGAGGAGATCCCGGCCGTCGCACCGATGCCGGCAACCGGCCGCTCGGGGCGGTCGCCGAAGGGCGACGAGGGGCAACCGCGCCGGTCCCGTCCGGCGGCCGGCACCATGACCAGGCTGTTCGTGGGCGCCGGTCGCGCCGCCGGGGTGCGCCCGCAGGACCTGGTCGGCGCCATCACCGGCGAGACCCGGCTGGGGGGCCGCGACATCGGCGCCATCGAGATCGCCGACCGCTTCTCGCTCGTCGAGGTCCCCGAGTCGGCCGCCGAGGAGGTGGTCGCCGCCCTGCGGGCCACCACCATCAAGGGCCGCAAGACGACCGTGCGCCGCGAGCGCTCCGACACGCGCTCCCGCTAGCAGCACCCCGGCTGCCGCGGTGGCGCCGCCGGTTACCAGCCGAGGGCGGCCCGGATGGCGGCCGGGTCCGCGTCGACCGCGGCGGGGACGGCGATCTGGCTGATGGCGATGTCGGGGTCCTTCAGCCCATGGCCCGTCAGCACGCACACCACCGTCGACCCGGCCGGAGCGCCCACCTTGAGCAGGCCGGCCACCGAGGCGGCCGAGGCCGGCTCGCAGAACACCGACTCCCGTGCCGCCAGGAACCGGTAGGCGTCGAGGATCTCGTCGTCGGTGACGGCCGAGATGCCGCCCCCGGACTCTGCCGCCGCGGCCGTTGCCCCGTACCACGAGGCCGGGTTGCCGATGCGGATGGCGGTGGCCACCGTCTCGGGGTCCTCGATGGGGTGGCCGGCGACGATGGGGGCGGCGCCCGCCGCCTGGAAGCCGAGCATGGCCGGCAGCCCGCTGGAGCGGCCCGCCTCCCGGTATTCGAGGTAGCCCTTCCAGTAGGCGCAGATGTTGCCGGCGTTGCCGACCGGGATGCAATGGAGGTCGGGCGCCCGGCCCAGGGCGTCCACCACCTCGAACGCCCCCGTCTTCTGGCCCTCGACCCGGTAGGGGTTGACCGAGTTCACCAGCGTGACCGCAGAGCCCTCGGCCATCTCGCGCACCAGCGTGAGCGCGTGGTCGAAGTTGCCGCGGATCTGCAGGACCGTCGCCCCGTGGACGAGGGCCTGGGCCAGCTTGCCGAGCGCGATGTAGCCCTCGGGGATGAGCACGATGCAGTCGATGCCGGCCCGGGCGGCGTACGCCGCGGCGGACGCCGAGGTGTTGCCGGTCGACGCGCACACGACCGCGGTGGCCCCTTCCTCGACCGCTTTGGAGATGGCCATGGTCATGCCGCGGTCCTTGAACGACCCGGTCGGGTTGAGCCCCTCGTACTTGAGCCAGACCTCGGCGCCGACCCGCTCCGACAGGCGGGGCGCGGGCAGGAGCGGCGTGGCGCCCTCGTGCAGCGTGACGACCGGCGTGGACGCGCCGACCGGGAGGAACTCGCGGTAGGCCTCGATGACGCCGGGCCAGGCGGCCGCCGTCATTCCGGGCCGATGACCCGCAGCAGGCCGCCGACCCGCTCGACGGCGTCGAGGTGGCGCAGGTCGGCCAGCGTCGCCTGGACGTCGCGCTCGGTGGCCTTGTGGGTGATGAACACCAGCCGGGCCTCGTCGCCCAGGCCCTCCTGCTCCATCGAGCGGATCGACACGCCGTGGGTGCCGAAGACGGCGGCCACCGCGGCCAGCACGCCGGGCCGGTCGACCACGTTGATGTTCAGGTAGTACTGCGACGACAGGTCGGCCATCGGCCGAACGACGGCCCGGTTCATCGGGGCGGTCCGCCCGCGCCCGCCCACCTGCAGGTTGTGGGCGGCGTCGATGAGGTCGCCCAGGACCGCGCTGGCCGTCGGCATGCCGCCGGCGCCCCGCCCGTAGAACATCAGCTCGCCGACGGCCTCGCCCTCGACGAACACCGCGTTGAAGGCGTCGCGCACCGCGGCCAGGGGATGGCTGGCCGGGACCATCGCCGGATGGACCCGCACGGCGACCTCGGTGCCCACCGCCTCGCTCACCGCCAGCAGCTTCACCACGTAGCCGAGCCGGCCGGCGAAGGCGATGTCGGCCGGCGTGACGGCGGTGATGCCCTCCCGGTGCACGTCGTCGGCCACCACCTGCACGCCGAAGGCGATGGTGGCGAGGATGGCCGCCTTGGCGGCGGCGTCGTAGCCCTCGACGTCTGCGGTCGGGTCGGCCTCGGCGTAGCCCAGCGCCTGGGCCTCGGCCAGCGCGTCGGCGTAGCTGGCCCCCTCGTCGGTCATGCGGGTGAGGACGTAGTTGGTGGTCCCGTTGACGATGCCCATGACCCTCGCGATGCGCTCGCCGGCCAGCGACTCGCGCAGCGGGCGGATGAGCGGGATCGCCCCGGCCACGGCCGCCTCGTAGAGGAGGTCGACACCGGCCGCCGACGCCGCCTCGAACAGCTCCGCACCGCACAGGGCCAGGAGCTGCTTGTTGGCCGTGACCACCGGCTTGGCCGCCTTGAGGGCGTCGAGGACCAGGGTGCGGGCGGGCTCCACGCCGCCCATCAACTCGACGACGACGTCCACGCCGGGGTCGGTGACGACCGACCCGGCGTCGCCGGTCAGGGCACCGGGAGGGAGGTCGACCGGGCGGGCCCTGGCCGGGTCCCGGACGGCGACCCGCGCCACCTCCAGGCGGACGCCGGTCCGCTCGGCGATGGCCGGCGCCTCCCGCTGGAGCAGCGTCACCAGCGCGCCGCCGACCGTGCCACACCCCAGCACGCCGACGCGCACGGCCGCCGGCTCCGACCCGAACATGCCCCGACGCTACCGGCCGGCAGACGGCGATCAGGGCTGGTCGAGGCGGAGGAGGTCGTCGAGGGTCTCCCGGCGGACCACGACCCGGGACCGGCCGCCGCCGACGAACACCACCGGGGGGCGGGGCACCTTGTTGTAGGTGGAGGCCATGGAGTGGCCGTAGGCCCCGGTCACCGGCGTGGCCAGCAGGTCGCCGACGGCCAGGTCGGCGGGGAGGTACGCGTCGCGCACCACCACGTCGCCCGACTCGCAGTGCTTGCCGACCACCGTCGCCCGCAGCGGCCGCTCGGCGTCGGTGGCCCGGGGCAGGAAGGCCTCGTACCCGCTCCCGTACAGAACCGGCCGGGGGTTGTCGCTCATGCCGCCGTCGACCGCCACGTAGGTGCGGATGCCGGGCAGCACCTTGATCGTCCCCACCCGGTAGACGGTGACGGCGGCGGCCGCCACGATCGCCCGGCCCGGCTCGGCGGTGACACGCGCCTCGTCGGCGACGCCGGCCGACCGGCAGGCGGCCCGGACCGCAGCCGCCCACTCGGTGATGGTGGGCGCCTCCTCGCCGGTCACATAGGGCACGCCGAGGCCGCCACCCACGCACAACTCGGGGAGGCCCAGGGGGCCGAAGAACCCGGCCAGGACCTCGACCGCCTTCTCGAACGACGAGAGCAGGAAGACCTGGCTGCCGATGTGGGCGTGGACCCCGACCAGCTCCACCGCCGGCGACCGGCGCAGGCGTTCCACCGCATCGGCGGCCGCGCCGCTGGCCACGCTGAAGCCGAACTTCGAGTCCTCCTGGCCCGTCATCACGTACTCGTGGGTGTGGGCCTCGACGCCGGGCGTCACCCGCACCATCACCCGCGGGCGCCGCCCGTCCTCGGCGTGCAGCGCCTCCAGCCGGGCAATCTCGTCGGCGGAGTCGACGACGATGCGGCCCACGCCCAGCTCCCGCCCCTGCCGCAGCTCCTCCACCGACTTGTTGTTGCCGTGCAGGACCAGCCGCCCGGCCGGCACGCCGGCCGCGAGCGCGACGTGCATCTCGCCGCCGCTGGCCACGTCCAGCGCCATGCCCTCCTCGTGGGCAAGCGCGGCCATGGCCCTGCACAAGAACGCCTTGGCCGCGTAGGCGACGCCGTCACCGAAGGCCACCACCGCCTCCCGGCACCGGAGGCGCAGGTGCTCCTCGTCGTAGACGAACAGGGGCGTGCCGTGCTCATCGGCCAGGTCCTCGACGTCGACACCGCCGAGAGACAGCCGGCCCCGCCCGTCGACGGCCGCGCTCGTCGGCAGAAGGTGCGGCGGCAGGGGTCCGATGCGCCCCGACGCTATCTGTTTGACGGGTCGGGCCGACCCGTCGGACGATGGGCCATGGCCTCCGTCGCATCGCTGCTGGCGCCCCGTTTCGACGCGGCGCTGACCGCCGCCTTCGGGGCCGACCTGGCCGGCACCGACCCGCTGCTGCGGCCGAGCCAGCACGCCGACGTGCAGAGCAACGCCGCCATGGGGCTGGCCAAGCGCCTGGGCCGCAACCCCCGCGAGGTGGCGCAGGCCATCGTGGAGCACCTCGCCGTCGACGACCTGTGCCGCGACGTGGCCGTCGCCGGTCCCGGGTTCGTCAACCTGACGCTGCGGCCGGAGGTGCTGGCCGCGCTGGTCACCCAGCTCGACGGGCCGCGCCTCGGGGTGGCGCCCGCCACCCGCAGCCACACCGTGGTGGTCGACTACTCCGGCCCCAACGTGGCCAAGGAGATGCACGTCGGCCACCTGCGCAGCACGATCATCGGCGACGCCGTGGTCCGGGTGCTGGAGTTCCTGGGGCACGAGGTGATCCGCCAGAACCACCTCGGCGACTGGGGCACCAACTTCGGCATGCTGATCGAGCACCTGGTCGACCTGGGCGAGGAGAAGGCAGCCGCCGAGCTGTCGCTCGGCGACCTGGCCCGCTTCTACCAGGAGGCCCGGGAGAAGTTCGAGGAGGACCCCGGCTTCGCCGACCGGGCGCGAGCCCGCGTCGTTCGCTTCCAGTCCGGTGAGGCCGAGAGCCTGCGGCTGTGGCGGCTGCTTATCGAGGAGTCGGGCCGGTACTTCGACGAGGTCTACCGGCGGCTGGACGTGACCCTCACCCCCGCCGACATGGCCGGCGAGAGCTTCTACAACGACATGCTGGCCGACGTCGCCGCCGAGCTGGAGGCGGCCGGGCTGGCCGTGGTGGACGACGGCGCGCTGTGCGTGTACCCGCCCGGCTTCACCGGCCGGGACGGGGCGCCGTTCCCGGTCATCGTGCGCAAGCGCGACGGCGGGTTCAACTACGAGGCGACCGACTTGGCGGCGATCCGCCACCGGGCCCGGACGCTCGGCGCCACCTGGCTGCTGTACGTGATCGGCGCGCCGCAGGGCCAGCGACTGTCGATGCTGTTCGCAGTGGCCCGCATGGCGGGCTGGCTGGGCGACGAGCACCGGGCCGAGCACGTGGCCTTCGGCTCGGTGCTGGGGGCCGACGGCAAGATGTTCCGGACCCGGGCCGGCGAGTCGGTGCGCCTGGTGGACCTGCTGGACGAGGCGGTCGGCCGAGCGGCAGCGGTGGTGGCCGAGAAGAACCCGTCGCTCGGCGAGGCCGCCCGCGCCGAGGTGGCCGAGGCGGTCGGGATCGGCGCGGTCAAGTACGCCGACCTCTCCAGCGACCGGGTCAAGGACTACGTCTTCGACTTCGACCGGATGCTGTCGTTCGAGGGCAACACCGCGCCCTACCTGCAGTACGCCCACGCCCGCATCCGCTCGATCTTCCGGCGGGCCGAGGTGAACCCCTTCGGTCTCGACCCCGCGCTGCTGCAGGTGGTCCATCCCGCCGAGCGGGCGCTGGCCCTGCAGCTGACCGGCTTCGAGCCGGCGGTCACGACGAGCGCCGCGCACCTGCAGCCCCACCGCCTCTGCACCTACCTGTTCGACGTCGCCTCGGCGTTCACCTCGTTCTACGAGGCCTGCCCGGTGATCAAGGCCGACTCGACCGAAACCCGACTGTCCCGCCTGGTCCTGTGCGACCGCACCGCCCGGGTGCTGCGGACCGGGCTGGGCCTGCTCGGGATCGCCGCCCCCGAGCAGCTGTAGCCCGAGGCTGACGAGGCGGTGCCGGCAGCGGGCTAGCGGCGGGAGCGCTCGATGAGGCCCTCGGCCCGTCCGAGGAGCACCTCGGGGTCGAAGGGCTTGGTGACGTAGTCGTCCACGCCCGACGCCCCACCGGCGGAGACGTCGGCGGCCTGGGCCTTGGCCGAGAGCATCAGGATGGGGATCGACGCCGTCCCGGGGTCGGACTTCAGCGCCCGGGCCACCTCGATGCCGTTCATTCGCGGCATCATCACGTCGAGGATCAGCAGGTCGGGCCGCTCGGCGCGGGCCCGCTCGAGGCCGGCCACGCCGTCGCTGGCCGTGATGACCTCGTAGCCCTCCATCTCGAAGCTGACCCGCAGCAGCTGCTGGATGACCGGGTCGTCGTCCACCACCAGGATGGTCGCTCCGGGCACGGCAGCGATTCTAGGCTGTACGGTCGTGCCGGCCCCAGGGCCGACCTCCCCGCCCTCGTAGCTCAGGGGATAGAGCACCGCCCTCCGGAGGCGGGTGCGAAGGTTCGAATCCTTCCGAGGGCGCGCCACCCGGGCCGGCACCAGCAGTTGGGGCCCGGGCGAGAAGCACGACTGCGGCCAGGACCACCACGCCGCCGGCGAGCTGCGCGGCGGACAGGCGCTCGTCCAGCACCGCCCAGGCGAGTGCGACGGTGACCACCGGCTCGACGGTGGACACGGTCGACGCGTCGCCGGCTCCGAGCCGCTCCATGCCGGCGAAGAACGTGGTGATGGCGACGACCGTCGAGACGATGGCGATGGCGACGACGGCGGCCCAGCTGCCGGCCGTCGCCGGGAACGCCGGGCGCTGCACGGCGACGATGACGGCGTAGACGGCGGCCGCCGCCGTCATCACCACCGCCGACGACGCCAGCGCGCCCGCTCTCGGCGTCAGGCGGCTGCCGGCCAGGATGTAGACGGAGTAGATCACCGCCGCCGACGCGGCCAGGGCCACGCCCAGCGGCCGCCCCGAAAGCTCCGGCCCGACGAGCAGCGCGCTCCCGCCCACCGCGAGGGCCAGTGCCCCGGCCCGCAGTGGGGTGAGGCGGGTGCCGAACAGGAGCGTCGACAGCACGGTGACGATGACCGGGTAGGCGTACAGCAGCAGGGCCACCAGGCTGGCCGACGCCAGGGTGAGCGCGGTGAAGAAGGCCAGCGACTGGCCCACGTAGCCGGCGCCGCCCATCAGGGCCAGGCCCGCGAGCAGCCGCCCCCGTGGCCAGCGCACGCCCCGCACCCGCACCAGTGCGGCCATGCACGGCGCGGCGATGGCGAATCGCAGGAACAGCACCGCGGTCACGTCCGCCCCACCGTCGTAGGCCACCCGGGCGAAGATCGCCATGGCCCCGAACGACGCCGCCGACACGGCGACGAGCGCGATGCCGGCGCCGCGGCCCGCCGCGGGCCCGCTACCGGCGCCCGACGTCGTGCGCTCCGAGGGATTCCGGGCCGCCACCGTCCGATCCTGTCCGGCCATGGGCTGATCATCGCAACTCGGCCACCGTGGGCCGCGAGTCGCCGGAGCCCGGCGATCGCGTGCTGCTCGACACGCCGCGGCAGCGACCGCGCCATGCTCCCGCCGACGGTGGCCTGGCGGTCCGGTGCAGAGCTGCGTGCCGCATACAGTCGGTGACGTCATGGAGCTGCGGCTTGCCCTCCAGCGCGCGTCGAGCGGGCGGCTCGGCGCCCTCGTGACCCTCAGGCGGGACGGCCGTCCGCAGCTGTCGAACGTGATGTACGGCGTGGGGGACGGGTTGGTGCGGGTCTCGGTCACCGTCGACAGGGCCAAGACCGCCAACATGCGCCGTGATCCACGCGCCTCGCTCTACGTCAGCCGACCGGACGGGTGGTCCTACCTCGTGATCGACGGCGAGGCCGAGCTCAGCCCGGTCGCGACAGCACCGGACGACAGTGTGGTCGAGGAACTGGTCGAGCTCTACCGGTCCCTCCAGGGAGACCATCCCGACTGGGACGAGTACCGCCGGGCCATGGTGGCCGACCGCCGGCTGGTCGTCCGGCTCCGGCCGGTGCACGCCTACGGGGTGTGGTCGGAGGGCTGATCCCGGACCCGTCAGAGCCAACCGACGCGGACACCGGTCGCGCTCGTCGCCGGCAGGGTGGACCCGATGGCGCTGGCGCGGACGGCGGCGAGCAGGCGCCGGGCCGTGGCGACGAGGTCGCCCGCCGCGCCGCTGACCGCAGCGACGTCGCCCGGCCCCACCTCGTCCGCCGCCACGCCGGCCTGGGTCAGGACCTCGCCGAACGCCGACAGGCGACCGTGGAGCCAGCCGAGCGGGTCGGCGGTGAGCCCGGCGACGAAGTGACGGGCGCCGGGTTCCCAGCCGTCGAAGCGGGGATGGTGGTGGGCGCGGTCCAGCGTGCCGGGCCGGTCGACCGCCTCCAGCAGGTCGACTCGCCAGAGGGGCCGGTCGACCGCGATCGCCTGCGCCGAGTACACCGAGCCCCTCGCCGGCCCCCGCTCGAACAGGCGGACCTCGAGCCGCACGCCCTGCTCGGGGCCCTCGTTGCGGGGCTCGGGCCGAGGGTTCACGAAGTACAGGTCGCCCACCACGACCCCGATCCGCTCGAAGCCGAAGGCGTAGAGCACCGGCGTCTCCTTTCCGCCGGCCTCCGCCGGGCAGGGAGATCTTGCTCGACGGTCATGGCCCGGCTCGCACCCGGGGCCCGGCACCTGCCCCCCCCCAGCAGCTGACGCCCGCCAACTGAGCCAGCACGCGCAACTACGGAATGCAGAAGCTGATGGCCAGCATGGAGGGGGCCGTCATCTCCGGCCATCTGCGGCCCGGTCGGTGCTTGGCGACAGATCCGGTCGCCCGCTGCCGGATGCCCGCCGGTAGTCGCGGAGCGGGGCGCAACTGCCGGTCCGCCGCACTGCGACAGTGACGCGGGCGCACGATTTGAGTTGAGGGGTCGCTGCTGTGATCCGGGGCACGCCGGTTCCCTGAGGACTTCCCGGGCGTCAGGGGTCGACCCGCCCCTCGAAGAGGGCGAACGCGGCGCCCTGGGGATCGGTGGCGACGGCGAAGCGCCCGGAGGGAACGGGGGTGGGCGGGACCAGCACGCCGCCGCCGCTCGCAGCGACCGTCCCGATGGCGCCGTCGAGGTCGGGGGCGGTGAAGTAGGCCAGCCAGTGCGACGTCTGGTTGGTGCCGGGTGGCAGCGGCGTCATGCCGCCGTTGAGGTCGCCGCCGTTGTCGATCCCCCAGTAGGGCTGAGCCTCGGTGCCGACCGCCTTGAACGTCCACCCGAACAGGTCGCCGTGAAACCGTTGCGCCGCAGCGATATCGCTGGTGTTGAGCTGGTTCAGGCACAGCGCGCCGGGATCGTTGACCAGCGTGGCGCCGATGTGCCGGCCGGGCTGCCACAGCGCCACCATGGCCCCCGTCGGGTCGGCCACGACCGCCATGCGGCCGGCGTCCATGACGTCGGCCGGCCCCTGCACGACCAGCCCGCCGAGCAGCGCCGCCCGGTCGGCCACCGCGTCGGCATCGTCGACCGACACGTACGACAGCCATGCCGGGGGCGAGCCCTCGGGCCCCTGGTACAGGGCGGCCACGTAGCGCCCGGCGATGCGCAGCATGGTGTAGGTGCTCTCCGGGCCGGCCGGCATCTCGTCGCCCTCCCAACCGAACAGGCCGCCGTAGAAGGCCACGGCGCCGGCCGGATCGGTGGTGGCCAGGTCGACCCAGCAGAAGGTCCCCGGCGCGTAGGAGGTCCGCTCACCCACGGCGCGCACGCTAGTGCGGGCCCGGTCGTGGTCGACTGTGAGGGATGCGCAGCAACCGAGCAGGCCGGGCGGGATGCGCCAGCTTCCCGTCCGGAGATGGGGTCCGGGGGCGCAGCCCCCGGCGAGCGGAGCTGTGGCGGTGACGTCCCAGCTCCCGACCGCGCCGCCCGTGCCCCTGGCCGCTGGGTCGGCCGCCCAGATCGTCGACCGCGTGGCCTCGGTCGTCCTCGGCCAGCGCCAGCAGATCGTCCTGGTCGTGGCCGGGCTGCTGGCCGGGGGGCACGTCCTGGTGGAGGACGTCCCTGGCGTCGGCAAGACCCTGCTCGCCAAGAGCCTGGCCCGCTGCCTGGGTGGGACGGCGGGGAGGGTGCAGGGAACCGCCGACCTGCTGCCGGCCGACATCACCGGCGTCACGGTCTACGACCCGGCCGAGCGCACCTGGCAGTTCCATCCCGGGCCCATCTTCAACAACGTCGTCCTGCTGGACGAGGTGAACCGGGCCACTCCCCGGGCGCAGTCGGCGCTGCTGGAGGCCATGGCCGAGGGCCAGGTCACCGTCGACGGGACCGCCCACCGCCTGCCCCGGCCGTTCTTCGTCGTGGCCACCCAGAACCCCACCGGCGACGCGGGGACCTTCCCGCTGGTGGAGGGCCAGTTGGACCGCTTCGCGCTGGTCGTGTCCCTGGGCCTGCCCGGGCGAGACGCCGAGCGGGCCATCCTCGGGGGCGACGGCGGGCCGGCCGCCCTCGAGCGGTTGCATCCGGTGGTCGACGGCGCCGGCCTGCTGGCCGCCCAGGCCGAGGCCCGGCGCCTGCACGCGTCCACCGCCGTCACCGACTACGTGCTCGACGTCGTCGACGCCACGCGCGCCTCGGTGGAGGTCGACCGCGGCGCCAGTCCCCGGGCCGCCCGGGCGCTGCTGGACGTGGCGCGCGGCCACGCCCTGCTGGCCGGTCGAGACTTCGTGGCGCCCGACGACGTCAAGGCGGTCGCTCCGGCGGTGCTCGGGCACCGGGTCGGCCCCAGCGGGCGGCCGGGGGCCGATGCCGGGCGCCGGCTGGTGGCCGACCTGCTGGCCTCGGTCCCCGCCCCTCCGGTGTGAACGGATTCGCGACGGCCTCGTTCAGGTCGAGCCGCCAGGTCCGGCCCACCGCCGGCACCGCCGCGGCCGGTGCCGTCGCCTTCCTGGCCTGGCGGGGCGCGGAGCTGGCCGCCAGCCGGCTCGGCGTCTTCGTCGCCGTGGCCGCCGTGGCCGCCGTGCTCCTCGACCTCGTCTGGGCGGCGGCCTCCACCCGCCGGGCCCGGGTGGTGGTGCGACCGAGCTCCAGCGACACCGTGGCCGGCGACCCGTGGGCGATGACGATCTCGCTGTCGGGGGCGGCGCGACTGGAGCTGTCGTTCGAGCCGTCCCGGCCGGTCTGGTTCGAGGACCCGGGCGATCGGCCCTACTGCAGCCGAGCGCCGATCCGCGGCGTCCACGTGGCCCTCCGCGCCGAGGTGACCAGCCGTGGCCTGTGCGGGCTGGCCGGCTTCGCCCGCACGTGCGCGGTCCCACTCGACCGTGCGCTGTTCGTCGGGCCGAGGCCCGAGGCACCCGCCGACGCAGCTTTCCCGGAGCGCCCCGGCGGCTGGGGTGAGGGTGCGCCGGCGGCGTCGCCGGCCGGCGACGCGGTGCGGGGCGTGCGCGACTACATCCGCGGCGATCCCCTGCGCCACGTCCACTGGCGGGCCAGCGCCCGCCGGGGCGACCTGGTGGTCAAGCAGGTGGAGGAGCCGGCCGCGCCCCGCCTGGACCTGGTCCTCGACCTCGGCGCCGGCGGCAGCGCCGGCGAGCGGGCGGCCGGCCGGGCCGCCTGGTACGCCGCCGAGGCCCGGCGGCGGGGCTACACCCTCGTCCTGTGGACGGCCGAGCCGGAGGGGCCGGTCGCCGCGTCGGCGGCCTCGGCCGTCGACGCCAACCGCCGGCTGGCCGCCGCCGTGGGGGGGCCGACCGGCGCCCCGCCGCCGGGCGCGGGCGCCGTCCTTCGCGTGACGGCGGAGGGCGACCGGTGGGGATGAGCCTCGGGCTGACGGCCGCGATCGGCGCCGCGGCCGGCGCCTCCTGCGCAGTGGCCGCCACCGGCGGCCTGGCGCTCGGCGGCCTGCGGGTACCGGTGCTGGCCTACGGCCTGGGCCTGCTCCCGGGCGTGGTCGCCGCCGCCGCCCGCCCCGAGCGGCGGTGGGGGGGGCCGGCGATCGACCTCCGGCGCTTCAGCGGCCCGGCCGCCGGCCTCGCCCTCCTGGCCGTCGCCGCGCTCGAGGGCGGCGTGGCCGACCGGCTGGCCACGGTCGGCCCCTACCTCGCCCTCGGGGTGGTGGTCACCAGCGCCGCCTGGCCGGCGCCCGCCGCCGTCCGGGCCGGCGTACTGCTGGCCGCCGCTGGCCTGCTCGGCGCCGGCCCCGAGGTGCTCGGCCGGGGCTGGGCGCTCGCCGGCGCGCTGGCCGGCGGCGCGGTGGCACTCGTGGCCGCGGAGCGGCTGGCCGGCGGCGCCACCGACCCGGCCCGGCCGCCGGGGCATCCCGACAGGCGCCGGGTGGGACGAGCCGCCGCGCTGGTCGCCGCAGTCGCCGGCCTGGCCGGCTTGCTGGGCAGCGCCCTGCTGCCGCCGCCTACGGGTGGCGACGGTGGTGGCTCCGGCGGCACCCCGGCGCCCAGCGGGGGCGGCGGCGAGCCGGCGCCGCTGCAGCCGGCGCGCCTCGACGTGGCCGGCGCCCACCAGCGGCCCGGTCGGGACCTGGTGCTGCGGGTCGCCGCGCCCGGCCCGGACGTGTGGCGCCTCGGGACCTACGACCGGTGGGACGGCCGCGGCTGGGAGCGGACGCGCCGGCCCGCCGCCACCGGCGCGACGGCGGCGCCCGGCCGCACGGTCGTGTCCCCGTTCGTCCCCAGCGACGTCGGGTTCGGCGAGCCCTTCCGCCACCGGGTGACCGTCGAAGCGGACCTGGCCACCGCCCTGCCGGCCGCCCCCGTGCCCTGGTCGCTCACCGTCGCCGGCGCGGGCGGGAGGGCGGACGCCGACGGATGGCTGGCGCCCCTCCTGCCACTCGGCCGCGGCGCCACCTATTCGGTGGAGAGCCGCCGGGGCCCGCCGCCTCCGGGCGCGACCCTCCCCGAGCCGCCCGCCACCTACCTGCACCTCCCGCCCACCAGCGGCCGCGTCGGCGCCCTCGCCGCCACCATCACCGCCGGGGCCGCCGGCGCGCCGGCCCGCGCCGCAGCCCTGGAGCGCTGGCTCGACGACCACGTCGCCGTGCTCGACGATGCACCGGCCCTCCCGCCGGGCGACGCCGTCGAGGCGCTGCTGTTCGCCGACCGGGCGGGGACGCCCGACCGCCTGGCCAGCGCGCTGGCCGTCATGCTGCGGAGCCTCGGCGTGCCGGCCCGGGTCGGCTTTGGGTTCCTTCCGGGCCGGCGGGCCCTGCTGGGCGGCGAGTTCGAGGTGCGGGCCGACGACGCCCACGTGTGGGCCGAAGCATGGTCACCGGACACCGGTTGGCGCCGCTACGACCCGACCGGCCGCATCGCCTCCGCCATGGCCGAGGACTCGCTGCTGGCCCGGCTCGGTCGGCTGCTGGCCGCCCTGTGGCCGCTGCTGCTCGCGGTCGCCGCCGGTGTGGTCGCCTGGATCGGATGGCGGTTCGTCGCCCGCCGTCGCGAACGGCGGGCGCAGCCGTGGTCGACCCGCCTCTCGGGGCGCCTGGCCCGGGCCGGCGCCGGGCTGGGCCGGCCCCGGGCGCCTCACGAGACGCCGGCCGAGTACAGCGAGGCGCTCGCCGCGACCGTGCTCCCCGACCACCGCCTGGCCGAGGTCGGACGCATGGTCACGCGGGCGGCGTACTCGCCCTGGGCCCCGTCCGCCGAGGAGCGGGCTTGGGCGGACCGGGTGCTCCGGGAGGCGGTCGCTGCCGCGCCGGCCCGGCCCCGGCGCGGCCGCCGGCCCCCCGGGTGGCGGCGCCGCCACCGGACCAGGCGGACTCCTACCGGGCCGGCGCGTTCTCCAGGGCGGTGACCCGGCCCAGCAGCCCGTCGAGCGTCATGTCCTCCAGGCAGCCGACCAGGCGCTTGCGGGCGTTGTGGCCGACGGCCGGGGTGACGTCCACCCGGTAGGCCCCGCCGCCCAGCGAGGCCACCGGTGCGGTGAGCTTGAGGCTGCGGGCGGTGCGGTTGCAGACGGCCCACAGGGCCTGCGCCTCGGCCAGCCCGGCCGGCCCGTCGCGGTTCGCGATGGTCATCGTCAGCCGGCTGGAACTGCCCCGCTCGACGACGTCGGGGCGGTTCTGGGTCGCCTCGGCCAGCGCGAAAACCCCGACCACCGCCCCCACCACGAGGGCGAGCACGACGGCTGCCCGCTTCATCGCAGGCTCTCCACCCGGGGCGCCAGCAGCAGCGTCATCGATCGGGTGACGACCGGCTCGTCGGTTACCGCCGCGACCAGGCCGCCCTCGGGCAGCGACAGGCTGCCCAACCGGGCGGCCAGCTTCTGCTCGAGGACCGGCCGGGCCGTGCGCCGGGCCAGCCGCTCCACCAGCCAGGCCAGGCCGGACAGGACCGCACCGGCACCCATCAGGACCGGGACGAAGACCCCCAGCTGGTCGGTCCGGGGGGTGAGCCAGGCGAAGTGGTCACGGGCCGGGGGCGCAGTGTCCCGCAGCACCCGCAGCGCCCGGTCCGTGCCGGCCGACGAGGCCACGGGCGGCGCCTGGGCCAGACGCTCCTCCATGCCCCGCAGCTTCTCCATGATGGCGCCGGCGACCAGGGCCACCTCTGCGATCAGGACGAAGATGCCGGCGGTGAGCGCCCGGTTCCACTCCCAGCGGTACAGGTAGATCATCAGGTAGGCGCCGGCGCCCACCAGGGTGGCGGTCCCGAGGGCCCACCCCAATCGCTTCGCGTTCATGCCGCACCTCGCAGGTCCACGATTTCGGGAGCTTCCTTGACGTCGTCGAGCAGAGTCACCTTGCCGGTCGTGCCGTCGACCATGACCCTGGAGCCGGCCGGGAACCGCGTCACCGCATCGGGCACGCCGACCACCGCCGGCACGCCGAACTCCCGGGCCAGGATGGCCAGGTGGGACAGCACGCTCCCCGACTCGGCCACGATGGCGCCCAGCGACGGCAGCACGGTGGCCAGCGCCGGGTCGAGGGTGGGCACGACCAGAATGGAGCCGGCCTCCGGCGCGCCCTCCCCGTGGACGACGCCCACGGCCCGGCCACCGCCGGCGCCGCGGCCCCCGGTCACCGGCCCGGTCGCCGCCACCGGCACGACGTGGCCGTCGGCGGCCAGGCGGAACATGGCCGGCAGGGGGGTCGTCGGCCGGTCGGCGGCCCGCTCGGGGAGGGCCGGCGGCTCGGCCCCGTGGACCGATCCGGCCAACTCGACCAGCCGCAGGTTCCGTACCGACTGGGCGTCGGCGAGCGCGCCGGAAGCGGCCAACCGCTGGCCGAGCAGCCAGGCGGCGCGAGCGGTCAATTCGTGGACCCAGCGGATGCGCATCCGCAGCGCCTCGCGCAGCAGGGCGTGCTGGTCGGCCTGCCCCTCGGCGTCCGACGGCAACGGTGGCACGGCCGCCGGCACCGGCGGCAGGACGGCGGCCGGCCCGACCCGAGGGGCGACCAGGGCCAGCACGGCGGGGTGACGGGCGACGACCTCGTTGTCGTCGAGCCCGTCAGCCCGGCCGCGAGCGAGCGCCGAGAGGGCGACGGCGGCACCGGACGTGCCGGTGGCGCCGGGGGCGACCAGCAACCCGGTCAGGATTTCGTGGCCGTGCAGGGCGACCAGGGCCTGGCCGGCGCGGTCCAGCACCGAGAGCAGCTCGTCGTTGCTCAGCTCCTCCAGCGCGGGGACCTCCAGCAGCCGGCGGTCGATCTCGTCCACCAGGGCGGTGGCGAGCTCGGGCAGGGCTGCCCGCAGGCGCCCGACCCGCCAGGCGGCCCGCAGGCGCCGGGCCGGGGGGCGGGGGTCGAAGCGGGCCAGGAAGCGCTTGGGACCGGTGGCCACGCCCAGCAGGGCGAGGTCGGCCGCCACCCGGCCGCCGACGGTGACGACCACGGGGGACTGGGCCAACCGGCGGCGGGAGCCGGCGCCGGTCAGGGCCAGCGCCTCGGCCACGCCGCGGCGTAGCGGGTCGACCCACAGGTCCTCCTCGAGCGGGCTCAGCGCGTCGGGGAAGGTCTCGGCCACCGGGCCGGGACCGAACACCGGGCCGGTGCCCTCGGCGCGGTGGCCGAGGGCGGTGATGGGCCGGCTCTGCAGCAGGCGCAGGGCCCCGTCCTCCTCGATGGCCCACTCCACGTCCTGAGCCCCGCCGAACAGCTCGCTCACCTGGGCTGCCAGGCCGGCCAGCGCCCGGCGCTCGGCCTTGCCCATCCCCCGAACGGGCCGCTCGACCTTCAAGGCCCGGCCGGCCGGCGACAGGACGTACTGGGCGCCGTCCACCACACCGCTCACCAGCTGGTCGGGCCCGCCCTCGACCACCGCAGCCACCAGGCGGTCGCGCCGGCCGGTCACCGGGTCCGCCCCGAAGAGCACGCCGCCGAGGCGGGGCCGCAGCTGCGGCTGCACCAGGACGGCCAGCGGCGCCATCTCGATGTCGGGCAGCGCCTTGGCCGAACCCAGGACAGTGTGAACGGCCTCGTCGAAGCTGTCCCAACCGACCACGTCCAGCACCGAGGTGAACATCCCGGCCAT
>Ga0247707_1000035_pt1 | contig 16108 bp, 18 predicted proteins | sample 22E_NmetaG_FD_189044 | JGI IMG/M metagenome (GOLD analysis project Ga0247707, IMG submission 189044) | Soil microbial communities from hillslope of Landscape Evolution Observatory, University of Arizona, Oracle, AZ, United States - 2-2-E_N | ecosystem: Engineered > Artificial ecosystem >...
GCCGGGGGGCGGGTTCCAAAAGGCGGGGCCGGTGCCGATGCCGGCCGGGCGGCGGCCGTTCCACGGCGTGCCCGCCCCGTCGGTCTTGGCGTAGGCGATGACCTTGTCGGCCACGGCCCGGCCCAGGGCCAGCCCGGCCTCGACGTCGCTCGGGGTGTTCGTGCCGGCGTCGACCCGGGACTGGGCGGCCTCCTCGGCCATCTCCTCGAGCCGGAGGGCGGCTTCGCCCGGGTACAGGTAGGCGATCACCTTGGCCGCGGCTCCGGCGATCGCCGCGTGCTCCGACGGGTACGAGGGGTCGGGCGCGGCGGGCACGAGCGTGCTCACGCCCTCGGGCGCCTGCACGTTGTACTGGTACTTCCAGTGGTAGGCGGCGACGGTGGCGTCGTGCATGGCCACGTGGATGAGCGCCTGGTTGCGGGTCGACAGCGGCGGGTTCTTGTCCGACCGCTCGATGGCCCGGAACATGACCTCGGTCCACGGCTTGGTGACCAGGCCCGTGCTCCACTTGTCGACGATGGCCTGGGTGCCCGAGCCCCGCCGGTCGGCGGCGTCTTTGACCGCTTCCAGGTCCGACTTGGCCCGGGCCGAGTCCTTGGCCGGCGGGGCCGGCACCTCAATCTCGCTGCCCGAGGCCAGCACCCACGTCTTCCACGTGCCGGCCGTGGGCTCGGCCCGCAGGACCGACGCCATGGCCTCATCGCTGTCGTCGCCGCAGGCGGCCAGGACCGAGGTCATGGCCAGGCAGGCCACGCCGACGGCGGTGACGCGCCAGTGGCGTGACCGCGTCGCTATCAGTGACATCTTCATCTTCCCCCCATGTCCGGAACGACCGAGTCTGCCTCAGGGCGCGTAACGGGCGCGTATGGGCCGCGTAAGGGCCCGCTCGCTACGTCAGGGCGACGGCGGCGTAGGCGATCGACACCGGCTGGCACCAGATCACGATCGACTTGATCTTGTCGTTGGGCAGCGAGGCCGGGAGCTCGTAGTTCTGGGTCCCGAGCGTCGACTTGAGGTTGCCCAGCTCGATGTGGGGCGTACTGATGGCCTGGACGCTGGTCGTGGGCTTGGCGTGCTCCGACACCCACACGAACAGGTCGGTGTTCTCCCCGGTGACGAAGTTCTCGAAGCGGATGATGCGCCGCCCGTCGGGCATGCGGTAGAGCTTGGCCGTGCCCTCGCCCCGCACCTCCACCTTGTAGAACGACCCCTGGGCCACCACCCGGTCGGGCGTCATGCCGGGCAACAGCGGCTCGTCGAGGGGGGTGTCGACCTGCTGGTCGACGATGGCCTTCCAGTCGCCCGTGGCCTCGATCGAGATGCGGACGGCGCCGGTGACGATGGAGTAGCCGACGTCCTCCTTGGGGCAGGCGGCGTCGACGACGGGGGCCGGACGGCGGGGCGGAGGGTCGGAGGTGATGCGCAGGGTGCCGGTGGAGCAGGTGTAGCGGACCCGCCACTGGATGGCGTTGGGCTGGATGGTGAACTGGGGGGTCTGGAACCGGCCGTTGCCCGTGAAGGTGTTGACGGTCTCCCAGCGGGCGGCGGCCCGGGGACCGGCGACGGTGGTGTCGGGGCCGCCGGTGGCCGGGGCCACGGTGGTGGCCGGGGCGGCGCCGTCGGTGTCCGAGCCGCCGCCGCAGGCGGCCAGGACGGAAGCGACGAGGAGGGCGACGAGGACCGCTCTGCGGTGCATTTTTCGGAGCGTAGCTTTGGCTCCATGCTTTACGCCTTCGGCTTCGAGCGGGTGGGGGTGCTGGTGGGCGACCTGTACTTCGTGAACCCGCGACCGCTACCCGGGCAGGAGGGCGCCGAACGCGGCGTCCGCCTCGAGCTGCGGGTCCTGGAGCGCCAGCCCCTGAAGGGCTCGATCTACTCGGCCCAGCCGATCGTCGTCGACCAGCCGGTCTGGCGGGTCGACCTGCTGGAGTCGGTGGACAGCCCCCCGGGCAGCCTCGACCGGGCCCACCACCATCCGGCCTTCGACGGGTGGGAGCCAGGCGAGCGCCACTTCGTCTCCGAGCTGAGCGCGGCGCCGGTGGCGTGGCTGGCCGATCGGCTGGCCGACCTCGACGGTGTGCTGGCCATGGCCCGGGTGCCGCCGGGCACGGCCGGCCCGGGCGACGCCGCCGCCCTCCGCCAGGCCGCGCCGGAGATCGTCGACGCCGTGCGCCGGCTGCTGGCCCGGGTGGCGGCCGGCGAGCTGGGGCGCCCGGACGACCACCGCGACCTGGTGAGCGCCCGCATCGGCTGGCTGTGACCCGGCCAGGTGCGGCCGCCACCCCCGTGCAACGACCAATTGCCTATTTCAATCAATTGATCACCGAAATAAGCTGCGGCCAGAGCAGCTGGGGAGCTATCTGGACCTCGTAGCGTCCCGCTGATCGTCTGGCGAGAGGAGGCCCGGAGGGGTACCTCCTCTCGCCAGAGTCATCGATGGGCGGGCGCGAGGCGTGGGCCGCCCGGGGCTCGAACCCGGCCCAGAAGCTTAAAAGGCTCCCGCTCTACCCGATGAGCTAACGGCCCGCCGACCAGCGTACTCAGGCCTTCCGGCCCGGCCGCCTACGCCTGGGTGGCGACGAAGGTGAAGCTACCGCCGCCGATCCGGTCGAGGAGCTCTTGGTGGGCAGCCCCCGGATCAGCTGGCCGGAGACCTCGCCGTTGGTCGCATGGTGAAGCTGTCGACGGTGGCCCGGGCCCCCGCCGGGAGGTCCGGCAGGTCCGCCGGCCCATCATGCTCCGGGTGGTGGGGTCGGTCACCCCCCTGGTGCCGAGCTGCAGCGGCCGCTAGGTTGCCGAAGGTCACCGTCACGTGCGCCATCCCGTCCGGGTCCACGCGGTCGACGCGCTGGGTCATCACACTCGCGTGCCCGGCGTGGTCTCGACCGGCACCGTCTGCTCGCCGACCGTGAGCTGGATGCCGAGCTTGGTCGCCATGGCGACCCGTGTCGTCGCCCCCGCGGTCAGGGCCAGCGGAGGCGACCGTGCCGGGGGGGTCGTCGCCCGAACCGCAGCCGGCGGCGACCAGGGCCATGGAGGCGAGGAGGAGACCGGGGCGACCGCCACGGGTTACCCCGGAGGGCGGCGTAGGCTGGCCCGGATGGAAACGGACCTGGCGCGGCAGCGGTTGATGGAGGAGAAGGACCGGCTCGACGGCGTGCGGTCGACCTTCGACGGCGAGGGCGACCAGTCCGAGGCGGAGAGCCTGGGCGAGCTGAGCTCCTACGACCAGCACCAGGCCGACGTGGGCACCGAGACCTTCGAGCGGGAGAAGGACCTGTCGATCCTCGAGCAGGTCGAGGCCGAGCTGGCCGACGTCGAGCACGCCCTGCGCCGGCTCGACGACGGCACCTACGGCACCTGCGAGGTCTGCGGGAAGGCCATCCCCGACGAACGGCTGGAGGCCATGCCCGCCACCCGCCTGTGCGTGGCGCACCAGGCCGAGGCCGAGCGCGAGGTGCGGGTCTCGGGCGGGCGCGACGCCGGGTAGCAGTACAGGAGCCCGCATGCGCAAGTCCGTGGTCCTCGGCGCCGGCGGCGCGGCCCTGCTGGGCGCGGCGGGCGTGGGAGCGGGCGTCGCCCTTTCCGACCACGACCGGCGGGTGCGGCTGGAGCGCCAGGCCCGGGTGTGGCGGTTGTCGGCCCGGCGCAGCCTGCACTGGGCGGTGGTCAAGGTGCAGGGATCCCGGGCCACCGAGGAGCGCCGGGCCCACCTGGAGGAGCAGTTCGCCATCCGCACGGCCGAGGACGTGGCTCGCGTCCTCGGCGGGATGAAGGGCGCCATCATGAAGGCGGGCCAGATGGTGTCGTTCATCGCCGACGGCCTGCCGCCCGAGGCCCAGGCCGCGCTGGCCACCCTGCAGGCCGACGTCCCGCCCATGGCCCCGAGCCTGGCCGAGGGCGTGATCCGCGCCGAGCTGGGGGCCGACCCCGAGAAGCTGTTCCTGGACTGGAACCCGGTGCCGGTGGCGGCGGCGTCGATCGGCCAGGTCCACAAGGCGGTCATGCCCGACGGGCGGGTGGTCGCGGTCAAGGTCCAGTACCCGGGGGTCGACCGGGCCATCCGCTCCGACCTCGACAACGCCGAGTTCCTCTACGGGCTGTTCGCCTCCTTCGCCCTCAAGAACATGGACGTCAAGCCCCTGGTCGACGAGCTGCGGGCCCGGATGGGCGACGAGCTCGACTACCGGCTGGAGGCGGTCTGCCAGGCCGAGTTCGCCGACCGCTACCGCGACCACCCCTTCATCCACGTGCCCGACGTCGTGCCCGAGCGCAGCAGCCGGCGGGTGATCACCAGCGAGTGGGTCGACGGGCTGACGTGGCAGGAGTTCCTGGAGACGGCCACCCCGGGCCAGCGCCACGTGGCCGCCGAGGTGCTGTTCCGCTTCGCCGAGGGGTCGATCTGGCACCACCGGGTGTTCAACGGCGACCCCCACCCGGGCAACTACCGCTTCCACCCCGAGAGCGGCAAGGTGACGTTCCTCGACTTCGGGCTGGTCAAGCGGTGGGCGCCGGGCGAGCTGGAGACCCTCAGCCCGATCCTCGACAACATCCTGGCCCAGGACCCCGAGGGCACGGTCAAGGCGCTGGTGCACTCGGGCTTCCTCCCGGCCGACCACGGCGTGGCGCCCGAGCGGGTCTATGAGTACTGCACGCTGCCCTACCTGCCGTTCCAGTCGGAGTCCTTCACCTACTCCAGCGAGTTCGTGGGCCAGACCCTCCAGCGCATGCTCGACCTCCAGGGCGAGTACAGCGACGTCATCCGCCAGCTCAACATGCCGCCGTCCTACGTCATCCTCGACCGGGTGGTGTGGGGGATGAGCGCCCTGTTCGGCCGGATGGGGGTCACCCACCGCTGGGGCGACCTGCTCGACGAGTACCTGCACCGGGCCCCGCCCTCCACCGAGCTGGGCCGGGCCGAGATCGAATGGCGACGCCGCAAGCTCGCAGCCGCAGCTCGCTAGCGCCGCTGGCGGGCTACATCCGCAAGCACGCCTTCGTGCCCAGGTACGGGCCGGAGCAGGCGCTGTCGCTGGTGACCGACGACGGGGTGCCGCTGGCCGCGGCCAGGCTCCAGGGCCCGCCCGGCGCCCCGGGCACCGTCGTCCTGGTCCACGGGTTCAGCCAGTCGTCGCGGATGCCCCGGATCCACGCCTTCGCCCACCTGCTGGCGCAGCGGATGCACGTCATCGTCCCCGACCTGCGGGGCCACGGCCGCTCGGGCGGGGTCAGCAGCCTGGGGCCCAAGGAGCCCCTCGACGTCAAGGCGGCGGTGGAGGCGGCCGACCCGTCGCTGCCCGTCGTCACCGTGGGGATCAGCCTGGGCGGGGCCGCCGTCCTCCTCCACGGGGGCACGTTCGGGGGCGTCGCCGGGGTGGTCGCCATCAGCGCCCCGGCCTGGTGGGGCGCCTGGGACACGCCGGCCACCAAGCGCATCCACCGCTACGCCACCTCGGCCGCCGGGCGGCGGTTCCTCGCCGTGTTCATGCGGACCCGGATCGCCCAGGTGTGCGAGGGGGTGCCCCACGCCGAGAAGCAGGCGGCGTCGATCGCCCCGGCCTTCACCCTGGTGGTGGCCGACCCCGCCGACCACTACTTCGCCCAGGAGCACCCCCGGACGATCTACGGGTGGGCCAACGAGCCCAAGGACATCTGGTGGCTGCCCGGCACCGGCCACGGCACCGATCTGCTGACGCCGGGCTTCGGCCACCGCCTGTTGGAGGAGCTGCACCGCCGGCTCCACTAGCGTCCTGGCCGGACGTGGCGCTACCACTCGAGAAGGTTGGGACCCGGTACGAAGCCCGGACGGCGACGATCGACCGCGAGCTGGCGCGCGCCTACGCGGCGGCCACCAACGACCGCAACCCGCGCTACGCCTCGGGGGAGCTGGCCCCGCCGGTCTTCGCCGTCGTGCCCACCTGGGACGCCATGATGGTGGCCCTCCACGACGTCGTGCCCGCCGAGGACCAGGTCGCCATGCTCCACGCCGAGCAGGACATGCACTTCTTCCGGCCCCTGGTGCCGGGGCGGGAGCTGTCGACCTTCGCCGAGGTCACCAGCCTGCGCAGCGGGCGGATGGGCACCCGCTTCACCATGCGGGTGGCCAGCTCCTACGACGACGGCCGGCCGGTCGTCGAGCAGTTCGCCACCATGCTCATCCGGGGAGTCGAGCCGGGGGAGGACGGGGGGTCGCCGCCCCCGCCCCACGCCTTCCCGGCCGAGGCCAAGGCGGCCAAGCTGGCCCAGGTGGCCACCGTGATCGACACGGATCAGGCCACCCGCTACGCCGAGGCCTCGGGCGACCGCAACGCCATCCACCTCGACGACGCCGTGGCCCGGTCCGTGGGGCTGCCGGGCGTGATCCTCCACGGCATGTGCACCATGGCCATCTGCGGCCGGTCGGTGGTCGACGAGCTGGCCGGCGGCGACCCCACCCAGCTGCGCCGCCTGGCCGTGCGCTTCTACCGGCCGGTCTTCCCGGGCAACGACCTGGTCACCACCCTGTTCGACGCCGGCACCGAGGGCGACCGGCGGATCGTCGCCTTCGAGGCCTCGAGCGCGGGCAAGGTCGTGGTGCGGGACGGCCGAGCGGAGCTGGGCCCGAGCGGCCCTGGGAGCGGAGACGGCTGATGGCCGTCGTCCGCCTTTTTGCGTCGGCCCGGGAGGCCGCCGGCCTCACCACCGACCAGGTGCCCGGGGCCACGGTGGAGGAGGTCGTCCAGGAGGCGTGCCGGCGCTACGGCGAACGGTTCGTCGCCGTCCTCAAGGTCTCCAAGGTCTGGCTCAACGGCGAGCCGGCCACGCCCACCATGCCGGTCACGGAGACCGACGTGGTCGCCGTGCTGCCGCCGGTGAGCGGCGGGTCGGCCCCCCAGAAGCGCCCGGCGCCGGGGCCCCGGGGTTCCCGGCCGCCGATCGTCCGGGGCAACCTGGCCCTGGTCCCCGACCTACCCGAGGACGCGCCGGAGCCGGCGGCCGAGCCCGAGCCCAAGCCGGAGCTGCCGCCGCTGGCCGTGGTCCACCGCAGCACCCGCCCCCACGGTCGCCTGGGGCTGGCGTGGGCCGCGGTGACCCTGGGCGTGACCGTGGCCGGCCCGTCGTGGCTGGCCGGCTGGCTGGCGGTGGCCGCCTTCATCGCCGGCGCCCAGACCTGCCTGGTGTGGCGCAAGCGGGGGGAGCGCCCGGTGACGCTGGCCGCGGCGGCCGTGGCCGGCGCCCTGCCGGTGGCCGCGTCCTTCGACCTGGAGGCCATGATCGGCGTGGTCGTGGCCGGCGTGCTGGTGACGTTCGTGGCCCGCCTGGCCGCGCCCACCAAGGTCCCCTCGCGAGACATCGCCCTCACCCTGGCCATCGGCGTGCCCATCGGCCTGGCCGCGGCATCGCCGGTGCTGGTGCGCCACACCGGCATCGCCGCCACCCTGCTCCTGCTGGCTCTGATCTGCTTCTACGACGCCAGCGCCTACCTTGTCGGCACCGGCGCGGCGTCGGCCTGGGAGGGTCCGGCCGCGGGCATCACCGCCCTGGTCCCGGTGACGATCTTCGCCCAGGTCGCCCTGCTCCCGCCCTTCTCGGGCACCGAGCCCCTCCTCCTCGGCCTGCTGGCCGCGGTGCTGGCGCCGATCGGCCCGGTGGCCGCGTCGGCCCTGCTCGGCGATCGCGCCGCCCACGCCCCGGCCCTCCGCCGCCTGGACTCCCTGCTCCTCCTCGGCCCGCTGTGGGCCTGGGTGGCCGTGATCTTCCTGCAGTAGCCCGCCAGGCCGCCAGAACGGCCCAGGCCGACGGGGGCTAGCCCTTCTTGGTCTCCCAGAAGATGGTGTCGATCTCGGCGATGAGGTCGAGGAGCTTCTGGCCGCTGGCCGGGTCGACCGAGCTCTTGGTGGCGCCGGCGGCCTTGGTGGCGTCCCAGAACAGCTGGTGGAGCTGGGGGTACTTCTCCAGGTGGGGCGGCTTGAAGTAGTCGGTCCAGAGCACCCACAGGTGGTGCTTGACCAGATCGGCCCGCTCCTCCTTGATCTTGACGGCCCGGGCCTTGAAGACCTCGTCGTCCGACGCCTGGTACTTCTCCTGGGTGGCCTTCACCGACTCGGCCTCGATGCGGGCCTGGGCCGGGTCGTACACGCCGCACGGGAGATCGCAGTGGGCGGCGACCCGTTCAGGCGGGCTGAGCCGGTCGATGATGGACAGCAGGCGAGAAAGGACGGGCATGCCTAGGCTCCTTCGTCCGGATGAGACGGTCGACCCGACACTATCTACTGGGAGCAGCGGTGGCCGCCGCCGGCCTCTGGACGTGGCGCCCGCTGGGCCGGGTGGAGGTGACGGGCGACAGCATGGCACCCACCCTGGAGCCCGGCGACCGCCTGCTCGTCCTGCGCCGGGCGCCGGCCCGGGTGGGCGACATGGTCGCCGTCGCCGACCCCCGGCTGCCCACCCGCACGCTGGTCAAGCGGGTGGCCGGGTGGGGACCGTCCGGGTTGACCGTCCTGGGCGACAACCCGGCGGCCAGCACCGACAGCCGGGCCCTCGGCCCGCTCGGCCGGGATGCGGTCCGGGGTCGGGCCTTCTACCGGTACTTCCCGGACAGCCGGCGGGGGCTCTTGTAGCCTGGGAGCGATGTGGAGAGACGAGGTCGACCGGGTCCTGCGTGACGACTACCTGGGCGACCTCGCGGCGCGTCCCATCGAGGAGATCCGCACCATGCGCACGGAGTGCCGCGAGATCGAGGACAAGGTCTCCTACCGCCGGCGGATCATCCAGGGCCGGCTCGACATCGTGGCGTCGGACCTGCGGCGGCGGTCCGAGGGCGGGTCGCCCGGCGACCTGCGCACCCTGGTCGAGCAGCTGCCCGACATCCTGAGCGACAAGGTGCGGGGCAGCGGCCCCGGCCGGCTCCCCACCGGGCTCAGCGCGCCGGACGACGCCTTCACTGCCGACATCGACCGCGCGGTGGGGCCCGACACCCTCGGCAACCTGCCCGAGCTGCCCGACGACGCGGTCGCCGGCCTGGCCCGCACGATCGGCGACCTTGAGCGCGAGGTGTCCGAAGCGCGCCGGGGCCTGTTCAGCCGCATCGACGCTCTCAACGGGGAGCTGGCCCGCCGGTACGGCGCCGGCGAGGCCGATCCGGGCGCCATCCTGCGCTGAAGCCGGGAATCGCGAGCGTCTGGGTAGGGTTTCGACCGTCGTGCGCCGCCTGGCTGTCCTTTCCTTCCACACGTCGCCGCTGACCCAGCCAGGAGCCGGGGACGGCGGGGGCATGAACGTCTACGTGCGCGAGCTTTCCTCGGCCCTGGCCGAGGCGGGCGTCGACTGCGACGTCTTCACCCGGTCGTGGCGGCGGGGCCTGCCCCCGGTGCAGGAGGTCGAGCCCGGGTTCCGGGTCCACCACGTGCCGGCCGGCCCCCAGGCGTCGGTGGCCAAGGAGGACCTGCCCGAGCACGTGGAGGAGTTCACCGAAGGCGTGCTCGAGCGGATCCAGGCCGCCGGCCCGCCCGACGTCATCCACGCCAACTACTGGCTGTCGGGCGTCGCCGGCCACGCCCTGAAGCACCGCCTCGAGCTGCCGCTGGTGTCGACGTTCCACACCCTGGCCCGGGTCAAGGCCGAGGAGGCGGCCGAGGAGCACGACCGCCGGGCCAAGGCCGAGGGCGACGTCATCGGCTGCTCCGACGCCATCCTGGCCAGCTCGGCCGACGAGGCGGCCCAGCTGGAGCGGCTGTACGCCGCCGTGCCCGACCGGATCGAGGTGGTGCCGCCGGGTGTCGACCACCACCTGTTCTCCCCGGACGGCCGGTCCGAGGCCCGGGCCACCCTGGGGCTCGGCGCCGGGCCCGTGCTGCTCTTCGCCGGGCGCATCCAGCCCCTCAAGGGCGCCGACGTGGCCGTGCGCACCCTCGCCGCCCTCCGCCAGGGCACCGACCACCGACCGTCGGACCGGGCGGGGCCGAGCCTGCTGGTGGTCGGCGGGCCGAGCGGCGTCGACGGCGACGCCGAGCTGGCCCGCCTGCACGACCTGGTCGACTCCCTGGGCCTGGGCGACCAGGTGCGGTTCATCCCCCCCCAGCCCCACGGCCGGCTGGCCCTCTACTACCGGGCCGCCGACGTGTGCCTCGTGCCCAGCCGGTCGGAGTCCTTCGGCCTGGTGGCACTGGAGGCGGCGGCGTGCGGGACGCCCGTGGTGGCCGCGGCCGTCGGTGGCCTGCGCACCCTGGTCGCCCACGGGGTGAGTGGGTTCCTGGTCGAGGGCCGCGACCCCCAGGACTACGCGGCCCACGTCGCCCGGCTGCTCGGCGAGCCGGCGCTGGCCGCGACGATGAGCGCCGAGGCCACGGCCCGCGCCGGCGGGTACCGGTGGTCGATCGCCGCCGCCCGGCTGCGGCGGCTCTACGCCGACCTCACCGCCCGGCGCCTGGTGGAGTGCCGCTGAGCCAGCCCTGGACGCGGCGCTACATTTGCCGCCGGTGGGGGTCGGAGCGCCTGGCTGGTCTCAACGCGCTCTGATGCATCTCGATGCCTTCCCTTGCACATCACTGCGCCGGGGCGGTAGGCTTGGCTCGGGCCCGAGGGGCTGACGGGTCGCCCCTTCGGGGAAGTGGGGGTGACCACGACGTTCCTCGGGCCCACCCGCGACGACCGCGTTTTTCGGCCTCCCGCGTCGCTTGCATCAGCATGCGGCCGTCATTAGCCTTCGGCCACCTAGCAGCCCCGGCGGGAGGCTGCAGACCGCCTGGAGTACATGGCACACCTGAGGATCCCAGCCCGCGCGCTCGTCGTAGTGATGGTGATGGCCCTGGCCACGCCGGCACTTGCCGACCCCTCGGCCGAGGAGAAGCGGGCCTCCGCCCAGGCCAAGAAGGCCCAGGCCGCGGCCCAGCTCGACACGCTCCGGGCCAACGACTCAGAGCTGGAGGCCGCCGTCCGCACCCTCGACGCCGGCGTGGCCTCCCAGGCGGCCACCACCGAGGCGGCCCACCAGGCGTTGCGGGCCGCCGAGCTCAACCTGGGGGCGGCCCAGATCCGACTGGCCGCCACCGAGGCCAAGATGGCCGAGCTGCGGAGCAAGGCGGCCGAGGCCGCCATCCGGGCCTACGTGCACCCGGGGGGCGACACCCTGCTCGAGATCGTCAGGTCCAAGGACCTCGGTGAGGCCAGCCGGCGCCAGGCCCTGCTCTCCCACGTCGTGTCCAGCGACCGCGACATCGTCGACCAGATGCGGGCCACCCGCCAGGACGAGCAGTTCGAGCGGGAGAACCTCTCCAAGGCTCGCGACGTGGCCGTCGACCGCCGGAAGGCGGCGGCCGAGAAGCTGTCGCAGCTGGAGAAGGCCCGCAACGACCAGGTGCGGCTGAAGGACGCCCTGGAGGCCCGCATCGCCCAGGTCACCTCGGAGGTGGCCGCCCTGTCCCGGGAGGAGGCCACGCTCTCGGCCCTGATCCGGGCCCGCCAGCTCCCGGCCGAGGCCAGCGACACGCCCGCCCGCGGTGGGAGCGGCGCGGCCAAGGTGTCGGGGTCGGGGGTGGCGTGGCCGACGACGGGGTCGCTGACCTCGGGCTTCGGCTACCGGTGGGGGGCGCTGCATGCCGGCGTCGACATCGCCAACGGGGTGGGCACCCCCATCCGGGCGGCCAAGGCGGGGACCATCATCCTGGCCGGCTGGAACGGCGGCTACGGCAACTGCATCGTCATCGACCACGGGGGCGGCTTCACCACCCTCTACGGCCACATGACCCGGCTGCGGGCCAGCGAGGGCCAGCGGGTGAGCCAGGGCGACGTCATCGGCGACATGGGCTCCACCGGCAACTCCACCGGCTCGCACCTCCATTTCGAGACGCGGGTCAACGGCAGCCCCCAGGACCCGCAGCGCTACCTGCCGTAACCTCCCCACCATGAGCGCCCCCAGGCTGGCCGTGGTCGGCGGCGGCAAGATGGGTGCCGCCCTGGTGAGCGGGCTGCTGGCCGCCCGCTGGGCCGAGGCCGGCGAGCTGCTGGTCGTGGAGCCGGTGCCCGCCCGGCGCGACGAGCTGGCCGCCGCCCATCCCGGCCTGGGCGTGGCCGGCGACCTGGAGGGCGGGGCCGACGCCGCGGTGGTGGCGGTGAAGCCGAACGACGTGCCGGCCGCCTGCGCCGCCCTGGCCCGGGCCGGCGTGGGCCGGGTCCTGTCGATCGCGGCCGGCGTCACCATCGCCAAGCTGGAGTCCTGGCTGCCCGACGGGACGGTCGTCGTGCGGGCCATGCCCAACACCCCGGCCCTGGTCGGCGCGGGGGCGGCGGCCATCGCCGGCGGCACCGCGGCCACCGGCGCCGACCTGGACTGGGCCGAGGAGGTGCTGTCCGCGGTCGGCACCGTCGACCGGGTGGGCGAGGCCCTGCTCGACGCGGTCACCGGCCTGTCGGGCTCCGGCCCGGCGTACGTCTTCCTCGTGGCCGAGGCCCTCATCGAGGCCGGCGTGGCCGCCGGCCTGCCCCGACCGGCCAGCGAGCGGTTGACGATCCAGACCCTGCTCGGCTCGGCCCGGCTGCTGGCCGAGTCCGGCGAGCGGCCGGAGGCGCTGCGTGCCGCGGTGACCTCCCCGGGGGGCACCACCGCCGCCGGCCTGGCCGCCCTCGAGGCCCGGGCCGTGCGGGCCGCGTTCATGGAGGCGGTGCAGGCCGCCACCCGCCGCTCGACGGAGCTCGGCCGGGGCTGACCTGTCGCGCTCGCAGCCAGAGGCTGCTCGGCGAGTGGCCGCGCTCGGTCGGCCGGCCGAGCCGGCTCTCCCTCGCCGATCTCTCTGGCCGGCAGCCGTCGGGGCCGCCTCCGGCGGCGCGGGCGGCCGCCGGCGGTCCAGGCCGCCACCCGCCGCTCGACGGAGCTCGGCCGGGGCTGATCGGCCTGTTCGGGGGGCGGCCCTTTCGCCGGAGGTGTCCTGAGGAATACGCTGGCCGTAGGCGAAGAGGGGTGATCGAACTGCCGCAACAACCTGAACGGGCCCGCTTCCTCACGGTCGCGGAGGTGGCCGGCCAGCTCCGCGTGTCGACGATGACCGTCTACCGGCTGATCAAGGCCGGCCAGCTGGCCGCGGTGCGGGTCGGGAAGTCCTACCGGGTGCGGGAGGAAGACGTCGACCGGTACCTCGCCAGCACCTACACGCAGGCCGGGTGACGTTCGACAACGTCTGGTTCCTGTCCGACTACGGGCTGGAGGACGAGTTCGTCGGCGTGGTGAAGGCGGTCATCCGGGCCATCGCCCCCCACGTGACCGTGGGCGACGTCACCCACCGGATCCCGCCCCACGACATCCGGGCCGGCGCCCTGGCCCTGGCCCGGAGCATGCAGTACCTCACCCTGGTCCCCTCGGTCGTGCTGGCCGTGGTCGACCCGGGCGTGGGCTCCAGCCGGCGGGCGGTGGCCGTGGAGGCCGGCGGGGAGAACGGCGAGACCGCGGCCAACGTCCTGGTCGGTCCCGACAACGGCCTGCTGGCCTCGGCGGTGGCCATGGCCGGCGGCGCCCGCCGGGCCGTGTCGCTGACCAACGACGACTACCACCTGCCCGCGCCCGGCCCGACCTTCGCCGGGCGCGACATCTTCGCCCCGGCCGCCGCCCACCTGTGCGCGGGCGTCGACCTGGCCGAGCTGGGGGAGCCGGTCGACCCGATCACCCTGCTCCCCGGGGTGCTGCCCCTGTCCCGGCAGGAGGAAGGGGCGGTGGTCGGCGAGGTGCTGTGGGTCGACCGCTTCGGCAACGTCCAGCTGAACGTGGACCCCGACGACCTGCTGCTCATGGACGACCCGCTGGTCATCTCCTGGGGCGACAAGACCCGTACCGCGGTGCGGGCCCGCAGCTACTCGGACCTGCGCCCCGGGCAGGTCGGGCTGATCACCGACTCCTACGGGCTGGTGTCGGTGGCCCTCGACCGGCGGTCGGCGGCCGAGGAGCTGCGCATCGGCTCGGGCGACGCCGTCACCATCAAGCCGGCCACCTAGGACCGGGTACCGTCGGCCCCATGCGCCCCAGCATCGCCCTGCTCCTGGCCTTTACCCTGGTGGCCATCCTGGGGGCGTCGATCGTGCAGTTCCTGGTCCTCGCCCGCTGAACCCCGGCGAACTGGTGACAGAAATGGGGGTGATAGCCCCCATTTCTGTCACCAGTTCGAGCGGAGCGCTCAGAACAGGGAGGCGCAGAGGCGGTTGATCTCCCGTTCCAGGGAGGCCAGCCCGTCGACCTTGCCGATGCACAGCGAGATTCCGGCCTCGGCGGCCGCCTTCTCCAGCGCCTGGTCGATGTAGGCGGTGTAGAGGATCATCACCTGGTCCTGGCGGCGCTGGCGGATGCCCCGGGCCGTGTCCAGGCCGTCCATGCCCGGCATCTTGTAGTCGATGACGACGATGTCGGGGTCGGCCGCCTCCACCGCCTCCAGGGCCGCGGGGCCGCTGGCGACGTCGCCCACCACCTCGTAGCCGTCCAGCGACAGCATCGAAGTCAGCATGCGGCGCACGTGGTCGGTGTCGTCGACCACCATCACCCGGATCGTGCGGGACACGACTCGCGAGCGTACCCGCTGGCCGTCGGGTCGCCCGCCCTACCGCCCGGCCGCTTCCCAGGCCCTGGTGACCTCGAGGGCCAGGGTGAGCCAGGGCGACGGCGACGGCGCAACAGGCGCCGCCGCCGTCGCCGCCACCGGGGCCGGCGCCGGGGCTGCCGTCGTGGGAGCCGAGGGCCGGGTGGTGGTGGGTGCCGGAGCCGGGGACGACGGGGCCGCCTTGGCGGGGGGCTTGGTCGTCGGCGGTGAGGTGACCGACGGGGCGGCCTTGGGAGCGACGGCTCCGGCGGGCTTCATGAAGTTCTGGACGATGAAGACGGCGTTGCCCGACACCACCACGCCGATCCCCATGAGGGTGACCTCGGTGTCGACCATGTTCACGTAGTGGGAGCGGGAGGCGACCAGGGCGTTGTGGATGGCCTCGATGTTCGGGCCCATGCCGACGTTCTCGGAGAGCTTGGTCCAGCCGCTGACCTGCTTGGCCAGGCTGGGGTTGTGGGAGATGCTGCCGTTGGCGGCCATCTGGGCGGCCCAGTTCCGGGCCACCCCGGCCAGGGTCTCGTCGAAGTGCAGCGCAGGGGCGCCCACCGAGGCCCGCAGGCTGTTGGTGAGGGCCAGCACCTTGCTCTCCTCCGACGAGGCCGCCTGGGCGGGACTCGATGCCGCCAGCACGGCGGTGATCGCCACCCCTGCCATGGCCACTGCAATCCGTGCCCGCCACAGGCCCGGAAGTCGCATCGAAGTCCCTCTCAGTCGTCCGCAGTTGTTGTTCTGTTGATCTGTCCTTGGGTTCGGCTTGTGGATCGGTCGACTTGAGCCGGGGCGGGGACGCGCGCGCGTCTTTCTGCGAGGAGCGGGGGTAGGATCGGCGAGGTCGGGCAGAGGGTGGCCCTTGTGAATTTGCGCACGAAGTCACGTACACTTCGGGCAATGCCGGACCCGAAGCGGGAGGAAGCTTCCCCGTCGCCCGGCCGGGAAGCGTCGAGCTGGCCGGCCGGAGCCGCCCCGAGCGCCCATGGCGCGTTCGGCACGGCCAACGGGAACACCGTCGACGGCCTGCCCCCCTCGGCCACCTCGTCGGCGAACCGCAACCCCCGGCGCATCCCCGAGGCCACCGTCGCCCGCCTTCCGGTGTACCTGCGCAGCCTGCTCGAGGTGGCCGACGCCCACACTGTCACCGTCTCCTCCGAGCGGCTGGCCGAGATGGCGGGGGTCAACGCGGCCAAGGTGCGCAAGGACCTCTCCTACCTGGGCTCCTACGGCACCCGGGGCGTCGGCTACGACGTGCAGTTCCTGCTCGTCCAGATCAACCGGGTCCTCGGTCTCACCCAGGACTGGCCGGTGGTCATCGTCGGCATCGGCAACCTGGGCCACGCCCTGGCCAACTACAAGGGCTTCGGCGCCCGCGGCTTCCGCATCGCCGCCCTGGTCGATGCCGACCCGTCCAAGGTGGGCGAGGTCATCGGCGACCTGCCCGTCCGCCACCTCGGCGACCTGCCGGCGATCGCCGCCGAGGAGCAGATCGCCATCGGCATCGTGGCCACGCCGGCCGGCTCGGCCCAGGAGGTGGCCGACCTGCTCGTGGCCGCGGG
>Ga0247707_1000036_pt1 | contig 15999 bp, 14 predicted proteins | sample 22E_NmetaG_FD_189044 | JGI IMG/M metagenome (GOLD analysis project Ga0247707, IMG submission 189044) | Soil microbial communities from hillslope of Landscape Evolution Observatory, University of Arizona, Oracle, AZ, United States - 2-2-E_N | ecosystem: Engineered > Artificial ecosystem >...
GCTCCCATGCAGCGTGACGGATCGTACGCCGTACGAGCCCTTCGGTCACGCGCAGGCGGACCGGTCAGCTCTTGCCGTAGAAGACCCGCTCCACCACGGCCCGGCAGCGGCGGGTGGTGCGGCGGTACTGCTCCCGCAGGTCGTGGGGGTCGGTGCCGAGCGAGCGGGCCAGGCGGACCAGCTGCTCGGGGCGGCTGGGCAGGGCGTCGCCCGGCGTGCCCCGGACGAGGAACAGCCGGTTGCGGGTCCGCTCGCAGAACCGGTAGGCGTCGGCCAGGACAGCCCGGTCCTCCGCCGACAGGGCGCCCGCCGCCCTCAGGGCGTCGAGGGCGGCCATGGTGCCCGGGGAGCGGATGCCGTGCCGGAGCTGGAGCAGCTGAGCGGTGAACTCCACGTCGGACAGCGACCCCCGCCCCAGCTTGAGGTGGAACTGGGGGTCGTCGCCGGCCGGCAGCCGCTCCCGCTCGATGCGGGCCTTCACGCGGCGGATCTCCCGGACGTCGTCCTCGGGCAGGCCGTCCCGCCACACGTGGGGCTCGATCAACGCCATGAACCGCCGGCCCAGGTCCTCGTCGCCGGCCACCGGCCGCGCGCGCACCAGGGCCTGGCGCTCCCAGGTCTGGGCCCACCGCTCGTAGTAGGCGCGGTAGCCGTCGAGGCTGCGGGCGACGGGCCCGTCCTTGCCCTCGGGGCGCAGGCCGAGGTCGACGGGGTAGATGCGGGTCGGCGGGCTCACCCCGGCCACGAAGCGGACGAGCTGCTCGCCCAGCCGCTCGGCCACCGCGAAGTCCTCGGCCGTGGACCCGTCGTAGACGAGGAGCAGGTCGAGGTCGCTGGCGTAGGACAGCTCGGCCCCCCCGAAGCGGCCCAGAGCGATGACGGCGAAGGGCAGCGGGGGCTGCAGCGAGTCGAGGGCCGCCGACAGGCAGGCCTCGGCCAGGGCGGTCAGCTGGCCGGCGGTGACCACCACCTGGTCCTCGCCGCCGGTGGCGGCCAGGTCGAGGACGTCGGCTGCCGCCACCCGCATCTCCTCGCGCCGCTTATACCGGAGGAGCCCGAGCCGGCGGTCCTCCACGTGCTCCCGCCAGGCTAAGGCGTTGGCCGTGCCGGCCAGCAGGGCACCGGGGGCCCGGGGGGCCAGGGCGTCGGGCTGGCCCAGCGAGGGGATCATGTCGGGCTGGTGCTCGAAGATGTCGGCGAACAGCCGGCCCGTGCCGAGCAGGAGGCACAGGCGGCGGGCGGCCTCGGGCGACTCCCGGAAGGCGACGGCCAGCTCGGTGGCCCGCTGCTCACCGGTGGTCAGGATGCGCAGGCCGAGCAGCCCCAGGTCGGGGTCGGGCGACTCGGACAGCCAGCCCAGCAGCAGGGGGAGCATCTGGCGCATCAGCCGGGAGGAACGGGTCAGGCCCCGGGTGAGCTCCCGCAGGGCCTGGCGGGTGCGGGTGGCGTCGGCGAACCCGAAGGCGGCCAGCCGCTCGGCCACCGCCTCGTCGGGCAGCGGCGTCGGTGTCGCGGCTTCGCCGCCGGCGGCGGGGGTGGGGTCCCCGCCGCCATCGGCGGGCGTGGTGCGGCGCACCCGGGTGCCCGCCGACGACAACTCAGTGAGCTGGTCCAGCAGGGGCCGGAAGAAGAGGTGCTCGTGGATGGCCCGGACGGTGGCCTGCTGGCGGGTGAGGTAGCCGGCCAGCAGCTCGCCGGCGCCGGCCTCGGCCGTGTCCCGGTAGCCCATGACCCGGGCCAGGCGGTCCAGGGCTTCGCCGCTGGTGGGCAGGGTGTGGACCTGCTGCTCGGCCACCAGCTGGAGCCGGTGCTCCACCGCCCGCAGCAGGCGGTAGGCGTAGTCGAGGGCCTTGGCGTCGTCGGGGTCGACGTAGCCCCCCGCCCCCAGCTCGGCCAGGGCGTCGAGGGTGGTGGGCGAGCGCAGGGCCGGGTCGAGCCGGCCGTGGACCAGCTGGAGGAGCTGGATGGAGAACTCGATGTCACGGATGCCGCCCCGCCCCCGCTTGACCTCCCGGTCGGTCAGCCGCCTCTTGGCCAGCTCGGCCTCGGCCCTGGCCTTCATGGCCCGCACGGCCCGGAGGTCCTCGGCGGTGAACGGCCGCTGCCACAGCCGGTGCTGGGCCTCCTCGTGGAAACGCCGCCCGAGCTCGGGGTGACCGGCCACCGGGCGGGCCTTGAGCAGGGCCTGGAACTCCCACGTCTGGGCCCAGCGGTCCCAGTAGGCACGGAAGGAGTCCAGCGAGCGCACCAGGGGGCCGTCGCGCCCCTCGGGGCGGAGGTCGACGTCGACCCGGAAGCAGGTGCGGGCCACCTCGAGCACGGCCCGGGCGGCCCGCACGTCGTCGTCGGAGGCCGAGGCGCCCGTGCTGACGAACATGATGTCGACGTCGCTCGAGTAGTTGAGCTCCGAGCCGCCGAGCTTGCCCATCCCGATGATCGCCAGACCCTCGGCCGCCGGCCCGGCGGCGGCGTGGGCGGCGGCGAGCACCTCGGTGGCCAGGGTGGCCAGCGCCGCGCCCACCGCGGGGAGATCGTCGCGCCCCAGCAGGTCCCGGGCGGCGATGCGCAGGAGCTCCAGCCGCTTCCAGCGACGGACGTTGTCGCCCGGGGCGAGGGTGGGCCGGCGGTCCAGGTCGGCCAGCACGTCGATGGCCGCCCGGTCGGTGAGCATGAGCTCGGTGAGCGACCGGCTGGCGGCGGCGACGGTGACGAAGGCGGCCTGCAGGCAGGCGTCGTCCTCCAGCCGCGTGGCCAGGCGCCGGTCGAGGTCGGTCAGCCGCTCGACCGCCACCCGGACCGCGGCCGGTGCCGCCGAGCGCTCGATGGCGGCGGGCAGCGACATGCTCATTAGGCTTTCACCGTGACCCGCCTGCGCGTCGCCGCCTGCCAGATCAACACGGTCGTCGGCGATCTCGAGGGCAACGTCGACCGCATCCTGGAGTCACTGGAGCGGGCCGATGCCGCCGGCTGCGACCTCGCCGTCTTCCCCGAGCTGGCCGTCACCGGCTACCCGCCGGAGGACCTGCTGCTGAAGCCGGCGTTCGTGGCCGACAACCAGGCCGCGCTGGCCAAGCTGGCCGCCCGCACCGGCCAGTGCGCAGCCGTGGTGGGCTTCGTCGACTCCGGCCGCGACCTCTACAACGCGGCGGCGGTGTGCGCATCGGGCGAGATCAAGGGTGTGTACCGCAAGCGCATCCTGCCCAACTACTCCGTGTTCGACGAGCAGCGCTACTTCGCCCCCGGCCACGGCGAGCCCCAGCTGTTCGTGATCGGCGGGGTCAAGGTCGGCATCTCGGTGTGCGAGGACTCCTGGGCGCCCGACGGGCCCATTGCCGACCAGGCCGCCGGGGGGGCCGAGCTGATCGTCAACCTCAACGCCTCGCCCTACTACGCGGGGCGGCTGGCCGAGCGCGAGCGCATGCTGGCCACCCGGGCGGCCGACGCCTCCTGCGCCCTGGTCTACGTCAACCTGCTGGGCGGCCAGGACGAGCTGGTCTTCGACGGGGCCTCGCTGGTGCTCGACGCCGAGGGGCGGGTGGTGGCCCGGGCGCCGCAGTTCAAGCCGGCCGACCTGGTCACCGACGTCGACATCCGACCGGTGTTCCGCAAGCGCCTGCTCGACCCCCGGGGCCGGGCCACCGCCCCTTCGCTGCCCGAGATCCTGGTCACCGCGGAGGCCCGACTGCACGACGGGGGGCGGCTCGAGCCCCAGGTGGTCGAGCCGCTGCCCGAGGTGGAGGAGGTCTACGAGGCGCTGGTCCTGGGCACCGCCGACTACGCCCGCAAGAACGGCTTCACCGACGCGGTGATCGGCCTCTCCGGCGGGGTCGACTCGTCCTTGGTGGCCGCGGTGGCGGCCGACGCCCTCGGGCGGGAGCACGTCCACGGAGTGTGCATGCCGTCGCGGTTCTCCAGCGAGGGGTCGCTGTCCGACGCCAGAGCGCTGGCCGACGCCCTGGGGATCGAGGTGCGGATCATCGGGATCGAGCCGGCCCACGCCGCCTTCCTGGAGATGCTGGCCCCCTCCTTCGCGGGCCGGGAGGAGGACCTGACCGAGGAGAACGTCCAGGCCCGGGTGCGGGGGACGACGCTCATGGCCCTGTCGAACAAGTTCGGCTGGCTGGTGCTGGCCACCGGCAACAAGAGCGAGATGGCCGCCGGCTTCTCGACGCTCTACGGTGACCTGGCCGGCGGTTTCGCGGTCATAAAAGACGTGTCCAAGCTGCTCGTCTACGAGCTGTGCCGGAACCGCAACGCCCGGGCCGAGGCCGCGGGCCAGCGGCCGCCGATCCCGCCCGAGGTGCTGACCAAGCCGCCGTCGGCCGAGCTGCGCCCCGGCCAGCGCGACGACCAGTCGCTGCCCCCCTACGAGGAGCTGGACCCGGTGCTGCTGGCCTACGTGGAGGGCGACGCCACCGCCGGGGACCTGGTGGCCGCCGGCTTCGACGCCGAGCTGGTCCGGCGGGTGGTCACCCTCGTCGACCGGGCCGAGTACAAGCGTCGGCAGGCGCCTCCCGGGGTACGGGTGACGCCGAAGGCCTTCGGCAAGGATCGCCGGCTGCCGATCACGAACCGCTACGCCGGGTAGTAGGATGGCATGAGATGGTTGCTCGATCGGCCGGGCTTGACCAGCCCGGTAGAGTGGGAGGGAGACAAACGCCGCCGATCCCGGCTGTGCGGAATTCCCGCGTCCCCTATGGCGTTGTCACTTTGCCGGCCCGAGCGCTAGCCCCCGCTAGCTGAACCCCCAAGGAAGAAGCTTTCAACGTGCCCAAGGAGCGTGTCGAGCGGGACGAGGAAGACCTTGTCCGGCTCTACCTCACGGACATAGGGCAGTACCCGCTGCTCACCAAGGACGACGAGGTCCGCCTGGCCAAGGCCATCGAGGCGGGCAACGAAGCGCGCTCGCACCTCGAGCGCGAGGGGTCGAGCCTGCCGCAGTCCCGCCGCCGCGAGCTGCGCCGGGTCAACGCCGAGGGGATGAGCGCGCAGCGCACGTTCGTGCAGTCGAACCTCCGGCTGGTGGTCTCCATCGCCAAGAAGTACCAGGCGTCGGGGCTGCCGCTCCTCGACCTCATCCAGGAGGGGAACCTCGGCCTGATGCACGCCGTCGAGAAGTTCGACTGGCGCAAGGGCTTCAAGTTCTCCACCTACGCCACGTGGTGGATCCGCCAGGCCATCACCCGCGGCATCGCCAACACCGGCCGCACCATCCGCCTGCCGGTCCACGCCGGTGACACCCTGGCCCGGCTGCAGAAGGCCCGGGCCAGGCTGGAGCTGAAGCTCGGCCGCCCGGCCACCCTGTCGGAGCTGTCGGCCGAGGTCGAGATGCCCGAGGACAAGGTCACCGAGGCCCTGCGCTTCGCGGCCGAGCCCCTGTCGCTCTCCGAGCCCCTCCGGGAGGACGGCGACGCCGAGCTGGGCGACGTGGTCGAGGACCGCTCGGCCGAGTCGCCCTTCGAGGTGGCCGCCACCGCCCTCCTGCCCGACGAGATCGCCAAGCTGCTCGGTCCCCTCGACGAGCGGGAGCGGGAGATCCTGCGCCTGCGCTTCGGCCTCGACCGGGGCGAGCCCCGCACCCTGGAGGAGGTCGGGGAGCACTTCAACCTCACCCGGGAGCGCATCCGCCAGATCGAGGCCCGGGCCATGTCGAAGCTCCGCCACCCGTCCTCCGACACGGGCGCCCGGGACCTGCTCGCCGTCTAGCTCTGCGAACTGGTGACGGATCTGGGGGCCAGGGCCCCCGTTCCTGTCACCAGTTCGTGGGTGGAGTTCGTGGGGTGGTCACCCGGCCAGGATGCTCAGGCCGACGAGCAGGAAGACGAGCCAGGCCAGGATCCACAGGATCATGAGGCCGCCGGCCGCCCACAGCGCGCCCTTGGGGATGCCGGCCATGAACCCCGAGCCGGAACCGGAGCTCCATCCTCCTCCGGAGGAGCCGTAGCCGTCGCCCAGGCGAGGCAGCACACCGGTCCGGTCGAGGACGGCGACGACGGCGACGGCGACCACGATGGCGGGGATGATGATCAGGACGACGAGCATCAGTTCCGCCCTCGGTTGAACGGCTCGGTGGGCGGCACGTACACGGGAGGCTCGAACTCGGTGCCGGGCGGGACGTACGGCACCGGCGGGACGACCGGCGAGGTGGGCGCGGTCACCGCCGGCGGCGGCACGTACACCGAGTCCGGTGGCACGTACAGCGAGTCGGGTGGCACGTACACGTACGGCGGCACGGTGGGCGGCGTGGAGGGGTCGACGGGGGTCAGGCCCTCCGGCGGCACGGTGGGCGTCACCGGCTGCGGCGGCGTGTACGCCGGCGGCGGCGGGGGAGGCGGGGCGGCCGGCGGGACGAAGTCGGAGGCCGGCTTGCCCTCCAGGGCGGCGGCCATGAAGTCGTGCCAGGCCTTGGCCGGCACGGTGCCGCCGTAGATCCGGGGCAGGCCCTTGACGTTGACCAGCGGGCGCTGGCTGTCGGCGTAGCCCATCCAGATGGCGGTCGACAGCTCGGGGGTGTAGCCGACGAACCAGGCGTCGCTGAAGTTCTCGCTGGTGCCCGTCTTGCCGGCGGTGCCGTTCGGGCGGCCGAGGTCGGCGGCCTTGGCCGTCCCCTGGAGGACGACGTCCTTGAGCACGTCGTTCATCTGGTCGGCGATCCGCTCCTCCAGCACCCGCTTGCCGGCCCGCTTGGTGTTGTCCTCGAGGACCTTGCCGCTGGGGTCGAGGACCCGCAGGACCGGCGTGGCCGAGAACCGCAGGCCCCGGGAAGCGAACACGCCGTAGGCCGCGGCCATCTCCAGCGGCGCCACCTCCGCCGCCCCCAGGGTGAGGCTCGGCCCGTAGGGCTCTCCGTTGGGCAGCTCCCCCTGGGGATTGATCATGGTGACGCCGAGCCGGTGGGCCAGCTCAGCCGTGTCCTGCACACCGACGTCCTGGACCAGCTGGGCGTAGACCGTGTTGACCGAGTAGGCGGTGGCCTGGCGGAGGTTGAGCGAGCCGTAGCCACCGCTCTCCACGTTGTGGACGGTGCAGCCCTGACCCCGGCAGTTGGGGTAGGTGTAGGTGCCCGGGCCCCGGTAGGTCTTGTCGAGGGGCACGTTGTCCTCCAGGGCCTCGGCCAGGGTGAACGGCTTGAAGGCGGACCCGGGCTGGCGGCCGCTGCCCCCGCCGGGGACGCAGACCGGCACGTCGCCCTGGACGGGCCCCTCGCGCCGCGGGCAGGTGCCCAGGGCCAGGTTCACCTGCGACTTGGCGAAATCTCGCCCTCCGACGACGGCCCGGACCAGGCCGGTCTTCGGCTCGACGCTGGCCAGCGCCATGTCGATCGGCGCCTGCGTCCCCTTCAGGGCCTCGGTGACCGCGGCCTCGGCCTTGGCCTGCATGGCCGGGTCGAGCGAGGTCTCCACCCGCAGGCCGCCGGAGTAGACCATGTCATCGCCGTAGCGGGCGATCAGGTAGCCCCGGACGTAGTCGCTGAACCAGGGGTACTTGTTGGGCGGCGCCTTGGCCGGGAGGATCACGGTGGCCGGCGCCGCGCCCGCGGCCGGCCGGTTGTCGGCGAGCGTCACCCGCAGCGGCAGGGCCTGGTTGTACTCGGACTGGGAGATGCGGCCCTGGTCGACCATCTTCCCGAGCACCCGCTGGCGCTGGAACTCGGCCTCACCGGGGCTGGTGCGGGGGTCGTACAGGCTCGGCGCCGACAGGAGCCCGGCCAGCATGGCCGCCTCGGTCAGCGACACGTCACGGAGGGGCTTGCCGAAGTAGGTCTCGGCCGCGGCGGCCACCCCGTAGGCGCCGCTGCCGAAGTAGGCGCGCGAGAGGTAGCGGTGGAGGATCTCCTGCTTGCTGAGCTCCTTCTCCACCCGCCCGGCCAGGATGGCCTCCCGGAGCTTGCGCCCGATCGTGCGCTCGTTGCCGGTGTAGACGAGGCGCACGTACTGCTGGGTGATGGTGGAGCCGCCCTCGACGTAGCCACCCCCCTTGAAGTCGGACCACAGGGCCCGGAAGATGCCCCGGGAGTCGACGCCCTTGTGCTCGAAGAACCGCTGGTCCTCGACGGCCAGGACGGCGTCGACCAGCACGGGCGGGATGTCGCCCGCCTTCACCGGCAGGCTGGTCTCGAACCGGCGGAAGTTGGCGATCTCGCCGCCGGTGCTGTCGAAGACCCGCGTGATGCGCGATTCGATGGACGGTCGCTCGGCCGGGAGCGAGCCCGAGAAGGGCATCGTCAGCAGGGAGACGGCCAGGATGCCGACCACGAGGATAGGTACAAGCAGGCTGGCCACGGCCAGGGCGGTCACGCCCCGCACCACGGGGTCGTCCCACGCCGAGGGCTCCGACCACGTCCGGCTGTCGCGGCGGGCGCCGCGGCCGAACATGATCTCAGACGCCGACAGCATGGACCCTCCCCTGGCTCCGACGAGCCCTCGTTCGCACACGCGCACGGCCCGGCTCTGGACCGCCCGTTAGTCCGTTCCCACTGTGGGCCATTTCCACGCCACCGCCCCTTGCCGGATTCGTCGTCTATGGTCGGGCACGGAGGTGTCCGGGCACCTGGTGGGCTCCCCCGCCTTCAAAGCGGGTGGGACGGGCGATCCCCGTCCGGCGGGTTCGATTCCCGTCCACCTCCGCCATGAGCTGCCGGCCGCCGGAGACGGCGGCCACCCTGCACACTAGGCTGTCGGGCATGAAGAAGCTCATCCTGCTTGTCATGCTCGTCGCTCTTGGCGTGGTCGCGGCCCGCAAGGTCCGCTCCTCCTAGACCCCCTCCCTCCCGCCGCCGGCAAGCCCGACGCAATCGGGTCTTGCCCGGCGCCGGCCGGACCGCTAGGTTCTTGCTCGATCTCTTCCCCGGGGTCCGTTCTTTCGCGCCCGGGGAGGGTTCGATGCTCATTGCCTGCTGGTCACCCAAAGGGGGCAGCGGCACCACCGTCGTCTCGTGCGCCTTGGCCGCCCTGCTCGCCCGGGAGTCCGGGCCGGCCGGCGGCGCCTTGCTCGCCGACCTGTCGGGCGACGCTGCCGCCGTCCTCGGCGTGGCCGATTCGCCGGGGCCGGGGCTGGCCGAGTGGTTGGCCGCCGGGCCCGACGTGGGGGCCGGCGCCCTGGCCCGCCTCGAGACCGAGGTCGGGGCCGGCCTCCGGCTGCTGGCGTGGAAGCCGCCGGGACCCGACTTCCGGCCGGCGCCCGGCCGGGCCGAGGCCCTGGTCGAGGCGCTGTCGGCCGATGCCCGGCCGGTCGTGGCCGACTGCGGGCCCGCCGCGTCCGGCGCCGGGCTGGCCCTGGCCGCCGGGGCCGCGGCCTCCCTGCTCGTCCTGCGGCCGTGCTACCTCGCCCTGCGCCGGGCGCTGGCCGCTCCCGTGCGGCCCTCGGGGGTGGTGCTGGTCACCGAGAGCGGGCGCTCCCTGGGCCGGCGCGATGTCGAGGACGTCCTGGGGGTGCCCGTCCGGGCCGAGGTGGCGGTGGAGGAGGCCGTGGCCCGGGCGGTCGACGCCGGCCTCCTGGCCCGCCGTGTCCCCCGTGCGCTCGAGCGGGCGCTGCGGGCCGTGGCCGGGCCCCACGCCGGCCGGGACGCGGCATGAGTGGGTCGCCGAGCGCGCCGCTGGCCCCGCTGGCCGACGCCAAGGCCCGCATCCACGCCCGCCTGCTGGCCGACGGCGGCGCCGGCCCGGTCGCCGATCGGGTGGCCGCGCTGGTCGACGAGGAGGTGCCCCTGCTCGGGGCGCCGCTGCGCCGCCGCCTGGTCGCCGGCGTCCTGGCCGACGTGTGCGGGCTGGGCGCGCTCGAGCCGCTCCTGGGCGATCCCGAGGTCACCGAGATCATGGTCAACGGCCCCGGCCGGGTGTGGATCGAGCGGCAGGGCGCCCTGGAGCGGGTGCCCGTCGACCTCGACACTGCGGCCATTGAGCACCTCATCGAGAAGGTCGTCGCACCCCTCGGCCTGCGGGTGGACCGGTCGTCGCCCCTGGTCGACGCCCGGCTGCCCGACGGCTCCCGGGTCAACGCCGTCGTCCCGCCCCTGGCCGTCGACGGTCCCTGCCTCACCGTGCGGCGGTTCGGGGCCCGCGCCGTGCCCCTCGCCGCCTTCTGCCCGGCCGAGGTCGTCGACCTGCTGGCCGGCGCGGTTCGGGCCCGGCGCAACATCGTGGTATCCGGTGGCACCGGCGCGGGGAAGACCACCCTGCTCAACGCCCTGGCCGCCTGCATCCCGCCGGCCGAGCGGGTCATCACCGTCGAGGATGCGGCCGAGCTGGCCCTGCCGCGCGAGCACGTGGTGCGGCTGGAGGCCAGGCCGGCCAACGCCGAGGGCGCGGGCGCCGTGCGCATCCGCGACCTCGTGCGCAACGCCCTGCGCATGCGCCCCGACCGCATCGTCGTCGGCGAGGTCCGGGGCCCCGAGGCGCTCGACATGCTCCAGGCCATGAACACCGGCCACGAGGGCAGCCTGTCCACCTGCCACGCCAACAGCCCCGACGACGCCCTTCGCCGGCTGGAGACGATGGTGCTGATGGGCGAGGTCCAGCTGCCCCTCGCCGCCGTGCGCAGCCAGCTCGAGGCCGCCCTGGACCTGGTGGTCCAGGTCGCCCGGTTCCCCGACGGGACCCGCCGCATCGTCGCCGTGGCCGAAGTAGTCGAGGGGGCCTCGGAGTCGGGCGGCCGCACCCGCCTGGTCGCCGACGGGGCGGGGCTCCGGTGATCCTGGCCGTGCTGGCCGGCCTGGCCGTCCTGGGCACCGGGGCCTGCGCCCGGGCCGCCCGCCGGCTGGGCCGGCGGGCGCCCGTGGTCCACCGGTTCCCCTCGACACAGGCGCCGACGGGCCCGGTCGGGGGCGGATGGGCGCGTCCGGCGCTGCCGGCCCCGCCGCCGAGGGTGGCCGCCGGTCTGGCCGACGCCGACCTTCCGGTGCCGGCCGACGTGGCCTGGACCGCGTGGCTGGGCGCGCTGGTCCTGGGCCCGCTGGTGGCCGCGGCGGCCGGCGGCCTCGGGCTGGCCGCCGTCGTGGCCACAGGGGTGGTGGCCGGGCCCGCGCTCGCCGTGCGCGCCCGCCGAGGCCGCGCCGGCGCCCGCATCGAGCAGGCCCTCCCCGGCGCCTTGGAGGCGGTGGCCCGGTCGCTGCGGTCGGGAGCGTCGCTGCGCCAGGCGGTCGCCGAGGCGGGGACGGACGCCGGCGGCAGCACCGCACTGGGGGCCGAGCTGTCCCGGGCCACCGACGAAGCGGCCCAGGGCGCCAGCCTGGTGGCCTCACTGGAGGCGGTGGCCGCCCGCCGGCCCCTCCCCGGCGTACGCCTCGGCGTCGCCGCCCTGTGCCTGGGAGCGGAGACCGGGGGCGCCCAGGCCCGGGCGGTCGACGGGGTGGCCGCCACGGTCCGGGAGCGGCTGGCCGTGGCCGCCGAGCTGCGTGCCCTGTCGTCCCAGGCCCGGATCTCGGCCCTGGTCATCGGCCTGGCCCCGGTCGGCTTCGGGGCGTTCGCGGCCACCACCGACCCCCGCACCGCCGAGTTCATGTTCCACACGCCCGCCGGCCTCGCCCTCCTCGTCGCCGGGCTGGTGCTCGACACCCTCGGCTGGCTGTGGATGCAGCGCCTGGCCCGGGTGGCGGCATGACGCCGGGGCTGGCCTTCGTGGCCTGGATGGTGGCCGCCCTTGCCCTGGGCTGGCGCCACCGGCCCGCGCCGGCCCGCATCCGGGCGCTCGCCCTGCCGATCGGTGACGCCGGACCGCGCCGCACGCCGTCGCGGGTCACCGGTTCGCTGGAGGCGCTGGGCGGCCTGGTGCTCCGCCGCGTGGGCCGGCGGACCGCCCCGCCGGAGACCGGCCGGCGGCTCGGCACCGCCCTGGCCGTAGCCGCCGTGGCCGCCGTGGCCATTCCGCTGGCGGCGGTGCCCGCCGGGCTGCTGGCCTGGGCCCTGCCCGCGGTGCGCGCCCGCCGGGAGCACCGCCGGCGGCTGGCCGACACCGCCGCCGACCTCCCCGACGTGGTCGACCTCCTCGTGCTGGCGGTCGGTGCCGGGCTCACCGTACGACTGGCCGTGGGGGCGGTGGCCCGCCGGTCGCCCGGGCCGCTCGGCGAGGAACTGGCCCGCGCCGGTGCGGAAGCCGACCTCGGCCGCCGCCTGGCCGACGCCCTCGACGACCTCCCGGCGCGAGCCGGCGAGGCCACCCGGCCGCTGGTCGCCGCCCTCATCGCCTCCGAGCGCTACGGCGCCCCCCTCGGCGCCAGCCTCGAGCGCCTGGCCCACGAGGTCCGGGCCGACCGCCGGCGCCGGGCCGAGGAGGCGGCCCGCAAGGTGCCGGTCAAGCTCCTCTTCCCTCTCGTCAGCTGCACGCTCCCCGCCTTCGGCCTGCTCACCGTGGCCCCCCTCATCGCCAGCGCCGTCCGGTCGCTGCGCCTCTGACCACACCCGAGAAGAAGGAGGGGCGCATGCTGCTCGCCCTCTACGTCCAACTGTCCACCTACCTGGCCACCGCGGCTGGCCGCGTCGGCGACGACGAGCGCGGCCAGGCCTCGGCCGAGTACGCCCTGGTCCTGCTCGGCGCGGCGGCGGTCGCCCTGCTCATCGTGGCCTGGGCCACCAAGTCCGACCTGGTCGGCAAGCTGCTCGACGCCGTGATGAAGGCCATCACCGACAAGGTGAAGTGAGAGGCCAGGCGTGAGACGGGAACGGGAGGACGGGGGCCAGGCCGCGGTCGAGCTCGCCCTCGTCCTCCCCCTCGTCGTGCTGCTGCTGCTGGGCCTCGTCCAGCTCGGCCTGCTCGTTCGCGACCAGATCCTCGTCGTCCATGCCGCCCGGGAGGCGGCCCGGGAGGCGGCGGTCGACCCCGCAGCGGAGGCCCCCCGCAAGGCGGCCGCGGCCAGCTCCACGCTGGACGAGGGACGCCTCACGGTCACCGCGTCCGGGCGGGGGGCGGCCGGGAGCCGGGTCACGGTGGAGGTCGCTTACCGAGCACCGACCGCGGTGCCGATCGTGGGCGCCGCGCTAGGTGACCTCACCCTGCGGGCGTCGGCCACCATGCGCGTGGAGCGGTAGCCGCCGGCCGGTCACCGGCCACTCAGGGTGACCGGCTGGCTCTGCTGAGCAAGAAATATTGGCTCGTTCACTGGACCTGGCTCTATAACTCTGGTAGCTACTTGCAACAATCATCTACCGGGGATCCGATGGCGGCCGACGTGCATGGCGGGCGAAGGCGTCACATGGGAGAGGGGCGCAGGACACATCATGCGTACGGTGCAACGTCTCGGGGCCATCGCGCTCACGGCGCTCGTCATGGGCGCGGTGCTGGCGCTGCCGGCAGCAGCCCAGACCGGGACCCAGACGGTGGAGACCAGGCCTGAGAGCTTCATCGCCACGGCGGCGGCCCGCGGCCTCGACCTCAACCTGTTCGGCAACCACGTCACCATCGGCCAGTCGAGCGCGCTGATCAACAGCACGCCCACGGCCAAGGCGTCGGGGGCCGGCATCGCCCTCATCGCGGGCACGGTGAGCACCAGCGAGGTGAACGCGCCCGAGCAGAGCGCGGCCCCGCCCAAGGCCTGCGCCATCAACCTGCCGGTGGCCGGCCTGCTCACCGTGGAACTGGCCTGTGGCGAGTCCAAGGTCAGCACCACCAACGGCGCCCCCTCGGCGTACGGCGCCGGGGCGGTGGCCGGGGTGGACCTGCTCGGCGCCAACCTCCTCGACCCGATCGTGGATCTCCTGCGCTCGCTGCTCAACGCCCTCCTGCCCGTGGTCGACCAGACGGTCGGCACCGTCCTCAACACCCTCACGCCCGTCCTCGGCAACCTCCTCGGCGGGCTCACCGGTTCGCTGGGCCTCGGTAGCGGCTCCACCGTCGCCCCGGTCTCCGGGCTGGTGAACGACCTCCTCGACGGCGTCCAGCGGGCGACCCAGCTGCTCGACGTCAAGGTCGGCGACTCCACGGCCCAGACCGTCACCACCGCCGGTGCGGTCACCGCCACGGCCACCGCCGCCGGCGCCCAGATCGACCTGCTGCCGGGCCTCACCCTGGGCGGCAGCCCGCTGCTGTCGATCATCGTCGGCTCGGCCAAGTCGGTGTCAACCTTCGACCGGGCCACCGCCGTCAGCACCCCCACCTTCGACGCCGCCGTCGCCCGGGTCCGCCTCGGCCTCCCCCTGCTGGGCGGCTCGGTCACCGAGATCCCGATCCAGCTCAACGCGCCGCTCACCCTCCTCGCCGGCACCCCGCTGGAGACCACCATCTCCCTGGGTGCCGGCCGCACGGTGAAGGACCCCAACACCGGTTCGGTGGCGTCCTACGCCGACGGTGTGAGCATCCAGCTGCTCAAGGGGCTCAACGGCGGCATCGGCCTAGAGCTGGCCCACGCCGAGACCGGCGTCGGAGGCCAGGCCCGCCTGGTGGCCCAGCAGGCGCTGGCGCCCGCCGAGCCCGTGCCCCAGCTGGCCAAGACCGGCAACGACCCGTGGCTGCCCCTGGCCGGCGCCGGCCTGCTGATGGCCGCCCTGGGCATCCGGCGGCGGATCACCGCGGCCCAGCCCGTCCGCACCAGCGAGCGGGTGAGCCAGTAATCGACCCGGCCCGGGGTACGCTTTCCCTGGTCATGACGAAGGCACTGCCATGCTCGTAGACCTCCTCCGCTCCAAGCGTTGGCTGCGCCGCACGCTCTCCGGCGTATCCGTCCTGCTCCTGCTGGGCGGCCTGGGCCTGGTCGGCTATCCGTTCGCCACCAACATGTGGACCGACCGCATCCAGGCCCGGCTGGAGGACCAGATCGCCAGCCCCGAGCTGCAGCAGGCCTACAAGGAGCGCAAGATCGAGACGGGCGACAGCCTGACCCGCATCAAGATCCCGGCCCTCGGTCTGGACACGGTGGTCGTGGAGGGCGTCACGCCGAGCGCGCTGCGGGCCGGGGCCGGCCACTACCCGCAGACGCCGCTGCCCTGTGAGCAGGGCAACGTCGCCATCGCCGGCCACCGCACCACCTACGGCCGGCCGTTCGGCAACGTCGACCAGCTCAAGCCGGGCGACACCATCGAGCTCACCACGCCGATCGGCGGCTGCGTGTACCAGGTGGCCAAGGCCCCCTGGGTGGTCGCGCCCAGCGAGCTCAGCGTGATCGACCCCACGTCCGAGCGCTCCCTGACCCTCACCACCTGCCACCCGAAGGGCTCGGCCGCCCAGCGCCTGATCATCCGCGCCACCTGGGTCAAGGACCTGAAGGCGGCATGATGCGTCGCCTCGGGCGGCGCTCGGGGGCGGCGGCGGCGCTCCTCACCGTCGTGCTGGTCACCGTCCCCGCGTCGCCGGCGGCGGCCGATCCCATGATCACCATCGACGCACCTCGCGCCGAGCCCGCCCTGACCGCGGCCGCGGTGAGCGTGTCCGGCAGCGCGTCGACCGACACGCCGCTCCTGAACCAGATCAAGAGCGTGAAGCTGGCCATCGGCAGCGAGTCCCGCACCGTCGAGTGCACCCAGCAGCCGTGCCGGTTCTCGTGGTCGGTCAACCTGCCCCTGAACGGCCCCTACCAGCTCAAGGCCATCGCCACCGAGACCCTCATCCTGGGCGGGCTGGTACTGAACACCAGGGAGGCCGGCCGATCGTTCTCGGTGGCGGCCCCGCCGGCCAAGCCGGTCCTCGACAAGCCCACGGTGACCGACGGGCGCAACGTCGACCTCTCGTGGAGCCGCAACGCCGAACCCGACATGCTCTACTACGCCCTCTTCCGGCGCGACCCGGGCAGCTCCAGCTTCATCCGGATCGGGGGCAACATCGCCCAGAAGCCGTCGGGCAAGATCACCTTCACCGACACCACCACCAGCGCATTCAACGGCGGGGACTACGCCTACCAGGTGGTGGCCGTCCGCAAGGGGGCCAGCGGCACCCCCGACACCGAGGCCAAGTCCGAGCCTTCGGGCGCCGGCACCGTCTCCGTGCCGCCCCCGCCCACGACCACGGCGCCCCCCACCACGCCCGGTGCGCCCGGCACGCCCACCGCTCCCGGCGCGGGCGCGGGCGCACCGGGCG
>Ga0247707_1000037_pt1 | contig 15971 bp, 10 predicted proteins | sample 22E_NmetaG_FD_189044 | JGI IMG/M metagenome (GOLD analysis project Ga0247707, IMG submission 189044) | Soil microbial communities from hillslope of Landscape Evolution Observatory, University of Arizona, Oracle, AZ, United States - 2-2-E_N | ecosystem: Engineered > Artificial ecosystem >...
GCCCACCACGGCGCCGGCGCCCGCCGCCCCGGTCAAGGTCGCCCGGCGCACGCCCTCGCCCGCCGAGGTCCAGAACGCCATCAGCCAGCTGAAGTCCCAGGTCGGCGGCATCCTGTTGCTGGTCTCCCCCACGCCCGCCCAGATCGACCAGGCCGGCGACCAGGTCTGCACCGCCTTCGACAACGGCCAGACCTTCGCCCAGGTGAAGGCCACCGGCCTGTCGATGATCCCCGCCTCGATCACGGTGCCCCCGGCCACCGTGGACTGGGCCGTCCGCCAGGCCGTGACCATGTACTGCCCCGGTCACACGTCCAAGCTCGTCTAGGAGCCGTCCCGCCATGACCATGATGCTGCGACCCGACACGATCGACGCCCCGGCGTCGTTCCCGCACCTCGTCCGTACGGCGCCCGCCGCCCGTGCCGTCAACGCCGTGAAGGTCTACGGCGACGCCGCCACCTCGGTCCGGGCCCTCGACGGGGTCGACGTCGAGTTCGCTCCCGGGTGCTTCACCGCCATCATGGGACCCTCCGGCTCCGGCAAGTCCACCCTGCTCCACTGCTTGGCCGGCCTCGACACGCTCACGTCGGGGACGATCTACCTCGGCGACACCCCCCTCGGCACGCTGCGGGAGCGGGAGCTCACCCGCCTGCGCCGGGACCGCATCGGCTTCATCTTCCAGGCCTTCAACCTCCTGCCGACCCTCACCGCGGCCGAGAACATCACCCTGCCCCTGGCCCTGGCCGGGCGCCGTCCCGACCCGGCGTGGTACGAGACCGTGATCGACGTCGTCGGCCTGCGGGCCCGGCTGCACCACCGCCCCGCCGAGCTGTCCGGCGGCCAGCAGCAGCGGGTGGCCGCGGCCCGGGCGCTCGTCTCCCGGCCCGAGATCATCTTCGCCGACGAGCCCACCGGCAACCTCGACTCCAAGGCGGGCGCCGAGCTGCTGGCCTTCATGCGCCACGCAGTCGACGCCTTCCGCCAGACGATCGTCATGGTCACCCACGACCCGGTCGCCGCCTCCTACGCCGACCGCATCGTGTTCCTGGCCGACGGCCAGGTGGTCGACGAGATGTTCGAGCCCACCGCCGAGCGGGCCATCGACCACATGAAGCACCTGGGCGGCTGAGCAGCCGCCATGAAGCGCCTGCTACGGGGAGCAGTCGCCCACAGCGCCCGGCTGGTCGGCACGGCACTCGCCGTCGCCCTGGCCGTGACCCTGGTCTCGGGGACGTTCATCCTCACCGACACGATCGACGCCGCCTTCCACCGGGCGTCGGCCGACACGGGGTCCTCCGACGTGGTGGTCCGCTCCACCGCCCTCTTCTCGGCCCAGGCCAACAGCCTGCCCGAGCGGGAGCCCGTCCCTGAGTCGCTGGTCGACAAGATCCTGGCCATCCCCGGGGTCAAGGAGGCCTGGACGGCGATCCAGGGCTACGCCGAGCTGCTCGACAAGCAGGGCCAGGCCATCGAGGCCAAGGGCCTGCCCACCGTGGGCAGCAGCGTGACGCCCGACGTCGTGCTCGTCTCCGGCAAGGCCCCGGCCGGCCCCGACGAGATGGCGATCGACCTGGAGACGGCCCGGCGCTACGGGCTGGAGCTGGGCGACAAGATCAAGGTCCTCTTCTCGGGCGAGACCCGCGAGTTCACCATCGGCGGCCTGCTCAAGGCGGCGGGGGACGTCGTCGCCTCCACCAAGGCCATCTTCGACGCGGCGACCGCCCAGCGGGTCCTCGGCGAGGAGGGCAAGGTCGACGCCATCCCGGTGCGGGCCGTCTCGGGCGTCAGCGCCGAGGAGCTGCGGAGCCGCATCAACGCCGCCCTCCCCGACCAGTACGAGGCGGTGACCGCGGAGCAGCTGGCCAAGGAGTCGGCCGAGTCGTGGACCAAAGCGGTGGGCTTCCTCCCCACCGCCCTCCTCCTGTTCGCCGCGGTGGCCCTGCTCGTCGGTGGGTTCCTCATCTGCAACACCTTCTCGATCTTGGTGACCCAGCGGTCCAAGGAGCTGGGCCTGCTGCGGGCCCTCGGCGCCAGCCCGGCCCAGATCACCGCCTCGGTGCTCTTCGAGGCCTTCGCCGTGGGCCTGGTGGGCTCGCTGGCCGGCGTGCTGCTGGGCTTCGGCGCCGCCTGGGGCCTGCTCGCCCTCTTCGACACCATGGGCTACGAGCTGCCCAGCGCCTCGGTGGTCTTCCTGCCCCGGACCGCCCTCGTCGGCGTGGCCGCCGGTGTGGCCGTGACCGTGCTCGCCGCCGTCCTCCCGGCCCGCCGGGCCACCCGGGTGTCGCCGGTGGGTGCCATCCGGGCCGCCGACGGGGCCCGGGCCGCCGGGGGCGGGCGGGTCATCGTGGGCGCCAGCGCCGGCCTGGCCGGCCTGGCCACCCTGCTCACCGGCGTGCTCGGCGGTGGCGCCAAGCCCCTCGTCGCCGTCGGCCTGGGCGCGGCCGGCATCCTGACCGCCCTCGCCGTGCTGGCGCCGCTGGTGGCGCGGCCCGCGGCCCGCACGGTGGGCACCCCCCTCGTCCGCCTCCTGGGCCAGCCCGGCTTCCTGGGCCGGGAGAACGCCATGCGCAGCCCCCGGCGCACGGCCTCCACCGCGGCCGCCCTCATGATCGGCATCGGCCTGGTCGGCGTGGTCGCCATCATGGCCGCCTCGGTCAAGGCGTCGGCCAGCCGGATCGTCGAGGACAGCCTGCGGGCCGACTTCGTGCTCACGCCCACCGGCTTCGCCGGGGCGGCGGGCGGCTTGCCACCCGCGGTCGCCGAGCGGGTCCGCAAGAGCAAGCTGGTCGCCGCCGTCTCCGAGATCAGGGGCGGGCAGTGGGGCCTGGACGGGCGGACCCAGACCCTCCTCGCCGTCGACCCCAAGACGGCGACCACCATGCACGAGGTCGACCCGGCCTCGGCCGCCGCCGTCCGCCGCCTGGACGACAGCGGGGTGCTCGTGCGGGACATCACTGCCGAGCGCTACGGCTGGCAGGTCGGCGACACCGTCCCCATGACCTTCGCCAAGTCCGGCACCAAGAAGATGCGCATCCAGGGGACGTTCTCCTCCACCGCGGTCCGGACCGACTACGTGATCACCCTCGGCGCCTACAAGGCCAACTACGCCCAGCAGTTCGCCTTGGAGGTCGACGTGGCCCTGGCGCCGGGCGTGTCGGCGGCCGCCGGCCGGGCCGAGCTCGAGCGGGTGCTGGCCGAGTACCCGGTGGCCAGGATCATGGACCACGCCGAGGTGGTCGCCGCCCAGGAGGAGAAGGTCGACCAGCTCCTGGTCCCCGTCACCGCCCTGCTGGGCCTGTCGATCATCATCGCCCTGCTGGGCATCGCCAACACCCTGGCCCTCTCGACCCACGAGCGGACCCGGGAGCTGGGCCTCCTGCGGGCCATCGGCATGGCTCGCCGCCAGCTGCGGTCCATGATCCGGTCCGAGGCCGTGATCATCGCCTGCCTCGGCGCTGTCCTCGGCGTCGCCGTGGCCGTCTTCTTCGGCTGGGCCCTGGTCGCCTCGATGCGCCACCTGGGCGTGACGGAGCTCGTCATCCCCGTCGGCCAGCTCGGCGGGCTGGCCGCCCTGGCCACCGCGGCCGGCATGCTGGCCGGCACCCTCCCGGCCCGGCGGGCCTCGTCGCTCGCCGTCCTCGACGCCATCACCAAGGACCACTGAGCGGCGCCCTGCCTCACCGGCAACCGTGCCGTGGCAACATGCCCGGGTGCCGGACGCCCCTTCTTGGCCCGGGGGCTACCCCGGAACCTCCGACGTGCAGCACGCCGCAGCCGCCCTCGGCCGCCGCTTGCCGGCCCCCCTGGCGCCGATCGCCTCCCTCGCCTTCAACTACGGCTGGACGTGGTCCTCGGGGGGCGCCCAGGTGTTCTCGGCCGTGGACCCGGACCGCTGGCGGGTCTGCGGCCACAACCCCGTCCGGCTCCTGATCGAGGCCGACGACGATGCCCTCGGCCGCGCCGCCGAGGACGGAGTGCTCCTCGCCCGGGCCCAGGAGGAGCTGGACAGGGTGCTGACCCCGCCGCGGCGCGAGGCGCCCCTGCCGCCGGGCGTGAGCGCCACGCGGCCGGTCGTCTTCGTCTGCGCCGAGTACGGCATCCACGAGTCGCTGCCGCTGTACTCGGGCGGGCTCGGCGTGCTGGCCGGCGACATCGTCAAGACCGCCTCCGACCGGGGGCTGCCCATGATCGCCTCCGGCCTGCTCTACCGGTACGGGTACCTCCACCAGCGCCTCGACCTGGGCGGCTGGCAGCACGAGTACTGGACCTACCTGGACCCCCTCCGCCGGCCCCTGGCCCGGGTGACCTCGCCGGCCGACGGCCGCCCGGTCACCGTGCGGGTCCCGGTGTGGGGTCGCGACGTCTCGCTCTACGTGTGGCGGGCCGACATCGGCCACGTCCCCCTCTACCTGCTCGACTCCGACCACCCCGACAACGACGCCATCGGCAAGTGGGTGACCGCCCGGCTCTACGAAGGGTCCCGTGACGTCCGCCTGGCCCAGTACGTCGTCCTCGGGCAGGGGACGATCCGGATGCTCGACGCCCTGGGCATCGAGCCGGGCGTGGTCCACCTCAACGAGGGCCACGCCGCCCTGGCCGGCCTGGAGCTGGCCCGGCGGGCCGTCGACGCCGGCGCCCGGTTCGAGGAGGCGGTGACCAAGGCCCGCCAGAAGGTGGTCTTCACCACCCACACCCCGCTGGCCGCCGGCAACGAGGCGTACTGGAAGCAGGAGATGCTGGCCGCCCTTCCCGACCTGGCCGACCGGCTGGGCATCGACCAGGAGCGGATGCTCGGCATGGGCCGGACCAAGCGCGACGACGCCGGCGAGCCCACGAACCTGACCACGCTCTCCCTGCGCCTCAGCCGCCACGCCAACGGTGTGGCCGCCCGCCACGGGCAGGTCGCCCGGGCCATGTGGCAGCCGCTGTATCCCGGGCACTCGGTCGACGAGGTGCCGATCGGCCACGTCACCAACGGCGTCCACGCCGCCACCTGGCTGGGCCCGCTCATGCGCGGCCTCCTCGACCGTCACCTCGGGCCTGGGTGGATGGCCCGGTCGGCCGACCCCGCGGTGTGGGAGGCCGTCGACGCCATCCCCGACGGCGAGCTGTGGGAGGCGAGGTGCCGGCAGCGGGCGTCGCTGGTCGCCTACATCCGGGGCCGGGCCTCGGGCGACCGGCTGCGGCGGGGCGAGCCGCTCGAGGCGGTGCGGGCCGCGGCCGACGCCTTCGACCCCTTCCGCCTGACCGTCGGCTTCGCCCGCCGGCTGGCCATCTACAAGCGGCTCCACCTCCTCTCGCGCGACCGCGACCGCATCACCCGGCTGCTGCGCGACGAGGGCGGCCTCCAGCTGGTGCTCGCCGGCAAGGCCCACCCCCGCGACGACGAGGCCAAGGGCGCGGTGCCGGGCGTCTTCGACCTGGCCCGCCACGGCGGGCCCCAGGCCCGCATCGTCTTCCTGGAGAACCACGACCTGGCCATGGGCCGGGCCCTGGCCGCCGGCTGCGACGTGTGGATCAACCTCCCCCGCCCGCCCCTGGAGGCGTCGGGGACCAGCGGGATGAAGGCGGCCCTCAACGGCAGCCTCAACCTCAGCGTGCTCGACGGGTGGTGGGCCGAGGGCTACGACGGCAGCAACGGCTGGGCCATCTCCGGCGAGGTCGACGACCACCACAGCGCCCAGGACGCCCGCCACGCGGCCGCCCTCCTCGACCTCCTCGAGCGGGAGGTGCTCCCCCTCTTCACCGACACCGACGACCAGGGCGTCCCCCGCCGCTGGATCGCCATGGTCCGCCGCTCGCTGCGGACGCTCGGCCCGTTCGTCTCGTCCGACCGCATGGTCGCCGAGTACGAGGGCCGGGCCTACGGCTCGCCGCCCGCCGGGAACTGAGCCGCTCAGCCGTTTGCATGGGACCAAAGTCCCTGCCCGGCGCGGACGACCGGCCCTAGTGGCGCCGCCCTCGATTTCAGAGGATGGCCCCCATGACTACGACGTTTGGCCCCGCGCCCGTTCCCACCGAAGCCCCCGAGCAGAACGGGCATCGCCGCTCGCAGGGTCGCCCGCCGGGCCGCGGTCCCGACCGGGACAGCAACCTGATGTTCATGGCGGTGATCGTCTCGGCCATGGCGCTCATCGCCGGCATCTTCGGCGTGGGCCTGGGCTTCCGGGCCATCGACGAGGCCGGCCGCGGCGGCGGTGACGCCGGCGGGGCGCCGGCCACGGCCACCATCCACCTCACCGAGTTCGCGCTCGACCCGTCCTCGGTGACCATCGCCTCGGGCGGCACGCTGGCCGTGCACAACGACGGCTCCGTGCAGCACGACCTCGCCATCGAGGGCACCGACTTCCGGACCCCGCTGATCAACGGCGGCGAGACGTTCAACCTGAAGCTGACCGGCCTGGCACCCGGCACGTACAACATCCTGTGCCAGGTCGCCGGCCACTCCTCGGCCGGCATGAAGGGGACGCTCGTCGTCACCGAGGGCGGGGGCTCCGCGGCCGCCGCGGGCGACCACTCGCACGCCGCCGGCGCCGCGGCCATGACCAGCGACCAGATGGACAAGGTCATGGAGGACTCCATCAAGGCCTTCCCGGCCAAGACCCAGGGCCTGGGCGGCCAGGACCTCGCCCCCCGGGTGCTCGCCGACGGCACCAAGGTGTTCGAGCTGACCAGCTCCGTGGTCAAGTGGGAGGTCGAGCCGGGCAAGTTCGTCGACGCCTGGACCTACAACGGCACCGTCCCCGGACCGACGATCAAGGTGGACTCGGGCGACAAGGTGCAGGTCGTCCTGAAGAACCAGCTCCCCGAGTCGACGTCCATCCACTTCCACGGGCTCATCACCCCGAACGCCATGGACGGCACGACCTACGTCACCCAGCCGCCGGTCAAGCAGGGCGAGACCTTCACCTACTCCTTCACCGCCCAGGCGACGCCCGCGGTGGGCATGTACCACTCCCACCACAACGCCGTGCACCAGGTCCCCGACGGCCTGGCCGGCGCCATCCTTGTCGGCGAGCTGCCCAAGCCCGCCGGTGTCACCGTGACCCAGAAGCACAACATGATGCTCAACGACGCCGGGGTCATCGGCTACAGCATCAACGGCAAGTCGTTCCCGGCCACCGCCCCCGTCGTGGCCAAGCTGGGCGAGTGGATCGAGGTCAACTACCTCAACGAGGGCGTGATGGCCCACCCGATGCACATGCACGGCATGCCCCAGCTGGTCATCGCCAAGGACGGCATCCCGCTGGCCCAGCCCTACGAGGCCGACACCATCAACGTCGCCCCCGGTGAGCGCTTCACCGTCCTGATCCACGCCACCGAGCCCGGCACGTGGGTCTGGCACTGCCACATCCTCACCCACGCCGAGAGCATGGAGAAGGGCATGTTCGGCATGGTGACCGCGCTCGTCGTCGCCTGAGCAATCCCCTCCGCAGGCGGGACCCCCCGGCCGCCTCGTCGCTTCCCCCGGCGACGAGGCGGCCGGGGCGCGTCCGGGGCCGGGTAGGGTCGGCCGGTGGCCCGCCTGGTGCTCTGGGACGTCGACGGCACGCTGATCCACACCGACGGGATCGGTGCCGCGGCGTTCGACCGCGCCCTCGAGCAGGTGCTCGGGGTGGCCCCGGCGTCGCGCATCCGCATGAGCGGCAAGACCGATCCCCAGATCGCCCTCGAGTACCTGCGGCTCATGGCCATCGACGATCCCGAGGGCCGGCTCCCCGACGTCGTCGCCGCCCTGGAGGCCCACATCGCCGCGGTGGCCGCCCTCCTCGCCGAGAAGGGGTCGCCCCACCCCGGCGTGCCGGAGCTCCTCGCCCGGCTGGCCGCCGAGGACGGCGTGCACCAGACCCTCCTGACGGGGAACACCATGGCCAACGCCATGGTCAAGGTCGCCGCGTTCGGGCTCCAGGACTGGGTCGACGTCGAGATCGGGGCCTACGGCAGCGACCACGCCGACCGGACCCGGCTGGTGCCGATCGCGTGGGAGCGGGCCCGCCGCCGGCGCGGCATCGACGCCGGCCCGGCCGAGACCTGGGTCGTCGGCGACACCGCCAACGACCTCGCCTGCGCCCGGGCCGCCGGCGCCCGCTGCCTGCTCGTCGCCACGGGGGGCACGTCGTACGAGGGCCTCGCCGCCCTGGAGCCCGACGAGGTCGTGCCCGACCTGGCGGCGACCGACGAGGTCCTGAAGATCCTGCTCCAGCCGTAACGCACTTCGACCTCGGATTTCTTTCGTACCCTGGCACTGGTGGACCTTTGAGCCGAACCGACGAGGAGCACCGACCGATCGACCCCTCCGGCGATCTGAGCCGGGCCCGGGCTGCGGCCCACACCTCGGCGCGTGAGCTAGGCCGCCCCGACCTGGCCGAGGACGCGGCCCTGGTGTTGAGCGAGCTGCTGACCAACGCCATCCTTCACGGCGGAGGGTGCACCGGCATGAAGGTGGGCGGCATCGCCGGCGGGCTCCGCATCGAGGTACGCGACCGCAGCCGCCTCCCCCCGATGATCGGCCGGCCGTTCGCGGGGTCGCTGACGGGCCGGGGCCTGCGCCTGGTGGCCGCCCTGTCGGCCCGCTGGGGCGCGGACGGCGAGGCGAACGGCAAGGTGGTGTGGGCGGAGATCACCGGCGAAGGCCAGGGCGTCGCCGGCGACGTCGGCGAGGACGCGCTCCTGGCCATGTGGGCCGAGGACTGGGAGGACGACGGCAACGTCGCGGTCGACCGCCACCACGTGGAGCTGGGCGACGTCCCCACCGACCTGCTGCTGGCCGCCAAGACGCACGTCGACAACCTGGTGCGCGAGCTCACCCTGGCGTCGGCCGGCGCCGAGGCCGGGCAGACCGCCGCCGTCCCCCCGCACCTGCGGTCGCTGCTGGAGCCCGTCGTCGAGCGCTTCGCCGAGGCCCGGCTGGCGATCAAGCGCCAGGCCCTGGCCGCGGCCCGCCGGGGCGACGAGCGGACCCGCCTCACGCTCGAGCTCCCCGTCAGCGCAGCCGATGCGGCCGAGGCCTACCTCGCCGCCCTCGACGAGCTCGACGCCTACTGCCGGGCCCGGCGCCTGCTCACCCTCGAGACACCGCCGCAGCACCAGCTGTTCCGTCACTGGTACGTCCAGGAGCTCGTCGCCCAGCTGCGGGCCGCGGCCGCCGGCACCGTCGGCCGCCCGCCGCAGTCGTTCGAGGCCCGGCTCCTCGCCGAGCTGGACCGCATCGCCGGCGCCCGGCGGGCGGCCGAGCGGGCGGCCCGCCTGTACTCGGTGGCCGCCGCCCTGGCCACCGCGGCCACCCCCGAGGCGGTGGCCGAGGCGGTCCTGCACGAAGGGGTGGCCGCCCTGGGCGCGGCCGCCGGCGACGTCCTGCTCGCCTCGGACTCCGACCGGCTCACCCTGCCGGGCGCGGTGGGCTACGACGAGGACGCGCTCGAGCGCCTGCGCCACGAGTCGCCGGACGCCGAGCTCCCGGCCGCCGTGGCCCTGCGCACCGGTGAGGCGGTCTGGCTGGAGTCCCGCGCCGAGCGCGACGCTCGGTTCCCGGAGCTGCAGGGCCTGGAGGCCCAGACGGTGGCCCTGTGCGCCGTCCCGCTCGAGGTCCAGGGCCGGCGGCTCGGCGCGGTGCGCTTCAGCTTCCACGAGGCCCGGCTCTTCGACGAGGAGGAGAAGCAGTTCGTCCTCGCCCTGGCCGCCCAGACGGCCCAGGCCCTCGAGCGAGCCCAGCTCCAGCGGTCCCGGATCGAGGTGAGCCGCCGCCTCCAGCGCAGCCTGCTGCCCCCGTCGATCCCCGAGATCCCCAGGCTGGAGGTGGCTGCCATCTACAACCCCGTGGGCGACGGCATCGACGTGGGCGGCGACTTCTACGACGTGTGGTCGGTGCGGTCGGGCGAGTGGGCGTTCGCCATCGGCGATGCGACCGGCACCGGTCCCGAGGCGGCGGCGCTGACCGCCCTCGTCCGCCACACGCTGCGGGCGCTCACCATCAGCCAGTCCGACCCGGCCGAGGTCGTCCGCACGCTGAACACCGCCCTCCTCGAGGCCGCCTCCGACGTGCACGGCGAGCGCTTCTGCACCGCGGTGTTCGGGCTGATCAACGTGGGGGCGGCCATCGAGGTGCGGCTGGCCAGCGGCGGGCACCCACCGCCGCTGCGCCGCCGGGCCGGCGGCCACATCGACGTCCTCCCGGTGTACGGCTCCCTCCTCGGCGTCTTCGACGACACCGACGTCGAGAGCCTGCGGGTGACCCTGGAGCCCGGCGACTCCCTGGTCATGTTCACCGACGGCGTGCTCGAGGCCCGCAACGCGGGTCGCTTCTTCGACCTCGACGGCGTGCTCGAGGTGCTGCGGTCAGGCGTCGAGGGCCGGGGCGCGGTGGCCACCGCCGCCGCCCTCGAGAAGGCCGTGCTCGACCACACCGGCGGCGTGCTCACCGACGACATGGCCGCGGTGGTCCTGCACGTGCCCTGAACCGGCCGCCGGGGTGACCGGCGGTTCACCGGCACGCCGAACGGGAAGACCGCCTGTCACACGCCATGTCCACCATCCTCTCCCCTGCCGCCCGGGCCCTGGCCCGCAGAACTGCCGCGACGGTCGCGGCCGGCCTCGCTCTCACCTACGCCTACGGCACGGCGCGGTACCGCCGCAACGCGGCCCGAGGGTACGACCTGCCCGACCCACCGGTCCCCGGCAGCGCGGCGTTCGACCGGCTGCTGGAGGCGGCGACCGGCGCCGCCGTCCGCCCCGGCAACCGGGTGCGGGTCCTGCGCAACGGGTGCCAGACCTTCCCGGCCATGCTCGACGCCATCGCCTCCGCCCAGTCCACCGTCGACCTCTCGTCCTACATCTACTGGCCCGGCGAGATCACCTCCCGCTTCACCGAGGCGCTCTGCGAGCGGGCCCGGGCCGGCGTCGAGGTGAACGTGGTGGTGGACGGGTACGGGTCGGCCAAGCTCGATCGGGCGACGGTGCACACCCTGCGGGAGGCCGGCGTCGACTTCACCTTCTTCCGGCCCCCTGCGTGGTACGACCTCGACAAGCTGAACAATCGGATGCACCGCCGCCTGCTGATCGTCGACGGGCGCATCGGCTTCGCCGGCGGGGTCGGCGTCGCCGACGTGTGGACCGGCGACGCGCAGGACCCGGAGCACTGGCGGGAGACCCACGTCATGGTGGAAGGCCCGGCCGTGCGCGACGTCCTCGGCGGTTTCCTCGGCAGCTGGGTGGAGGCGTCGGGCGTCCTCCTCGGCGCCCGCCACGTCCCCAAGCTCGCCGGGTTCGACGACGGCGTGGACGTGCAGGTGGTCCACAGCTCGCCCCGGACGGGGGGCACGGAGACCGCGCAGCTGTTCCACGCCGCCATCGCCGGGGCCCGCGAGCGGCTGTGGGTCACCACCGCTTACTTCGCCCCCGACGAATCGCTCCTCGACCTCATCGCCGCCGGCGCCCGCCGGGGCGTCGACGTCCGCATCCTGGTCAACGGGCCCAACGTCGACAAGGAGGTCGTGCGGGAGACCGGTCAGCGCCACTACCGGCCGCTGCTGGAGGCCGGCGTCCGCATCTTCGAGTACCAGCGGACGATGCTGCACGCCAAGGTGATGATCGCCGACGGGTGGGCCAACGTGGGTTCGAGCAATCTCGAGCACCGGTCGCTCGGGTTGGACGACGAGCTGATCGTCGCCTTCTCCGACCCGACGCTGGTCGCACGCCTGGCCGGACACTTCGAGGACGATCTGGACCATTCCGTCGAGTTCGACCTGGAGCGGTGGAAGCGCCGTTCGCTGCCCAAGCGGGCCCGGGAGATCGCCGGCGACCTCCTACGCCAGTCGTTCTGACCTGTCGAAGCGGGCCACGGCCTCCACGTGGAAGGTGTGGGGAAAGGCGTCGACCAGGTCCACGGTCACCAGGCGGTAGCCGGCGCCGGCGAGCAGGGCCGTGTCGCGGCCGAGCGACGCCGGGTCGCAGCTGACCAGGACCAGACGGCGGGCGCCCGTCGCCACCACTGCGGCGACGCCGGGGCGGCCGAGCCCCGAACGCGACGGATCGGCGACCACCAGGTCGGCCGGGCACGGTCGCCAGCGCCCCACCTCGGCCGCCACCACGTCGGCGTCGAGGTCGGCCAGGTTCACCCGGGCGTCGGCGACCGCGGCCGGGTCGCTCTCCACGGCCACCACCCGGGCCCGGCGGGTGGCGCCCAGGACCGAGCCGAACAGGCCCACGCCGGCGTAGGCGTCGACCAGCGTCCCGGCCTCGGGGAGGGCGTCGCCGGCCGCATCGGCCACCGCCGCGGCCAGGGCCTCGGCCGCCACCGGCCCGGGCTGGAAGAAGGACGCCGGCGCCACCCGGAAGCGCCGCCCGGCCACCGTCTCGTGGACGAACGCCCGCCGCCCGTGGGCCTTGTCCAGCACCCGGACGCCGGCCGGCACCCGGACCCGGTCGCGGTTGCGGTCAACCACGACGATCCGCTCGCCCGTCGCCACCGCCACCCGCAGGAGCACCTCACCGGCGCCCGGGTAGCGCCCGTCGACGATCAGCTCCTCCAGCAGCGGGTGGGCGACAAGGCAGGTGTCGGTCTCCACCGCCCCGGAACCGGTACGGGGCCGGTGCCCGGCCCGGCCCGCCGGCGACACGGCCAGGCGGGCGGTCGTGCGCAGCGCCGGCCCGCCCAGCGGTCGGTGACCGGGCTCCGGGGGGTCCGCCAGGCGGCCGATGCGGCGCAGGGCGTCGCCCACGATCTCGGCCTTGAGGCGGGCCTGGGCCTCGGCCGACACGTACTGCCACGTGCAGCCGCCGCAGCCGGCGGCCAGCGCCGGGCACGGCGGCGCCACGCGGTCGGGCGATGGATCGAGCACGTCGAGGGTGACGGCCCGGGCGAAGTCCCTCCGGCTGTCGGTGATGCGCGCCAGCACCCGCTCGCCCGGCAGCGCCCCCTCCACGAAGACCACCCGCCCGCCGGGCTCCCGGGCCAGGGCGGCGCCGCCGGCGGCCATAGCCGTCGGCGCCAGCGCCACCTCCGCTTGTATCGCCTGGTCGCTGCGCTCCCCCGCTCCGCGCCGGCGGTCGCTCACGTCTTGCGGGCGCGGCTGGGGGCCACCCGGGGCGGCTCGCCCGGCATCTTCGGGTACACCGGCGGCCACGGGGCGTCCATGAGGCCATCGGCCATGTCCCGCCGGTGCAGCTCGAGCACCGGCTCCAGCGACTGCGGCTCGGCATCCATCACCGCCCAGGGGTCGCCCTGCCCGCGGACCCTCGCCGGCACGGTGGCCATGGTGAAGTCGTCCGGGTGCACCGAGTCCAGCTCGTCCCAGCCGAACGGGGTCGACACCTGGGCGCCGGGACGGGCCCGCACGCACCACGCCCCGAAGATGGTCTTGTGCGGCGCGTTCTGGTTGAAGTCGACGAAGACGCGGGTGCCCCGCTCCTCCTTCCACCAGGCCGCGGTCATGAGGTCGGGCCGGCGGCGCTCCAGCTCCCGGGCCACGGCGACGGCGGCCGCCCGGACGTCGTAGGAGGTCCACCGGGGTTGCAGCCGGACGTAGACGTGGATACCCCGGTTGCCGGTGGTCTTGGGCATGCCCAGCACGCCGATCTCATCCAGCAGGCGGCGCACCTCGACCGCGGCCTCCTGCACCATGGGGAAGGTCACCCCGGGCGTCGGATCGAGGTCGATGCGCAGCTCGTCGGCGTGCTCCAGGTCCGACGCCCGGGTCGGCCAGACGTGGAAACCCAGGCAGGCCAGATTCACCGCCCACAGGACGTGGGCCAGGTCGGCCACGACGAGGGCGTCCGAGGTGGTCCCGTTCGGCGTGCTGACCACCGCGGTCTGCAACCACTCGGGCCTGGACTCGGGCACCCGCTTCTGGAAGAACGACTGCTTGCCGGCCCCGTTGGGGAACCGCTGGAGCAGGACCGGGCGATCGCCGATGGCGGCGAGCAGCGGCTCGGCGACGGCCACGTAGTAGTTGGCCAGGTCGAGCTTGGTCTCCCCCCGCTCGGCGAAGAACACCTTCTCGGGATGGGTGATCGTGACCTGGCGGCCGCCGGCCTCGATGACCACCCCCTCGTCGCCCATGCCTCGACGGTAGCGGGGCCTACCCTGCAGGTCATGAAGACCGCTGTCGATGAGATCGCCGAAGGCATCTACCGCATCTGCACCTACCTGCCCGACGCCTCACCCGGCGACGGGTTCACCTTCAACCAGTTCCTGCTCGACGCCGAGGACCCGCTGCTGTTCCACTGCGGGCCGCGGGGGCTGTTCCCAGAGATCCGGGAGGCGGCCGAGCGGGTGCTCGACGTCGAACGGCTCCGGTGGATCTCCTTCGGCCACTTCGAGTCCGACGAGTGCGGATCGATGAACCAGTGGCTCCACGCCGCGCCCGACGCAACGCTCCGCGTGAGCCAGATCGCGCTCGACGTGTCGATCGCCGATCTGGCCAACCGCACGCCGCAGGCCTGGACCGACGGAGAGACGCTGGACCTCGGCGGCAAGCGCGCCCGCTGGATCGACACCCCCCACGTCCTCCACGGCTGGGACGCCGGCCTGATCTACGAGGAGGTAACCGGCACGCTCTTCGCCGGCGACCTGTTCACCCACACCGGTGGCGGGCCGCCGATGCGCGACGACGACATCGTGGAGCGGGCCTTCGCCGCCGAGGACATCTTCCGCATGACCGCGCTGACCCCGGCCACCGCCTCCACCATCCGTAAGCTGGCCGCACTGGCCCCGACCACGCTCGCCCTCATGCACGGGTCGTCGTTCGGCGGTGACTGCCAGGAGGCGCTCGTGGCCCTGGCGGACGGCTACGAGGAGCGGCTGCTCAACGCCCTCGACTGACGCCGATCGGCGACCCTAGAACTGGAACTCGCAGTTGACGAAGGTGTCTTTCGGGCCGCTGCCGTCCACGCAGCGGTCGAAGGCCGGACCGCCGTCGTGGGCGTCGGTGCCTCCTTCGCCGAAGAGCTGGTCGATGGCGGTCCCGCCGAGCAGCCGGTCGTCGCCGTCGCCGCCGAACAGCCGGTCGAGGCCGGCCTGGCCCGAGAGCACGTCGTTGCCCTCGCCGCCCAGGAGGGTGTCGTCGCCGTCGCCCCCTTCGATGACATCGTCGCCGGGGGTGAGGAAGGGGTTGCCGGCGACGGCGTCGACGCCGCCGTCGCCCTGGAGCGTGTCGTTGCCGCCGCCGCCGAACAGCCGGTCGCGGCCGTGGCCGGCGCGCAGGACGTCGTTGCCATCGCCGCCGGAGAGGGTGTCGTCGCCGTAGGCGTTCAGGACGTCGTCCAGCGTGTCGTCCCCGGCCTCCCCGGCAAGGAAGTCGTTCCCGCCCTCACCGAAGAGCAGGTCGTTGCCGGGCCCGCCGAAGAGGCTGTCACCGTCGTCGTTGCTCGACCCTGATCGGCCGTAGTCGCCGTAGATGTAGTCGCGGCCGTCGCCCCCCAGGATGCGGTCGGCGCCGTCGTCGCCGAAGAGCCGGTCGTCGCCATCGCCCCCGCAGATGACGTCGTCGCCGCCGAGGCCGCGAATCTCGTCGCCGCCCCCGAACCCGTGGATCACGTCCGGCCCTTCCGTGCCCCTGATGTAGTCGACGCCGGAGGTGCCCACGATCGTCACCGGCCGCCCGTCGCAGAAGACCGAGGGCGGCGTGGTGGTGGTCGTCGTCGTGGTGGGCGGAGCCAGCGTGGTCGTGGTCGCGGGCACCGTGGTGGTGGTCGCGGGCAGCGTGGTCGTCGTGGTCGTCGTCGGGGGCAGCGTGGACGTCGTCGGCGGGACGGTTGTGCTCGTCGTCGACGTGGTGGTCGAGGTAGTGGTGGTCGAGGTAGTGGTGGTCGAGGTAGTGGTGGTCGAGGTAGTGGTGGTCGAGGTAGTGGTGGTCGAGGTCGTGGAGGACGTGGTGGTGGAGGGGGCGGTGTTGGTGGGCTGCCAGTTGGGATCGGTGTCCGTCGCATTCGGCGCCGTGGGGATGCGGGCCACCCCGGTACCGTCCGGGTTCACCGT
>Ga0247707_1000043_pt1 | contig 15401 bp, 15 predicted proteins | sample 22E_NmetaG_FD_189044 | JGI IMG/M metagenome (GOLD analysis project Ga0247707, IMG submission 189044) | Soil microbial communities from hillslope of Landscape Evolution Observatory, University of Arizona, Oracle, AZ, United States - 2-2-E_N | ecosystem: Engineered > Artificial ecosystem >...
CGACGACGCCGCCACCCTGGTCGCCACCCGCCAGGCCGAGCAGCGGGCCGCGTCGGTCGCCCTGGGCGGCACGGGGCAGGTGGTCTTCCTGGGCTGGCGGGACGGCGAGCTGGAGTCGGGGCTGCGCCAGCGGTCCGAGGTCTGCCACTGGATCCGGCGCCTGCAGCCCGATGTCGTCCTCGGCCACGACCCCTGGAAGCGCTACCGCCTCCACCCCGACCACCGCCACGCCGGCTTCCTGGCCGTGGAGGGCATCGTCGCCGCCCGCGATCCGCACTTCTTCCCCGAGCAGGGCGATGCGCCACACCGGCCGTCGCGGCTCCTGCTGTGGGAGGCGGACGAGCCCGACCACACCGAGGACATCGGGCCCACCGTCGAGCGCAAGATCGCCGCTCTCCTCGAGCACCGCAGCCAGTACCGCACGACGATGGACGTCGACGATCACGGCTCCGCCGACCAGCTCCAGGCCTTCCGCGAGAAGATCCGCAACCGGGCCGCCGACGCCGGAGCCGGCGAGGGCTTCGCCTACGGCGAGCAGTTCAAGCTGATCACCAAGCTGTAGGCCCGCCTACTTCGACGCCTTCTTCGCCTTCTTGGCCGGCGCCGCCTTCTTGGCCGTGCTGGCCGAGAACTTCACCACGTTGGCCGCGGCAAGGGTCACCGCCTCGCCGGTGCGGGGGTTGCGCCCGGTGCGGGCCTGGCGCTGGCCGGAGGAGAACGAGCCGAAGCTCGGCCACGCCACCCGGTCGCCGTTGCCCATCGCGACACGCACCGTGTCGAAGAAGGCGTCGCCCACCTTCTCGACGTCGGGCCTGCTCACGCGGATGCGCCGGCCACGTCCCGCACCACATCGGACGTGTTCACGACCACCTCTCAGGACCCCAGGGCGGTCACATTTCCACATCCGGCCGCGACGCGGCAGGATCTCCGCAGATGAAGCGTCTTCTCGCCCTCCTCGTAGTGGCCGCCGTGTCCGGGGCGTGCAGTGTGAAAGCGACCCCGGCCAGCAACGTCCGACCCCCCGCGGCCGGCGTCCCCGCCAGCGGCCGCGATGTCACCGGCATCTACCGCTCGATCCACCAGGGCTTGCTCCAGCTTCGTGACAACGGCGACTTCGTGCTCGTGGTGCCCGAGGGGCCGGGGCCGACGGCCGGCACGTTCACCCTCACCGACGGCCGCATGACGGTGCGCACCGGCGAGTGCGGCGCCGAGCCGGGCGACTACGACGTGGTGGTGACCGGCGCCCAGGAGGCGGGCAAGGCCACGCTGAACATCTCCGCCGTCAGAGATGCGTGCGCTGACCGCCGCAAGTACCTCACCATCGACCCCTGGGTCTACGCCAACTCCTGATCCACCAGCGCGGGCAGGTCGGGGGCGGTCCTCACCGGCACCGGATCGACCGGCAGATCGTCCTCCGACGTCACGCCGGTGAACACCAGGGCGAACGGCAGGCCGAGGCGCGTGGCCATGAGGCCGTCGGTGTCGGGGCGGTCACCCACGACGATCCCGCCGTCGATCCCGCCGCCCAGCCGGTCGAGCACGGCGTCGGCCATCGGCTGGTAGGGCTTGCCCGCCACCTCGGGCTCCACGCCCGCCGCCGCGGCCACCGCGGCCAGCAGCGACCCGCCGCCGGGGATGGGCCCGTCCGGCGTCGGGTACGTGGTGTCGTCGTTGGTCCCGATCAGGCGGGCCCCGAGGCGAATCGCCTGGTAGGCCGTGTTCAGCCGCCCGTAGTCGAACTCCTTGTGGAACCCGACGATCACCGCGTCGGCCGGGCCTTCGTCCACCGCCTTCACCCCGCGCGCCTTGAGCGCCTCCCGGACACCGTCGCCGGCGCAGACCAGGACGCTCGAGCCGGGCTCGACCATGGAGGCTGCGGCCTGGGCCGAGGTGACGATCTCGTCGGCTTCGACGGGGATCCCCATGCGCTCGAACTTCTCCACCAGGTCGACGACCTTCCCGCTGGAGTTGTTCGTGAGGAACAGGATCGTGTTGCCGGCCGCCCGCAGCCGGGCGACGGCCTCGGGCACGCCGGGGATCACGTCCTCGGCCAGCCACACGACACCGTCACAATCCAGGATCCAGACCACGGCAGCGTTGTACCGGGCCGGGGGCGCCTACGGGAAATCGGCGGCTCTACGACGGTGGGCGTTCTGCCGTGGCTTGCCCAAGAACGAGTACGTCGTCAGCCGTTCATCGTACGCGCGGTGGCCCGCCGCCCGGCGAGCTTTACCACCTCGATGGCGTTGGGCAGCTGCTCCTTGATGGCGGAGTCGTGGGTCACGACCAGGACCTGGCGGAAGCGGGCCCGCAGCCGCTCCAGGGCCACGAGCATCCGGCCCTTGCGGTCGTCGTCGAGCGGGCCGAAGACCTCGTCGAGCACCAGGAGCCCCACGGCCCCGCCCGACTGGAAGCGCACGTGCTCGCTGACCGCCACCCGCAGGGCGAGGTTGGCCAGGTCGGTCTCCGACCCCGAGAACCGGCCCATCCCGTAGGTCCGCCCGGCGTCGACCACCTTGATCTCGTAGGTGTTGGGGTCCACGTCGAGCCGGTCGTACTCCCGGTCGGTCAGCTCGGCGAACAGCTCGGCGGCCTGGGCCGAGAGGCGGGGGCCGACCGAGGCCACCATGGTGTTGCGGAAGTTGTTGAGCAGCTCGGCCAGGCGGGCCAGGTGGCGGGCCTCCTCCCCCAGCTCGCCCAGGTGCTCGTGCTGCTCGAGGGCTTCGGCCAGCCGGCGGACCTCGGCCTGGGCCCGCTCGCGCGCCTGGGTGGCCGCCACCTTGGACCCCTGGGCCCGGAGGTTGGCGGCCTCCGCCGCCGCCTGGCGGCGGGCCCGCTCGGCGGCCGCGGCAGCCAGGTCGTCGGCCTTGAACCCGAGGGCGGCGACCTTCTCGCGCAGGGCCTCCAGCCGCCCCCAGCTCTCGACCATGGCCGCCCGCTCCACGTCGAGCTCCTTGGCCACCGCGGCCCGCCGCTCCAGCCGCCCCTTGATGCGGTGGCACTCGTCGGCCGCCTGCCGGCGGCGGTCGACCTCGGCGGCCAGCGCGGCCCGCTCACCGTCCTGCAGCGGCCGGCCCAGGGCGGCCAGCGCCTCGGCCAGGGCCGCCTCGGCCTCCGTGCGGCGGGCCACCCGCTTCTCGTGGTCGGCCCACGCCACCTGGGCCGCCCGCAGGTCCCTGGCCAGCGCGGCGGCCCGCTCCCCGGCCGCCTTGGCGGCCACCGCGGCCTGGCGGTGGTCCAGCTCCAGCTCGTTAAGGCGGGCCTCGATCTCGGCCAGCTCGGCCGCCCGGTGGGACTGCACGGCCTCGAAGGCGTCGCCCAGGGCCTGGCCGCACAGCGGGCAGGCGCCTTCACCGGTGAGCGTGGACGACCGGGTGACCGCCTCCCGGGCCCGGTCACGCTCCACGGTGGTGGCCCGGATGGTGGCGGTCACCGTGGCCAGGGCGACCTTGGCCGCCTCGGCCTCGGCCCGGGCCAGCTCGCAGCCCTCCTCGTCGGGGGTGGGCGGTACGACCGGGGCGGGGACCGTCTCCAGGGCGGCCTGGGCGGCCACGACCGCTTCGACCAGCCGCAGCCGCCGCTCGGCCTCCTGCCAGCCCTCCGCCTGGGGCGCCAGCACCTCCAGCCGCCCGGCCGCCTGGTCCAGCTCGTCGCGCTCCTCGGTGAGCTTGTTCACCCACACCAGGGCCTTGTCGTGCTGCTCCCGGACGGCCCGGCCCTCGGCCACCAGCCGCTCGTGCTCCTGGCGCAGGTCGTCGAGCTGCTGGTGGCGGGCCAGCGCGGCCTCCAGGTCCTTGGCCGCCACCACGGCCAGCGCCTCGTCGTCGGCCATGCGGGTCTCGGCCTCGGCCGCGGCCACGTCGGCGTCGGCCACCGCCTTGCGGACCGCGTCGAGGTCGGGCAGCACGGCCCGCAGGCGCTCGAACTGGTCCTGGGTCAGCCGGGCGTCCTTGCGGGCCAGGTCGCGGGCGGCGTCGAGCGGGGTGATGCCCAGGAGCTGGAGGACCAGGCGGCGGCGCTCGGCCGGCGTCTGCTGGCTGAACGCGGCCAGCTGCTTCTGCTCGGCGAACACCGACGCCCGGAAGGCGGCGTCGTCCATGCCCAGGATCGAGTGGACGTAGCGGCCGGTGTCGCGCACTCCCTCGGCCACCTGCTGGCCGTCGGCGTGGGCCTCGGCCTTCACCTGGGAGTTGGCCCCGCTGATCGTCCGCCGGACCAGGTACAGGTGGCCCTCGTGCTCGAACTCGACCTCGGTGACGCACTCGGCGTTGACGCCGGACGTGCGCACCTCGTCCATCGACGTGCGGGACCGGCCGTAGAGGCTGAACCGGATGGACTCGATCAGCGCGCTCTTGCCCGCGCCGTTCAGGCCGTAGACCCCCACCAGCCCCGGCGGGATCTCCAGCTCGAGGTCGTCCTCGAACACCCGGTAGTTCCGCAGGTGCAGCCGGGTGACCCTCAATCGATCGCCTCTTCCACGGCCCGGGCCAGGTACTCGTCGCCCTTGTGGCGGATGCGGTCGCGGTCGAAGCCCACCAGATCCTGGCCGTCGACGTAGTTGGCCCACTGCGTGGGCAGCGACGACAGCTCGGGCAGCTCCACGTTGGTCTGGGTGCCGGCGAAGTCGGGCTGCAGCTTGAGGTGCAGGGCGTGGGCCGACGCGGCCCGCACCGCCTCCATGTCCAGCAGCCGGTACGCCTCGGGGTCCACGCCCTCCAGGAACAGCCGGGCCACGGCCCCGGCCGGCATGGCGGCCACCCGCTCGAGCACCCGCTCCTGCACCTCGGCCGGCGACAGCCCCAGCGCGTGGACCGCGGGAAGGGTGACCAGCGGTCGCTGGCCGGTGAGGGCGACGTGGCGGATCTCGCCGGTGTCGGTGTCCAGCACGACGATGCCCTTGGCCACCTCCGGGTCGTCGGCGAAGGAGAAGGTGTCGGTGGAGCCGGCGTACCAGATGCCGGGGTCGACCTTGGTGTGGAAGTGGTAGTGGCCGAGGAGGGCCAGGTCGGTGGACGCCAGCTTGAGCAGGCTGGCGTCGACCTCGATCTCGTTGATGTCGGCGTGGTGGGGCTCGACCTGGGGGACCCGGGGGTGGGTGAGCAGCAGGTTGGTGCGGTCGGTGCTCCGGCTCACCCGGGCCTCGGCCAGGGCGGCGAGGGTGGCGTCGACGGTGAGCATCTGGGGCACGGCGTGGACCACCAGCCCCGGGAACTCGAAGCGCTCGTAGGCCATCCGGTGGGCGAAGCGGACCTCGGGGAAGAGGTCGGCCAGGGCCGAGTACGGGCTGCCGGTGCCCGGGAGGCGGGGGGTGTCGTGGTTGCCGGTGATGACCACCAGCGCCACCCCGTGGTCCCGGATGCGCACCAGGGCCCGCTGGGCGATCCGGTAGGAGCGGTACGTGGGGCGGGGGTGGTCGAAGATGTCGCCCAGCCACACCACCAGGTCGGGCGCCTGGGCCAGGGCCAGCTCCACCGCCCGGGTGAAGGACTCCTCGAAGTCGCGCTCGCGCTGGTTGAACCCGTCGGCGGTCGTGTACGAGTAGTACGAGCGCCCGAGGTGGGCGTCGCCCAGGGCGGCGACCCTCACCGGACCCCCCCCTCCTGCGAACTGGTGACCGGAACGGTGGCCATGGCCCCCACATCTGTCACCAGTTCGGTGGGGGCGCGCATCAATCCACCATGGCCGAGACGTTGGCCGCGACCGGGGGCCGGGGCGGCGGCGGGGGCGGGCAGTCGCGGACGACGTCGGCCCACAGGTGGATCTTGGCCGGGACGGCGAAGGGGGCGTCGAGGTTGGCCAGGAGGCACTCCCCCGGCATGAGCGTCTGGATCTCGGGGCCGAGGGCGGCGATGTCCTGCTTCGACGAGGAGCGCAGGATCGTGCGGTCCTTCTCGTCGGCCAGGCCCAGGATGAAGAAGGTGTTGAACTGGCTGAGCAGCTCGCTGTCGAGCAGCTTGGGCTGCTGGGTGACCGCGCACAGGCCGACCTTGAACTTCCGCCCCTCCCGGGCCACCCGGGGGAAGACGTTGGAGTCGCGGTCCTTGCTGGCGGCCAGCACCCGCTGGGCCTCCTCCAGGACGACGGCCACCACGGGCAGCCGCTCGTGGCCCTCGGGGTCCTCCAGGTAGGCGTTCGACCACTCCTCCAGCACCCGCCGGGTGAGGAAGGAGGCGACCAGCAGCTCCTCGGTGGACCCCAGGCCGCTCACGTCGACCAGGACCACCCGGCCCTCCCGCAGGTTGCGCACCACGGCGGCGCCGACCGACACGTGGGCGTCGGCCGCGATGCAGGGCAGCTCGACGATGCGCCGGGCCCGCCGGTGGAGCACCTGCAGGGTGTTCAGGGCCACCCGGTTGCCCAGCTCGACGTCGCGGAAGCCGGGCAGGTCCTCCACCTGGGAGAACTGGAGCAGCCACGACAGCCCCTCGCCCCCGTACTTGCGCTCCAGCTCGAAGAGGGCCTCCTCCTGGGGACGGGTCCAGTCATAGGCGGTGCGGAGGTCGTCGACCGACAGCTCCGACAGGCCGACCTTCAGCGACGAGGTGTTCGGCAGCGGTCGGGCCGCGAACGTGCGCAGCCGCTCGCCGGCCCACGGGTGGCGGGCCAGCTGGGTGCGGTACTCGCCGTGGGGGTCGATCACCAGGAGCCCGTAGCGGCCGGCCGAGCGCAGCACGTCGCCGGCCAGCACCATCATCAGGTTGGACTTGCCCATGCCCGTGGTGGCGAAGATGCCGACGTGGCTGGCCAGGCTCCGGCCGGCGATGCCCACCTCGAAGTCGACCTCGGCCTCGCCGCTGCGCAGCTTGCCGACCGGCAGGTCGCCCATCCGGGTGCGGAGGAAGGCGAAGTCGGCCGGCTCCGGCGCCACCACCTTGGAGAACTGGGTGGGCAGGCTCTTCGGGCGGCGGAAGTCGGTGCCGTCGGGCGTGAGGTACCCCAGGCACCGGCACGTCGCCACCCGGTACGTGCGGCGGGACTGGTCGTACAGGCGGTGCAGGCCGGCCTCGCCCCGGGCGTCGTCGACCAGGAGGGTGCCGGCCACCCGCTCGGCCCACCCCGGCTCGCGGTGCTCGGTGCCGTAGGTCACGTCGACGATCCGGAACAGGTAGCGCCGCCCGGTGGCCTCGTCGACCGCCACCAGCAGCTCGCCCAGGAACAGGTCCTCGTCGGGCGCGGCGCGGAACACCCCTTCGAGCACGTTCTTGCCGAACAGCCGCCCGGTGCTCACGACGCGCCGCCCCGAGCGCCGGCGGCCGACATCAGAACCGCTCCATGAGGTCGTGGCGGTCGGCGAACGCCCGCTCCCGGACCTCGGCGGCCACGCCGGCCCGGTCGAGCAGCTCGTCGACCTCGAACCAGGTGTCCAGCCGCAGCCAGGGGGGGCAGGCGGCCAGCCGGTCGGCGACGGTCAGCGGGTAGGGATAGCCGGGGAAGCCGGCGTCGTCGCACAGGGCGGAGAGCGAGGACAGGGCCGCCTCGGGATCGGCCCCGGGCGAGATGTCGACCCGGAAGGCGTAGGGCGCGTCGGCGTCGAGCCGGGCCGCCACCACCCGGGCCCCGGCCCGGCTGCGGGCGACCGGCGCCCACCACAGGGCCCGCGGCCCCAGCTCCCGGCCGGCCTCGATCTCCAGGGCCCCCAGCAGCGGCGCCCCGCCCCGCGAGAGCGACGACCGCTTGGTGACCGCGGCCACCGTCACCTCCCGCTCGGCGGCCCGGGCGAGGAGGTCGGCCAGCCACGAGGGCGGTACCCGCCAGTCGGTCTCCAGGTCGCCGTCCACGAGGACCATCGCGCCCCGGTCGGCCTCCTCGACGCAGCGGGTGACGACCACCCACTCGGCGTGGTCGCGCAGCAGCCCCAGGTCGACGCTGGCGTCCTCGGCGATGCCCAGGCCCAGACCGGCGGCCACCGCCCGGTCCTCGCCCCCGCCCAGCAGGAAGGCCCGCAGCTCGCCCTCGTCCTCCAGGTCGCACCGGCCGTGGCGGAAGCAGGTGCGGGCGGCCCGGGCCACGACCAGCTGCAGGCAGCGGGCGTCGGCCACCACCGCCTGACCACCGTCGACCGCCCACGCCTCGGCCGGCGCCGCCGCCGACCGGACCAGGGGGCGGAGCCGGATCTCGGCCTCGAACTCCAGGTGCCCGCCCCCCGGGTCGGCCAGGCCGCCCCCAGCGCCGGTCAGCAGGGCGGCCAGCCGCGCCGCCGCGCTCTGGAGGGACTCGGAGGACGCCTGCATCGCCGTGAGAGCCATCCCCACCAGCATCCCAAGCCCCTGCGACAGTTACAAGCTTGTCATTCCGCCGATCGTGGGTAGGGACGCCGCATGGCCCGCGGAAGTGACAAGCACTCGCCCAGGATCGACGACGGCCTGGCCCACGACACCCGCCCGCTGACCCAAGGGGGTCCGATGGAGTCCCGTGCCGACGAGGCCCGCCAGCAGGAGGGCGCAGGCGACGGCGAGCCGACGACGGACGCCCTCCTGTCCGGCGACCTGCGCCGGGGGGAGCCCCGGGACGCGCTCCTCGACCACGACGACGCCGAGGCCCGCAGCCGGCTGGCCGCCTACCTGCGACCGTCGATCTGGCCGGCGGGTCGCGACGACCTCGTGCGCTGCGCCACCGACAACCACGCCCCGGCCGAGGTCGTCGACCGGCTGGGCCAGCTGCCCGAGGGCACCTTCAGCCACACCGAGGCGGTGTGGGAGGCGCTCGGTGGCGGTGTCGAGTCCCGACCCTAGAAGCCGGGCTCGGGGTTGGCCGTCGGCTTCTGGGAGGTGGTCGACGCGGCCATGACCCGGCGGTCGGACCGGACCTGCTCCTCCACCACGGCCTTGCGGGCGGCCAGGTCCTGGCCGAGCAGGGGCGCGGTGTCGGGCAGCCGCTCGACGAGCTTGGGGAACATCTCCCGCTCCTCCTCGTCGACGTGGTGGAGCACCGACGTCTTGAGCTTGGTCATGGTGGTGATGTATGAGTCGCTCCCCGGCTCCATGCCCTCCAGCTCCAGGATGAGGTCCTTGGCCTCCTGGTGCTCGGCCCGGGCCTCGGCCGCCCCGGCGTTGTCCACCTTGGATGAGTAGAGGCCGTAGACCAGCTCCTCCTCGATCATGGAGTGGACGGTCAGCTCGACGAAGATCTCCTCGGCCACGTTGGGGTCGCCGGTCTCGTCGAACTGCTTGAACAGCCGCTCCACCCGGCGGTGGTCCTCGGTCAGCAGGGCTACGAAATCGGACGACATGGTGGCCTCCTGAGTGGACGTCGGACGAACGCGAACCTCCCCGTCACACCAGCTGGCCAAACGCCTCCTGGTGGGGGACGAGCCGCTCGGTGACCAACCCGAGGCCGGTCTCGATGGCGTCGCAGACGACGTCGGGCTCCACCAGCCAGCCGTTGTGGGCCACGTCGATCTCGACGACCTTGGCCCCCGGGATGGCGTCGGCCAGCTCCCGCTGGCGCTCGGCCCGGATGAGGCGGTCGCGCCGGCTGACGATCACCGCCGTGGGCACGTCGATCCGGCCGGCGTACGGGCGGGCGTCGAACGCGCTCAGACCCCGCCCGGCGGCGGCCAGGTCCGACGGGGCCCCCCGCAGCGCCTCCGCCTTGAGCCACGGGAGGACCGGGAGCAGGTCGGGGTTCTGTTCGGCCGCGCTGCGCAGGTAGCGCTCGGTCAGGCCATGGGGCACGCCGAAGCGCAGGACGTACTCCAGCCCGGCCATCGAGCGCCACAGCACCCGCTCCTTCGGCGAGAACCGCCACTGGAGGCCGGTGGACTGCAGCACCAGGCCGGCGACCTTCTCGGGATGCCGCCTCCACAGCAGCAGGCCGATCGAGCCGCCCATCGAGTAGCCCACGACGATGGCCGGGCCCGCGCCGAGCTCCTCGAGCAGCGCGGCGGCGTCGTCCGCCGCGCTCTCCAGGGTGAAGCGCTGCTCGCTGCGGATGCCCCGCCCGTGGCCGCGGACGTCCATGGCCAGCACCCGCCCGTGGCGGGCCAGGGCCGCGTACAGGGCGAACCAGTTGAGGTCGGCGCACAGCGTCCAGCCGTGCAGGAGCAGGATCGTCGGGGCCCCGCTGTCACGAGCGGGGGCCAGCTCCCGGACGAGCGCCTCGCCCCGCTTGGGGACGTAGACCACCCGACCCGGCGGCAGGGGCGGCGGGAGGGGCGGCTCGGCCTGGGTCACCACGAGCGGTCGCAGGTACCCGTGCCAGGCCATCAGGACGCCTCTCGCTCCAGCACTCCCAGCTCGATCACGAAGCGGTCGGCGAAGGCCGCCGCCGCGGCCGGGCCCCAGAGCGGGTACCGGTAGCGGAAGGCCAGGTGCAGCGCTCCGGCCGCGCTCACCGCCCCGAGCGACAGGCCGCAGGGCATGCGGGCCGGCGCCGAGAACCACACGCCGACCACGTCGCCCGCGTCGGGGCCGAAGTCGGGAAGCTCGCCGTCGTCGAGGGCGCCCAGGTTCGACAGGACCGCGGTGTCGACCAACCGGTTGCCGGTGATCCAGAGGAACGGCGAGAGCGGCTGCTTCATCCACAGCGGGAGGCGGGACGTCTTGCTCAGCAGCTCCATCAGCGCCGCCGACTCGCCCTCCTTGATCCGCGTGGTCCGGGCCGCGATGGCCCGGAGCAGCGCCTGTGGGGTCCGCCGGTTGGCCGGCGTGGTCGACACCCGGGTCTCGGAGACGAAGTTGGTCACGACCTCGGTCTTCCACTCCGGAGGCCGCAGGTTGACCGGCATCAGCACGCTGATGCGCCGGCAGGCCGTCCCCTGTTCGATGTTCCACCCGGCGATGGCCAGGTTCAGGGCGCCCAGCAGCAGGTCGTTGAGGGTGCACTCCTCCGGCTTGGCCGGCACCGGGATCGACACCTGGTGGATCCCGTAGCCCGGCCGGTCGGAACCGCCCTGGGGGGCCAGGCGGGCCGGCGGCGTGGCCAGGTCTCGGGCCTTGTCCATGAGGGCCCGCACCCGGCGGGCCCGCTCGGTCCGCGACGTGGCCCGGGTGAGGTCGTCGACCCGGCGGGCCTCGGGCAGGCGGACGTCGGGATCGGGCTCCTGCTCGTCGATGTAGGCCTTGGCGATGCTCTGCAGCACCTGCAGCGCGCCGAACCCGTCGAAGGCGGCGTGGTTGGCGTTGATCATGAGGACGTCGCCGAGGGGGTGGTGGCACAGGCGCAGGCGCAGCGGAGGCGACTCGGCCAGGGGCACCGAGAGGCTGTGCAGCTCGGACCGCACCTCGGACAGCTCGACGTCGTCGGCGCAGTCGAGCACCCGGAGCGGGTCGAGCTCAGGGGCGCCGGTGATGGCCCACGTCCACCGCTTGTCCGTCCGCCGGGCGGGGAGCAGCTTGGCCCGGCTCATCGGGTGGCGGGCCAGGGCAGGCGGGACGGCCGCCCGCAGGCGGTCCTCGTCGATCACCCCGGCCACCCGGACCTCCAGCTGGATGCTCCAGGGCTCCGCCGGTGTGTCGAGCAGGTGGACGGCCTCGTCCAGCGACGTGAAGGGGACGCGTTCGTCGGTGAGGGTCATCCGTGGTAGTTGTGCACCAGCCCGCGTGGGTCACAAACCCGAGGTCTGCTCCATGCCCGATCTTCTCGAGCCCCCGCCCCGGCTCGATCTGCCGATGTTCGCCTACGGCCTGCTGAAACCCGACCAGCCGGCCCACGACCTGCTGGCCGACATCGTCGTCCAGACCGAGGTCGCCACCCTCGCCCCCGGTGGCCTGCGGGTGCGCGACGGCCTCCCCCTCTACGACCCGGACGGCACGGTGGGCGTCCAGGGGGTGCTGCTGACGTTCACCGCCGGCAAGGAGAAGCGGGCCTACACCGCCGTGTGCGACGTGGCCCCCCGCCAGCACTACCGCTGGGACATGACCGAGATGCGGGTCGACGGGCGCCCCGGCCGGGTCAACCTGCTCCGGGGCCGCCACCCGGACCGGGGCAGCTCGGAGGAGTGGTTCACGTCGTGGTCCTCCGGCGACGACCCGCTCCTGCGCCACGGACTGGTCCACGTGCGCCGGGCCGCCCTCGAGCACGCGGCCACCCCCTTTCCCACCGTGGGCGGCGACGACCCGGGCATGTGGGAGCGCTTCTACGCCCTCCAGGCCGCCTACCTGCTGCTGTGGTCGGCGGTCGAGCGGTTCACGGCCCTGGCCTTCGGCCCGGCCCAGCCCGCCCTCGAGCGCACCTGGCGCCTGGGCGACGATCCCCGCTTCCGGGAGTGCGTGGTGGCCGCCGGGGTGGCCCCGAGCGCCAAGACGGCCGACAGCCGCGACCCCACGCGGGCCCGCCGCATCCGGGAGGACGGGTCGGGCGCCATGTTCAGCTGGGACGCGGCCCGCCACCTGGTCGCCCACCCCGGGCGCACCGCCTTCGCGGAGGGGGTGTTCCTGCGCCGGTCGCTGATCGACCTCCACGACACCTTCCGGCTGGCGCTCCTCGGCCGGCTGCCCGCCCTGGCCGCCACCTGGCGCCAGGCCGATCCCGAGGGCGAGGCCACGCAGTGGCTCCTCCGCCCGGTGGTGGCCCCCGACTGACGGTCGCCGCCTACCCGACCGAGCGGGCCACCCAGTCGCACACCAGGCCGAGGGGCGAGGCCCGCTCCTGGGAGGTCAGGGCCCGGTCGGTGACGTAGGAGAGCGTCAGCATCATCCCGCCCTCCTGGTGGTAGTTGTTGTGGCAGTGGATCATCCACTGCCCGGGGTTGTCGGCGATGAACTCCACCGAGAGCGGCTCGTCCGGGCGCACGATGGCCGTGTCCTTGCGGGCCCCCGCCGGCTTGCCCGGGTTCACCACCTGGAAGGTGTGCCCGTGCAGGTGCATGGGGTGGAACATCGTGGTGGTGTTCTCGAAGTCCAGCCGCACCCGCTCGCCCTGGCGCACCTCCAGGGGCTTGTTCTTCCCGTGCGGCTTGCCGTTCAGGGTCCACACGTAGCCGGCGTCGCCGCCCCCGAGCGACACCTTGTACGTACGGTCAGGTCGCCCGGCGGGAAGGCGGACCGACTCGGCGGCGACCAGGTCGCTCCGCCGCAGGATGCGCCCGTCGAGCTCCCTCGGCCGCACGCTGGAGGGCGGCACGTCGCCCGCCCCCGAGCGCACGACGGCCATTGCCTCGTCGGCCTTGGCCTCGGCCACCGCCACCAGTGGGAACACACCGTCGCCGGCGACGGTGACCGTCACGTCGTAGCGCTCCGCCATGGCGATCATCAGGGTGTCGACCGTCACCGGCTCGACCGGGAAGCCGTCGGTGTGGGTGACGGTCAGTTGGTGGCCGCCGAGGGCGACGCGGAACGGCGTGTCGGCCCCGGCGTTGATGATGCGGAAGCGGATCCGCTCGCCCCTGCGGGCGACGAACTCCACCGGGGTCTCGGACCGGCGGCCGTTGAGCAGGTACAGCGCGTAGTTCACGTCGCCGCCCCCGCTGTTGAGGAACTCGCTGTGGGGACCGCCACCGGCCTGGTGGGCGGCGTGGGGTCCCCGGCCGGCCCGCAGGTCCTCCATGTGCATCTCCGGCGACTGGCCCAGCCCGTCGGTCCAGTCGTCGAGGACGACGACGTACTCCCGGTCATAGGCCCCCGGCTCGGCCGGATCCTCGATGATCAGCGGCGAGTACAGGCCCCGGTCGAGGTGCAGCCCCACGTGCGGGTGGAACCAGTAGGTCCCCGGGTCGGGGGCGGTGAACTCGTAGTCGAAGCTGGCCCCGGGATCGACCACCGGCTGGGTCATCCCGGGGACGCCGTCCATGTCGTTGCGCAACGAGATGCCGTGCCAGTGGATGGTGGTGGCCTCGGGAAGCCGGTTGGTGAACCGGGCCCGGACGACGTCGCCCGCCTTGATCCGGATCTCCGAGCCGGGGACGGTGGCGCCGTAGCCCCAGGTGGGCACCTGCAGCCCGTCGCCCAGGTCGGCGGTCAGGGCGGCGGCGGTGATGGCCACGTCCCGAACGGCCGCCCCCGAGCGCCGCCGGGCCTCCTCGGCGGCCTGGACCTCGGGGCCGGAAGCAGGCACGGGCGAGGCCTTCTTCGCGCTGCCGCAGCCGGCGAGGGCGACGGCGGCCGATCCGGCGCCGGCCAGGGCCAGGAAGCGGCGACGGGAGAGGCTCGGTCCCGGCATCGTCTCAGCATCGCATAGGGCGCCTCGTCAATCGGCCTCAGGAGGTCAGGGCAAACCCTGAGGCTGTCGCTCGCAAACCCAGGGGCGACCCGGAGGTCGCGGGTCACCCCGGCCGGTAGTCTGCGGGCGCGGTCGCCGCGATCTGCACACCACTGGAGGACATCGGATGAGAAGGCTCGTAGCCCTGGTCGGCATGTCGGCGTTGCTGCTCGTCGGCTGCGGCGGCGAGAGCGACGACTCCGACCCCCTCGCCGGGGGCCCCGGCACCACCGCCGACGCCCACGCCCACGCCGACCACGCCGGCAACCCCACGGCGCACTGCGAGCCGTCCGGCGCCACGCTGACGCTCGTGGCCCAGGGCACGAAGTTCAACGTCAACTGCCTGGCCGCCCCCGCCAATCAGGCGTTCACCATCAACTTCGAGAACAAGGACTCCACCGCCCACAACATCCAGATCCTCGAGAGCCACAGCGCCAGCCAGGCCCTGTTCGACGCCGAGATCATCACCACGGGCACCAAGACGCTGAACGTCCAGGCCCTCAGGGCGGGCACGTTCGCCTTCCACTGCAAGATCCACCCCGGCCAGATGTCCGGGACGTTCATCGTCAAGTAGGCGGGTACCGGAGGTAGCGGCCGAACCAGTCCAGCACGTCGTTGTAGGCCTTCTTCGACTGCTCGGAGTCCACCTGGCTGTAGAAGCCGTGCCCCACACCGGGATAGGTGTTGATCTGGTGCTGGACCCCGGCCTTCTCCAGGCCGGCCTTGGCCGCGTCCCGGGTGGCGTTGACCCGGTTGTCGGTCTCGCCGTAGACGCCGAGGACGGCGGCCTTGGTGCGGAAGACCACCTCGGCCGGCACCGTGCCGTAGAAGGGCGCGGCGGCCAGCAGGCGGGGCTCCTCCTGGGTGAGGAAGTCCCACACCACCGTGCCGCCGAAGCAGAAGCCGATCATGCCCACCTTGGCCGAGGGGTTGCGCTTGACCAGCTCGTCGATGCTGGCCTTGAGATCGGGCCGGATGCGGGCCGGGCCCGCGGCGTTCAGCGCGGCGCTGACCTCGGCCGTGGGCACCTTGGCCGTACCGCCCTCCTCCGAGAGGAGGTCGACGGCCAGCGCGCTGTAGCCGTCGCCGGCCAGACGGCCGGCCACGGCCCGGGTGCCGTCGACCAGGCCCCGGTTCTCGTGGACCACGATGACCGCACCCTTCGCCGACGCCGCCGCCGCGTAGGCGCCCATCATCGTGCCGTTCGGCCCCGGGTATGTGATGTCCTGCGGCGGCACGGGCGTGGTCGCCGCAGGACATCACAT
>Ga0247707_1000049_pt1 | contig 14665 bp, 8 predicted proteins | sample 22E_NmetaG_FD_189044 | JGI IMG/M metagenome (GOLD analysis project Ga0247707, IMG submission 189044) | Soil microbial communities from hillslope of Landscape Evolution Observatory, University of Arizona, Oracle, AZ, United States - 2-2-E_N | ecosystem: Engineered > Artificial ecosystem > Mesocosm...
CCGTCGGGTCCCGAGGCGTCGTACGGGCGGTAGACGATGCCGGTGGTGCGCTTGTTGTCGCTGTCGTTCTGCGCCTCCCGTCGCGTGTCCTGATACAGGTGGCCTTGACCGCAGTAACGAGAGCCGGCGTCGAGCCAGGCCACGAACTTCATGCCGGGAAAGCTGGCGGTTGGGAAGACCCTCTCTAAGTCGTTGTGGACGTAGGTGAACTGCCGGCTGGTGGCAAGCTGGCGCGACGTGTAGGCACTCTTCACGATGGTGATGTCGGCGACGGTCGTTCCGGCAACGCTCGAGTGGGGGCGCTCATCGAGGCGGATCCCCCGTGCATAGAGTGACCCTAGGAGCTGCGACGCGGCACGCGCATCGGCCTGGAACATCGCCGCGAACTTCGCGAACCGGGAGGCCGCATCGGAGCCTGCATCGGAGGGGTGGACGTAGACGAGGTGCACCTTGGGCAGGGTCGTCAAGTCGGCGATGTTGGCTTCATTGACTTGTCCGTCGTATTCGGTCGCCGACCACGTCGGCGTGAGGACATCGTCGACGGCGAAGGAGACCGGGATGCGGCCTCGACCCCTGGGGTCGAGCTCAAGGCCATCCGGTCCGTGACTGTGTTCCTCGGCAACGCTCGGGGCCGTGGCTGGAAGAGCTGGTGCGCGCTGTGGCGCCCACAACAAGAGCACGACGGGGAGTGCCAGCCAGGCGCGGTTACGGGTTCGCATACTCGCTAAGTCTGAACGGGCACCCGGCCCACCGCAAGGGCCGATGGCGCCTACCTGACACGCAGGTCGGACGCGGGGCGAAGTCTGCTAGTGGGGCCATCATTGCCACAATGCAGATCCGCCGAGGGTTCAGACCCCAGATGGAGACGGGGAAGCGGCCCCGCCAGGTCCTCGACGCTACGAGCCAACCGCAGCGCCTCACTCAACAGACAATCAGGCGCGTCGCGGAGCGGGTGGGTCGTGGCACCCCCGGCGCCGGTCGGAGCGCGGCACTCCCAGTCCAGCGATAGCGCATCAGAGCGCCAGATAGCGGGCGGGCGCCGAGCCTCTCCGCTCCGACGACGCCGGTGGTACCGGGCGCCCAACGGTGCCGTTATGCGGTCTCCGCTCCGGCACCTCGGCGTCCGGTCGTCAAGATGCCCCGGACAACGAGGCGCACATCACCGACGCCGCCGGCCATGTCCGAGGCGAGCGGGATTCAGCTGCCACAACGTGCGCCGTGGAGAGCGGCTTTGCCCGGCCGGCGCCAACGAGCCCTACCGAATCTTCCATGCGTGACAACGCCCCAGGTCAGGCTGAAGCCCGGCGTTCGGACTGTGGACAGTGGTGAGGCCCGCAGCTTCGCCTCCACCGACGGCTGCATCTGTGGCGGCTGCACCGGCAGCACGCACATGCCGCACGGTCTCGGCTTCAGCGGCAGCTCTGGAAGAGAACCTGGGCCATGCCGACCTGTCGCTCATCGACGCGGCCGACGCCCTCAGCAGGCGGCCCCATCATCGACGTCACCGCAGGCGATGGAGGCCACGCGGTCGGCGATGGAGATCTGCTCAGCAAGGCGACGAATGACCTGCTCGCGAGCCGCACCCAGGTGACGGGTGCGCCGGCGTCGCTCCCGGAAGCGGTCTGTCTCTTCATCGGTCCCCAAATGAAAGCGGCGACAGACCGGCCGGCGCGGGCTGAGCCGACCACGTCGCGGCGAGACGAATCTCGGTCGTGTTCGATCACGAAGTGGGGGCGGACGCATCAAAACGAGGACGTCGTGCTGGTCGTCGAGGTCGTGATGGTTGTCGGGGTGGTGGTAGAGGTCGTGGTCGTCAATTCGGCTTCAGTGGTGGTGGGCGACTCTCCTCCGGTGGTCGTGGTGGTCGGCCCCGGTTCGATGGTCGTAGTCGTCGTCGACTCCGGTTCGATGGTCGATGATGTCGACGCGGCGACAGTGGTGCTCGTGGTGGCGGATGTGCCGGACGAGGAGGTGGACGAGGTCTCCTGCTCCAGTCCGTCGACCAGGCCGGCGTCGGCAAGAAGGGTGATGATCTCCTGCTCCACCTCCTTGACTGCCGCATAGATATCGGGGAGCGCATACGGGTCGTCGAGCTTCGCCATCGCCGCCTCGATCTGCTGTTGCAGGTCCTCGGTCGGTATCTCGCGCAGCGTCACCACGAGTTGCACGGCGAGGGCCGCCGTCTGGCACTCGAGGCATCCGCCGTTGAGGGCCACCGCCACGTTGACCGGTGCCACCACGTCGGTCTGGCCGACGACCAACACCACCTGGAAGGCGACGGCGACGGTCGTGCAGTAGCTGCACGACGCCAGGGCGTACGCCTCGTTGCGGTTGAGCACCGGCGAGCCGTCCTTCACCCACACCAGTGCCACCGCCACGTCGTAGACGACGCTCCCGTCGGTGGCGTTCACCGCCAGCGCCTGGTTGTCACCGGGCCCTGGCGCGGCAGGCAGCTTGAACGGGAACGCCACCCCGGCGCGGCTCCCCTCAGTGGCGATCGCCAGCTCCCCACCGGCCTCGGAAGGCACACCCGGGCCTCCGGTGAGGATCCCCTGCGGCCCGTCGGCTCCGGGGACGACGAGCATCGCCGGCGCGTCAGCGTTCCTGGGGACGAGGGCGTAGCCGGTGACCGGGCGCACTCCCGGGATGCCCTTCGCCGTCGGCTCCACGACCGGGCGCAGGGACAGGAGGTGCTGGAGCGTGAGCCTTTCGTCGGCTCGGACCGGCCGGTATTGGCCGGAGGGCCACCACGCCACGGCGAGGGCCGCCAGCACGACGGCGGTGAGCAAAGCAAGTGCGCGGCGTGCGGCCGGGCGCCCCTCGGTGCGCCGCCACACGCTCCGCCACCCGCGACGGACCACACGCCAGATCATGAACGTGCTCGCCGCGACCGGGAGCAGGAGAGCGAACATCTTGAGCACTCCTGCCGCCATTCCGAGGATGTCGGCGTCGGCGCTTGCCCCGGCGATCACCCTTGCCTGCTGCTGGGCCCCGAGCCATGCGGTAGCAGCCAGGCGAGGGAGGAACAGCACGGCGAGCACGAACATCCACAGCAGCAGTGGCACGACGAGCACCACCCAGGCGCGAACCGTCCAGCGGGCCCACGGGCGCAGCGGTTGCGGCCGCCGTCGGTTCCACGGGAGCATCCCGGCGAGCGTCGGCTTGATGTGCTGGAACAGGTCGGGGACGCCGACCAGGTCCGAGAGGATGTGGTAGCCGTCGGCCCGGATCACGGGAGGAAGCTGGCGCAGCATCAGGAGCAGCTGCGCGGCCACGACGAGGAGGAGGGCGTCCACGCGCACTACCAGCCACACCGCCATCACGGCGACGGCAGCGATCGCGTTGAAGTACAGGCCGCCGAGGTCCACCACCAGCCGGCCCCACCGGGCCAGCCGCCGCGAGTCGTCCACATCGGTGTAGAACGCGGGCCACACGATGTAGAGCCCGGCGCCCATGGCGCCCGGCGTAGCGCCGGCGGCGCGGCACGCGGCGGCGTGGCCGAACTCGTGCCAGCCTGCGGACACCACCACGAGGAGGAAAGCGCCGAGCAGGAGACCCGGGCTGTCGAACGCCTGGCGGGTGCCCGCAGCCAAGCCGTGGCGGAACAGGACCCACCACGTGGTGACGGCGAACGCCAGCAGGACGGGGAGGACGATCGCCTTGTGGAACAGCACGGCGAACGGCGAGGTGATCCGCCTCGTCACCTCAGGGTTCGACACGACCACCTTGCACCGCAGCGCGAGCAGCGGGACCGGCTTCTTGGCCGGCGCGGACGCGCCGTCGGGGCCGCACACGAGCCCGAGGGGCGCCAGCTTGTCGCCGATCAGGAACTCGACGTCACTCGGGCCCACCATCTTGCCGCAGCGGCGGGAGAGCTCCTCGGCCAGCTCGGGCACGTCCCGTTCACCGTCGACTGCCTCGAGCAGCGAGTACAGCAGGGGGGTGAGCTGCACGATCTGGCCGTCGGCTCGGCGCACGATGCTCGGCGCATCGCGGTAGCCGGAGTCGCGGAGCTCGCCGAGCAGCTCGAGCCCCGGAGCGAGCGCCGGGGCTCGAGCTTCGAGAACGGTCATGGACCGGCTACTGCGTGATCTGCGAGTCCTGGTCGGCGGTGGCCTCCGCCGTCACGCCGTCGAGGTCCTGGTTGATGATCGCCGTCTGCTGCGACACGGCGGTGGCGTTCGACGAGATGGACCCGATGTTGGCGGCCACCGCGGCGTCGATCGGCGCGGCCACGTTGGCGTTGGCGGCCACCGCGCCAGCAATCGGCGCAGCGGCGTCGAGATCGGCGTCGACGTTGACGTCGAGGTCGAGCAGAGTGCCGCTGGCGTCGAGCACCGGTGTGGTGAGTGAGCCGTCCGTGGGCGTGTCGGTGGTGGTGTCCCCGCCGGCGACGATGTCGTCTGACTGATCGATCGTCGAGTCCTGCGGCGCCGTGGCGATGGCGTCGCCCGACTGCGTCTGGTCGATGACGACCGCCTGGTCGGCCAAGGCGACGGCGTCGGAGTCGATCGACAGGATGTTGGCCGACGCGGCCGCGTTGATCGGTGCCGCCACGTTCAGGTTGGCGGCCACCGCCAGGTCGACGGGCGCGGCCAGGTCGAGGGCCAGGTCGATGTCGGCGTCGAGGTCGAGCAGCGACATGACCTCTTTGTTCGGTAGCGGCGTCGCCGTCTCTGCTGCCAGTTCGGTCGCGGACAAGTGTTCAAGTTCGCTCATCGCACCATCTCCTCCGCCGTGGGGACAACGTACGACGTACCCCGGCGCGGTGAGGCGAAACAGCGAGCGGGCGAATGAGGTCGCCCCCAAGAGCGGCGGTTGGTCGTGGCGAGGGACCTCGACGTACCGCTCCGCCGGCGCGTAGGGCGACCGTCGTGCGCCGAAGCGGCCACTAGCGAGACCAGGAGGGACGATGACTGCGGCCTGCGCCACGTCGACTCGGCTGGTGAACGGCCCTACGTTGCGAGGACCGTCGGAGTCCGCTGGTGGTCTCGTTGGAGGCGCGCTCCCGTGGCCGCGGGGGCGCGGGAAGAAGCGCGCTCCGTGAAGAGCTGTGCGATCTCGTCGTGCCCGGCCATCGCCGATCCCTTGTCCACGTCGTCGACGGGAGCCGGGCAGCCGTGGGAGGTCCGCCATCCAAGCCATCGCGCCGCCACGCTTCATCGCGACGAGCCGGTAATTGCGTCCGACGTTCTCGTCGTCAGGCTCGTCCAGGGGACGGGCGCCCGGCCTTGGCAGCAGCGCATAGCGCCCCGTACGTGCGGGGCACCGTGTGCCCCACGCCGGCTACGGACGACGAAGCCCTGGGGAGAGGGGCGAGCTGGCGGGCGCACATATCACGCGCTCGATAACGCGGTCCGCCTTCCAGCGTGACCGCGACCTATCGGCGCGTCGGGTGCGGGTGAGGGGATACCGGGCGCCACCTCGCCTCGATCCCCGGAGGCACCGGTTGGGTTCGTGCCGCGCCTGGCGTGGGCAGAGAACGCCAGTTCCCGGACGGGCGGCGGCCATCAGGCCCGTAGGGTGGCGTCGTTTCCGGCGCCCGCGCGGTGCGGCTATCGAGCGGCGGAAATGGTCCTCGACGGACTTGCCCACGTCGCGAACCTCGGCGGGCCTCGTTCGATCGGCGGAGGCCGTTCACAGGGGATTGGGTGAACCGTAGACAGCGATGGCGGAGCCTTCGTCGATGGCGCAGGACCGACCGGTGTCGCGATGCGGCCACGCAGGCGCACTGACATCCATGGACCCAGGGACGCGCGGCCCATCCTGTGAAGTCCGGGCGAACGGTGTCCGCCCCGGCTCGACCTCCGCCTGCGCCCCCTCTCACTCGCGCTGATCCTCTACGTTTCACGCGAGGAGCACCCGAGAGGCGGCGACCATGGCACGACAGCGGAAGCCCACCTTCGCCAGGGCCAGGAGGCCCCGGGCAGGGCTGTGGGCGGCGCTGGCCATCGGCGTCCTCCTGGGGGCGTATGTGGCCGTCCTCGCCAACACCCGCCCCGACGTCGACGGCGATCGGCTCCGGTTCGACTCCTTCGTCGACCTGGTCACCGAAGAGCGGATCACGACCGCCACGATCCTCGACCAGGACGCGTTCGTCGTCGGCGACTACGTACGTGACGACGGAACCGCGGGCCAGTACAACACCCCCTACCTCAGGGACTCGCGAGAACGGCTCCTCGGCATCCTGCTCGACAACGGGGTCCCCACCACGATCGAGCAGCAGTTCGCCAAGAGCCTGCTCTATCCGGCGACGCTGCTCCTCCCTGCACTGATCGTCGTCGTCGTCTTCGTGTACCTCATCGTGTCGTACAGCCGGGGATCGGGGCTGTTCGCGATCCGGAGCGGGGCCCGGCGGTTGGGCTCGCAGTCCGCCACCGCACGCTTCTCCGACGTCGCCGGCCAGGACGACGCGATCGCGGAGCTTCGCGAGATCCGCGACTTCCTCGCGGAGCCCGGACGCTACGCCGCCCTGGGGGCGGCTGTCCCGAAGGGCATCCTGCTCTTCGGGCCACCGGGGTGCGGCAAGACACTGCTCGCACGGGCGGTCGCCGGAGAAGCGGGAGCCGCCTTCTACTCGATCTCCGGGTCGGACTTCGTCGAGCTGTACGTCGGCGTCGGCGCGGCTCGGGTGCGCGAGCTGTTCCGGGAGGCGAGGGAGAGCGCGCCGGCGATCGTCTTCATCGACGAGCTCGATTCCGTGGGTCGGCGGCGGGGCGGCGCCCCGGGGTCGGGCGAGGAGCAGGAGCAGGCCCTCAACCAGATCCTCTCGGAGATGGACGGCTTCTCCGTCGCCGACGGCGTCATCGTCATCGCCGCCACCAACCGTCCCGACGTACTCGACCCTGCGCTCCTGCGCCCGGGCCGCTTCGACCGGACCATCGGCCTCGACCGGCCTGACCAGGGAGGGCGGCTCACCATCCTCGAGCTCCACGCGCGCGGGAAGCCGCTCGACGCGTCGGTCGACCTCGACACCGTGGCCCGGCGCTCGGTGGGGCTCAACGGCGCCGACCTCGCCAGCGTCATGAACGAGGGTGCCCTCCTCGCCGCCAGAGCGGGACGGTCCGCCATCGTCCAGGACGACCTGGACGAGGCGCTCAGACGGATCCTCGACGCCCCCGAACGGCAGCGGCGGCTGTCCATGCGCTCGCGCGGCTTCGGCCGGGTGGACGGGCGCGGAGACCGCGTGACCTTCGCCGACGTCGCCGGCGTGGAGGAGGTCCTCGACGAGCTCGCCGAGGTGAGCGCCTACCTCACGGAACCGGAGCGCTACATCGCCATCGGCGCACGCCCGCCGAGGGGCTTCCTCCTGGTCGGGCCACCGGGTTGCGGCAAGACCCTCCTCGCCCGAGCGCTCGCGTCGGAGGCGAACGCCGCGTTCTTCTCCGTGGCCGCGACCGAGTTCGTGGAGGTGTTCGTCGGCGAGGGCGCGGGACGGGTGCGCGACCTGTTCGCCGAGGCACGCGCGCTGGCGCCGTCCATCGTGTTCCTCGACGAGATCGACGCCATCGGCGCCCGCCGCGGGGTGTCCGAGGGCCAGCGTGAGCGCGAGCAGACCCTGAACCAGATCCTCGTGGAGCTCGACGGCTTCGAGGCCAGGACCGGCGTGATCGTCATCGCGGCCTCGAATCGCCCGGAGATCCTCGACCCCGCGCTCGTGCGGCCCGGGCGGTTCGACCGCGTGATCACCCTCGCCCTTCCCGCGCTCGGTGCCCGTCGGGCCATCCTCGGGCTGCACGCCCGAGGAAAGCGCCTCGACCCATCCGTCGACCTCGACGCCGTCGCCCGGTCGACCCAGGGCATGTCCGGCGCCGACCTGGCCAACCTCCTGAACGAGGCGGCGCTCCTCGCCGCCCGGCGCGGCGACCGGTCGGTGACCCCCGAGCTGGTGGAACGGGCGGCGGAGCGGGTCGTGCTGGGCATCACCGCGAGCCGCCGGCTCACGGAGAGCGACCGACGGGTGATCGCATACCACGAGGCCGGCCATGCCCTCGTCCGTCGGGCGCTGCCCGGATGTCCCTCGCCGCGGAAGGTGTCAATCGTGGCCCGTGGCGACACGCTTGGCGCGGTGTGGAACGACGCGTCGGACTCGCCCCTCCGCACCAGGGAGGCGATGCTCGACGACATGGCGGCCCTCCTCGGGGGAAGGCTCGCCGAGGAGCTGGTCTTCGGCGAACCGAGCTCGGCGGCGGCCGACGACCTCGCCCGGGTGGACGCCGTCGCCCGCCAGATGGTCTGCATCCTCGGGATGGGTGACGACCTGCCCCGCCGGGTCTATCTCGACGCCGGAGTGGACGGCCCGCCGGGCAGGGTGTCCGATCACGCCGCAGGCGCCATCGACCTGGCGATCGGTCGACTGATCGAGGAGGCCACTTCGCGTGCCGTCGAGGTGTTGAGGTCCTCGCGGCCCGCCCTCGACACCGTCGCCGCCGAGCTCGTCGCCCAGGAGACCATATCGGGAGCGCAGCTCGAGGAGCTCGTGGCCCGTGCCGGCACGGATCGGGACGACCGACGGAGCGCGCCGATGCACCCGCAGGGCGCGACCTGAGCCGGTGACCGAGGTCCGCAGCCTCCCTCCCCACCGGCAGAGCCGGCGGGCACGGCGGCGGGAGCGCCGCCGGGCCGGTCTCACGATCCGACCGGCGCCGGCGAGGCGCAGCGAGGCGCCGGCGTCGCTGCGCCACCTCCGGACGCTCCTCGGTCTCGGACTCCTCGCCGCCGCCGCCGGGCTGGTGGTGATCGACCTCTCGCTCCCAGAGGAGCGCGCCGCAGTGGTCGGGACGGTCGCCGGTGTCAACGCCGGTGCCGGCGATCCCCGCGACATCGCCGCCCACAACTCGCCGGTCCTGGCCAGGAACCCCGTCGACACCGCGAACCTGGTCGTGGCGAACCGCATCGACACGCCACGCTTCTCCTGTGCCCTCCACACCTCCTTCGATGCCGGCGCGACGTGGACGACTCCCCGCTTGCCCTTCCCGGAGGGCGAGGAGGACCCGCCCCGCTGCTACGTCCCCACGGCGACCTTCGAGCCGGGCGGGACGCTCCACGTGGCGTTCAGCACCCTGGCCGGTCCGGGGAACCGCCCGAACGCCGTCTGGCTCGTCTCTTCCGCCGACGGCGGCCGGTCCTTCTCGCCCCCCGCCAGGCTGCTGGGCCCCCTGGCGTTCCAGCCCCAGATCGTCGCCGATGACCGGCGGCCCGGCCGCCTGTACCTGACGTGGCTGCAGGCCGACGACGTGGTGAACCTCGGGTTCGCGCGTACGGGCAACCCCATCAACGTCATGCGCACCGACGACGGCGGTCGCACGTGGGGCGCGCCGGTACGGGTGAGCGACGCCGACCGGCTGCGGGCCGTCGCGCCCACCGCCGTCGTCGGGCGCGACGGCGAGCTGTTCGTCGCCTACCTCGACCTCGGCGACGACCGGCTCGACTACGGGGGGGCCCACGCCGGGAGGGGCGGGGAGCCGTACCAGGGGTCCTGGACGCTCGTCCTTGCCCGGTCCCTCGACGGGGGTGACTCGTGGCAGGAAGCCGAGGTGGACGACCACGTCACCCCGACCGAGCGCATCCTCGTGTTCCTGCCGCCGTTCCCGGCCCTGGCCGTCGACCGGGCCAGCGGGCGCCTCTACCTCGCCGTCGCCGACGGACGGCTCGGCGACGCCGACGTGTGGTTGTGGACCTCGTCGGACAGGGGGCAGACCTTCGGCGTCGCGCGCCGGGTCAATGACACCGCCGAGCGGGACGGGACGGCGCAGTACCTCCCCGCCGTGGGCGTGGCGCCGGGCGGCCGCGTCGACGTCGTCTACTACGACCGCCGGCGGGACGGGCGAGACCGGTTCAACCACGTCTCCCTCCAGTCGTCGTACGACCGGGGGCGGCGCTTCGGCGGCCACGTGCGGCTCTCTGCTACGCAGTTCGACTCCCGGATCGGGTTCGGGAGCGCCCTCGGGATGCCGGACCTCGGCAGCCGTCTCGCCGTCACATCGGCACGCCGGCGCGCCTTGGCCGTCTGGGCGGACACCACGTCGGGCAGCGAGGCGTCGGGCAAGCAGGACCTCTCCCGGGCCGTCGTCGCCCTGTCCCGGCCCGCCGGGGGGCGGGGACAGGTCCGCACGGCCGCCGCCGCGTCCGCCGGCGCCGGAGTCGTGGTGCTCCTCTGGGCAGCGAGCGGGAAGCGTCGTCCTCGCGCACGGCGGCGGCCGGAGCGGGCCCGCTGACGCTCCGCCCGGCTGCCCACGCACTGGAAAGCGAGGCGGGATGTGTGTACCATTTTGGTCGACGTAGTGTCCGCCCTAGTGCTGACAACGTCTTCCAGCGCCCAGGGGAAGGGACGGCTCGAGATGTCTCGGACGCGACGACTGTTGGCCCTGGCGGCGACGGCGACCGCGGCGGTCGTGCTCGGCGGTGCGGCGGTCACCTGGGCATGCACCGGACAGGGGTCGATCATGCTCTCGCCAGCCTCCGGACCCAGCGGCACGGTCGTCACGGTGAAGGGCACCGGGTTCGGGGCGAATCCGGTCGAGGTCCGTTGGGGGTCGGCATCGAGCACCTCACCCCTCCTCGGAACCGCGCCGAGCGGCAACTTCGCCATCGACGTCAAGGTTCCGGACGCACCCAGCGGCGTGTACTACATCGTCGCGGTGCCGACGACGACCCCGGAGGGCACCGAGCGGGCGCCCGGCTCCGCGGCGTTCACGGTGACGGTCCCGGTTGCCGAACCGACGCCGGTCACCCCGGCGCCCCAGCCGGCGCAGCCCCAGCCGCAGCCCCAGACACAGGCGGTGCAGCCGCAGCAGGAGGCGCTGCAGCAGCCGGCGCCGGCGGCGGCAGCCCAGCCGGTGGCATCCCCCGCCCCCCAGTCGTCCACCGGCCAGAGCGCGCCAGCTGCCGTCGCTGCCGGGCCCGTTGCGGCCGCCAGGACGAGCCGACCCGCCGCCACGGCGCCGGCGCCGGCCACGGCCGCCCCCGCTCCGTCGCCCGCCACGGCCGCCGCCGACGCTCCGGCCGTCGAGCTCGCCGACGCCACGACCGTGGAGGCGCCGCCCGCGGTGACCCCGGAGCCGCTGCCCGTGCCCGAGGCCGACGATGACGCAGCCAGCCGCTTCGGCAGCGCCCCCGTTGGCCTGGAGGATGTGACGGAGGCCGACCGGCTCGGCGCCGGCATGGCGCTCGGCGCGGTGCTCCTTTCCGTCGGCCTCGTCACGGTTCTGGGCGCCGGGCTCGTGGCCGTCTCCCGTCGCCGCCGGGCCACCTCCCCTCGCGTTGTCCGGCGTTAGCGGCGGAAGCGCGGCGGGCGGTGCCCGTCGCGCTTCTCGGCGGATCTCACGCATCGGCGCCTGCTCCCTCCTGCTCGCCCTCGGCTGTCTTGCCGTCCCCGACGGGCTGACGCCCGCCCTCGGCCAGACGCCGGCGCTGCGACTGGCGGAGAACTACGAGGTGCAGAGGATCAACAGCCCCACGCCCGCGCAAGGAGGCCAGCTGGGTTGGCTCGGCATCGCGAACGGGGGCGACCTCGACGGTGACGGCAAGGACGATCTCCTGGTCCCCCAGTACAACGGGCCGGGCGCCATCCATCTCATCAGCGGTGCCACCGGGGCCGTGATCCGGACGCTGACCCTCCCGGATCCGTCCGCCCTCGGCACGACGAGCGGCAACTTCGTGTATCCCGCCAAGCTGGCGGATCTCGGCTCTTGCGCCGGCGGGCAGGTGAGCCAGACGTGCGCCCAGAACCCGATCGGAGCAGCCGACGGCGTCCCCGAGATCGTGGTCGGCGCCTACGGCGTCGACCTCGAGGCGCCCGATCTCGGGCGTGCCTACGTCTTCGACGGCGCCACCGGTGCGGTGCTGAAGCGCGTGCAGATGCCGCCAGCCGACCGTGCGTCCGAGGCGGCCCAGTTCCCCGGCGGCAAGGGGTTCGGCTTCGGACGCGGCGTGGTCTCGCCCGCCAGCCCCTTCCCCGCCGACGCGCCCACCGCGGTCAAGATCGGCGACCTCGACGGGGGCGGCGTCGGCGACTTCCTCGTCGGCAACCCGACCTTCTACGAGCTGGGCCCGGCCACCAACCCGTCGTGCGACCCCGGGCCCTGTCCAGGATCGGGCCGGGTGTACGCCTACCGGGGCGAGGACATCGCCGGCACGGATCCGAACCAGGTGCTGGAGACCCCGTTCGAGATCATGAGGAACCCGATGTCGCAGAGCGGCGAGCCGCACGACCGGTTCGGCCATGCCATCCTGCCCATCGGCGACGTGGGACGGTGCACCACCGACCCCGGCGCGGGCGCAACCTGCCCGGAGGACGACCGCACCACCACGCGCGATGGCCGCCCCGACTTCGTCGTCGCGCAGCACCGCGCCGAGTTCCCGCCCGGGTTCCCCGACTCCGGCGTGGTGTGGCTCCACGACGGCCGCAGCGGCGCCGTCCTCAACATGTACCCCCATCCGGAGCCGCAGGTCGGCTCGCAGTTCGGCTACACGGTCGGCAGCATGTCCACCGCCATCGGGGACGTCGGGAACACCGTGGCGCCCGACATCCTGGTCGCCGCGGTCGGCCAGGGCGTCCAGTTCACCCACCAGGGCCGCGCCTACATCCTGAACGGCAACTACCTGGCGGCCGGGAGCGGGATCACCCTGGGCCGCCTCGACGACCCGACGCCGCACCGGGGCGAGAACTTCGGTGCGCCGTTCGCCGGCGTGGGCGACGTGGCCGGCGACCCCCGCAACGAGGTGCTCATCGGCAACGCCGGGCCATGGCAGACCGGCGACATCGACAACCAGTTCCTGTCCGACGTCCACGTTTTCAGTCCCGCCAGCGAGACGGTGGTGAAGACGTTCGCCGACCCGGACCAGCGGCTCAACAGCGGGTTCGGGCAAGGGGTGGCGCAGCTCGGCGACGTCAACGGTGACGGGTTCATGGACTTCGCGTTCACTTCCGGCTTCTTCACGGACACGGTGTTCCGCGAGGGGCGGCTCTACATCTTCCGCAGCACCACGGCCAGCACGACCACGACGACGTCCGTGACCTCCACGACGACCACGACGGGCACGTCCTCAACGTCGCCGACGACAACGCCGGCCCCCGTCGAGCCGCGAGATGGCTACGCCCTGGCCGCGGACGACGGTGGCGTCTTCAGCTTCGGGGACGCCGGGTTCTTCGGGTCCACGGGAGCACTGCGGCTCGCCAAGCCGATCGTCGACATCGAGTACACCCCTAGCGGACGCGGGTACTGGCTGGTGGGCTCGGACGGCGGGATCTTCGCCTTCGGGGACGCGGTCTTCCACGGCTCGACCGGCGCCACGAGGTTGGTGCAGCCGATCGTGGGGATGAGCCGCACGCGGAGCGGCGGGTACCACCTCGTGGCCGCCGACGGCGGCGTGTTCGCTTTCGGTGGCGCCGTCTTCCACGGCTCCACGGGCGGCATCCGCCTCGCCTCGCCGATCGTCGCCATGGCGGAGGTGAGCGACGGGTCGGGGTACTGGCTCTGCGCCGGGGACGGTGGCGTCTTCGCCTTCGGGAACGCCCGGTTCCGCGGCTCCATGGGGAGCCGCCCGCTCAATCGTCCGGTTGTCGGCTGTTCGGCGGCGGCTGCGTAGCGGTCGTCGCCGCCGGAGTGCCTGAGCCGGCTCTGCCGCTACGGTGTGAACCGGGAACGGCGGCGCGGAACATGGCCACGATGTGTGGACCGTCGGCGACGAGCCGGGCCGTCGACTTCTGCCGGTGGCCACCGCCAGTGCGGCGGGGCGGGCAGCTCTCCGGTCGCTCGATAGCGCTCGCCGGTGACGTGCCCGTCGGAGCCGGTTCAGCGAGCGCAATCGCCCCGTAGCGCTCGTTGGGCTTCCGGGCTGGTGTGCCTCGAGTCGACGCCTGCGATCTGCGAGGCACTGCGGGACCGCCCGAGAACGCGCGCTCCATAATCCGGGTCGCTAACAACTCTCGGGACGACTGAACGGCGCGTCTGGGGCTGCTCGGCAGGCATGATCCGGGTCTGAACCTCGCCCTGCTCCACCCGTTGCCACTCGATGGCTCGATTCGGCCCCGCGCCTTGGGGGAACTCTCCGACGCTGTCGTGGCACCGACGCTGTACTCGGTCGGATCCGTGCTGACAGCTTGGGCCGCTGCCGTCCTCGACCTCATGGATCATGGCGAGTGGGTTGTCGTCGGGAGCTCCGCTGGAGCCTCCTGCGCGCTGGAGCTCGCCGGCCTTGACCAATCACGGATCCGAGGGCTGGTGCTGATCCGTCGCCCGCCAGCAGCATGGGACCACCTGACGGTGAGTTTCGCCAGCAGCATGGGACCACCTCTTCGCCAGTCATGGGACCATCCCTGAGCATCCACCACCACCGGCGCCGCTGAGGTTGGCATCGCCACCTGACCGACAGCGGCCCAGGAAGGTGGCGATGAGCTTCAGGGAGGTTCCAGTGCACGAGATTCGAGAGGTCCTGCGGCTGTGGCTGCGGGGCGAGGGGCAGCGCTCCATCGCCCGGCTGGCGGCCGTCGACCGAAAGACGGTGCGGCGCTACGTGGAGGCGGCCACCGGTGCCGGCCTCGACCGTGACGCCGGCGAGGAGGCGCTCGGCGACGAGCTGATTTCCGTTGTGTGCGAAGCGGTTCGTCCCCACCGCCCCGACGGCCACGGCGCTGCCTGGGCGGTGGCCGCCTCCACGTAGC
>Ga0247707_1000052_pt1 | contig 14300 bp, 12 predicted proteins | sample 22E_NmetaG_FD_189044 | JGI IMG/M metagenome (GOLD analysis project Ga0247707, IMG submission 189044) | Soil microbial communities from hillslope of Landscape Evolution Observatory, University of Arizona, Oracle, AZ, United States - 2-2-E_N | ecosystem: Engineered > Artificial ecosystem >...
ACCCCGCCCGGCTCGAGGAGGGCCTTGGCCACGCCTTCGCTCCCCAGGAGCTCGTGGGCCTCGTCGAGGATCACCCAGTGCGGGAGGCCCGTCCGCTCCCGGGCCGCCTCCACCTCGGCGGGCGCCGCCTGCAGGTACTCGGCCCGGTCCTCCTCTGGCACCGTCGACAGGTCGACGACCACGCTGCCGAACCGGTGCCGCACCAGGCGCACCAGCTCCTCCGGCGACGGCAGCCGTCCGGATCCGCCGACGACCAGCACGCCCCGGGCCTGCCCCAGGCCGCCGTGGTCGCCCTCCGGGTCCACCACCAGCACGGAGTACCCCATGCCGATCAGCCGCTCGGCGACGAGGCCGGTCAGGTGCGACTTGCCCCCGTGCGTGGTACCCGTCACGAGCAGGTTGGTCTGCGACGCCGAGACCGAGACGGGGGCGCCGTCGTCGCCCGTGCCGAGGAGCAACCGCCACCGGCGTCTCGGCACCCGCTCCCTGCCGCTCAGGATGGGCCCGCGCACGAAGGCGGCGACCCCCGCGCCGTTCGGCGCGTCGAGGACGACGTCCGCGTGGGCCTTGAGCGAGTCGACTGCGTCGCCCACCGCCACCCCGAGCTCGGCCACGTCGATGAGTGAGTGATCGTTCTCGGCGTCACCGAGCGAGATCGTGTTGTGGCGCGAGATCCCCAGGTCGCCGAGGGCCTCGAAGAGACCGGACCCCTTGGACACGCCGGCGGGAAGCACCATGAGCTCGCTGCGGTTCCGGATCAGCTGGTACTCCAGCTCCAGCCGACGGACCTCGGCCAGCACATCCGCCTCGTCGGAGGCGCTGCAGGCGACGAGCACCTCGCCGCGCCGGAACCGGACGCCGCGTTCGGCCAGAGCATCGCAGAACTCGTCCGACACACCAGGCGCCAGCGCCCGCCCGAACCCCTTGCCTTCGATCACCGCACCGTTCTCGCCGACCACCACGTCGACGTGGTCGTGCACCTCGGGGAACACCGCCCGCAGCTCGGAGATGATCCGGCCGGTGACGAGCACCACGCACCCACCCGCCGCTCTGAAGTCGGCGAGGGCGGCCAGCGCCTCCGGGTTGGCCCGGTCGTGCTGGGCCAGCGTGCCGTCGAAGTCGATGGCCAGCGCGTGGAAGTACCGGGCCGCCGCCGCCGAGCGCACGCCCGCTCCCCGATCGTCCCCGGTCTGCGTCATCCCTGGACCGAGCCTCACCAGTGCGGAGGCGTCGCCGCTAGGGCCGTGCGACCCTTTCTCGGCCGTGCCGCCGAGCCACCGCCGGGGCGGCGGCGACGAAGGCGGCGGCCGCGGCGAGCAGCAGCAACCCGGCCCGGAGGCCTGCCGCGGCCGAGAGCCAGCCGACCACTGCGGGGCCGGCCACGAATCCGAGGTAGCCGACCGCCGTCACCGCCCCGACGACCGGACCCGGCCGTTCGCTGCCCGCACCGGCATGGGCCAGGATCAGGGGCCAGCAGAGGGAGATGCCGCCGGCTGCGATCACCAGCCCGGCGCCGGCCAGCCAGTCCACCGGCGCCAGGGCGAGGAGGCTCGTGCCCAGGGCCGCGGTGCCCGCGCCGACCGTCACCCCGCGGGCCGCCCCCCGGCGGCCGGCCACCGGGCCGACCACGACGCGCGTGGTCGCGCCGACGAGGTAGGCCGCCACCGCGCTGACGCCCCCGACCAGCAGCCCCGAGCCGAGATGCGAGCGCATGAACAAGACACCCCATAGCTCGATGCCCGCTTCGACGATCGCGCCGACGGCGAAGGCCAGCGACAGCAGGACCAGCCCTTCCCGCCTGATCAGCCGCAGGGCGCCCGCCAGTGGGGCGTGCTCCCCCGGCTCGCTGGCCGGCAACCGGGCCCGGCCGCACACCGGGGCCAGGATCAGGGCGCCGACGCCGACCGCCGCCCACGCCCAGCGCCAGGAGAGGCGCTGGGCGAGAAGGACCGCGGCCGACGCCGCGCCGATGGCGGCCCCGGCGTTGAACAAGGCGTGGAAGCGGACCAGGCTCCCCGGCCGGGCCGCCAGCGCGGCGACGGCCGAGACGTTCATGACCACGTCGACCAGCCCGCCGGCGGCCACCGCGGCCACGACAACCGCCGCCAGGGCCACCGGATGGCGCACGAGGGCGCCGGCGATCAGCAGCACACCCCAGCCCGCCAGGGCCAGCGCGAGGACCGGCCCCGCCCCCCGGCGCTCGGCGACCGCGCCCCCCATGGCGTTGGCCAGCGCAGCGCCGCCGAGCGCCACCGACAGGAGCAGCCCGAGCCCGCCGTGGGACAGCTCGAGGGCGACCTCGATGTCCGCCGCGGCCACCGCCCAGGTCCCCCAGAAGAGGCCGAACGCCACGAACGCGCCAGCCACCGGGCGCAGTGACGGCCTCATCGGCTCCCATCCTGGCGCGAGCCCGGCGGATGGGCCGTCCGCCCCTAGCGTGCGCCCGGCGGCCCGAGTGACGATCGGCACAGACGAACGATCTGGAGGCGAGATGCTCGAGACGCTCGACACCGTCACCTGGGCCGAAGCGGGTCTGCTGCTTGCAGGCCTCCTCGGCGCGGGCTTTGTGGCCAGCTGGATCTGCACCGGCGTGCTCACCTGCTCCCGCCGGGCCTACATCGGGGTGCTGGCGCTGCTGACCGTCGTCGCGTGGGCGACCTTCGCCGCCGCCACCGGGACCTCGATCTACGACACCGCCCGGCATCGCTGGCCGGCCGGCCTGGTCGCCGCGGTGGTGACCGGGCTGCTCACCGGCGCCGCCCTGCGCAGGAAGGAGCCGCCCACCCAGCACCTCGCCGGATCGGAGTTGCGGGCCGCGGCGGCGCTGGAGGGCCTGGTCTACGGCGTGGCCGAGGGCCTCCTCCTCTCGGCGCTCCCGGTCTTCATCGCCTGGCAGGCTGCGGCCGACGCCGGCTGGTCGGAGGGCCCGGCGTGGGCCGTGTCGCTGGTGGCGAGCGCGCTGATGATCGTCGTCCACCATCTCGGCTACTGGGACTACCGCGGTCCGCAAGTCGCCCTGGTCGTCGCCGGCTGCGGGCTGCTCTCCCTCGGCTACCTGGCCACGGGCAGCCTCCTGGCGCCTGCGCTGGGCCACGCGCTGATGCACGTGATGGGCGTCACCGGCGGCATCGTCCTCCCGCCCCACGCCCGGCCGCCCGCAGTGCAACCGGCCCCGTAGGCGGTCGCAGCCCAAAGAGTGATTGCGGGCTCCACGGGGTCACGCGAGACTTCACGACGAACCCCAAATGCGCGGGCCGTGCTCCCCTGAGCGTCGCCCCGCTCTCTGCAGAGAGAAAGGTCGCACGCGTGGGCAAGTATTTCGGCAAGCAGCCGCGTTACTCGCGGGAAGAAGCGGAGGCGCAGGCCAAGCAGGCCATCGACGCCCTGGTGAGCAGAGGCCGCCCGCCGGCCGAGGAGTGGAAGGGCCTGGCCGGCCGCATGGGTGACATCAACCGGGAGCTGGCCACCCGGCCGCCGGTCGACCTCCCCCCACCCCCACCTCGCCGCGCCGAGCCCGGCGAGGACGGCGGCCCTGCAGGCCGCCGTCCTCGGGACATCAGCCAGCTCTTGCGCCCAAGGCCCCCGGTGGAGCCCGAGCCGGCCCCCGCCGCCGAGGCTCCCGCCCCGGCCAAGCGAGCGGCGCCGGCCAAGCGTGCACGTCGCGCCGCTGCGCCTCCGCCGGCAGCCGCTCCGGCACCGGCCAAGCGCACCGCCCGGGCCGCGGCGCCGGCGACGGCTGCCGCGGCCAAGAAGGCCGCCAAGCGGTCGACGGCCGCGCCGCCGGCCGCCAAGGCGCCGGCCAAGCGCACCGCCGCCCGGAAGCGCACCGGGTAGCGGGTCAGCCGAGGGCCGGGTGGTCCTCGCACCGAAGGAGCTCGTCCCGCCGCACACCATGACAACCGGACCGCCGACCACTTCGGCGTCTTCGAAGGTCCCGGAATAGCCCTGGGCATGCCTGCGGGCCCGCCGGCCTTGGTTCTCCGTGCACGAACCTGTCATCCTTGGAGACCGCCTATTGAGGAGCCGTATGTCGTTCGACGTTGGTGACAAGGTCGTCTATCCCCATCACGGCGCGGCCATCATCCAGCGGCGGGAGCTCCGGGAGGTGTCGGGTGCCGACCGTGAGTACCTCGTACTGCACATGGCCTTCGACGACCTGACGCTGCGTGTCCCGGTTGACAGCATCGACAGCGTCGGCCTGCGAGACGTCATCGACGACGAGGAGATCAGCGACGTCTACGCCGTGCTGGCGAAGAAGGACGTCCGCACTCCGACGAACTGGTCCCGGCGCTTCAAGAACCACGCCGAGAAGCTCAAGTCCGGGGATATCTACCAGGTCGCCGAGGTGGTGCGGAATCTGTCGATGCGCCGGGCCCAGAACGGCCTGTCCGCCGGCGAGACGACCATGCTCGCCAAGGCCCGGCGCGTTCTCGTGTCCGAGCTGAGCTTCGCCCTGGGCGTGAGCGACGAGGAGGCCGGTCGCCGCCTCGACGCGGCCATGGCCTGAGCCTCCCGGCCATCCGGGGACCGCAAAAGAGGGCTAGGTGGTCCCGCCTCGGGGTTCGAGGACGACGACAGGAGTCTCGGTCGACCGCCGCCGTGCGTAGTCGTCGAGCCCGAGATCTGTCTCCGCCCAGCGCTGCCAGAGCCGGTCACGCTCCTCACCGGTGGCAACCCGTGCGTGCACGGGCCGAGGCGGCTCGTGCGCCAGTCGAACGACGGCGTCCGGGTGCGCCTCAAGGTTGAGCCACCACGCGGGATGGCCTTCGTCCCAGCCGTTCATCGCCAGCGTGACGAGGTTGGGTCCGTCGTCGAGGTAGCCGATGATGACGTTGCGCTCCATGCCCGACTTCCGGCCCACGGTCGTCAGGCGTAGCGCGCCCCATCCGCGCTTGTTCGAGGGCGTCCACAGGAAGCGGCCGCCGCTCAGCCGGTAGAGCGTGCGATGGACACGCCACGCCACGTGGATGAACCACGGAGGCGGAAGCTTCGCGGGGCGCGTTTGTGGCGTACTCATGACAGTCCCTCCTCTTCGTCGTGCCCTCGGGTCTGCGCACCAGCATGTGCCTTCGAGGGGAGGGGCGGTAGAGCCGGAAGACCCTTGCCGCGGCGTCCGGGCCCAGGGCGGCCGGAAGCCTGAAGGGCGGTGGATTCAAGGTCAACGAGCTCAGACACCGCCGGGGACCGTGGCGCAGCCTCGACACCGCCGGAAACCAAGGACAGTTCAATCGTCGAGCTCAGGCGTCTCCTGGGCCGATCACCCGAGGGGGCGATCGGAACGCGGGGCACGACGCCCGGTGCTCACGATGAGCGGCTTAGGCCTCGGAGCTTCTGCCAGGCCAGCCACCCGGCGGCGGCGAGGAGCACGATACCGATCAGCAGCGCCCAGGCGATCCCCTCGAGGACAGCACCCACGCCGAAGGCCAGCGCCAACAAGACCAGGATGACGAGCAGGACGATCATGGGCGACCATTACCCCAAGGGAAGCTGACCGACACCGCAGTTGCCGACCTTGTTACCAGCATCATGTCGACCACCGACGACGGTGGCACTGCTCCACGTCGAGTCCCGAGAACGCCGCCCCAGCGGCATGATCAACCCACCAACCCTGTCCGGCGAACCGGGTTCGGTCCATATCCGCCGCGTCCTCGGGCAAGCCTCGTGCGGCCTACAGCGTGGGTGGGCACCGCCGATCGCCCCACGCAACGGTGCGACGCTCGCGGACCGGCCTGGGCGCGGAGTAGGGCGATCCTGCTCAGTCGCCCCCTATGGGCCTCCGGGCGCCCGAGGCCCGGCGTCGTCCATCACCAGCGGTAGCGGATCGAACAGCTCTCGGACGACGGCGCAGTGCCTGGGGAACTCGTCGACTGCCTCCGTATCCATCCCGGGAACGTCATCGCCGAGACCGAGCACGCCTCCACGCCCACTCAGCCAGGGTGGGGGACGGGTTCCTCCCGCACGGCGCCGAGTCGGCCGAGGAGAAGCACGAGGAGGAAACCGCCGATGCCCAGGGCGATCGGCACCACCACATCGCCGCTCGGGACCGCCAGCTCGGTGGTGGAGGTGCCCCCGGGCCACGGCCACAGGATCCGGACGGACCCGAGCATGAGACCGATCATGGCCGCGACGACCTCGTCGTGGTGGTGATCGAGGAGCCAGGCCAGGAGCCGGGAAAAGAGCGCCAGCCCGACCACACAGCCGGCGAGAAACAGTGCGAGCGGCAGCAGGTCCCGCTGGTTCACCGCTCCCAGCACGTCGCCGTACATCCCGAGCATCACGAGCAGAAACGACCCGGAGACGCCGGGAAGGATCATGGCGCAGATGGCGACCGCCCCTGACGCTGGAAAAGCCCAGAGTGGTGCCGTGGCCGCCTCTGCCGCCTCCGCCGTCGTGTTGGTGCGCAACCCGAGGGCGACGAACAGGACGACGGCCGTCACGACGACGATGAGAAGGTGGCTCCGGTCGGGGCGTCGCAGGAGCCCCCGGGCCACGACGACGCTTCCGCCGACCAACCCGAAGAACAGACCTCCAAGCTTCACCGGCTCGTCCTCCAGCAGGTGCTCGACCACCGACGCGAGGCTGAGGACGGCGACGCCGATGCCGATCAACAGCGGCACCACGAGGGCCCAGTCGACCTCCCGAAGCCCGCGTGTTCCGTCGCGCGCCCGCCCCCGCAGCAGCCATGCCCCCGAGCGAGCGGCATCTCGGATGGCGTCGATGAGGCGGGCGTAGATCCCCGACACGAGGGCGACGGTGCCTCCCGACACGCCGGGAACCACATCGGCCGATCCCATCAGGAAGCCGATGCCGAGATGCTTCAGGTGTTCACCCACGGCCAACAGGATGGCCGCCAGAGCCGCCCCAGTTCGAACCGGGGCGTTCACAGGCCTCCTCGAAGGGCGACCGGTGGCATACAGCTTCCACGTACCGCCGACGAACGAAGCCCACTCCTCGCATCCCCAAGTTCGAACGCGGTGCGCAGATCCGCCATGCCGCCGAGAGGGGGTGGCGTCCCATACGGCGGTGCACATCGGGACGAGCGCAGGCTCCTCGTGAACCAGTTCACGCGCGGCTGTGGCAGCTTCGGTGGACGCGGTCGGCGTCATGACGCCCCCGCGCCAACCTCGACACGCCCGGTCGACCACCGCCCACGCCAACCCCTGGCATGTGCGCTCACCGGGGAGCCGGCCGATCACCCGGCGCCGCGTCTCCCCGAAGGTCTGCTCGATGAACTTGGCGTGACGGACGCGGGCGAGGTGGCCGCCCGGGAAGCGCAGGTAGGTGGTGAGGCTGGCAAGTCGGCCATGAGGCAGTCGGCGGCGGCCGGGAAGCCACCCGCTCGCACCGCTCTTCTCGCCGGTGGCCCTGACCTCGAAGACCATCCGGACCGCCCGTTCTGGGACGAATATGGGACATCACCGGAAACCGAAGGGGCCACCCCTCTCGGGATGGCCCCTGACCTGCACTTTTCTTGAGGCGGCGAGGGGAATCGAACCCCTGTACAGGGCTTTGCAGTCACTCGGTTTAGTCATATGGGATCCCCATAAGTCCTGGTCAGACCCCATCTTAGCTCACGCTTGGGAGCGGCGTGGGAGCGGAATGGGAGCCAACACCGGTTACTGGCGGGTAAAAGGTGTACAAGCTCATTGCGGGGTTCGAGCGGGCAACCATATGCGACGAAACCCGGCTCGAGAGCGCCGACGACACAGCGATGCAGCGGCGAAACTCAGGTCGCTTCGAAGCCGTGATCGGTGAAGCGCAGCGCCGCTGCGTTCTCGCTGACGATCTTCACGGTCGTCTCCGGGAAGCCGTCGGCGTTGGTCGCCTGGATCTCGATGGTGACCTCGGTGTCCGTCCCGACGAGTCCCTGGAGGTGCGCGACCACCTCCTGCGCCAACCTGCCAGCGTCGCGGCCGAGTCGGTCGGGGTCGACGGATACGACGCCGTAGAACCGCCGCGGTCGCTGGATCACGGTCGCGTCGTCCGCACCGGTGCCTGTGTCGCTGTCCGCCACTTCGACGTGAGCTTGCTCGGCTCGGATCTGCGCGTCCGCCGTTGCGGGAGCCACGAGCAGCGTGTTGCCCCGCGCGGGGGGCGCCATGGCGCCGGCCACGAGTCCAGCGAACCGCCCGGCCTGACGCGGGTCCTCCGCCTCCGCCACCGCGAATCCTTCGGTGGCCCACACAGTGGACGCCGGTCCGCTGGCAACGCAGTCGAGCAGCACCCCGACGTCCCGCAGGCGGTGCAGGTACAGGTAACGCGCGTAGGCGTCCCAAAGCTGGTTGGCGGTCACCGAGCCGCTCTCCCACAGCGAGGCAAGAGGGCCGTCAAGGCTGAGGCGTAGCAGCACCGGCGGATAGGCGACGTACAGGCCGCCCGTCTGGATCAGCTTTCGCGCCGCCCGCTCAGGAAGCCTTCCCGCGCCATCGGCCTTCACCTCGTCCCAGACCGGCGGCTCGGTCGGCTCCGGCTGACGGGGGACGAGCAGCCACTGGTACGCGTCGGCCAGCCGCAGGTCGACCGTGGAGTTGGCGTCCAGTAACCGTTCTTTCGCCTGGTCCTCCTGCTGCCGGGACAGGCCGAGGGCGTCGGAGTCCTTCACGACCGACGCCCAGGCCAGATGGTCGGCCTCCGCCTGCTCCAGGTCGGCCACGGCTCGGTCGTCGGCGGCCAGGAACACGAGCATGTTGCGGAAGTCGCGAGGTGCCACCCCGCGGTGGTCGAGGATCTCGCGGGCCAACTGCAGAGCGGCGGTCTCCCCCGACCGGGGTCGATGGGGGGTCCCCGGGCCGAGGATGACCAGGCGCGCCGAGGAATCGTCGGCGACGTCCGCTGGTCCGGCGGGGACGGCGTGAACCGCTGCGAACTGATCGCGGTGCGATTCGAGCAATCGGAGTCGGCCGCCGATGGCGTCGTGCACCTCGTGGCGGGCTCCGGCGACGAGGCGCTCGGCCCGGTCCCGGGCCAGACGGGCGACGCCCGGCTGGGTGCCGTACCAATACCGGCCGCTGCCCACGTAGAAGTACGTCGCCCGGTCAGCGAGCCGGCTCAGGGCGTCGCCGTAGATGGCGACCGTCTCACCGGGCATGACCGACCCGAGGCGGACGCGGGCGGCGTCGATCCCCTGGTTCGGTGAGCCGGACCGGGGCGCAGAACCGAGGAAGACACAGCGGGCGACCCGGCGAGTGGCGCCGTAGCGGCCCAGGTTCTTGTACTGGTCGTCAAGGGCACGGGGCATCGAGCCCGGTCCGTCGACGTCGGCGTCGATGATCGGCTTCCAGTTGTCCTCGAGGTTGCGGGTCAGCTCAGCGACGACGGCGGGGTCGGACAGAGGGACGCTGGCGGGCAGGATGACCGGCGACTGGTCCTGCCCGGCCCACAGAGCGTGGACCACGATCGCCATGAGGCGGAGCACGCCGCGCGTGCGCTGGAAGCGGTCGAGGGTCGACCAGTCCTCGTACAGGCGGGCGAACAGCTCGGGGTGGATCGGGTAGGCGGCCTTGATCTTCTCCACGTAGGCCTTTTCCCGGCACTCCACCGGGAACTCACTGGCCTGGGTGCGGTACAGGTCGCCCAGCACTCTGGCGGTGGCGTCACGGTCGGCGAGGTGGGCGGTGTCCACCGCCTGGAACAGGCGCCGGCGGACGATCTCGAAGCTCTCCTCGGCCGTCGCCGGCCGCCACGACGACTCCACCCGCCCGATCACCGACCGCAGCCGCCGCAGCGCCTCCCGCCCGCCGGCGCCGCCGACTTCTAGGTTGGAACCGACCGCCGGGCCGTCGGGCGCCTCCGACGCCGGGATCGACACCACCAGCAGCGCCCGCTCCGCCCCCCGGGCCGCCTCGGTCAGCATCTGGGCGAAAGTGAAATGGGTGTCGAACGTGCCGGCCGGCAGGGTGTCGTCGCGGTAAAGCTCGCGGGCGTAGGCCACCCATTCGTCGATCAGGATGAGGGACGGACCGGCCTCGTCGAGGACCAAGCGCAGCGCGTCGCCTGGGTTCGTGCTCGTGCGGTCGGCGTCGGCCACAAGGGCGAAGGCGGAGGGACCGCCGAGCTGCCAGGCCAGCTCGCCCCAGAGGGTACGGACGACGGTGCCGTCGTCCTTCACGGCCGGTTGCCCGGGTGGGATGCGATGCCCGACGAGCACCGCACGGCGCACCGGGGGCAGCCCGGACGGGCTCACGCTGGCGACGAGGTCCTGCACCTCCTGGGGCAGCGCGGCCAGAGGCTTGCCCGAGCACAAGTGGTACAGGGCGATCATGGAGTGCGTCTTGCCGCCGCCGAAGCTGGTCTGCAGGTCGACCACCGGCGAGCCGCCCTGGCCAGTGAGGCGTTCGACGGCCTGAGAAAGGAGCTGGCGGAGCCCGCCGGTGAGGAACGTGCGGCGAAAGAACTCGACGGGGTCGGCGTACTCCGCCGCGCCGGCGCCGAGCCACACCTGGTGGAGGTCTGCGGCGAACTCGGCCAGGGCGAAGCGCCCCCGGGCGACGTCGTCGTGAGGCTGGATCACATCGCGCCACGGCTTGAGTCCCGCAGCCGGCTGGGTGAGCAGGGCGTCGGCCGTCGGCGTGGCTTTCCGGGCCTGGGCCTCGAACTTCAGGCGCATGAGCTCGCTCTTAATCGCGCCGACCTCGGTGGCTTCGCGAGCATCGGCCGCTACGAGCAGTCGCTCGATGGAGTCCAGGGTCCGGTAGGCGTCGTCGATAGTGAAGGCGTCGTTGTGTGCCCAGCGGTTGCGCCAGTCGCGTAGCTCGAACACCACATTGCGCTCCGACTTGCCCAGCTCCGATGCGAAGGCCCGATCCCACGCCTCGACCATCGCCCTCAGGAGGAGTGCCGGGTCCTGGCTCGGCGCCCAGTCGGTGCGACCGGTCGCCCGCATCCGCCGGTCGACGTAGGGCGCCAGCCCGGTGGCCAGGGCCTCGAACGCACGGCCCACCCGATCACGGTTGCTCAGTGCCATGACACGCCCTCCGCCAGGCGGTTGCGGGGCCGGCCGCTGCGCCATTCGTCGTCGCCGAGTCGCCGAAAGCCGGCGGGCACCAGCTTGGCCCGCAGGGCGGGGTCGGCCAGGCTGCGGACCACGAGTCCCTCCGCCGGCCCGGCGCCCCAGGCCGCCGGCCCAAGCAGGCGCTCCACGCCGTCGACGGTGCCGGCCACCCCGGTCCACACGTGCGGCGGCGTGGTCAGACCGGCCCCTGCGCACGCCGAATCACGCTCCGCCACCGGCAGGAACCCCGTCTGCGGCTGCCACAGGTCGAGAACCACCAGGTAGGCCGGGAGCCGGTCATAGGCCGAGGAGTGGGTGAGCAGCAGCCACTCGCCGTACAGGGCCCGGTCCTCGCCTGGGACGGTGCGGAGAGCGCCGTCGTGCTCGGCCGCCCATGCCCGGAGCGGCCCGAGCTGGCCGCCTCGATCCATCGCACCTTGGCCGGATCGCAGTGCCACCTCCACCCGGCCATCGTCCATCCAGAGAACGACGTTGGCACCGTCGACCTTCTCTTCCACCAACGCAGACGCGCCCAGGAGCGTGGCGACTGCGGGGGCGGACAGCACCAGATCGTCGGCGGTGCCGCGGCCGGCGACCAGGTGGGGGATCCGGGGATAGGGCGGCGGAGCTTTCACCGGCGGGCAGCGGCCTGGGCCCTCAGGCCCTCGTCGAAAGTCCACACCTGGACGTTGCGGATGGCCGTGGAGGCCAGGAACTGGTCACGCTCGACCAGGATGGCGACGTCGCCGGCGCCCACCCTCGCCGCGGCCAGCGCTTCCAGGGACTGCCCTGTGGAGTCCCCGGTGCAGAGCGAGGTCAGGAAATCAGCGCCGAGACGCGTGTCCAGCACGCGCCAATGGCTCTCCTTCGATATGGCGACCTGCAGGAGGCGGACTAGACGCCCGGCCACCTCGTAACGGTTGCCGTCGGCCTGGGCGATGTGGTTGCCCGTCTCGATCACCGCCGTGATCGGGATGATGAACCGCTCGCCCTCACCCCAGCGGCGGTCGACCTCCGCCCGCACCTCGGCGCCACGGGCCGGGTTGGACTTCCCCGGCACCTGCAGGAGCTCGCAGAGCACCGACGTGTCGACCATCGTCACTGTGGCGGTCACGACGGGCCGGCGAGGATCTCGGCCAGCACGTCCGACGGCGACCGGGATGGCACGGGCGCCGACCGCAAGCGGTCGTCCTCGGCAGCCCGGCCCAGGGTGCCGGCGGCCACGATGTCCACGTAATTGGGCAGGTCGACGAGGCGTCGAAGTGTGCTTCGGCCGTCACGGTCGCGCTCACAGATCACGAGACTGCCGTGTTCGTCGCCGGTGAGGGCGTCGAGCAGGGCCGGGCTGTGGGCCGTGGCCAGCGCCCGGACCCGCCGGCGGTGGACCTCGTCGCGCACAAGGCCGACGAGGAGCTGCGCCTGCGACGCGTGCAGCCCGTTCTCCAGTTCCTCGATGACCAGCGTGGTCTGGCCCACCGCGTCCTCCGATGCCAGCGGCTCCGGAGCGGTGTCGACGGTGGGCGCCTGGAGCAGAGCGACGAGGATGGCCAAGAACCGCAGGGAACCGTCGCTCATGACCCGGGCGGGCACCTGATGCTCTCGCCCGGCGAATCGCTCGACCATCGTGAGCATGACGTCGTCGAGGTCGGAGCGGCTGATGGTCACGTCGACCACGTCCTGCTCGTTGAGCCGGCTCATGGCCTCGCTCAGCCGCTCGGCCGTCGTCGGCTCGTCGAGCAGCGAGGCGACGGCGGCGGACAGGTTCTCGGCGGTGCGCCGGAGCACGACGTCGCGCCGGGGCACGTACTGCCGCATCTCGTGGGGCACCGGGTCGAGGACGAACACCGACCGCAGGGCGGTGAGGACCTGGGCGGCCGCCAGGTGGATGCGTTGGCCCGCCGTCGTGGCGGGCACCCGGGCCAGCACCTGGCTGGCCAGCAGCCGGCCGGCCCGGAACGTGAGATGCGGATGAGGGCCGTCGTGCCCGTCGTCCCACGCAGCCGAAATGTCGGCGGAGTCGGTGGTAGGCGGTTCGGTGGCGAGCAATACCCGGTCGCCAGCGCGCAAGGTCTCGGCCACGATTTGGACTCCGGGCTCGACTTGGACCGTGACGTCGAGCCGAACCGGCTCTACCCCGGTACGCACCGTGCAGCCCAGCGAGAATGTCGACTGGCCGAACGGCGCGCACCCCGCCGCCCCGCCTCGCACGGCGGGCCCGTCCCGCTGGCCATCGAGCGCGTCGCGCACGTCCTCGCCGGACGCGAGCCGGGTCAGGGTCCACAGGCCGTCAAGGGCGTTCGACTTCCCGCTGCCGTTGCGACCCACCACCAACGTGAGCGCCTCGAGCGGGAGCACCGCATCGGTGAAGCTCTTGAAAGAGGTGAGCCGGACCTCTTCGACGACCGAGGGCTCCATGCGGCTCATGGGCCGACCGTACCGGGCTCGACCAGCCGGCCCTGCCCGGCTTCAGGCCGCTCCGCCAGGCGCACCAACTCCGACCAAGACGTGACCAGGGCGTCAAGATCGAGCGCTTCGGCCGGCCGGCTGTGTAGGGTGGCCGCCGCCAGCCACTGCGCCAGGTCACGCGCCTGGTCGCCCCACCGCCGACACTTTCGCAACAGGTCGGCCGCAGCCTGCTCCCCACCGGCCGAGGTGAGCCGCTTCACCAGGTGCTGGGCGACCTCCCACACCGTGAGGTGCCGATCGGTGCTCGGGTCCCAGTTGTCAGGGAGGTCGTCCCGGCGGATCAGGACCACCTTTCCCTTGGCTCCGGTGGCGATCCCGGCTCTTGTCAACGCCTCCAGCGACGTGTCGGTGCGCTTGAAGAGCTTCTCGGCGTCGTCAAAGGTGCCAGGCTCGAAGCCATGGTCCTTGAACCACGTCATGGCCCAGCGAGTCTCCTTGTCGAGATCGCCGACGAACTCATCGAGCACCTCCGCGGAAACCTGGCTGATAAGGCTGAGCGCCGCCCCAACCGTCATAGACCCGCCCGAGGGCTCGATGACCCGGGAAAAGCGGGAGAACACCGCCATACCCGGTCCGATCGCCGCCGGCCCGAGGTCGACCGTGGAAATATCGCCTTCCTGCAGCTTGCGAATCGCACGCGGCAGCTCGGCGTGTAATGCAGCGACGAAGCCCTGCCGGTCTGTCGGCTTCGCCGCAGGCAGTTGTGGCCGGCAGACGAGCACCATGTATGACGCGACGGCGTTTGTTCCCTGCCCGATCTGACGATTGCTCGTTGTGGCGTGAATCGGCCACGTACCCACAATCCGTAGTCGGGCAGCAATGATTGCAGAGAGCATCGCGTCCC
>Ga0247707_1000059_pt1 | contig 13592 bp, 9 predicted proteins | sample 22E_NmetaG_FD_189044 | JGI IMG/M metagenome (GOLD analysis project Ga0247707, IMG submission 189044) | Soil microbial communities from hillslope of Landscape Evolution Observatory, University of Arizona, Oracle, AZ, United States - 2-2-E_N | ecosystem: Engineered > Artificial ecosystem > Mesocosm...
ACGATCATCCGCCTTCACCTCAGCCAGCTCCAGCGCGTACGCGAGGGCATCGGCACGGCCTTCATCGCCCGCACCGACGGACGGCTGATCGAGATCGTGCCCTCCACGCCGGCGATCGTGGGCAAGGACTTCAGCTTCCGCGACTGGTACCGGGGGGTGACGGCCACGGGGCGCCCCTACGTCTCGGAGGCCTACCGGACGGCCATAGTGGGCAGCCCGCTGGTGGTGGCGGCGGCCTCCTATGTTCGGGCGGGATCTAGTGACGGTGTGCAGGGGCGTCCGCTCGCCATCCTCGCCGTCACCTACCGGCTCGACGCCATCAAGGCGCTGGCGCAGAGCGTCGCCGGACCTCGAGGCCTCCAGCTGAATGTCACCGACCAGCACGGCCTCGTGGTGAGCGGGCGCGGACCAGGCCAGACAACGGTGATCTCGCGTCGTGACGATCCCCTGGTGGCGGCGGCCCTCCTCGGCCGCTCCGGGGTGACCACACGGCGTGACAGCGGCCGCGAGGTGCTCGCCGCCTATGCGCCGGTGCCAACAGTGGGCTGGACGGTGACCGCCTCGATCCCCGCCGGCACGGCCTTCGCCGGCGTACAGCGGTTGCGGACCACGGTGTTCACCGTCACCGCCGTGCTCGTGGTGGTGATGCTCGCCGGCCTGGCCCTCCTCATTCGTTTCCAACGCCGGCAGTGGCGAACCGAGGACGACCTGGCTTTGGCCCGGGACCAGGCCGTGGAGGCCTCCCGCATGAAGTCGGAGTTCCTGGCCAACATGAGCCACGAGATACGCACGCCGATGAACGGGGTGCTGGGCATGACCGCCCTGTTGCTCGACACCGACCTTGACGTCAACCAGCGTGAGTATGCCGAGACGGTGCAGCACTCAGGAGAGGCCCTTCTCACCGTCATCAACGACATCCTCGACTTCTCCAAGGTGGAGGCCGGCAGGCTCGAGTTCGAGTGCATCGACTTCGACCTGCGGGGCGTCATCGAGGACGTCGCCCAGCTACTGGCCGACTCGGCCCAGGAGAAGGGCCTGGAACTGGTGTGCCTGGTCCCACCGGACCTGCCGGCCGCCCTGCGAGGAGATCCAGGTCGTGTCCGCCAGGTACTCACCAACCTGGTCGGCAACGCCGTCAAGTTCACCGAGCAGGGCGAGATCGTGGTGCGGGTGGAGGTGGTCGACGACGACGGCGCCGCGGTCACGGTGCGCGCCGAGGTGACCGACACCGGCATCGGCCTGGCCCCCGAGCACCGGGAACGCCTCTTCGACGCCTTCTCCCAGGCCGACGCCTCCACCACCCGCCGCTACGGCGGGACCGGACTGGGCCTGGCCATCTGCGCCCACTTGGTGGAGCTGATGGGCGGCACCATCGGTGTCGACAGCGACGAGGGCACCGGCAGCACGTTCTGGTTCACGGCCCGGCTGGCCAGGGGTTCCGAGGACCCCAACCGGCTCCCGAGACCCAGAAGCGACCTGGCCGGAGTACGGGTGCTGGTGGTGGACGACAACGCCACCAATCGCGATGTGCTCGAGCAGATGCTGGCGGCGTGGGGTACCACCGTCGTCACTGCCCAAGGCGGTGGGATGGCGCTTCGGCTCTTGCGCGACGCGGCCGGCCGCCGAGAGCCGTTCGACCTCACCGTGCTCGACCTGAACATGCCCGACATGGACGGCGTGGCGGTGGCCCGCGCCATCACCGACGACCCGGTGATCGCCGGCGTCCGCACCGTGTTGCTCACCTCCTCGGCCCAGCGGGGCGAGGCCCGAGAGGCGGGCGACGCTGGTGTGGACGGCTTCCTGGCCAAGCCCGTGCGCCAGTCCTACCTCTATGACTGCCTGGCTACCGTCATGGGTGACCGCGAGCGGGTGACGCCGCTGGTGACGCGCAACCGCCTGGTCGAGGAGCGGGGGCGGAAGCGACGACGCGTCCTGGTGGTGGAGGACAACCAGGTGAACCAGAGGCTCGCCACCGTGCTCTTGGAGAAGATGGGTTACCGCGTCGACGTCGTCGGCGATGGCATCGAGGCGGTGCGTGCGGTCGCCCGCGTTCCCTACGCCGCGGTGCTCATGGACTGCCACATGCCGAAGCTCGACGGCTACGAGGCAACGGCGCAGATCCGACGCCTGGAGGCGGGCCGCGAGCACACGCCGATCATCGCCATGACCGCATCGGCCATGGAAGGAGACCGACAACGCTGCCTGGCCGCCGGCATGGATGACTACGTGTCCAAACCTGTGAATGAGAGCGATCTGGCCGCCGTCCTTGATCTCCACCGCCGAGAGACGGTCGACGGCCCTCAACTGACTCGTAATGCGAGCAACGATATCGACGCCGATGTCGTGGCGAAGCTACACGTTCTCGCCGGCGAGGGAGAGCTGCTCGCCGATCTGGGGCGCCTCTTCGATGGCGAGGCGGTCAAGCGCATCTCGACCATGCGTGAGGCCGTCTCCAAGGGGGAATCCGCCAGCTTGGCGGCGGCCGCCCATGCGCTCAAGAGCAGCGCGGCCAGTCTCGGAGCTCTCCAGGTGGCCGCCAGCTGTGGGTATCTCGAAACGCTCGGCCGCGCCGGCGACCTGTCCGCGGTCGAGGAGCTCGTCGCGGAGCTCGTGGAGCAGCTCCTGCGCTTCAACCAGGCCTTCGGGGCAGTGAGCGCCCGTGGGACCAGCTGACGGGGAATCCAGGCGTAATGCGCATGTGAGGAGACTCCGGGCGAGACAAGCCTCTGATCGTCGGTTGCGCGCGCGGCGAAGCGCAGCGGAGCGGTCTGAGTGCATCAGTACCGGTCGACTTCGGCATCGTTGCTATTCACGTCAACGACGAGCGTCAGACGCCGGCGTCCCGAAGGGGAGCGCCCCCGGGAACTGGCGCCTAGCCCCTGCCCGCGGGCAGGCAACGGCGATGATCCTGTGGCCGCGCCCGCGAGGTCCTTCTCTTCGCTTGGCACTCGTGGACCACCAACCCTGACGAACGATTAGCTGATCGTCTCAACGACAATACGGGTCCGCGTTCTGGTTCGTCTGGGGTCGAAGGACGCCCAGGAAGTGTGCTCGAAGAGCACACTTCCGTCGACCGGTGGGGATACGCCGGCATTGATCTTTCGACTTCCTTACCCAGAAAGGGTACGGTACACCCTTACTAAGTGTAGACCTATGAGATATTGGGCAGGACCGGATCACTTGAACCGCCGACAAGGCGCCAACTCCAGAAGGTGGGGAGCCCGATGCCGGGGCAGTGGATCGTGCTGGTGGAAGCAACAGGCGCCGGCCTGTCCGGCCGCGTGGATCGCGACGACGTGTTGCGACTGCTGGCAGCTCTGGGTCGCGACTGCGGGGGCGGCGGGTGCGGCGCCCTCCACAGCTCCGACCGTTATGCGTTGCAAGTGACAGCGACCGCCTCCGGGCCTGTCGAAGCCTTGTTCGGCGTCCTTTCCAGCTGGTCCGATGCTCTCCTCGAGCTTGCCCTCCCGACCTGGGAGGTCGTCAGGACTGAGGTGTTGACACCCGAGGAATTGGAGCGAGACGAGCGGAACCGTCTCCGCGGCGACATGCCAATCCTGGGTTCAGGGGCAGGAGCGAGGCCACGACCGCGAAGGTGCCGTCGGTGACGACTCCCCTCCGCCGCGCGTCCTTCAGGCCGCCCGGCGGCGCCGGCATCGGCTCGCGCAGGCCGCCCGTTTACCGATACGCGATGTCCGCCCGGCCAGAACTCGCCAGAGTGCGTGCCGCCGACACCACCGTTGGGGATATCGAGCGGCCGGCCGCCGCGCGCACCGTGGCATCCACTGGGAGGGCGAGGTCGACCATGACGGGGCGATCCCGGACGGTCACCGCGGCTTGGCCGAGCATCTTCCGTCCCGGCGTTACCGGGCGGCCGGGTCACTGCACCCCGCCGGAAGTCGTGCGGTCTGCACGCAGCCCTCAGCGGCCTTCGCCGGGGCTCCGGCAGACGTTAGTGCGGCCTCGCCCCACGAGGGACCAGTGTGCCCTTCCCGAGTCCGTGCCCCGCGCTGGAGGACCGAGCGCCGGCTATGTGCGGCCGGCCGAATGCGGAGGCGGTCTAATCTGCGTCGTTAGGGGCGCTTCCAAATCCGTTCCACTCGCCGATATTTCGACCGCGCTGGCGTCTGAGCACTGACCTTTGCGGCCGCCGGTCTCACGCGCGTATTTCATGGCGACCACCCGACACTTCCGACTCTTGCGTCAACTGGGCTGTCAGCGACTGAACCGCCTGTGCGTGGTCCTTGCACGCCACGCGCCTTACCTTCCGCCAAGCGTCAGTCTGCTTGCCGGGGAGGTAGGGGTGTCGAGGCGTTTGAGGACGACTCCTTCCATGCGGAGGAAACCGAGCAGGCTGGGCACGCAACACACCCGAACCTCACCCCCGACGTTCATCTCACCAGCTGGACCTCGCGGCGAGCATCTCCGTGACAGCGGGAGCGGGCAGCGGCCGACCGAAATAGTAGCCTTGGGCCAGCTCGCAGTCGAGCACGCGTAGCAGCTCGAGGTGCCGGGGCGTCTCCACGCCCTCTGCGACGGTGACCAGCCCGAGTGCCTTCCCAAGGCTGATGACGGCCTTGACGATCGCTGTGTCACCCGGGTCACTGCCGAGGCCGTGGACGAAGGTCCGGTCGATCTTGATGAAGTCGATTGGGAAGCGTCGCAGGTAGGTGAGCGACGAGTAGCCCGTTCCGAAGTCGTCGATGCCGAGTCGTGCCCCGGCGTCTCTTAGTCGCCGGAGGATCGTCGGGTTCGAGAGGGCTCCCTCCATCAGCGCGCTCTCGGTGAGTTCGAGGGCGAGTGTGCCGACCGCAAGGTCCTGCTGGGCGAGTATCTCCTCGAGTATGTCGAGGCTGGTCCCGGCCAGTTGGCGGGCGGAGAGGTTCACCGAGATCTGAAAGCCGTGATCACCGACGGTGCCCTGCCATTGCCGGGCCTGTCGGCACGCCTCGCGCAGGACCCACGCCCCGAGTGGCACGATGAGACCTGACTCTTCGGCCACGTCCAGGAACTCGTCCGGGCCGATCAGGCCCCGGACCGGGTCCTCGTTCCGCGCGAGCGCCTCCGCCCCCAAGACCCGGCCCGATCGAAGGTCGATGATTGGCTGGTAGTGGACGCGGAGTTGGCCCCGGTCGATCGCACGACGGAGGTCGTTCTCGATCTGGAGGCGCCCCACGGCTTGGGCTCGGAAGGCTTCGTCGAAGATCTCATGGCGGGCGCGGCCCCGCTGCTTGGCCGCGTACATGGCCGTGTCTGCGTCACGGAGTAGGTCGTCGGGCCGGATGTGGCTGTCGTTGGCAATCACGATCCCCACGGAGGTGGACATGACGACCTCGTTGTTCTGGTCGCCGAGGAGGCACGGGGCGGCTACCGCCGCCTGGATCCGGTCAGACAGGGCGATGACATCCCGCCGCTCCGCGCCGTCGTCGCAGAGGACGACGAATTCGTCGCCGCCGAGCCGGGCGACGGTGTCGCTGGGACGGACGACCGAGCGCAAGCGCCGGGCGATGGTAACGAGGAGCTCGTCCCCGACGTTGTGGCCCAAGCTGTCGTTGATCACCTTGAACCGATCAAGGTCGAGGAACAGCGTTGCCACCGACCCGGGCCGCCGCTCGATGCGCGACAGAGCCTGATCCATCCGGTCCAGCAGGAGGAGCCGGTTGGGCAGGGCGGTGAGTGGGTCGTGTAGCGCCAGGTGGGTCAGCGCCGCTTCGGCCCGCTTGCTCGCGGTGGCGTCGCGCATGACGACGACCGCACCGAAGCGGTGTCCGTGGGCGTCGACGATGGCCTGCCCGTTGTTGAGGAGAATTCGGCGTTCGCCGTCAGGCTGGACGGCGACGATCTCGACGTCCTGTACCTCCACCCCGTCCAGCGCCCGCTGCAGCGGCAGGTCGTTGGCGGTGATGGGCCGGTTCGCCCCGGGTTCGAGGAGCGCCAAGTTCTCGGTCCAGCCGGCCGGCGCCAGCCCTTCCACCGGGATTCCCGGCAGCCCTCTGGCGGCAGCGTTGGAGAAGACGAGCCGACCCTCGGTGTCACAGGCCACCACGCCATCGGCGATGTTGTGCAGCACTGCTTTCAAGAACTCGGTCGCATGGCGCCGTTCCGTCACGTCGACCACCTGGCTGAGAAAGTAGAGCGGGCGCCCAGCGACATCGCGCACGAGGACGGCACTGGTCTGTGCCCAGACGTACTGGCCGTCGGCATGGCGGTAGCGCTCGTCCACCTGACGCGCCCACGCCTCGCCGGCGACGGCGCGCCGCAGGTTCGCAGATCGCTCACCGCGCTCGCCGGGATGGCTGAGCCCGAGGACGCACACGCCGTGGAGTGCGTCCTGGTCGTAACCGACCATGCGGCAGAAGGCGGGGTTGGCCTGCAGGATCCGGCCGTCGAGGTCGTGGGTCACCATGCCGACCACGGCATCGTCGAAGGTGAGGGCCCAGTGCTGCGCGGCGATGCGCACCTGCTCCTCGGAGCGCTCCAGGCGAAGCATTGCCCGCACCGTCGCCACCAGCTCATCCGGCTCGATCGGGTGGGTGAGGTAGGCGTCGGCGCCGCCCTCAAGACCGGCCACCCGGTTGGCCACCCCGACAGCTACCGCGGAGAGGTGGACGACGGGGATGTGCCGGGTGAGGGGGTTGCGCTTGATCCGGTCCCGCACCTCGAAGCCGTGCACGTCAGGGAGGGCGACATCGAGCAGCACGAGGTCTGGTTCGGCGGTGGCCACCATCTCCAGGGCGGCCTCCCCGGTCGCGGCCTCGAGCACTGCCAGCCCCGCCTCCTTCAACGCGTGGCACACGACGTAGCGCGTCGCTGCACTGTCGTCGACGACGAGGACCCGACCTCCCTGGTGGACCACCGCCTACGCCACCCCGCCGGGCGATGGCCCGACGAGCGCCAGAACCCGCTCGGCCAATGACCCGTCCTTGCTGATCACGGCGGTGACCTCACGCTCGAGGGCTCGGCGCCGGCTCGCATCGAGGTCCAACGAGGTGCAGATGAACACTGACGCGTCAGTCAGGTGGCCGTCGTGCCTGAGTCGCGCCAGCATCTCCTCCCCCCTCCCGTCAGGCATGACGAGATCGACGAACACCACATCCGGCTGATGTCCGGTCACGGCGAGGATCCCCTCCCGCACCCCGGACGCCTCGACGACGGACGGCACGAGGGGCTTGAGTAGCTGGGCGAGCACATATCGGAACCGGGCGTCGTCGTCGATGACCAGCGCTTTCGCGAAGCGCTGGGTGTCCCGCCCGGCCACCGTCGCGCTGCCGTGCTCATTGGGGACGGCCGGGGCAATAGGGACTGTCACGCTGAACGTGCTCCCGACTCCGGGGATGCTGTCCAGGACGAGCTGCCCGCCCAGCACGCTGGCCAAGTCGCGGGATACGGCCAGCCCGAGCCCGCTACCCCTGACCTTTGCTTGCAACGGCCCGGCCAGCTGCGTGAGCTCCTCGAAGACCCGCCGCTGGTCGGTGGGGTCGATGCCGATGCCCGTGTCGGCGACGGTCATGGTCACGGTGGCGCCCCCGGGGTCAAGCATGGCACGCACCCGCACTTCTCCGTGCTCTGTGAACTTGAGAGCGTTCGTCACGAGGTTGCGCAGAATCTGGGCGAGCTTGGCCCCGTCGGTGTGCACGACCGGCAGCCCGTCGGCGTCCTCCACCACGAGCTCGACCTCTTCGCGTGTGGCCAGGGGCCGGAGCATGCCCCGCAGCGTGCCGAGGAGCTCGGCGAGGTCCACGGGGGTGACGTGCACCTCGACCTTGCCGGCCCGGCTTCGAGCGAGGTCGAGCAGGTCGTCCACCAATCTGGAGAGGTCCTCACCGGCGCTGAGGATGAACTCCGCCTGGCGCGCGTGCTCAACCGACAGGTCGTCACGTCCGGTCAGCATGAGTCGGGCCAGCGCGACCACCGAGTTGATGGGTGTGCGCAGCTCATGGCCGACACTAGAGAAGAACCGGGTTCGGTCCTCGTCGGATCGGCGGGTCTCCTCGGCCCGGTCTTCCAGCTCGCCGTACAGGGCGACGATGCCGCGATTCGTCTCACGCAGCTCCTCGTTCAGCCGCGCCACCTGCTTGTGCCGGGAGCGCAGGGCGTCCAGCGCCTCCAGCAGCTCGCGATTCTGGCGTCGCACCTCGTGAAAGGCATCCGGAGGCTGGCGGCGAAGGAGCTCGGCGGCGACTTGGGCGGCCGTCGTGGCCACGTCGCCACCTGGGGGGATCCGCTTTGCCAGCGTCACCCGGGTTCCCTCTCCGGGCCCGGTCTGGATGTCAAGACGGTCCATGAGCCGTCGGCTGCCGACGATGCCGAGCCCCATCCCCGTCGCCGAACGGTAGGCGCCGGCGAGGATCCGGTCGAGATGGGCGATCCCCGGTCCCTCGTCGGTGACGGTGATCAAGAGCCAGGTGTTGTTCTCTGCTCGCTCCAGGGCAAAGGTGGCGAACCCCGAGCCGGCATAGGTGAAGGCGTTGCGGGCGATCTCCGACACCGCGGTGGCCGTGCGGGTCTGGTCCTGGCGGTCCAGTCCCAACAGGCCGGCGATCTGGCCCGCCCGCTGCCGGCATACCACGACATCCTGCTCGAGCTCGAGTGGGAGGGTGATGATGAGCTCGCTCACGACGCCTCCCCTCGAGGCGCGACGACCACGACCGTGGCGTCGTCGCTACGTCGACGGTGGTCGCGGTACAAGACGCCGGCGACGAGGAGGGGGTCGCGACACGACAGGGCCGGGTGGTCGCAGAGGTCCCATCGCCCGCTGAGCCCGTCGGAGTGGAGGATCACGAGCGCGCCAGGCTCCCAGGCGTACTGGAAAGACCGAATCTTCCTGGCCTGGTGCCCTGCGGTGCCGTGGTCCCCAACCATCTCCTGGCGGCCGATTCCGGTGCTCAGCACGCCCGACACGTTGCCCAGCCCGCAGAACCGGACCCTGCTGTCGGGAAGGACCTCGGCGACCGACACGGCCGCCCCACGCGTCGTCCTGAGCTCGCGGTGGATGGCGGTGACGACCTCCTCGGCGGCGAGGTGGGACTGCTCGCGGAACACCTCTACGGCCAGGGAGCTGGCCGCGGCAGCACCGGGGCCATGGCCCAGCCCGTCGGCCACGAGCACCATGAGACGGCCGTCGTCCTCCTCGACCGCCCACGCGTCCCCGCACACCGTCTCGCTCGGATGCGGTCGGCACACCGCCCCGATCGTCGACGCGGCCCGCCCCCCGGGGGACGACGCCTCTCTCGTGAACCGGGCCATCACGACGGTGCCACCGGGCCGTTCCGAGTGGATGGCGAAGGCGTCGGACATCCTTGCCATAGCCCCCAGCCCACCTCCGAGCGAGCCACCGGTGGACGAGCCGTCGGCCAGGTAGCTCTCGGCGTCACCCATCCCCGGTCCAGAGTCCAGCGAGAGCAGATCGAGGGCCGGTTCGCCGCGGTGGCTCCCAACGCTGACCAGCAGCCGGCCCTCGATGGCGTACTTCACCAGGTTCGTGGCCATCTCGGTCACCACCAGCTCGACCTGGTGCTCTCGAAGCTGTGGGAAACCCTGCTGGCGGGCCCATGAGGCCGCCAGTCGCTTGGCAGCCGCGACGTCCGCCGGCTCCGCCACACGAACCTCGGCGGTGGCTGCGGCCGCCGGCTCCACGCCGGTCACGACGCCCAGCCGACGATGGTCACGCATGAGCCGACGCCCACCTCGCTCCACAGCTCGAACTCGTCCACCAGCCGTCTTGCACCGGCCAGGCCCAGGCCCATCCCGCCGCCGGTGCTGTAGCCATCCGTGAGGGCGAGACCGACATCGACGATCCCGGGACCGTCGTCCTCGACGATGAGCCGCACGCCACAGCGCGGGCCGTGGCGCAGCACCTGCAGCTCAGCCTTGCCGCCGCCGCCGTAGTCGAGCGCGTTGCGGGACAGCTCGCTGGCCGCCGTCACCAGCTTCGTCTGCTCGACCAGCCGCATGCCAATGGCTACGGCTGCCGCTCGGACGCTCTGGCGCACGCGGACCACATCCTCATCCGTTCGGATCTCGACGGTGACGGTGGAGCTAAGCGTCGTGTCCACTGCCGCTGCCGTCGGCGCGCTCTGAGCGGCCACCAAGCGCCGCCCGCAGCGCCGCCATGCCGCGCTCAGCGTTGAGCGCGGTGCGGATGCCCGGCATGGACAGGCCAAGCTCGACCAGGGTGATCGCCACCGCAGGCTGCATCCCGGTCACTACCGTCTCGGCCCCCAGGACCTGAGCTGTGCTGGCGATGGTCGAGAGCGTGCGTCCGATGAAGGAGTCCACCACGTCCAGCGCCGAGATGTCGATGAGGACGCCATGGATGCCGTGGGCTGAGATCGCCTCGGTCAAGTCTTCCAGGAGCGTGCGGGCCAGCCGATCGTGCATGTCGACCTGGATGGTCACCATGAGCAACTCGCCCATCTTGAGGACGGGTATGCGTTCCACAGCCTCGACCCGGCTCAGCGGGACGAGTCAGCGCGCTGAACCGTGTGCCCCAGCCGCTGCAGGGCGACCTGGAGGGCGGCCGCCATCGATGGCTTGGTGGTCACCTCGCCCAGCTCCACCCCAAGGCTCACGATCGTCTGCGCGATCTGCGGCCGGATCCCGCTGATGATGCAGTCGGCGCCCATCAGTCGCGTCGCCGCCACCGTCTTCAGCAGGTGCTGAGCGACGAGCGTGTCCACCGTCGGCACCCCGGTGATGTCAAGGATGGCGATCGAGGCCTCATGCTCAACGATGCTGGCAAGGAGGTTCTCCATCACCATCTGCGTGCGCTGACTGTCCAGCGTGCCCACGAGGGGAAGGGCGAGGACGCCGTCCCAGAGTTTGACCACGGGAGTGGACAGCTCCAGTAGCTCCGTGTGCTGGCTCCGGATCACCTGCTCACGGCTCTGAACGTAAGAGTCGAAGGTCACGAGCCCCAGGGCATCGATCATGCGGTTGACCTCGTACAGGCCGCCCTCGACAGCGTCGTCTCCGCCCTCCTCGCCGCGCAGGACCCGCAAGAGGGCATCCTTCAGGCTGAAAATGACGGTGGCGGTCTGAGAAGGGCTGTAGCCTTGACGGGCTTGTGCGCCCGAGAGGTCGGCCAGCAGTCGACGCAGCTCGAGATAACCCGCCCCGGTCGTGGCAAGTCCGTCAGCCTCCACCGCAACGCTGAGGGCGCCGAGGATCTCGCTCGACTGACGTACGAGGTCATCGTTGTTGGCGGTGCTTCGCTGGAACCCCGGCGCAGACTCCTGACCACTCACCCAGGCGTCGAGAAGCTCGCGGTGCCGATGCTTCAGCACGTCGAGTACCAGGTGCTCGCCGGCATTTCGCGTCCCGCGAGCGTTGTCGGTGGGGCCGTGGTCGACGGGAAAGTCCTCGAGAACGGGAGGTCTAGCCACGGCTGCACCCGGACCGTCCGAGATGGTCGGGGCGTCGCATCATGTGTCGGGTCACTTGGTGAGCGTAACAGCTCTATCCCCCCTCGAAATACGACGGAGCTGCACATTCGCTAGTATGTGCATTCAACCGGCATATCAGGCGAACCGTCTGCGTCGACCTTCGATGAGATGGGTGCGGCTCTTCTGGAGTGACGCTCAAGCTGCCTGAGGGATGAGTCCGTCGGCGTAGCGGGACTCGTGTGTGCGGCGGCGTTCCTGGTCCAGGTGCCACGCCCAGTAGGCGTCGAAGTCGCCGTTGCAACGGACGGCCCGCAGCTTGAGGACGGCCTCCGCCCCGGCAACGCTCCAACGGGCGCCGGTGATGTCCATGCGGTCCTTGACCAAGTGGCGACAGGCACCCTCGATCACGCCGGTGGCGACAGGCCAGCCGGCAGCCAGGGCCGTCGGGTAGTCCAGGTAGGGCGCCTTGTTGTTGAGGTAGCGGGCGGCCTCGTCGGCCTTCTTGCGCTTCTGGGTGACGAGGCCGGCCGCCGTGGCCCGCCTCCTGATGCCGGCGGCGACCTCGCGGGCCTTGCCTTCGAGCACGGCCATGGCGCGGTCGCGCACCCAGGCCTCGGCGGCGGGGTCGGCCTCGGTGAAGAAGCACCACGCCGCCCCCCACAGGTACTCCAGCACGTGGATCAGATCGACCACGACGACCACGTTCAGACTGCGCTTGGCGGCCTCGGCCTCGATGCGGTCGATCTGGTGGTTGTTGCCATCGACGAGCGCCACCCATCGCCGCCGCTGCCCCGGGTCCCGCCGCTCCGCCTCGTCGAAGACCCGGCCCACCACCTCGGCCGCGTCCTCGACCACGCTGGCCGTCACCCACTTCGCCCTGGCCCGGGGCGGCACCGGCTGGCCCGGGCCGTCCCTCGGCCCCAGGACGTCGGCGGCCCGGCGGGGGGCGGGCGTGAGGTCGTAGACGGCGCCGACGGTGGCCATGCGCTTGCGGTTGGGCTTCTCGCCCTTGGACAGGCGTCCTTCGAGCTTGGTGGTGGCTGCGGCCGCCGCCCGCTCGGTGGCCGGGCGCAGTGACCCGGGCCGCATGACGATGCCCTTGCCGTCGGCCGAGATGACCAGCACGTCGCCGTCCTGCGCCGGCTCGCGTTCGATGGCGGCGTAGAAGGCGTCGACGTCGGCGGCCGAGGCGGCGGTGAGCTCCTCGACCTGGCGCTTGCCCACATGGGTGCCGGTGGCGCGTGCGACGGCGCCGGCCGCCTCCTCGAACGAGCCCCGTGTCGACTCGACGGCGGCCAGGCGGCGCAGCCCGTGGGAGTGGCGCTCGGTCGGCAGGTTCAGCGCGGCGTCGGCGGGGTGCAGATTGGCGTGGCCGGGCCGGCGGTAGGCGAGGCGGCGGACCCGGACCTGGCCGACGACGCTGGCCAGCCCCCGCTCATGTCCCGCCTCCACCCGGGTGTGGGCGTCCCCGTCGGCGTCGACGACGTCGCACCGGCGCTCTCGGGAGGCCCGCAGGTCGAGGTGGTCCTGGAGGAGCTGGCGCAGCAGGTCCCGGCCGTCGTTGGTCAGCCGGTGCTCCAGCTCGGCGTGCTCCAAGCCGTCGGCCTCGGCCCCGCCCAGCCAGGCCGCCAGGGCCTCGAAGCCGGCCCGGGAGACGGCAAAGGCGTCGAGGCTCGCCCCGGTCATCGACGCCGGCCTCCTCGACGGGCCGCCCGCCGGGCCCGCAGCACGCCGATGCCGGCGTCGGCCGCCTGTTCGAGCTCGGCCCGGGCCCGCTGATAGCGGGCCAGTGCCGCCCGCACCTCGGGGACCTCCTCGTCCCTCAAGGTCACCGTCTTGGTCCGGCCCCCCTCGGTGAGGACCAGCGCAGGGCTCTCGTGGGGCGCCCCGCTTGCGCAGCGACACGTCGGCTTCCCGCACCGCCGCCGGAACGTGGTCAGGCTCCCCCGCAGCACCAAAGGTTGCGATCCCCGTGGAATGCAGGCCATCGTAGGTCCTTTCTGTAGCGTGCTCCTGCTACAGACCAGGACACCTCAGACTGAGCCATCGCTGGTGGATCCTTGGTCAGCTCCCCTACACCAAGGGGATGAGGTGCTCACTCGAAAGGAGCCGCACCCGATTCGATTCGTCGGCGGATAGCCGGTGACGGTCCCGTCGTCCGGATAGGGCGGCCTTCGGCACCAGTAGTCGGGGGACACCGGCTCACAC
>Ga0247707_1000064_pt1 | contig 13385 bp, 14 predicted proteins | sample 22E_NmetaG_FD_189044 | JGI IMG/M metagenome (GOLD analysis project Ga0247707, IMG submission 189044) | Soil microbial communities from hillslope of Landscape Evolution Observatory, University of Arizona, Oracle, AZ, United States - 2-2-E_N | ecosystem: Engineered > Artificial ecosystem >...
GCTTGGGGTCGCGGACCTGGCCCACCTCCTCGTACGGGCCCAACGGGTCGTCGGCCACCAGCGCGTACGTGCGGTGGTTCCCCATCCGGCCGTCGCTGGCCGCGAAGTAGACGTACCAGCGCCCGTCGATCCGGTGCAGCTCCGGGGCCCACAGCTGGCGGTTGTGGTTGCCGCCGCCGTTCGGCGCCCAGATGACGGTCTCGGTGTTGCGGTCCATGTGCTCGAGGTCGCGGAAGCGCTTGATCACGATCCGCCGGTTGCCGCCGGCGGACTGGGCCAGGAGGAGCCACCCCTCGTGCTCGACGACCCAGGGGTCCTGGCCGGGGAAGGGCCGGCGCTCGCGGAAGAGGTCGAGGAGGCTCATACCAGCCCCCCGAGCGGCTTGGCCACGCGGTCGTTGAGCAGGCCGAGCAGCCAGCCGGTGGTCAGCAGACCCCACACCGTAACGCTGGCGGTGATGAGGGCCACGCTGTCGTCGTCGCTCAGGTAATGGGCGACGGGGAACATCCAGAAGACGCTGCGCAGGATCCGGCGGGCCGGCTTGTTCTCGAGGTCGGCGGAGAGGGCGTCGACGCAGTAGACGACGAAGCCCATGGTCGCCTCGGCCACGATGAGGAAGGCCGGCATCGACACTCGGTCGAACTCCAGGGTGAGCAGCCAGCCGGTGGTGACCAGGAACCACACGATGGCGCCGAACCGGCTGAGCTTGACCACGTTGCGGTGGGTGAACCACCGGGTGAGGGTGACCATCCACAGCGCGGCCCGGACGGCCCGCTCGCCCCGCGGCCGGCGCTCCTCCTCGCCCACCGAGTCGGCGCAGAAGACCACGAAAGCCAACGTGAGCTCGATCAGGACCCAAGCCACCATCGGTCCGGTCATGACGCGGTGCCTCCGGCGGGCTCCCGCTGGTTGCTCCAGCGGTTCCAATCCCGGCGAACAGGGGTCACGCCTTCTGGATCGGCGTTCGCGACCACCGACTTGACACCAGGCAGTTGGACCGGAGTTGTGGCTGTCACCTTCGCTGCAACGTCGGGCGGCGCCGGTTTGTGCCCCCTTCCCGGCCGCCCGAACTGTCACCAGTTCAGCGGACCGAGGCGCCGGCGTCGCCGTCCTGGCCCCGTCCTGGCGTACCTTCTGCGCCGTGCGACGGGGGGTGAGCCGGGCCGGAGGAGCGCTCGCCGTCGGGCTCTCGACCCTCTGGGCCCTTCCGGCTGCCGGCTCCGTGGTCTTCGGCGTCCTGCTCTTCCTCTCCGGGCGTGACAGCGACGTGGACACCGAGGGCTTCGCCGAGTTCTTCGGCGGGAGCATGGCCGTGCTGGGGCTCCTCGTGCTGGCCGGCGCGGTAGGCGGCATCCTGCTCGGCATCCGGGTCCGCCGCGGTCGCGACGGGGCACGGGTCGGCCTCGGCCTGCTCTTCGCGGTCTTCGCCTTCGTCTCCGGCATGTTCCTGGTGTCGTCGTTCGCCGACGACTCCGGCGTGGACCCAGGCGGCGTGATCGGGTTCGGCCTGAACACCCTGGCGTGCGTCGCCATCGTCCTCAGCACCGTGGTCGGCACCGTGGAGGACTAGCGCCCGAGCGGGTGCAGTCCCCGGGCGGTACATTCGGCAGGCAGCGACCGAGGAGGTGCGGACATGACCCTGCGGCGTCGGTTCTCCGTGCTGGTGGCGGTGCTCGCCCTGCTCGGGTCGGCGTGCTCGGACGGCGACGGCGAGAAGCCCGACGCCATGGACCAGCGGCTGGAGAGCCTGGCCGGCGCCGGCGTGTTCATCGGCGGGGTGGCCATGACGAACACGCTCGTCGCCATCCACTACGAGGGCCAGGACAAGCCCTCGCCCATGATGCGCATCTACGTGGCCGACGGCGTGCCCGGCGGCGCGGCCGAGTGGTTCGAGGGGAGGGCCGACGGCCGCCGCTTCCGGTTCATGTCGGTCACCGGGCGGGCCGTCATCGAAGGCGAGATCAGCCGCCTGGCCACCGACGGGACGGTCACCTTCGCCGACGGGACCCGGCGCGTCTTCTTCACCCGCCCCGCCGGCCACGGGGCGGGCATCTTCGAGGTGACCGTCGACGGCGCCGGCATGTGGACGGGGAGGTCCCTCGACGGCTCCACCCTGGAGGCCGACCAGGACGGGGCGACGGTCGACGGCTTCGTCCGGTCCTCCACCGGTGAGATCCACCGCTTCAAGCACAACGACATCACCCGGCGCCTCGCCTACGCCCGCCAGGGCGGCCAGGCCGACAGCTACACCCTCATCGTCACCCGGCAGGCCACCGAGATGGTGGGCCGTGGCGGCAACGTGCGCCAGGGCCGCCCGAGCGAGAACATCGTCGCCCTCGACCTGGCCGCCAGCGAGCCCGCCACCCCGGGCATCTACTACGGCCGGGTGGCGCTCACCACCGACAAGCTGGCCTTCGACATCAACGACCTCACCGGCGGGGAGCGCCAGCTCCGGGCCTACGTGTCCGACGCCGAGCCCGAGCCCGAGGGCGACATCGAGTGGTTCACGTCACGCATCTCCGGCACCACGTTCGACCTCACCTCGGCCAGCGGCAACGCCCGGCTGGAGGGCACCATCGCCCCCGACGGAATCACCGGCATGATCACCCTTCCCGGCCAGCCCGCCCGCCGGTACTTCGCCGGCCCCGCCGGCGAGGGGGCCGGCATCTACGACGTCACCGTCCAGCAGGACCGCGGCCACACCGGTACCTCCGAGGAGGGCGGCAAGCTGGAGCTGACCTACAAGGACGGCATGGTGAACGGCACGGTCACCGCGCCCAACGGGCAGTCCGTCGACCTGCTGGGCGCCGACCTCACCCACGCCTACCGGATGGGAGTCGAGGGCAGCCTGCCGGGCACCTACGTGGCCTTCGCCGCCCCGCGGGGCCGGTTCCTCATCGGCCGCAGCGGCAACGTCCGGGGCGGCAGCCCCGGCCTGAACATCATCGGCCTCGACAAGAAGTGCTGACCGGCCCCGCCGGCTAGGTGCGGGCTGCGTCGGGGGCGCGCAGGTGGGTCAGCGCCCGATCGAAGCCGACGAGCACCCGCCCGAGCTCGTCGGCCTGCTCGGCGGACTGGTTGGCCAGGGCCGCGGCGGCCAGCCGTGCGCCGGCCACCAGCGCAGCCAGCTCGCCCACCTTGAGCGTGGCCCGGACGACCCCGGGCCGTTCCCAGTCCAGCTTCATCTCAGGCCGCCGTCGCCTTGACGTGGTCGACGACGCGGTCGACCTGGGCCTTGAACTCGGCGTAGTCGACCTGCATCCCGTTGAGGTAGGTGCTCCAGCCGCTGACGAGCTTGGTGTAGTGCATCGCCTCCTCGACCTCGGCGTCGGTGGCGCCGAACAGCTTGGCCGCCTCGGTGTGGAAGAGGGCGCAGTAGCGGCAGCGGGTGACGGCGGCCACCGAGAGGCCGATCAGCTCCTTGTACTTGTTCGGGATCAGGGTCTCGCCGAACTGGACCCGCTTGATGAGGTCCCACTCCGAGTCGATGTACTCGTCGGGGATCAGGTCGACGAACCCGATGACCTCGCCGAACATCTCCTTCATCTCGCGGTGCACGTCGGTGCGCGCCATGACATTGCCTCCTTGTGGATCGGGCCCCGTGTCGAGCCCACAGCCGCAACCTAGGAAGGACAACCTGCAGAACCCCTGCAGCCCGGCGGGAGGCCGGCGCCGCCGCGGCTGCAGGACGGCTGCAGGGCCGGCCCCGCACGATCACGCCATGACCGTGATCCATGCGACAGGGACCGAGGCCGGCACCGTCGGCCGCCTGCTCGCGGCTGCGTGTGCCGGGGCAGGTGTCCCGGCCGACCTGTTCACCCCCGACGCCGTCCTCGACGCCACCGTGCCGGGCTGGCGATTCTCGGTACGGGGCGCCGATGCCGTCGCCCGCCAGTACAGCGGCTGGTTCAACGAGCCGGCCGCCTTCGAGGAGCTGGAGCGGCTCCCCGTGCCTGGCGGCGAGGTCGTCACCTACCTCCTGGCGTGGGTCGAGCGGGGCGTGCCCCACGCCGCCCACCACTGCCACGTCCTGCGCTTCGACGCCGGCGGCCGCATCGCCGCCGACCGGTTCTTCTGCGGGGGCCGGTGGGATGCCGGGCTTCTGGCCGAGATGGCCGCCGCGAGCGATGCTGGCTGACGTGCACCGCCTCGCCCCCTCGGTCGACGAGTTGCTCGCGGCCGCCGAGCGCCGGGAGCCGTTCGTCAACCCGGACGGCCGGTCGCACGCGCGGTTCGAGCGGGTGTGGATCGGCGGCGCGCCACATGTCGTGAAGTACGTCGACCTCGATCACGACTTCACCATGCGGGTGTCGGGCGACGTCGGCTGCCGGCCGGTCCGAGCGTGGGAAGCGGGGCTGCTCGACTCGGCACCGGAGCTCGTCGACCACGCCATCGTCGGGGCAGCCCTCGGCCACGGGCGCAACGGCTGGGGGGCGGCCCTGCTCATGCGGGACGTGTCCGGCGACCTGTTCCCCGCCGGCGACGACCCGATCCCGGCCGACCAGCACGCCATGTTCATCGACCACCTGGCCGGGTTCTACGCCGCCACCTGGGGGTGGCACGACGACCCCGTGTCCGGGCCCGGCCTGCTGCCGTACGCGGCCCGGTGGGCCTGGTTCGGGTACGCCGCCCTCGAGGGCGAGCGGGGGCTGGGGTGGCCGGAACGGGTCCCACGCGTCGCCGACGAGGGCTGGCGCCGCTTCGGCGAGCGGGCCCCGGCCGCGCTGGTCGCCCTGGTCGACGACCTGCGCCGCGATCCGGCGCCGCTGGCGGCCGCCCTGCGCCGGACCCCGTCGTGCTTCCTGCACGGCGACGTGAAGGCGTCGAACGCGGGCACGGCCGCCGACGGCCGGACGGTCCTCGTCGACTGGGCCTACGCCGGCGAGGGGCCGGCGTGCCACGAGCTGGCGTGGCACCTCGCCCTGGACCGGTGCCGCCTGCCGATCTCCAAGGAGGCCACCGCCGACCTGTTCCGCGCCGCCTTGGAGCGCCACGGCGTGGCCACCGGCGAGTGGTGGGACCGCCAGCTCGGCCTGTGCCTGCTCGGGGCCGTCGTGCAGTTCGGATGGGAGAAGGCCCTGGGCGACGACGACGAGCTCGCCTGGTGGTGCGATGCGGCCCAGGCGGGCGCGGCCTGGCTGTGACCCACGGGCCGGCGATCAGCCGCTGAACAGGCGGTCCACGAAGCGGCGGGCCACGTCGCCCTCGGCCCCGGCGGCCGACACCACGGTCGCGGCCCGCCGCTCGGCCTCCCGCCGCCACCGCTCCGACCGGCGCGCCGTCGCCACCGCCAGCACGAGCGGCCACCCGTCCAGCAAGGCGCAGCGCCCGAGGCCGTCGACGGCGGCGGCCAGCTGCTCGTCGGGCACCGACGGGTCGGCCAGGCCGGCGACGGCCAGGGCCAGCAGCTCGTAGCGGGCGGCGCCCCGCGCCGCGGCGTCGCCGGCGACGGCACGGGCGAGCGCCGCCGCGGCGGCCGGGTCGCCGCCGGCGAGGGCCAGCCTGGCCCGCAGGAGGCCGAGCCGGTGCCGCTGGTGCCACCCCATGGTTCCGTCCCACGCGTCCACGGGCGACAGCCGCTCGGCCAGGGCCGCGGCCTCCGCCGTGTCGCCCCGCAGCAGGCAGCCGTCGGCGAGGTCGAGCAGGGCCACGTAGTAGCCCTCGGCCATGGCATCGCCGGACGGACCGCGGTCGCCGCCGGCCGCCTCGACCGCCTGCCGGTTGTGCTCGTCGGCTTCCTCGGGACGTCCCGACCAGCGGAGGATCCAGGCCCGGACGTTGGCCGCCGGGCCGGCGAACCGGGCCCCGACGGACCCGGTCCGTTCGACGGTGGCGTCGAGGTCGTCGGCCACCGCGAGGCCCTCGGCCACCCGCCCGAGCTGCCCGAGGGCGAGGACGCGGCTGAACCGCAGGTGCAGCGGCGCCCACGGGTGGGCCAGGGAGTCCGGGTCGACCATGGGCCGGGCCAGGGCCTCGAGGGCGTCGGCCGGCCGCCCCTGGTGGACCAGGGCGTGGCCCAGCCACACGTCGGCGACGCCGCGCACCGACGGCGGGCCGCCGCGCACCGCGGCCAGGTGCTCGACCGCGCCCTGCAGGTCGCCGGCGCCGTGGCGGACGCGCCCGGCCAGGGCCAGGGCGCTGACCCGCACGGCATCGTCGCCCGCCCGGGCCGCCGCCTCGTCGGCGTAGGCGCGGGCCTCGCCGTAGCGGCGCCGATAATAGGCGACCCACCCGGCCGCCTCCAGGGCGGCGGCGCCCCCGCCCAGGGCGATGGCCCGCTCGGCGTCCGCGGCCGCCGCGTCGTAGGCCACGCGGCTCATCCGGATCCTCGCCCGGGCCACCAAGGCCTCGGCGGTGGGCGCCATGTCGAGAGCCGCCTCCAGGTGGTGTTCGGCGGCATCGACGTCGAAGCGGGCTGCGGCGGCCAGCGCCGCAGCCACGAAGGAGGCGGACGCCAGCGCTCTGTCGCCGCCCGCCCGGGCGTGGACGGCCACGTCGAGGGAGTCGGCGCCGGGCCGGCCGGCGAGCGCCCGGGCGGCCACCTGGTGGACGAGGGCCCGGCGGGCCGCACCTGTCGCCGCCTCGAGCGCCTCCCGCATCAGCTGGTGGCGGAAGGCGAAGCCGTCGCCCTGCTCGACCAGCAGGCCGGCTCGCGCCGCGGCCTCGAGATGGGCGAGCACGTCGACGACCGGCGTGCTCGCCACCTGGGCCAGCAGCTGGAGGTCGCACTCCGGACCGAGCACCGCGGCCACCCGCAGGGTGGCGGCCACGTCGTCGCCCAGGGTGTCGACCCGCGACGCCACGGCGTCGCGCAGCGTCGCGGGGATCTCCTCCTCCCCGGCGCCGGCCAGGGCGGCGAGCAGGAGCGGGTGACCACCGCTGCGCTCGTACAGGGCACCCGCTCGTCGGGCGCCGACGAGCTCGGCCACCGCCTCGCGGTCGAGCGGCCCGAGCCTGATGTGGCCCGTTGCGTCGAGGTCCCTGGCCCCACCGGGCCGGGTGGTTACGACGAGGAGGGTGTGCCGGCACCGGCGGCGGGCGAAGGACAGCCACGCCAGGGTTCCGCTGCCGGCCACGTGGAGGTCCTCGACGACGAGGACCACCGGCCGTTCTCCGCCGGCTCGCGACACGGTCGCCGCCAGGGCGGCGAACACCCGGTCGCGCGCCACCTGCGCGTCGGCCACCACCGTCGCCGTGGCCCCGGTGATCGGCCCCAGCAATGGCGCCAGGGTGTCGGCGTCGCCGCCGACGAGGGCCGTGGCCCGATCCGTGCCGATGTCACGGAGGTGGTCGGCGAGCGCGTCGGACACGGGTTGCAGCGGGAGGTCTCGCCCGAGCTCGTCACACCGACCGTGCAGCACGACCGCGTCCTGGGCGAGCAGGCGCGACCAGGAGCGGACGAGGGTCGTCTTGCCCATGCCCGCCTCGCCCTCGACCACCACCAGGCCGACCCCGCCGCCGCCGACCCCTTCCAGCGCGGCGTCGAGCTCCGCCAGCTCGGACCTCCGCCCCACGAGTTCGGGATGCGCGCGCGGGCGGGCCGGTGGCTCGGCCGCGGGGCTGCCGTCGGCGGCGGCTAGCGCCTCGGCGTAGACGGCCTCCGTGGCCGCGGTCGGCGGGACGCCGAGATCCTCGGCCAGGCGCTTCCTGACCCGGGCGTAGGCTGCGAGGGCCGACGCGGGGCGACCGGCGGCGAGGTGCGAGCGCATGAGGGCACGGAGCACGGCCTCGTCGTAGGGATCGCGGGCCAGGGCCTGCTCGGCCAGGGCCGCGGCCGCGCCATGGTCGCCCGCCGCCACGGCCGCGTCGACCGCCAGGCGCTCGACGCGCGAAACAGCCGCGTCGGCGGCGGCCCGCTCGCCCTCGACCCACTCGCCCTCCTCATCGGGCAGCAACCGGCCCCGTGCCAGCGCCAGGGCGGCGCCGGTCGCGGCGCGCGCCGCGCCGACCCGGCCTTCGTCGAGGGCTCGGGACGCGGTCGCCGCCAGCTCGACCAGCTCGTCGACGTCGAGCCAGTCGGCGCCCAGGACGTACCCCGCGTCGGTACGGACGATCCGCTCCGTCCCCAGCACGCCCCGGAGTCGCGAGACCAGCACGCCCACCTGGTCGGCCGGATGGGCCGGCAGCGCGTCGCCCCAGAGGGCGTCGGCGATCCGGTCGACCGACACCGGCTTGCCCCGGGCGACGGCCAGGACCTTGAGCAGGGTCCGTCCCTTGCGGCTGCCCAGATCGTGCTCGCGCACGCCCTCGATCTCGAACCCCCCGAGCAGGCGAACGCGCATCCGCTCATTCTCCGTCACCTGTGCCCGGACGCGAAAAGCCGCCGGCAATGCCGGCGGCTCGGGTCGATCCGAAGTTCCGGAGCCCTCTAGATCGGTCTGACGTTCTGCGCTTCCTCGCCCTTGCGGCCGGGAGCGACGTCGAACTCGACCCGCTGACCCTCGTCCAGGGACTTGTAGCCGCCACCCTGGATGTTCGAGTAGTGGACGAACACATCGTCGCCCTGCTCTCGCGAGATGAAACCGAAGCCCTTCTCGGCGTTGAAGAACTTCACGGTACCCGTTGCCAATGCACTCTCGTTTCCATGTGTGATGCCTCACGCGAGGAATCGCGGTCCAGCCTAGGCGGTCTGGACCCCGCGGCCGGCCGCGCCCCGCTGAGCGGGTGCCCGATCAGGTGCGGTGCCGTGACCGGGCCAGGTGGTAGAGGCCGATGGCGAGGGGGATGAGGGCGAAGAAGGGGAGCAGCTCGGCGTCGTGCGTGCCCTCCTCGTTCGTCTCTTCGACGAGCCACCACATGGCCAGCATGGCGGCGAGCGTGATGGCTCCGGCCACGAACCAGTGGACGGCCGAGCGCCTCTGGTCAACGGCGGTTCGGAGGTTCATGTGGACTCCCTTCGACGATGAACCAATCCGAGTGTCTGCAGTCGAGCGGCGCCTCCGCCAGAGGCGATGGTCCCGTCGAAGACCGGGCGGACGAGCTCTCGCCGACCGCCAGGTCCGCTCAGGCGCAGCGGGTAACGGTGGTCATCTCCCCGACAAGCCTGATATCGGTGCGGGGGTGCTTGGCCGCCCACTGGCGAAGCGCGTCACGAACCTCGTTGGTATCCGATGTGGTGTCCATGCGCAGGTTGATGCGAACGCATGTCCGTTCGTTGTCCGACCAGACCACGTAGCGGTCGGCGCCCCAACCGTCCGCCGCCCGCGCCGCGCCGGCGGCGTCCATGGTCTCCCCGAGGACGAGGCGGAGCCCCACCTCGCCGAGGGTGCCGAGCCCGAGCAACGGGCCGTCCGGACTGGGCTCGGGGACCGAGAGCGACGGAGCCCGTTGCAGGAACCGGTCGGGATGAAGGATGTGCTCACTCGTCGTCGGTCGGGCGCGAAACGCCTCGTTGAGGGCACCGGGGCCACCGCTGGCCACCACGGCGCGGACGAAATCGGGCCCTGCGGTGTACGGGAAGGCGAGGAGTTCGAGGAACGGCTGGACGCTTTCCGGCAGTCCGGTGATCCCCTCGATGTCGCCGTCGGCCGCCCTGCGCGCAGCGGGGGGTAGTTGATCCCGGTAGAGCGTGTCGATACGGGTGGCGTCACCCTCCATCAGCGCCTGCAACGCCCGGCCCTGTTCTGTCCGCAGGTCGAGGAGCACGTCCTGGAGGCGACTTCGCCGGCTTGGGCTTGGCCGCCGCCCGCTTCGGCGTCACTGACCGTCATCTCCCATGGTCACATCATGGTCGCCCGGCGCGTGCTCGTCGTCGCTGGATCGACCTTCGAGCACGGTCAGCACGTCGTGGGCCACCCAGACCCGGCGACCACCGCGTCCGGTACGGCCGACGTCCTGCACGACCTCGAGCGACTCGAGCTGGCGAATCAGGTTGAGCGCCCCCGCGTTGGTAACTGCGAGCTCCCGCTCGACGCGGCCCGTGGTCAGCACCGGGTTGCCGAGCAACAGGTCGACCACCTCCGGAGCCCGACTCCGTGACCCGCGTAGGGCTTGGCGGTAGCTTTCGCGGAGGTCGACGAGCGCCTCCGCCCGGTCGACGGCATCTCGAGCCTGCACGGCGACCGCCATGAGGAAGAGCTGAAGCCACTCCTGGACCTCGCCGCGCTCCCGGACGCCCTGGAGGCGGTCGTAGTACTCGGCGCGGTTGTCCTCGAAATAGCGGCTGATGTAGAGCAACGGCTGCGGAAGGCGGGCCCGGCTAACCAGGAACAACACGATGAGGAGCCGGCCCAGCCGGCCGTTCCCGTCGAGGAAAGGGTGAATCGTTTCGAACTGGTAGTGGAGGAGGCCACACTGAACCAGGACAGGGACCGCGGGCGTTTCGTTGGCATAGCGCTCCCAGTCGGCCAGGCAGTCGGCGAGGTGATCAACCGGAGGGGGGACGAACGCGGCCGTCTCCGGGCGGTCGCCGGACGAGCCGATCCAGTTCTGCGTGGTTCGGAATTCCCCCGGGTGCTGTTCACGCCCCCGCACGTTCGTCATCAGGGTTCGATGGATCTCCCTGGTCAGCCGAAGGCAGATCGGTAGCTCTCGGAGGCGGTCGAGGCCGTATTCGAGGGCGGCGATGTAGTTGCGGACCTCTTGGACGTCGGACGAGGAGGGCGAGCCCTCTCCCGCAACGGCACGAAAGACCTCGGAGAGGGACGCTTGGGTCCCTTCGATCCGGGAGCTGGCGACGGCCTCCTGGGTGAGGTAGGCGCTGGCCAGCAGGTGGGGGTTCGGGAGCAGGCGCCCGACGCCTGCGAGCCGTCCGAGGGCGTCGTCGGCATCCGACAGCAGCAGGACCGTCCGGCTGTCCAGCTCGATCTCCCTGGGTATTGCCGTCGGAAGGAAGGCGAAGAAGCCGTGGTTGCCCGAGGTCCGGACAACCTGGCCGAAATCGGTCCGGACAAACTTCGTTGGATCCACGCCGGGAACTTACAAGAGAAACGGGCTATTCGTTTGAAGTTCTCCCCGAACCTCAAAGGAACGTTGGTCCACCGGTTCCCCGCCCGCTCTGGTCAGAGGCTTCTGGAGCCCGAGGTCGGATTCGAACCGACGACCTGCTCATTACGAGCACTTTCGGAGTCAACGGTGTGCTGACCTGCCCTTTTGTGGCTTTTCTCGAAGCGGTGTGCGCCGAATGAGTAGGTCGTCGCCGGTCTCGCCACCGGTCGTGGAAGCTCGCAGCCGGCGAGGTGGGGCAATGATGCTCCGTGACGTCCACGTCGATTCTCGACCGCCCGGTGTACGGCGTGTCGGAGGCCGCCGGCCTGCTCGGCCTGCGGGCCGACCGGGCGCGCGCGTGGCTCGACGGCTACGAACTCCGGGGTGCTCAGTACGCGCCGGTGATCCGGGTGGAGCCGATGGGTGAGGACGTCGTCACCTGGGGCGAGTTCGTCGAACTCGGGTACCTGCGCGAGTACTGGCGCAAAGGTGTGCCCCTCCAGCGCCTTCGCCCCGTCATCGACGAGCTGCGGCGCGAGTTCGGCACGCCCTACCCGCTGGCCACGGCCAAGCCGTACGTTGTGGGCAAGGAGCTGGTGCTCGACCTCCAGGAGAGGAACGGCATTCCGCCGGCGATCGCCATCGTGATCCGGTCCGGCCAACAGATCCTCCTGGCGGACGATGCCCAGCGGTTCTTCAAGAAGGTGGAGTTCGACCCGCCGGGCCAGGGCGATGTCCGGCTGCTGCGCCCGGCGGGGATGGCGTCGCCTGTTGTCATCGATCCCCTCGTGCGCTTCGGCCGGCCATCGGTGCAGGGCGTCGCCACCGAGCGGCTGTGGGAGCTATTCGACGCCGGTGAGACCATCGACGAGATAGTGAACGGTTACGAGTTGCCCACCGAGCAGGTGGCGGCGGCGATCGCCTACGAGGAGCAGCTGCGTTCGCTGGCGGCACAGCCGGGCATGGCGGCGAGGTCTTCGTCGACGAGAACGACCTGGCGCTCGGCAAGGCACTCGCTGATCTGCACGGTGGCGTCGTCTTCCCGGCCATCCGGAACTGCCGGAGGTTCCGAGGCGCATATTGGATGACGACTGGCTGGCGGTGGTCGGCGCCCAGCGACTGGTGGTGATCACCCGCGACTAACGCATCCGCTACCGGCCGGTGGAGCGACGGATGTGGGTCGACCATCGAGTGCGCGGCTTCGTGCTGACCGGCACGACGAGCCAGTCAACCGAAGACAGCCTTACCGTCCTTGGAGCTCCACTGGACAGCCATGGCGCTGATCGTGGACTCGGAGCCCGCAGGCCCATGGATGTACGCGGTCACCCAAGCCGGGCTGCGCGCAGTTCCGCTTGCCTAGTCCCGACGTCACCGTGCGGACGCGATCGCCGGCCAGCGCTGGCCGGAGGCACACGCGGCAAGCAGCTTCTGCCTTCCCAAGGGGATCGACCCATCGGCGAATCTCGGCTTCCTGCTCTCGGCTCCTCAACCCGCTCGCAGGCCCGTCGAAGAGCTGGTTATGGCGCAGGGTCTGCCTCGGCCGCCTGGACCGTCTCATCGTTGAAGGGGGAGCGGCCGTGTACGGCACACGCATTGACCAGCTCCTGACGGGTCCACGGGGCCATCATCGGACCGAGGAACATGTTCCCTTGGTATGTAGTCCCTCCCACGACCACGGGCCGCTCACATACCGGGCACTCGGCATTCGGCTTCGGGTGCCGGGACGGGCGAACCGACCGCGAGGACACTGGGCTCCAGAGCCAGGACCATCCTCGCCGAATCGGGCCCGGTGCCATTCCTACAGGATGGCGCACCGTGATCGGCTAGCAGGGCCTCGTCGAGGGGGCTTCTCCTCGAGCCCTGGACGGGCGTGGCGGCCTGGGCGTTCCTCGTTGCGATGTTGGTTCTGAAGGGGGTGCTGTTGGAGTAGGGCCCTGCGGTGATCGCCGAAGGAATCGCCATCGGGGTTGGCGCGCTCGGCCTCTTCATGATGGTCATCAAGCACGTCGGTTCGGAGTAATGGTTCCAGCACCTCGGGCAACCCGGGCGGGAAGCCCGGTGTCGCCCGGTCCACATCCCTCAGTGGCGGTGGTGCGAGCGGTAAGACTCGCGACCGCAGATCCTGCTCTAGACGGCGCGTTGCCCGACCGATGCGGTCCGGCACGTACAGGTCATCCGCCACTCCTGAGCGGACTCAGTCGAGCAGCGACGCCAGGAGCCACGGCAGAAGGAATGCGACGGGGACGGCGGCGATGGCGATCGCGCTCGCAAGCAGCGTTCTACGCGTCGGGCGCACCGCAGCCGCGACGAGCAACCCGACGGCAAGGGGCAGACTTAGCACGAAGAGGATGCCCAGCATGTGAGGAGCGTAGATGCGGCAGAGCGGGGTCGCCTATGGCGTCGGCAGGGGGCTACTCCTCGTTGCTGCCCTGCTTTTCGGAGTCGCATTCGTTATCGGG
>Ga0247707_1000090_pt1 | contig 11858 bp, 7 predicted proteins | sample 22E_NmetaG_FD_189044 | JGI IMG/M metagenome (GOLD analysis project Ga0247707, IMG submission 189044) | Soil microbial communities from hillslope of Landscape Evolution Observatory, University of Arizona, Oracle, AZ, United States - 2-2-E_N | ecosystem: Engineered > Artificial ecosystem > Mesocosm...
GGTGGCCTCCAGCGCGGAGGTGCTCGCCCTGCCCGCCGACGTCACCGACCCGGCGGTGCCCGAGCAGCTGGTCGCGGCGACGGTCGAGCGCTTCGGCGGCCTGCACGTGCTCGTGGCGAACGCCGGTGGTCCGCCGCAGGGCCGGGCCCTCGACGTCGACGACGACGCGCTGCGTACCGCGGTCGAGGCCAACCTGCTCACCTCGGTGCGCCTGGTCAGGGCCGCCGTCCCCCACCAGCGGGCCGCCGGCTGGGGCCGCATCTGCCTCATCACCTCCGCCTACGTCAAGCAGCCCAGCCCGACGCTCGCCCTGTCCAACACCGCTCGGACGGGCCTGTGGGCGTGGGCCAAGACGGCCGCCGCCGACCTGGCCGCCGACGGCATCACCCTCAACCTGGCCTGCCCGGGGCTGCACCTCACCGAGCGGACCCGCGAGCTGGGGACGGCCGCGCCCGGTGACGGGCGGCGCCTGGGCGACCCGGCCGACTTCGGCAAGGTGGTCGCCTTCCTGTGCTCGCAGCCGGCCGGCTTCGTCAGCGGCGCCGCGCTCCAGGTGGACGGCGCCACCATCGTCTCGGGCCTGCTGTGAGAGTCCGCACCGAACCGGAGGTTCGGCTCGGAGCCGATCGTGGCGGCCTCCGGCCGGCGCCCAGGCCGCCGACCGGCGAAGCCGGATCGGCGGCCGTTCTCCCGGGGAGGGGCCGAGCCGTCCGAACCTCGCGGCCGCCGACGGTTCTCATCGCCCCTGGTCGCCTCGCCGCTGGCGGCGGCGGAACTGTGACCGCCCCGTGATCCGCCTCGACGCTGCCACCGTCCTGCTGCAGTGGGCGACGGGCGGGCTGTTGTTCCTCTGGGTGACCAGCCGGGACCGGGTCGTGGGCATCGGCTACGGGTGGCTGCTCCGGGCCAGCTACGGCGTCATCGCCCTCGGGGCACTGGTCGTCGGGCGCCGCCTGGAGCCGGTGGCGGTGCGCGACGCCTGCGCCGCCCTCGTGGTGCTGGCGACGGCGGCCGCGCTGGCGGTGTCGGTTCTCCGGCGCAGGGCCGGCGTGGCGGGCGAACGGGCCCGCCGCGAGCGCCGGGCGGCCCGGGTGGCGGCCATGACCGGTGGCCCGCCCGAGGGCGGAGCAGACCCGGCCGTCAAGGCCGACGGCCGCCGCGAGCCGGACCCCTCGGTACCGGAGTTCCCGCCCGTGCTCGACCTGGTGGCGCCGGTGATCGGGGCTGTCGGCCTCATCGCCGCCGGGGTGGCGGCCGGCGGGCCCGACGGACTGGCCGTCGCCCGCACCGTGGTCGGAGCCGCCTTCCTCGGCGCCGTCAGCGACGCCATGCTGCTCGGGCACTGGTACCTGGTCCAGCCCGGGTTGGGCCGCCAGCCGCTGGTGGCGCTGAACCGCTGGCTCATCCGGCTGTGGCCGGTGGAGGTGGCGGTGCTGCTCTGGCCGACCGGCATGGTGTCGGTGCTCTCGGGCTCGATCGACGACGGCTACGGCGGCATCCTCGGCTGGTTCTGGGTGACCTGCGCCGTGAGCACGCTCGCTCTGGCATTCGTCACGAAGGCGGCGCTCAAGGAGCGTTCCTACTCGGCAGTGATGGCCGCTACCGGCCTGCTGTACCTCGCCATCCTGACGGCCTTCGGCACCGACCTGGTGGCTCGGGCGGTCCTGGCCTGATCCGCCGGCTCGGGGCCAGCCTCCGCCGGTTCGGGGGCCAGCCGCCCCCGGAGCCGACGCCGGAGACGGTGGCGCTGGCCCTGGCGCGGCGGTCGCCCCGGGGCCCGGGGCGGGCTCTGGCTGGCCTTACGATGGCCATCCTCATGGACGCCACCCTCATCCGGGCCGCGCCGGTCCCCGCGTCCATGCGGCTGGCGGGCGACGCCAACCGGGGGGCGCCGGCACCGCTGCGCCGGGTCCAGCGGTGCGGTTTCCCGAGGGGGGCTTTCCCAAGAGTTGCGCCGGGGCGGCGGTCGCCCGGCGGCCGCCGCTGATGCCGACGCCCTGCTCGACGAGATGATGGACGTGCGGGCCCGGGGCCTCGCCCCCGGGCACTAGCGGGCGCAGTGGAAGCCGTCGCCGTGCTCGTGGTCGTGGCGCTGGCGGTGGCCGCCCTGCCACTGGCCGTGCGGCTGTCGGCGCGGGGTTCGGCGCCACTGGCCCGCATCGGTGTCGAGGACGGGGAGCTGGTGGTCCGGCCCCGCGGCCTGCACCAGTGGTGGTCGCTGCGGCGCGTGCTGCAGGTGCCGGTGGCGGCGGTGGCCGACATCGGCGTGGCCCGGGCGGCCGACCTCCCCGTCGGGGTCCGGGCGCCCGGCACCTCGGTCCCCGGCTACCGGGCCGGCAGCTACGGGACGGGCGCGGACCGGTCGTTCTGGCTCGTCCGGCGGCGGGAGGAGGTGCTGGTCGTCGAGCTCCGGGACCGGCCCTACCGCCGCTTCGTGCTCGAGGTGGACGACCCCGAGGTCGTCGTGTCGTCGCTGCGGGCCCAGCTGCGCCGGGCTCGCCGCTCAGGCCGCGGGCTCTAGGGCCCGGCCGGCTCCGCCCGCCCGGCCTCGCGGTCCCTCTCGAGCAGCACCTCGGAGTGACCACCGGCATCGAGATATGGGAACCGGTACGCGAATCGTGCGCCCGTGCTCGCGATCTGGCACCGAGTTCGCCGCAGGGGCGGGGGGTCAGGCGATGAAGTACTTGGCCTGGGGGTGATGGAGGACGATGGCGGAGGTGGTCTGTTCGGGGTGGTACTGGTAGCTGGTCTCCTCGCCGACGGTGACGCCGATGCGGCCGGCCCCGAGGAGGTCGGCCACCTTCTCGTTGTCCTCCAGGTCGGGGCAGGCGGGGTAGCCCCACGAGTAGCGCCCGCCGCGGTAGCCCTGGCGGCGCAGGACGTCGGCCAGGGTGCCGTCCTCGCCGGCGAAGCCCCACTCCTCCCGAATGCGCCGGTGCCACAGCTCGGCCAGGGCCTCGGCCATCTCCACGCCCAGGCCGTGCAGCAGCAGGTACTCCTGGTAGCGGTTGGCGGCGAACAGGGCGGCGGCGGCCTCCGAGACGGCGGCGCCCATCGTGGCGATCGAGAAGGCCACGTAGTCGGCCTCGCCGGAGGCGACCGGGCGGAGGAGGTCGGCGATGCACAGCCACGGTTCCTTGGCCTGGCGGGGGAAGCCGAACCGGGCCAGCTCGGTGGTGCGGGTGTCGTCGCTCCACACCACGACGTCGTTCCCGTCGCCGTTGGCGGCGAAGTACCCGTAGACGACCTGGGGGACCAGCAGCCCCTCGGCCCGGGCCCGGGCCAGCTGGTCGCGCAGGATGGCCCGGATACGAGCCTTGAAGGCGTCGTCGGTCTCGGTGGCGCCGCCCACCGTCTGGGGCCGGAACTGCCACTGGTGGCGGAACAGCGAGGTCTCGTTGAGCCATGCCGCGATCTCGTCGATGCCGACGCCCTTGACCACCCGGGTGCCCAGGAACGGCGGGACGAAGACGGGGTTGTCGACCGCCACCGACGGCGAGCGCGACGGCAGCGAGGCGGGGTCGGGCCGCTCTCTGGCCGCCCGGGCCGGCAGGTCCCGGCCGCCGGGGGCACGCCCGAAGTCGGCGTCCTCGGCGCCGCTCCGCTTCAGATCCATGAGCTTGTCCATGGTGCGCAGACCCTCGAAGGCGTCCTTGCCGTAGAACAGCCGGCCTTCGTAGACCGAACGCAGGTCGCGCTCCACGTAGGTCCGCGTCAGGGCGGCCCCGCCCAGCAGCACGGGGATGGAGGCCAGCCCGCGCTCGTTCAGCTCCAGCAGGTTCTCGCGCATGATCAGCGTGCTCTTGACCAGCAGGCCGCTCATGCCGATGACGTCCGCCTTCACCTCCTGGGCCTTCTCGACCATCTCGGCCAGGGCCACCTTGATGCCCAGGTTGTGCACCTCGTAGCCGTTGTTGGTGAAGATGATGTCGACCAGGTTCTTGCCGATGTCGTGCACGTCGCCCTTGACGGTGGCCAGCACCAACCGGCCCTTGCCTCCCTGGTCGGACCGCTCCATGTGCGGCTCCAGGTACGCGACGGCGGTCTTCATGGTCTCGGCCGACTGGAGCACGAACGGGAGCTGCATCTGGCCCGAGCCGAACAGGTCGCCGACCACCTTCATGCCGGCCAGCAGGGTGTCGTTGACGATGGCCAGCGCCGGCGTGGTCGCCAGCGCCTCGTCCAGATCGGCCTCCAGGCCCTCCTTGTCGCCGTCGATGATGCGCTGCGACAGCCGCTGCTCCACCGGCCAGCCGCTGCGGTCCTCGACCTCGAGCACGGTGGACGAGACGCCCTCGAACAGGGCCAGCAGCGCCTGCAGCGGGTCGTAGCCGGGCGTGCGCCGGTCGTAGACGAGGTCGAGGCAGATCTCCTTGGCCCGCTCGTCGATCCTGGCCAGGGGCATGATGCGGGCCGCGTGGACGATGGCCGCGTCGAGGCCGGCCTGCTGGCACTCGTGGAGGAACACCGAGTTCAGGACGTGGCGGGCGGCCGGCTTCAGGCCGAAGGACACGTTCGAGAGGCCGAGGATCGTCTGCACGCCGGGCAGCTCGGCCTTGATGCGCCGGATGCCCTCGATCGTCTCGATGCCGTCGCGGCGGCTCTCCTCCATGCCGGTGGTGAGCGGCAGGGCGAGCGCGTCGAACAGCAGGTCGCTCGGGTCCAGGCCGTAGCGCCCCACGGCCAGGTCGTGGATGGCGCGGGCCGCCCGCACCTTCCAGTCGGCCGTTCGAGCCTGGCCCTCGGTGTCGATGCAGGTGCAGACCACGGCGGCGCCGTACTCCCGAGCCAGCGAGAGGAACCGGTCGAGCCGCGTCCCGGGGGCGTCGCCGTCCTCGAGGTTCACCGAGTTCAAGATGGGCTTGCCGCCGATCCACTGCAGGCCGGCCTCGATGACCGCCGGCTCGGTGGAGTCCAGCATCAGCGGCAGGGTCGCCTGGGTGGCGAAGCGCGACGCCACCTCGTCCATGTCGGCCACGCCGTCGGCGCCGGTGTAGTCCACGCACACGTCCAGGACGTGGGCGCCCTCCTTCACCTGCTCCTTGGCCATGACGACGGTGGTCTCCCAGTCGCCGGCCAGCATGGCCTCGCGGAACCGCTTGGAGCCGTTGGCGTTCGTGCGCTCGCCGACGACCAGGAACGAGGGGGTCTGGTCGAACGGCACGTGGCTGTACAGCGAGGCGCAGCCGGGCTCGGGCCGGGCCGGGCGGGGGGCGGGCGTCAGGCTGCGGCACCGTTCCACAACCGCCCGCAGGTGCTCGGGCGTGGTGCCGCAGCAGCCGCCGACGACGTTCACGCCCAGCTCGGTGATGAAGCGGGCGTGGTAGGCGGCCAGCTCGTCGGGGGTGAGGTCGTAGTGCATCTTGCCGTCGACCACCGACGGCAGCCCGGCGTTGGGGATGCAGCTGACCGGCTGGCGGGCGTAGGTCGTCAGATGGCGCAGGTGCTCGCCCATCTCCTGGGGGCCGGTGGCGCAGTTCAGCCCGATCACGTCCGGGCGCAGGGCGCCCAGGGCGGTCAGGGCGGCGCCGATCTCGGTGCCCGGGAGCATCCGCCCGGTCAGCTCGATGGTCACCTGCACCTGCAGCGGGACCTCGCGCCCGGCGGCGGCCATGGCCCGCCGGCAGGCGATCATGGCCGCCTTGGCCTGGAGCAGGTCGAAGACCGTCTCGACGATCAGCAGGTCGACGCCGCCTTCCAGCAGGGCGGCCGCCTGGAGCTGGTAGTTGTCGCGCAGCTCGGCGAAGCGGATCTGGCCCAGGGACGGGAACTTGGTGCCGGGACCGATGGACCCGGCCACCCAGCCCCCGTAGCCGTCGGCCACCTCGCGGGCCAGGCGGGCGGCCGTGACGTTCAGCTCGGCGGCCCGGTCGGCGATGCCGTACTCGGCCAGCACGATCGGGAAGGCGCCGAACGTGTCGGTCTCCACCACGTCGACGCCGACCTCGAAGAAGGAGCGGTGCAGGTCGACGATCACATCGGGCCGGGTGGCGACCAGGACCTCGTTGCAGCCCTCAAGCGCCGGGCCGCCGAAGTCGTCGGCGCTCAGGTCCCGCAGCTGCAGGTTGGTCCCGGTGGCGCCGTCGAACACCACGACCCGCTCGCGGACGGCATCCAGGAAGCGCTCGGGCACGACGACGAGGGTACCGGCCTGTACCGGGCCGGTACCCTGCCGATCCGTGGCGCTCCCCCGGAGCCGGCGCCGGGCCGGCGTGCTCTTCTCGCTCGCCGCCCTGGCGGCGGCGGGATGCGGCACCACGGCGCCACCACCGATCCAGGACAGCGCCCTGGCCGGCGCCCGGGCGATGGTGCGCTCCCGGGCGCAACTGCTGGTCGAGAAGGACACCGAGGGCTACCTGCGCCCGGTGGTCGGCGCGGCCCGGCCACTGGAGGAGGCCATCGCCGCCGGGGCGGCGGCTGTCCCGCTCTCCTTCGCCAACGTGACGGTCACGCCCCACGGCGTCGCCCGGGACGACGCGGTCGAGTTCCGCAACGCCCTGGTGGAGGTGGTGTACGGCTACGAGGGCCTCCCCGAGGACAACCGGTTCCGCTTCTCGCTGCGCTACGACCTGCAGCAGCGTGGCGGCGCCTGGGTGGTGACCGGTTCCCGCCACGACTCCGATCCCCGCCCCCCCGCCGAGGCCGCCGGCGCGGCCGGAAACCGGGACCAGGGCGGGGGCACCCGCTTCGAGCGCGACCTGCCCCTGCCCTTCTGGGCCCGCTTCCCCGTCCAGGCCACCCGGTCACCGCACTTCCTGGCCCTCCACCGGCCCGGGCTGACCGAGGCCGGCACCGTACTCGAGCTGGCCGAGCAGGCGATGGCCGGGCTGGAGCCCCGGCTGCGCTTCGGCGAGCCCGACCCGATGCACCTCGTCGTGCTGGCCCGGGACCGGGGGGAGTACGAGGCGGTCCTCGGGGGCGACCGGGGCGCCGACTCCCTGGGCGTGGTGTCCCTCGTCTACATCCCGTCGGCACCGCCCGAAGCGCGCCACATGACGCTCAACCTGGACCGGGTCCTCGAGCGCGACCGTCGCTCGGCCGGCCACGCCGCCGGCCTGACGCCGGTGTCCATCGTCCAGCACGAGCTGGCCCACCTGGCGCTGGCCCGGGTGGGCAGCCCGTTCACGCCGTCGTGGGTGGAGGAGGGCGCCGCGATGCACCTGGCCGGGGAGCGGCGGCTCGACGAGTGGCGGCTGGGCCTGCGGGACGGCACCTTCGACCGCATCTCGGTGGCCGGCTTCGCCGAGGGCGAGAACCTGGCCGACAGCGATCAGTACGCCTACACCAACGCGGCGGTCTCCTACCTGGTCGAGGAGTTCGGGACCGAGCGCTTCTGGGAGTTCTACACCCGGTTCCAGCCGGCGGTGGCCTCGGTGGTGGCGGCCGCAGACAGCGCCGCCGCCTTCGTCCTCGCCAGCGTCTACGACATCGACCTCGCCGAGCTCGACCGCCGAACGCGCGAGTGGATGGCCGTCCAGGTCGCCGCCGGATGACCCTGGCGACCGGGCCCGTGTTCCGTGCCGTCGGCGCCGTGCCGGCCGAGGCCGGGCTGGTGGCCGTCCCGGCTACGCCGCCGGCGGGGCGCCGTACCGGCACGGCGGCCGGCGGCCCCGTGGTCGACCCGGCCTCCCTGGCCGCCCTGGGCTTCGAGGACCGGCCCGGCCAAACCCAGATCGTGCCGGGGCCCGACGGCCGCCCGGTGCTGGCGGTGGGATTGGGCGAGCGGACGGCCGAGGACTTCCGCCGGGCCGGCGCCGCCGTCACGGCCGCCGCGTGGCACGTCGAGCGGGTGGCCACCACCGTGGTGGCGGCCGCGCCACCCGCCCTCGGGCCGGCGGCCGCGGCGCGTGCGCTGGTCGAAGGCATGGCGCTGGCCGCCTATCGCTACGGCGCCCTGAAGCGCGACGCCCGGCCGTGCCGCATCCAATCGGTCGACGTGGTCGTGGCCCGGGGGAGCCGGGGTCTTCAGCGGGATCTCGACCGCGCCTCGCTGGTAGCGGGCGCCGCCTGCTGGGCACGGGACCTGGTCAACGAGCCGGCCGGGACCCTCACGCCCGCCCGCCTGGCCGAACTCGCCGCCGAGATGGGGGAGCGGGCGGGCCTGGCCGTCGAGGTGCTGGACGAGGCGGCGCTGGCCGACCAGCGCATGGGCGCGCTCCTCGGCGTCGGGCAGGGATCGGTGCAGCCCCCCCGGTTGATCCGCCTGGCCTACGAGCCGGCCCGCCCACCGGTCGCCACCGTGGCCCTGGTCGGCAAGGGCATCACCTTCGACTCGGGCGGCCTGTCGCTGAAGCCGGCGGACTCGATGATGGCGATGAAGACCGACATGTCCGGGGCGGCCGCCGTCCTGGCCACCATGTCGGTGCTGCCGGCACTGGCTCCGGCGGTGCGCGTCGCCGCACTCGTGCCGGCGGCGGAGAACATGCCGGGCGGCCGTTCGCTGAAGCCGGGCGACGTCGTGCGGGCCCGTAACGGCACCACCATCGAGGTGCTGAACACCGACGCCGAGGGCCGCCTCGTCCTGGCCGACGCCCTGGCCCTGGCGGCCGAGGCCGGCCCCGACGCCATCGTCGACCTGGCCACCCTGACCGGCGCGCAGAAGGTGGCGCTCGGCACCCGGGTGGCCGGCCTGATGGGCAACCACGACGGCCTGGTCGCCCGCGTGCGGAACGCCGCCGAGCGGGCCGGCGAGCCCGCCTGGCCCCTGCCCCTGCCGGCCGTGTACCGGAGCCAGCTCGACTCGCCGGTCGCCGACCTGAAGAACATCGGCGACGCCGGCATCGCCGGCGCGCTGGTGGCCGGGCTGTTCCTGCAGGAGTTCGTGGCCGGCGTCCCCTGGGCGCACCTGGACATCGCCGGCCCGGCCCGGTCCGAGGCCGACGACGCCTACCTCACCAAGGGCGGCACCGGCTGGGGCGTGCGCACCCTGGCCGAGCTGCTCTGCACCTTCGAACCGCTGGAGCCGCGGTAGCGCGGTGGGCCTCAATCGGCCAGCAGGGCGACCACCTCGTCGTAGAGGGCCGACGCTTCGGCGACATCCCCGGCGATGCACGTCACGCCCATCTTCCCGAAGTCCGGGACCGCACCCAGGAGGTGCAGGCAGGTGCCGGTCCCGGTGCCCGGGTCGAAGGCCAGTCCGGCGGCGTCCACCTCGGCGATGACGTCTGCCGGCCGCCGGCCCACCAGGCGGGCCGACTTGAGGTTGTCCGACGCCCGGTAGGCCAGCGGCCGCCCGCCCGCCCGCAGCTCGCCGGCGACCGGATCGAAGGTCGCTCCGTTCGCCAGCCGGCACATCCAGTACGGGTGGGTGGTGCCGCCCATGCGGAGGTTGATCTCCGAGAGGGTGATCTCGTCGCCGGCCGAACCGGGGACCACCACCCAGTCGATGCCGAACGAGCCGATCACGCCCTCGGTGGCCAGCTCGGCGGCGACGGCGACGGCCGCCTCGGAGATGGCGCCGCGGTAGCGCTCGTCGGCCGGGAAGCTGCACCCGAGGTACACCTGGTCCTGCGGTCCGCCCAGCACCTGGTCGTGGGTCGAGAGGACCTCGACGCGCCCGGAGGGCGCGATGTGCACCTGCGTGCTCGGCGACGCCATGTGCCGGTGGCGCACCAGCTCCTCGACGATGCCGCCACCGGCGGCCAGCTTGGCGGCGAAGGACGGCCACGACTCCGCGGCCGCGCAGAACGTGGTCGGCCGGTCGGCCAGCGCCGTCCCGGGCCGGCCGTCCAGCTCGACGATGGCGTTGCCCTGGCCGGAGAAACCGTCGTTCAACTTGACCACGACGGCCGTCGCACCGGGCCGCTCGGCCCGGATGGCCTCGATCGCAGCGGCGACCTCGGCCAGCGACCACAGGTCCCCGGCGCCCGGGAGCACGGGCACGCCGGCCCGGCGGGCCAGAGCGCGGGCGCCCGACTTCGAGCCGAGCCGCGCCAGCTCTGGCACGGGGCCGTAGAGGGGGATGCCGAGTGCGTCGCTCACCGCCCGCTCGGCGGGGGTGACGTTGAAGGGCAGTACGAAGGCCCCGGCCGGGTCGCCGGCGGCGTCGCGCACGGCGCCCAGCACGTCGGGTCGGTCCACCAGCTTCTCGGTGAGTGCCACCGGGCCGGGTTGGTCCAGCGCCACCATGGTGAGCCGGCGCCGGGCGCCGGCCGGGTCGGGCAGGAAGCGCAGGTAGTACTCGACCACCGCCTCGTCGACGGGCAGGGAGGTCACGTACACCACCCGCACGCCGGGCCGGCGCAGAAACAGGGCAGTGAAGAGCATCCGCTCCTCGTAGAACTGGATCCCGGTGATCTTGCGCAGTTCGGCCACCGGGAAGGTGGCCGACGGCAGGACGACGATGGTGCCCTTCTCCAGGTCGACGGGCGCCGTGGCGCCGAGCCGGGCGGCCAGGCCCCGCTGGCGCTCCTCGAAGCCGGCGTCGACGGAGCGCGCGTCGACGGAGCCGGCGTCGACCGTCTCGATCGGGCGGGTCATCCCCAGCCCACGACGCCCTCGACGGCCCTGTCGACCGCGGCCAGAAGGTCCTCGTCCAGCTGGCGGCCCGAGGCGGCGGCGTTGTCGTCCAGCTGCTCGGGGCGGCTGGCCCCGACGATGGCGGAGGTGACCTCTGGGCGGCGCAGCACCCAGGCGAGCGCCAGCTGGGCCACGGTGAGCCCGGCGCGATCGGCCAGCGGGCGCAGGCGCTCGACCGCCTGCAGCACCTCGTCGCTCTGCCAGCGGCCCAGCATGGCGGCGTCGCGCCCGGCGGCCCGGGATCCCGCCGGCGGTGGCTGACCGGGCCGGTATTTGCCGGTCAGCGCACCCTGGGCGAGCGGCGACCACACGATCTGGCCGATGCCCGCGGACGCGCAGAGGGGGAAGACCTCCGGCTCGGGCTTGCGGTGCAGGATCGAGTACTCGGGCTGGCTGCTCACGAACCGGGCCACCCCGGGGATGGCCGCCGCCGCCCGGATCTGGTCGGGCGTCCACTCCGAGAAGCCGATGTAGCGGGCCTTGCCCTGGTCGACCAGGGCGGTGAGCGCCGCCATGGTCTCCTCCAGCGGCGTGTCCCGGTCGTAGCGGTGGCACTGGTACAGGTCGACGTGGTCGGTGCGCAGCCGGCGCAGCGACGCCTCGCTCTGCTTGGCCACCTGCGCCGCGGAGAGGCCCTTGTCGGTGGGCGACATCGGGAAGTAGGCCTTCGTGGCCAGCACGTACGAGGAGCGGTCCCTGCCGGCCAGGGCATCGCCCAGGAACGACTCGGCCGCGCCGTGGCCGTAGACGTTGGCCGTGTCGAAGAAGTTGATCCCCAGGTCGAAGGCCCGGTCGATGCACGACCGGGCCCGCTCGGCCTCCACCGCGCCGCCATAGGTCAGCCACGAGCCGAGTGAGATCTCCGAGACGACCAACTCGCTCTTCCCCAGCCGGCGGTACTCCACGGCAGCGCAGGCTACCGACGGCCGGCCGGCAGCCTGCGCTCGCGGTCAGTCGCCCGGCGCGGCCGTCACCTCGTCGTCGTCGCCCGACGCCACCTGTCCGCCGCCTTCTGCATTCAGGCGGGCGGCGATGGGGTCGTACACCCGACCGCTGGAGTCGTCTTCTTCCTTGGTCGGGACAGCGTCTTCTGCGGCCTCGGGCTCTTGATCCACTGGTCTGCCTTTCTCGGGCGGTCGGGGGCCCCGGCACGGGGCCCGGCCCGCCTCTGCCCTCGGTGCCCGTCCGACAAACGGAGTTCCGCAGGCCCGCCCCGAGCTAGGCGGCGACGACGCTCGACAGCAGCTGGTCGAGCGCCGACTGCCCGGGCGGCGCGATGCGGGGCTGGCCGGCCATGGCGCGGACCCGGTCGAAGGCGTCGTGGATGTCGCCGCCGCGCA
>Ga0247707_1000095_pt1 | contig 11535 bp, 7 predicted proteins | sample 22E_NmetaG_FD_189044 | JGI IMG/M metagenome (GOLD analysis project Ga0247707, IMG submission 189044) | Soil microbial communities from hillslope of Landscape Evolution Observatory, University of Arizona, Oracle, AZ, United States - 2-2-E_N | ecosystem: Engineered > Artificial ecosystem > Mesocosm...
GTCCTGGTGCTCTGGCGGCGGCCAGGTTGACCAGCCCGGCCAGGCGGACCGTGCCGGCGAACCCCAGGGTCCCGAGGAGCCACCACCCCGAGACCGCGGCCCCCGCAGCGGCACCGAGGGTGTTCACCGAGTAGAGCCGGCCCACCAGGCTGGCCGCCTCGTCGGCCCGCCGCACCAGGCCGCGGGTGAGCAGCGGCAGCGACAGCCCCATCAGGGTGGTCGGGACCACCAGGAGGGCGAAGTGGAAGGCGAAGGCCTCGCCGAGGGTGTCGATCCGGCCGACCAGCGAGTTGTACAGGTCGTAGAACAGCCAGATGCTGGCCCAGGCGAAGACGGCGATCGCCGCGTTCGCCGCGGCGAACGCCAGCAGCGAGCGCCGGGGGCCCAGACGGTCGGCGACGAGCCCGCCGGCCAGGTTGCCCAGCCCGAGTCCGGCCAGGAAGGCGCCGACCACGGTGGCGACGGAGAACAGGTCGGCCCCGCCGTGCAGCGAGATGACCCGCTGCCACACCACCTGGAGGGCCACCGCCGAGAAGCCCGTCGCGGTGAAGACGGCGAACAGCAGGAGCCGCCGGCCGCGGTCCCCCGGCTCGGCCGGCCGGGCCGGCACCGCCGGCGCGTCCGGCTCGGCGACGACGGTCACCGGAGGTTTCTAGCCGGTTCCCGGCGAAGTGCGGCGGCAACAGGGGCGGAAGCCACCCATGGCGCCGCCGCAGTTCGCCCGGCCCGGCGGTCGCCGGGCCGGGAGCTCCTCAGTCGGCGGCGGGCCCGGCGCCGGCCAGCTCGACCGGGGGCGGCTCGAAGCCGGCCACCGAGCGGAAGACGATCTCGTTGTCCTCCACGTCGGCGATGATCGTGGTGCCGGCCGCGAAGTCCTTGACGAGGATCCGCTCGGACAGCGGGTTCTCGATCATGTTCTGGATGGCACGGCGCAGGGGCCTGGCGCCGAGCGTCGGGTCGTAGCCCTTCTCCGCAAGGCGCAGCTTGGCCGCCTGGGTCAGCTCCAGGCCGAGGCCCTGACCCTCCAGCTGCTCACGCACCCGGCGGATCATCAGGTCGACGATCTCGGTGACCTCGTCCTTGGTCAGCTCGTGGAAGACGATGGTCTCGTCGATGCGGTTCAGGAACTCGGGCCGGAAGTGCTGCTTCAGCGCCTCGTTGACCTTCTCCTTCATCCGCTCGTAGGTGACCGCCTCGCTGGTCTTGGCGAAGCCGATGCTGGCCTTGCGCAGGTCGGCGGTCCCCAGGTTCGACGTCATGATGAGCACCGTGTTCTTGAAGTCCACCGAGCGGCCCTGGGCGTCGGTCAGGCGGCCGTCCTCCAGGATCTGCAGGAGCGTGTTGAACACGTCGGGGTGGGCCTTTTCGATCTCGTCGAACAGCACGATCGAGAACGGCTTGCGGCGCACCGCCTCGGTGAGCTGGCCGCCCTCCTCGTAGCCCACGTAGCCGGGGGGGGAGCCCACCAGCCGGCTCACCGTGTGCTTCTCCATGTACTCGGACATGTCGAGCTGGATGATGGCCGACTCGTCGCCGAACAGGAACTCGGCGAGCGCCTTGGCCAACTCGGTCTTCCCGACCCCCGTGGGGCCCAGGAAGATGAACGAGCCGCTCGGGCGCTTGGGGTCCTTCAGACCGGCCCGGGTGCGCCGGATGGCCCGGGAGAGGGCGTTGATGGCGTCGTGCTGGCCGATGATCCGCCGGTGCAGCTCGACCTCCATCCGCAGCAGCTTGGCCGTCTCCTCCTCGGTCAGCTGGGTGACCGGGATGCCGGTCCAGTTGGCCAGGACCTCGGCGATGACCTCCTCGTCGACGACGTCGAACAGATTGTCGCCGTTGGCCCGCAGCTCGGCCTCCTTGGCCTCGCGCCGGGCCTCCAGCGCCTTCTGCTTCTCCGAGGCCAGCTTGGCCTGGTCAAAGGCCTGGGCGTTGATGTGGGCTTCCTTCTCCTTGCGGACCCGGGCGATCTCGTCCTCGAGGGCCTTGTAGTCCGTTGGGGTCGACATGCGCCGGATGCGCAGGCGCGACCCGGCCTCGTCGATGAGGTCGATCGCCTTGTCGGGCAGGAAGCGGTCCGAGATGTAGCGGTCCGCCAGGTTGGCCGCAGCCACCAGCGCCTGGTCGGTGATGGTGACGCTGTGGTGCGCCTCGTAACGGTCGCGCAGGCCCTTGAGGATCTCGATGGTGTGGCTGAGCGTCGGCTCGTCGACCTTGATGGGCTGGAACCGGCGCTCCAGGGCGGCGTCCTTCTCCAGGTGCTTGCGGTACTCGTCCAGCGTGGTGGCGCCGATGGTCTGCAGCTCGCCCCGGGCCAGCATGGGCTTGAGGATGGAGGCGGCGTCGATGGCACCCTCGGCGGCGCCGGCGCCCACGAGGGTGTGCAGCTCGTCGATGAACAGGATGATGTCGCCCCGGCTGCGGATCTCCTTGAGGACCTTCTTCAGCCGCTCCTCGAAGTCGCCCCGGTAGCGCGACCCGGCCACCAGTGCACCCAGGTCCAGGGTGTAGAGCTGCTTGTTCTTGATGGTCTCGGGCACGTCGTTGGCCACGATGCGCTGGGACAGGCCCTCGACGATGGCGGTCTTGCCGACGCCGGGCTCGCCGATGAGGACCGGGTTGTTCTTGGTCCGGCGGGAGAGCACCTGCATGACCCGCTCGATCTCGCGCTCACGGCCGATGACCGGGTCGAGCTTGCGCTCGCGGGCCTGGGTGGTCAGGTTTCGCCCGAACTGGTCCAGGACCGGCGAGCCCGACGGGCTGCCCTCCGAACCCGAGGTGGCGGCGCCGCCACCGCTGGGGGCGCCCTCCTTGCCGCCGGCGTAGCCCGACAAGAGCTGGATGACCTGCTGGCGGACCCGGGACAGGTCGGCACCCAGGTTGACCAGCACGGTGGCGGCCACGCCCTCGCCCTCGCGCACCAGGCCCAGGAGCATGTGCTCGGTGCCGATGTAGTTGTGGCCCAGCTGCAGCGCCTCCCGCAGCGACAGCTCCAGGACCTTCTTGGCGCGCGGCGTGAAGGGCGGCGAGCCCGTGGTGGCGGTGCCGGCGGGGCCGATGGTCTCCTCGACCTTCTCCCGCACGGCCTCCAGCGAGATGCCGAGCGACTCGAGCGCCTTGGCGGCCACGCCCTCGCCCTCGTGGATCAGCCCCAGCAGGATGTGCTCGGTCCCGATGAAGTTGTGGTTGAGCAGGCGCGCTTCTTCTTGTGCGAGCACAAGGACCCGGCGGGCCCGGTCGGTGAACCGTTCGAACAACTGACCGCCTCCTCAGTGGGGCGAGTGGTCTAGCCCAGTCTACCCAGGGCATCGCGTTACCGACCCGCCGGGGCGGGCGTCGTGGGTTTCTTCGTTGGAGAGGCGGTCGCGTACTGTCCTGGGACAGTGGTGAACGTCGCCGACCTGTTCGACCTTCCCCGGATGGAAGGCGATCTCGCCGCCCTGGAGGAGGCCCTGCTGGCCTCGGTCGTGACGGAGGACGCCTTCCTGTCCGAGGTGGCCGGTCATCTCATCACGGCCGGTGGAAAGCGGCTGCGCCCGGCCCTCACCCTGGCCTCGGCGGCGGCCGGGGGCGTCCCCGCCACCACCGACGTCGTGCAGGGCGGCGTGTCGGTGGAGCTGGTCCACCTCGGGTCGCTGTACCACGACGACGTCATGGACGAGGGGACCAGCCGCCGGGGCGTGGAGACCGTCAACGCCCGCTGGGGCAACCTGGTGGCCATCCTGGCCGGGGACTTCCTCCTGGCCAAGGCCTCCGAGATCGCTGCATCCCTCGGCACCGAGGTGGCCGGCCTGCTGGCCCGCACCATCGGCCGCCTGTGCCAGGGCCAGGTCGGCGAGCTGCGCACCGCCTTCGACCCGGATCGCCGCCGGGCCGACTACCTGGGCGCCATCGCCGGCAAGACGGCGTCGTTGATGGCCGCCTCGTGCCGCGTCGGCGGCCTCACGGCCGGTCTGCCCCCGGCCGCCGTCGCTGCGCTCACCGACTTCGGCGAGGCGTTCGGCATGGTCTTCCAGATCCGCGACGACGTGCTCGACGTGATCGGGACCGACGAGTCGCTCGGCAAGGCGGCCGGGCAGGACCTGGTCCAGGGCATCTACACCCTCCCGGTGATCCTGGCGCTGGCCGACCCCGCCGCCGGGCCCGAGCTGCGCCCCCTGCTGGGCACGCCGCTCGACGCCCCCGAGCGCGACAAGGCCCGCGACATCGTCCGGGCCAGCCCGGCGATCGCCGCCTCGGCGGCGGTCGCCCGGGAGTACGCCGATCGGGCCGCCGCCTCCCTGGACGTCCCGGAGCTGGACGGGCCGGTGGCCGGCTCGCTGCAGCGCCTGGCCCACCGGCTGCTGGAGGACGTGGCCGCGTAGCGCCCCACTCCCGGCCGGTGGCCCAGCCGGAGTGATCAGGCCAGGACCACCTCGGCGTCGACCCGGAGGTCCGCCAGGGACGAGGCGATCTCGTCCCGGTACATCGGGTTGAAGACGAAGACGGTGGCCGGCCGGACTTCGGCCAGGTCCCCCGGAGCGCGCACCCGGAGCCCGCACCCCGGCAGGTAGGTGCCCTGCTTGCGGGGGTTGAGGTCCACCGCCGCCGAGATGGGCGTGCCCAGGAGTGACAGGAACGTGACCGCCTTGGCGCCGGCGCCCCAGAGGGCGACCGGCCGGCCCGCCCCGGTCTCGACCTCGACCAGCTCGCGGGCCCGCTGCAGACGGTCGTGCAGGCTCCTCGCTCCTTCGCGGGCGCGCGCCAGGAAGCCGTCGAGGTCGGGCGCGGGCACGGGGTCGGCCCCCTCGGCGCGAGCCTCGACGGACAGGTACTGGTCGCCGAAGCGGTGGCGGACGTCGGTGACGGCGTAGCCGGCCCGCCCGAGCAGGGCGACCAACGTGGGCGCCGAGAAGAACGAGACGTGCTGGTAGGGCAGGTCCCAGCAGCCGTCCCCGGCGAACACGGCCTCGCCGGCCGGCACCTCCAGGTACAGCGCCGCGCCTCGGGAGGCGACGGCCGGGCGGAGGTCGCGAAGGAAGCCCAGCGGGTCGTCCAGGTGCTCGAGGACGTGGCGGGCGCAGAAGAGGTCGGCCGGTGTGGCGTCGGTGGCGGGGTCGAACAGGGAGGGCACCACGGTGACCGTGGGCGGCAGCTCCTCGTCGCCGGGCCGGAAGGTCGGGTCGAACCCGACCGCCCGGTTGCGGCCGTCCCGGCACAGCTCGGCCAGGAAGCGGCCCTGCCCGCACCCGATCTCGACGACGTCGCGCCCCGCCAGGCCGTAGCGGTCGACCAGCTCCTCGGCCAGGGCGGCCAGGTACTGGCGGAACTTCGGCGAGAAGTCCAGCGCGTTGTCGTAGTCCGCCTCGTAGGCCAGGACCGCGGGGTCGAAGGCGCGGTTGCGGACGTACCCGCACGCCTCGCACAGCGTCAGCTCGAGCCGGCCCTGGGGGGCGCCCACCGCCTCGGCCGCACTGTGGTGCAGCGCCGAGGAGTTGACGGGCACCGCCTCGACGGTGAGGAGGGTGCGCTTCCGGTCGGCGCCGCAGACCCGGCAGCCCGCCGCTGCCGGGTCAAAGGACGTCACGCGCCCACCAGCTCCGGCGCCACGCCGACCCGGTCCAGCTCGGCCCGGATCTCGTCGAGGTAGATGTCGTTCATGGCCACGACGAGGTCGGGCCGGTACTCGGCCAGGAACTCCGGCCCCACGATCCGCTGGCCGGTGCCGGCCATGTACATCCCCTGCTTGTGCGGATTGATGTCGACCGCCACCTCGATCTCGTTCTCCAGCGCCAGGGTGGTCAGGTACGACACGCCCTTGGAGCCGGCCCCCCAGATGACGGTCCGCCTGCCGCTGCCCGCCGCACCTCGCAGGTCGTCGCGCAGCGCGGCGACGCGCCGGGGGTACTCGGCCTCGAAGTGGTCCACGGCCGCCTCGAGTCGGGCCATGTCGTCCTCGCCGGGCAGCGGCCGGGGCGGGCCGGTGCCGGCGGCGGCACCGGCCACCGCGTCCAGCAGCAGGTACTGGTCGCCGAAGGCCAGGTCCAGGTGCGTGACGTCGAAGCCCTGGGCCCGGAACAGCCGGGCCATCGAGCCCAGGCTGAAGTAGGAGCAGTGCTCGTAGTAGACGTCCCAGAAGGCGACCTCCTCCAGCACCCGGGCCACGTCGGGCAACTCGAACAGGACGGTGGTGGTCCGGTCGCCGATGGACCGCCGGACCAGCGCCACGAAGTCGGCCACCGCCGGCAGGTGCTCCAGGGTGTGCCGGCAGACGACGGCGTCGGCGCCGAGGTGGGCGTACGCGTCGCTGTAGAAGTCGGCGATGAACTGGATGCGCTGGGCGGCGGCCGAGTCCATCCGGTCGGCCCGGAAGCTGGGGTCGATGCCGATGCCCGAGCCCGCACCGGCCTCCACCATGTCGACGAGGAACTCCCCCTTGCCGCACCCGATCTCGAGGACCGAGCGTCCCTGGAGCCCGTGACGCTCCACCCAGGTGCGGGCCAGCTCCTGGGAGAAGGCCCGGAAGCGGGGCGAGAAGCCCTGCGTCTCCTCGTAGCGGCTGGAGTACTCCGACCGCACCGGGTCGAAGGCGGTGTTGGAGATGAAGCCGCAGGCCCGGCAGAAGCCCAGCACCAGGTCGCCGCGGGGGAAGGCCTGCGCCGTCTCACGGTCGTCCAGCAGCAGGCAGCTGTTCACCGGCACGCCGAGCTGCTCGTGGAAGATGCGGATGTCGCCGGCACCGCAGGCCGGGCAGGTGGTGGTGCTCACGGTGCCTCCACGATCCTCGGCTCGGGCACCGGCACGACGAAGCGGCCGCCGAGCGCCGAGTACTCCTGCTGCTGGGCCATGATCTCGTCGAGGAAGTTCCACGCCAGGACCAGGACGTAGTCCGGGCGCCGGTCCACCAGGGCCGAGGGGTGCTCGACGGGCTGGTGGGTGCCCGGCATCAGCCGGCCCTGCTTGTGGGTGTTGCGGTCGACCACGAACTCGACCAGGTCGGTGGTCAGCCCGACGGTGTTCAGCAGGGTGGCCCCCTTGGCGGCGGCGCCGTACGCGGCGACCGTGGCCCCTTCGCCCCGCAGGCGCTCGATGAGCGCGCGCAAATCTCGGCGGACCCGCTCCACCCGGGCCGCGAACCCCTCGTAGTAGGCCAGCGACGTGAGCCCCGAGGCCTGCTCGGACTCCAGGAAGGCCGTCGCCGCCGCGCTGCGCTTCTCGGTGCGGCCGAGGAGCCAGCGCAGCGTCCCCCCGTGCAGGCGCGGGAAGTTCTCGACGTGGTTGAGGACCAGCCCGTGGCGGCGGGCGAGCCGCTCGATGGAGGTGCAGGAGTGGTACAGCAGGTGCTCGTGGTAGATGGTGTCGAACTCCACGTGGTCGACCAGGTCGCGCACGTAGGGGTTCTCGATCGAGACCACGCCCCCGTCGGCCAGCAGCAGCGCCACCCCGGCCATCACGTCGTTGAGCTCGGGCACGTGGGCCATGACGTTGTTGGCGACGATGACGTCGGCCCGCCTGCCCTCGGCGACGAGCTCGGCGGCCAGCTCGGTGCCGAAGAATCGGGCCAGCGTCGGCACGCCGTTCTCGTTGGCCACCCGCGCCTGGTCGGGGGCCGGATCGACGCCGATGACCGGCACCCCCGCCTCGACGAAGTTCCGCAGCAGGTAGCCGTCGTTGCTGGCCACCTCGACCACGAGGCTGTCTGGCCCCAGGCGGCGCTCCGCGATCAGTCGCAGGGCGTTCTCGCGGCTGTGGCGCAACAGCTCGTCCGAGAACGACGAGAAGTAGAGATAGTTGTCGACGAACATCTTCTCGGCCGGCACCTCTTCGAGGATCTGCACCTGGGTGCAGGTCGGGCAGAAGGCCACGTCGAGGGGGAAGTGCTCCTCCGCGTCGAGGTCGTCGCCCACCGACACCAGCGCGTCGGCCAGGGGCGTCTTGCCGAGCGACAGGAAGGTGGCCAGGCCGGGCTCGCCGCACGACCGGCAGGTGGACTCGGCGGCCGGGCCGGTCACGGGGCCACCGCGCTCACCGGTGACGCCCAGCGCAGGTCGGGGGCCAGGCGGCCGTCGGCCAGCATCTCGCGCACATGGGCGATGCGGGTCAGCCTGGCGCTGTGCAGCGTGTCGACGTCGAGACCGTGGTGCAGGAACGCCTGGTGGAGCTGGCGCACCCCGTCCCGCACGGTCCAGGTGGGCTGGTACTCGGGGAACAGCTCGATGATCCGGTCGCAGTTGACCCGGTAGTTGCGGGCGTCGGGGCCGGCGCCCTCGGCGAAGGCGACCACGCTGCCGGGAACCTCCTCGCCCACGATCTCGGCCACCTCGCGGATGCGGTAGTTCTCGCCGGTGCGGCCCACGTTGAGGGCCACGTCGTGCACCCGCTCGCGGTCGGCCTCCAGCAGCACGACGAAGGCCTGGGCGATGTCGTCGATGTGGACCAGCGGCCGCCAGGGCATCCCGTCGCTCTTCAGGCGCACCTCGCCCAGGCTGACCGCGTAGGCGGTGAGGTTGTTCACCACCAGGTCACCGCGCAGCCGGCACGAGAAGCCGAAGGCGGTGGAGTTGCGCAGGAACGTGGGGCTGAAGTCGTCGTCGGCCAGCGCCGAGATGTCCCGCTCGGCCAGCACCTTGGCCCGCCCGTACGGCGTCACCGGGTTGAACTCGGCCGACTCGTCGATGTAGTCGTTCCCGTGGGCGCCGTACAGGCTGCAGCTGGACGACTGCAGGAACCGCGCCACCCCGGCCCGCTTGGCCGTCTCGGCCACCCGCACCGCGCCCCGGTGGTTGATGTCGTAGGTGATGTCGGCGTCGAGGTCGCCCAGCGGGTCGTTGGACAGCGCGGCCAGGTGGATGACGGCGTCGAAACCGGCGACGTCCTCCTCGGTGACGTCACGGACGTCGCGCCGCACCCACGGCACCTCGACCAGCGATCCGCCGTAGTCGCATCCCTCGAACAGGCCGCTGTCGAGGCCGGCGACCTCGTGGCCGCGGGCCAGCAGCATCGGCACCAGGGTGGCGCCGATGTACCCGCGGTGGCCGGTGACCAGGACCCGCATCAGCTCCACACCTTCCAGGGGGCCTGGCCGGACTCCCACAGCGTCTGCAGCAGGTGCTTGTCCCGCAGGGTGTCCATGCACTGCCAGAACGACTGGTGCTGGTAGGCCATCAGCTGCCCGTCCTTGGCCAGCCCTTCCAGCGGCTCGCGCTCCCACGCCGTGGTGTCGCCGTCGATGTAGTCGAACACGCCGGGCTCACAGACGAAGAAGGCACCGTTGATCCAGCCTTCTCCGGTCTGGGGCTTCTCGGAGAACTCGACCACGTGGCCGTTCTCGAGCTCGAGGTGGCCGAACCGGGCCGGTGGGCGGACCGCCGTCAGGGTGCACAGCTTGCCGTGCGACCGGTGGAACTCCAGCAGGGCCGGCAGGTCCACGTCCGACACGCCGTCCCCCCACGTGAGCATGAAGGTGCCGTCGCCGACGTGGGGCTGGAGCCGCTTGATGCGTCCGCCCGTCTGGGTCTCCTGGCCGGTGTCGACCAGGTCGACCGTCCAGTTGGGCCGCTCGCCACCGTGGGCCGTCACCTCGCCACGACCGACGTCGATGGTGAGGTCGTTGACCAGCGAGCAGTACTCGACGAAGTACCGCTTGATGTATTCACCCCGGTAGCCGAGCGCCACGACGAACTCCTGGAAGCCGTAGTGGGCGTAATGGCGCATGATGTGCCAGAGGATCGGGACGCCGCCGATCTCCACCATGGGCTTGGGCTTGACCTCGGTCTCCTCCACCAGCCGTGTCCCCACGCCGCCGGCCAGGATTGCCACCTTCATCCGCGCTCCTCCACTGTCGCAATCGTGGGAGACATCCGGCCGGGCCGGCCCGGCAGCGGGAGGCGACGTCCCCGGAGACGGCGCGCTCCGCCCGCTGACCGCTGTCGGCATTGTACGCCATCACCCACGCCTCGAACGCACGGCCAGGAAGGCCGAGGGGCCTCCGGACCGTGGTCCGGAGGCCCCTCGCAACGACGGAACTGCGAGGTTGCTAGAAGTGGGCGTCGCTGTGCGCCGAGGCCACGATCACCTCGCCGGTGAGCACGTTGCCCACGAAGACCCGGGCGTGCAGGGCGTTCACCGTGCCGGCCGTGTCGGTGGAGTTGTTGCCGGACTTCACCTGCTCGTTGACGATCACCGAGACCAACGTGTTGCCGCCGAGGGGCACCACGAACTGGGTGTTGGGCGACGGGTTGGTGTCGACGGTGGTGGCGCCGATCTTCAGGTTCGCCAGCTTCACGGCGAAGTTGGTGCTCGCCGTCGTGCCGTTGGCGGCGCTGGTGGCCTGGACGTCCAGGAGGTCGGCGGTGATGGCACCGTTGAACAGGTTCACGCCCTGGGTCACCGAGCGCGAGGTCGCGTTCGGGGTCGGGGTGAGCGACCCGCTGGTGGTGTTGGAGGCCGTGGTCGACGACACGACGCCCGGCACGTTGGCCGTGGTGGTGTCGCTGTCCGAGCCGCCGGTGGCGGGCAGGACGGCGTCGCCGATCTTGGTCTCCGCCAGCTGCTGGCCGCCGAGGTTGCCCTTGACCAGGGCGGTGAAGGCCTCACCGCTCACGCTCTTGGTCTGCGGGCAGTTCAACGTGGGGGACTGGGCCCGGCTCTCGGCGTGGGCGAGGACGACCTCCGTCCCCGGGGCGACGCCGAAGATCGAGCTGAGGACCCGCAGCCGCAGCATGTTGACCGAGTGCGCCGACTTGGAGGCGCCGCTGCCGAACGAGCTGCTCTTGACCTCTTCGTAGATGTACAGCTCGGCCACCGCTGGCAGCAGCGCGTTCAGCGGGTTCTTCACGAGCACCTTGGTGTTGGGCGCCACGTTCACCGCGGCGTTGTTGACCTTCAGGCCGGTGATGGTGGAGCCCGCCGAGCTGGTCGTCGCACCACTCGTGGAGGCCGTCGACTGCGACACGGCCTTGACGACGCTGGCGGTGACGAGGCCGTTCAACAGGTTGGCGTCGAGGACCGTCGCGCTGGCCGTCGTCGCCGACGGGTTGAGCGACGAGTTCGAGCTGGTCGTGACGACCGCCGCCTTGACGAGGTTCGGCGAGTCGACGTTGAACAGCTGGGCCGCCGAGTTGGCCGGCTCGCCCGGCGCCTTGCTCTCGACGTAGTTGAGCCTGTCGGCCAGCGTGAGGCCGAGGGCCCGGGCGTCGACGCCATAGGCGGAACCGGAGGTGTTGGCGGGCGTGGCCGAGGCCGGCGGGCAGGTGCCGACGGCCAGGGTCGCCGCCACCCACGCGATCGACGACGGCAGGTTGCCGCTGCCGTCCGACTTCGACAGCACCTGGACCTTCACGGTGGTGACGCCGGCCGGGATGACGACCGGGAAGTCCACGCTGTCCCACTCCGGGCCGTTGGTGCTTTTCAAGGTGTTGAAGATCTCGACCGGCGCGGCGTTGCCGACCTGGATCCGGACGGCGTTGGGCCGGGGGCGGTTGCCCTCGGCGCTGGCCACCTGGAGGTTCAGCTTGGCCGTGCGGGAGAACGACGCCGCCGGGACCGTGAAGGTCTGGG
>Ga0247707_1000105_pt1 | contig 11202 bp, 13 predicted proteins | sample 22E_NmetaG_FD_189044 | JGI IMG/M metagenome (GOLD analysis project Ga0247707, IMG submission 189044) | Soil microbial communities from hillslope of Landscape Evolution Observatory, University of Arizona, Oracle, AZ, United States - 2-2-E_N | ecosystem: Engineered > Artificial ecosystem >...
GGCGGCGCCCGCACCGGCCCGGCCCAGTTCCGGGGCTGCCGTGCGGGCGCCGCCGGGGCCGCCGCCTCGTTCCGGCCGCTGACCTCGGCCCAGACCGCCCGCACCACCCGGATGAAGAAGAGGTACAGCAGGGCCAGGAAGCAGAACTTGAGGATGGTGAGGAGGGAGTCGGGCACTGCGGCTAGGAGGCTTCGAATCGCAGCTTTGTGGCGCCCACCGTGATCTCGTCGCCGTCGTTCAGGAGCCGTTCCTTGATGGTGGCGCCGTTGACCCTGGTCCCGTTGGTGGATCCCAGGTCGACGACCACGAACCCCGTGCCCTGCCGGCGCACCTCGGCGTGGCGGCGGCTCACGTTGGGGTCGGAGAGGGCGACATCGCACTCGGGCATGCGCCCGATGCTCAGCGGGGCCTCGCCGATCTCCACCCGCCGGCCGTCCTCCAGGTAGACCGAGCCCACCGCAGCGCCCCCCGGGGCCTCCTGGAAGCCGCTGGCCACCAGGAACTGGCCCTGGGTGAGGGAGTCGTCCACCTGCAGCTCCACGTGGACCGGCCCCACGAACCCGTAGCCCTCGGCCCGGGCGTGGTCGCGGGCGGCCTCGGCCAGCTCCCGGGTGAAGACCTCGGAGAAGGACTCGAACTGCTCGGAGTCGGCCGGGCTGAGGGCCACGCTGAAGTGGTTGGGCGCCAGCGGCCCGTTCACCCCCAGGGTCCGGTGCAGGTCCATGTCGCGGGTCAGGCGCCGGCCGACCTCCACCGGCTTCAGCCCGCTCCGGAAGGTCTTGGCGAACACGCCCTCCACCAGCCGTTCCAGGCGCTGCTCGAACCCCTGCAGTCCCATGTGGAGGGGAGCTTACCCAGGCACCGGGAAACCCGAGCCTGCGCGTCCGCTACCCTCGGTGCCGGTCACTCGGGCGAGTGGCGGAATTGGCAGACGCGCAGGATTCAGGTTCCTGTGTCCGAAAGGACGTGGGGGTTCAAGTCCCCCCTCGCCCACTGGGTAAAAGCGCAGGCCAGAGGGGGTGCGGCGGCCTTTCGGGCGAGGTGGGCGGGGGCCGGTCGAGGCCCCGAGGACACGAAAAGGACACGCGCTCGCGAGCTGCGGGGCGCGAGAACGGCGGTTTCTCGCGGTCTTGACCGGCCGGAAGACGTGGCGTTTGGTGACCTTTCCGTGGCCACCGGCGGCGCCGTCGAAGGGTGCTGCGACACGCCATGAGATGACCCTGGAGGTGGCACCCGACCCCCCTGGGCGAGCCCTCATGGCGTCTCCGGAGAGAGCGAGCGCTGGAATGCGCAAGCTTTTGGGGGGTCGCTGAGGAAGACGCTTGCCGGGAGCTCGTAAGGCTGTGTCGCGTCCCGGACGTTGACGCGATCGGTACTGCGTGCGGTAGGAGGGCGCCTGTTGGCCCGATGTCCGAACCCAACGCCGCTCGTGTCGTGATCCGTCTGAACGGTGGACGGTTGAACAGCGTCCTCCGGGGCGCCGCATGGTGCCGAACCCGTGTGCCGTGACCGCCTGTGCCCGCCGCAGGACGGCCGCCGTGGGCAGCGACGCCGAGCATTTATGTGGCTCTACGCGACCGTCGGGACGCACCCATAGCCGTCGATCTGCTGCGCGTCCAGCGGCAGTCCATCCACTCACATCGTCCACGCTCCGACCGGGCGCCCAGCGTGCCAGCGGCGTTCTGCACGCTCGCATCTCGTCTGCAATCGCCTGGTGAGTCGCCGATTCCCACTGTCGTTCGTCGTGGACGGATGACGGGATCGGGCCGTGAGCGATACGGATGGCGCAGGACCACCCTCGAGGTCTGGTGCCTCGGTCGCGAGTCCGCCCTGCGGGCAGAAGTCGACGCCCCTTCGGGGTGCTGTTCAAACCAAGCGGTGCATTCTCGGTGTGAGTTCGACAACAATCTGTGCATGGAGCATGGGATCGTTCGCTGGCTCTCGCGTGTCGTTGTCCTCGTAGCGGCGGTTTGTGCCGCTGCCTTACTGCTTACGAACAACCGGGTATGGGTGTACCCGTGCATCGCAGCCGCGGTCGTTATGCTCGTCTTCTGGCTGTACATCTCCCCATCGGCAGCTATCAGTGCCACGATGGATCTTTCCCCCGCTGACCGCCTAAGAGCCAGACACGATGTGAGAAGTACTCTCGTCCAATCGTTCGGAGGCGCCGCGGTGATTCTAGGGCTGCTTTTTACCGCCGAAAACGTCCAGTCCACCAACGATCCCTCGAACTTAGTCGCCAAGGGCAAGTCACGGAGCGGTTTGCCCGAGCCTTAGAGCTCTTAGGTAGCGATAAGACAGAGGTACGCCTGGGTGCAATCTATACGCTAGAAGAGCTCAGAGGATTGGACACGATATCGCCCGCTACGATCGCTTCGATCCTGAGCGGCTATCTGCAAGAGTATGATAGCCTGCCTGGGCCGGGAATTCGCACCGAGAATCCAAACAATTGTAACTTCTATGGTAATCGCGTCCCGCGTGCCGACTTCCAGGCGATCCTCACCATCCTCGCACGCGGGACTGCAACCACTAACACGCCTCCGTATTTGTTCGCAGTCGATCTAAGCGGAGCCGATCTTCAGAACGCTCGTTTCGAAGGGGCGAATCTGTATGGATCGTTCGTAGCTGGTGCGTGCTTTGTCGGGCCCGATGGGATGGTGCCAATCTTGCGCTCGCCAGTTTCAACTCGGCCGATCTTCGCCGAGTCTCCTTTCGAGGTGCCCATCTGGACAGCACAGATCTGAGTGCAGCTGATCTGCGAGGTGCTGACTTCACCGGCGCGATCATCGGAGAGATTGATCTTCGCGGTGCCAAACTGGATGGAGTAACAGGTCTCACTGAGGCACAAATTCCTGATGGTCAGAAGGATGGCCAGATGACGCGGTTCGCCACCAGAACGGGTAACACCTATTGTCGCGACTGAAGGTCTTCGGCGACGAGCCCCCACTGCGACGAGCCCCCGCTGCCAGTGAAACTCCTACGCGATGGGACGCCGCCGTGGGACTCGCTCGTCTCGACGAGCGCCGAGTCGGCGGTCGATGCGTGTGCGACGGGTGGGGATGGCCGACGTGGCTGCAACGATCGTGCGGGCCTCATCGTCGTCGGCACGCAGCCGGGCTGGGAGCCTCAGCTCAGCGTCTCGGCCTGACCCGGAGGTGGCCCGCAACCACCACGTGGCCAGCGACATCCGCGTCGTCGAATGCGGTCGGCCCTACTCGAAGAACTCCATGCGTGTCTGCTCAGCGCTTGGCGATCTGGTGGTGGCCAGTCAGCTCGGCCGCATCGGCGGCCGTCAGCCCGCCGCGGTCCCCGACGGCGATCAACGCGAGGCGTTGCGCGCAAGTCCGGTGCCAGCCACGGAGAAGATGATGATCCGCCTGACCTCGTCCCGCCTGCCATTCTCGGCGGCATTGAAGAGCTACCGGAGTGGGCGTGGCGGTGACGCCGCCGCCCGTATGGCCCTCACGCCGTCTCACCAGCGTTCGCTAGTTGCGGCCAGCGGGCCGATCGCATCACCACCGATAGTCCGTCCCATGGTGGGCTGACGCCATCGGCATCGCGAGAGGGGCAGAATAGCGACGGTGACGGGCTTCGATCACGAGGACACACGCCGACAACTGGCTGATTCCGACCGAGTGCGCGGACGGCAGCGCGGGGACGCCCTTGAGCGGTTGGTTGCCCAGATGTTCGTTACGATTCCAGGGATTCAGCTCGTTGCGAGGAATCCGCGCGCCGTGGGGGGTTCACGCGAAGTAGACCTCGCATTTCGGAATGAGCGCCTACCCGAGGGACTACCGCTCTTCGGATCTGAGATTTTTGTCGAATGTAAGAACCGAGTAGGGCGCTCCAGCTCCGGAGATGTGGCATGGCTTGCGTCGAAACTTCGTGGCGGCAGAGTAACAACAGGCGTCCTTGTCGCTGCCGGAGGGATAACGGGCCGTGGCGCGAGTGTATGGTCGTATGCACACGCTGAACTGCGCAGCGCCCATGCAGAGGGAATTACGATCGTGATCATCGATCGAGATGAGCTTGAGCGCCTTCAGTCACCCGACGAGCTCCGTTGGCTACTAGAGCATAAGCGGTTCATGATGAAGACAATGGGGACCTACGAACAAAGTGAGTCGCGCCATCCGGCTCGCACAGCGCCGCCAACCCCAAATCGCCGTCGTGCTACCAGCCCTGTTGGTCGTCGCCGTTCGGATGTGGAGAACGCGCGTACCGCCGACGATGAGATCTTAGGTCAGAGTTGGGACCCACAGTTGGTGCAATCGGTGCTACGATCCTTTGAGGTCATTCCGCCATCCCGTTTTGACACGCAATGGGTAGCAGGCTGGGATGCAAGCGGAGACTACCGCCCCGTCAAATCTGCGGTTCCGGCGAAAATGATGCTTTCCTCCCCAGCGTCGGCGGAGGTAGTTCGAATGGTTCCGCTCGCGTTAGCGCCCGTTCAGAGTGACGACCGCATCTTCGCAATCATGAAGGTACACGACGCGTGGGACTATCCGGGAGTCACCTCACTGTCCGATCCGACGGGCGATCGGCGATCACGTACCCGACGGCGCACACGGCCCGCGCGCCCAAGGATCCCCCGGGCAACTATCGGTACCCTTCTAGCTCTCCTCGCGCTCTACCTGTGACGACGAAACGCCCGTGGTCATGCCGGGCAACTGATGTTCGCCGTCCGTTGCACCCGGCACCGCTTTTGCAGCAAGTGTAGGCACATGACTAACCGCGGCTTGCCTTTCGCTCTCTATGGGTGCTGCCTCAATCGCAAAGCCCAGGCCGATGAAGAGTTCGGCCGGAATCCCAATCTGACCGGACAAGAATGCTGTTATCAAACGAGCAGCACGATGCGCCTTGTCGATGTCGGACAGTTCCAATGCTTCAATTGGTGCTCTCTCCACGACCCGATTGCGAACAATATTCTCGTAGAGCGCCACGTCGAAGAGTCTTGGCAGATGCCGCACGTGTTTAGGTGAGGCCGCCAAGCGTCTAACGAGCTCCTCGAACGCCTCCGCATAATCGGGCGGGCGAGGATAGAATGCCCCCATCGCCTTTACCTGCACATGGGATGGTGCGTTTACCTCGTGCAATAATCCTGCGATGTATGTGTCCACTGCTTGGGAGAGCCGGACGAGTTCTCGCATTGGGGCGGCACCCTCGGATAGCCGCTCTAAAATTAACTGGTGCGCCTGATCTGAAGGAAGCCAAGCGATCTCTCCCGCGATTCTGATCGCGGCGAGGGAAAACACAACCGTCGCTTCGACCAACAGAGTGCGGACCAAGAGCAGTTCATCTGGTGCCAGCCCCTCAACCCATTGTTTGCGAACAGCCGACATGAGAGCAATGGTTCGCTTCGTCGCAAGCCAAGGATCCAGGTGCCACACTTCCGAGCGAAGGAACTTGTACGCGCGCTCCAGTGAAGGCTCCGACCGTGTTAAAGGTCGCAGGCGATCCCAGAGGTCATCCAAGTCTCCCGAAAAGGATCCGTAGTCCAGGCTCGACAGACCGCGCTCTTGCTCCAAGCGAGCAAGTTCTTGCTCGGTCATGATTCGGATCGACAGCTTAGCCGCAATGTCGCGTACTTGGCGGGAGACCTGCGAGGTGACGGTTAGAACTCCACCTTGAGCGCCAGTAAACTTCATAAGACCACTAAGCCAGAATACGCGGTCTAGCGGCTTTGGGGCGCTCTTGGCGGTGCCAGACTTGCTTTCCCCGATGACCCTTTCGACCGCGAATACTGTCGAAATGTCGTAGGCGACCAAGTCGAGATCGGTTAGAAGGAGGGGCTCTGGGTGAAAGTGTTGGCGCAGGTCGATGGAGGCTCGGCTGAACAACCCGCTCCAAAAGTACATACGAGCAACGCGACGTTCGAGAGCCTTGCCGGAGCCAGCGCTAGCACCTTTGGGTCGCGCCGAACGGCGGCCGTCAGAACTCTTCGCCACGGGTCACCTTCGCCGCACTATCATGCAGCCTTCGCACGACGCCTTCGAATAGCTCATTCGCCTCAGGGGAGTCGCCTTCGGTGATCAGCCGTCGGTCCTCTTCTGGTGGGACAAAGCTACCCGGCAGCCACAATCCAGCCATTTCGGGTGAAGCGTCGGCCCTATCGGACGCGCCGAGCGTCTTCTGCAGCAAACCCAGGCCGTCTCGCACGACATCCTCCTTGATGAGTTTCAATGTAGACATCCCGGAACGGTATGGGACGGCCCGTAGGATTCCGAAGCTCTCAAGGAGAAGATAGTCATTCGTAATGGCGGTTGCCGGCCCGACCTCGCCCTTTCGCAGTAAGGCATTCACGAGAACAACAGGGTCGTTGATCCTGCCAGTGGCAGGCGCGCCAAACTGGTGTCCAAAGAGGATATGTGCGACAAAGAGCTTCCTCTCATGAAGCGCATCAGTGGTATTTCGGGCGGCAAGGTCCCGTTCCAGCAACGGGGAGAAAGCATACACCTGCTGTTGACCAGTCTTACTCTTTACTCGTGCCGTATCGATGAGTCCTACTTTTCTAGCCGCGGTCAACACGCCAGGATTAGCGGTGCTCGCGGATAGGCTCGGCAATGCAATGCCAGGGCTTGTGGCGGCCGCATCTACGATGCCCAATATCACCGCGCGCTCCGTGGAGGGCAATTGTCGCAGAAATCCAGAAATCGGAACGACTCCTGTGGACCATACGTGTTCGTTGTAGATGATGTTCTCATTAAGTTCTCTGGATGCTTGCCTTCGGACCAGATGGACTGCCGCCGCTGCCTTTAACCCCTCCAGCGCATCAGTCTCCTCAATCCCGCCTGAGATGATCGCTTGGATATGGTTGGATTCGACCATGGGCGCGTGCGCGGCCAGCTGGCCGCTGAGTACAAGAGCGCGGTCGACGTCGCGGGGCCCAAACTCATCAAAGACTTGCGCCGTTTGCACTAACAGCGGTGCAGACACGCCAACGAACTCCTCAACGCGCAAGACCTCGTCGTTCCTGATTACATAGTCGATGATGCCCGCCCGCTTCAAGATCGGGAGAAAGGTCTGTCGGAGCTCGAAGGGGCTTATGCCGAGGAAGTGAGCGAGATTCTCTACTGTCTGCCCGTTGAGAGAGTCACCTTGCGACCGCATTCGCTCAGCCAGAGAGATTGCCTGGCCAGCGAAGAATGCGGGTCGGATATAGGCGGCCTCGAGACGACCAAGCGGGACTCTGTTCGCTGCGTGGTGATAAGCCCGAATAATCGCCAGGCCGAACTGGCGCTGGTTCACGCTGATCCATCCTACGTGCAGGGGATCGGGCCGCGTACAAAGTTCAGCTGGCGACCGATCGCGATACTTGTCCGCGAACAGCGCGAAACGCCGCTGCCTCCCGACTGGCGCAGGGTCTCGGGGTGACGTTCCGCCCGAGAACCGGCAGGGATGATGTGGGGGAAGGACCGACCACCATCCACCGTCCTGGAGGCAGTGCTCACTACGGTCAGGAGTTCTGGTTCTTCGGTCTGACCTGAGAACTGGGTTGACGCAGGGGTTGTCCTCGTAAGGAATCGTCGACCGAAGTCCAGAGAGCTCACCGGCGCGCACCGGTCGGGCGGCGTGAAGCGGGCGGCTGTTCGAGCAGTCGACCGCCTCAGTGACCGCCGTCCCGGCTTGCTGCGTGCCACCCCTTGACCAATGAGAAGGAAGGGACGGCATGACCATCGTAGAAGCCCCGCGCGCCGTGACCGGCGGCGTGGACACCCACTTGGACCTCAACGTCGCCGCCGCGCTCGACGACATCGGCGGATTGCTGGGCGTCGAGGAGTTCCCCACTGACGCCGGCGGTGACCGGCGCCTGCTGGCCTGGCTGCAGTCCTTCGGCATCGTGATGCGCGTCGGCGTGGAGGGCACCGGTTCCTATGGCGTCGGGGTGGCCAGGGCGCTGCGAGCGGCCGACATCGCCGTGGTCGAGGTCGACCGGCCCAACCGCATGGTGCGGCGCCGTCAGGGCAAGTCGGATCCCCTCGACGCAATCGAAGCGGCCCGGGCCGCCCTGTCGGGGCGAGCGTCAGGCAAAGCCAAGACCCGGGACGGCAACGTGGAGGCGATCCGTGCGCTCACGGTGGCCCAGCGCAGCGGCCGGACCACCAGGACGACGACCCTCAACCAGCTCCGTCATCCGGGCTTCTGCGCCCCCGAGCCGCTGCGGCAACGGTTCCAGGGGCTCTCAGCGGCGGCCATGGCTCTCGAAGCGGCCGCTCTGCGGCCCCGTGCTGAGGGCGACGCGGTCATCTTCGCCACCAAGACGGCGATGCGGACGCTGGGCCGGCGGGTGGCGGTGCTCGACCAGGAGAAGGCCGACCTCGACGAACTCCTGGGCGAACTGATGGCCAAGACCGCACCGGAGCTCCTCGCCCTCCACGGCGTCGGCGTCATCACCGGCGCTGCGCTGCTGGTGGCGGCCGGTGACAACCCCGAACGGCTCCGCAGCGAGGCGGCCTGGGCTCACCTGTGCGGGGTGGCGCCGCTGGAGGCGTCCTCGGGCAAGATCGTGCGGCGCCGGCTGAACCGAGGCGGTGACCGCCAGGCCAACGCCGCACTGTGGCGCATCGCCATGGTCCGCATGCGCTCGGACCCCCGCACGCGCACCTACGTGGCACGCCGGGTCGAGGAGGGCCGCTCCAAGCCCGAGATCATCCGCGTGCTCAAGCGCTACATCGCCCGAGAGGTCTACCGTCACCTTCCTCGCGGCTGAAGTCGCTTCGAGCGGCGGGTCTGGCCCCAGAACCGGCTGACGCCCTCACGGGCTGTCCTCAGTTCGATCTGCCGACCCGCCGCTCCAGCACCACCGACATCGTCTCGACGAGCAACGCCTTGGCCTAATAAGAGCCTGCCCTCGCCTCTCGGAGTGGCCCCTCCCTGTCCTGCCCGGCACCTCTTCGAGACACCGAAACAGCCCCTTGACAACGATAAGAGCATCGTACTGCAGCTGTCGAGGCGCTCGATAACGCACCGGCTGTCGCCGCCTTGCTCAGCGCAGGCGAGACGCAAGTGTGTCTTCGGGCAGGCCTTTCCGTTGCGAAAACGTCCCGTGTGTCGCCGGCGGGTCGTGTTCTCGGTAGCCAGCTCGGAGGAAGTTCACATGGCCACGGACACTTGAATCGTGCGGTCCCGGTGTGGCAGGAAGGCGCTGCTGTTGACCGTGCATGGCGTTTCCCCGTGCCCCGTCGGTTCACGGATCCGAGTGACTCCAGCGAGGCGACCACCTTGCGAACTAGAACGCATGTGTGGACTCGGACGACCGCGACCGCCTTGTCCGGTCCGCCGCGTTCGCGTGGTTGGATCGGCAGGCGCGCCTGCATGGCGAGGTTCTTCCCCTCGCTCTGCTCCGTCAGGGGTTCGTGTGGGAGGGACAACGGGTTCCCCTCATGGGGCCGCAGGGCATCTTCAAGCCAGCCGTCATCCCGGAAGTCCCGCTAAGCATCACAACCGTCCCGGTCGTCGAGGGACGCGACCGGCCTTACGAGGACGAGGTCGGTACGGACGGGTTCCTTCGGTACCGCTACCGAGGGACGGACGTTCGACACCGAGACAACATCGGTCTTCGACGCGCCATGGAGTACCAGGTGCCACTTGTGTACCTGTACGGCACCGTCCCTGGGTGGTACCGACCTGAGTGGCCCGTGTTCATCGTCGGCGACGACTGGGCCTGACCCGGTTTGACGGACATCCACCATCAGGGGCGCAGCCCCGGAAAGGATGTCCACAATGGAGACGATGGCAGGCAAGAAGCCCCGCCGGCGTCGGTCGTTCACCCCGGAGTTCAAGGCTGAGGTCGTCGCGCTGGTCCGCCAGCCCGGCAAGACGGCCGGTGCCGTGGCCCGGGACATGGACCTCACCGAGACGGCCGTGCGGGAATGGGTCAAGCAAGCCGAGCGCGACGAAGGCAAGCGCGCCGACGGTCTGACCACCGCGGAGCGGGCCGAGATGGCTCGACTGCGCAAGGAGCTGCGGGAGACGCGCGAGGAGCGCGACATCCTCAAGCGAGCGGTGGCTTTTTTCGCCCGGGAGACCCGGTGAGCCGGATGCGGTTCGTCGAGGCGGAGAAGGCCCAGCACCACAACGTCGCCAAGGCGTGTGAGCTGCTGCAGGTCTCCCGGTCCGCCTTCTATGACTTCGCCCAGCACCGCCCCTCCGCTCGAGCGCTCGCCGATGAGCAACTGGGCGAGCGCATCGAGGAGATCTTCGACGCCAGCCGGGGCACCTACGGCTGGCCGCGGGTCCACAAGGCCCTGCGGGACGAGGGCGTCCACGCCAGCCGCAAGCGGGTGGCCCGCATCATGCGCCAGAAGGGCCTGATCGGCCGCTGCCAGCGGCGAAGTACCAAGACGACCATCTCCGACCCCGAGACCAAGGCCGCCGACCTGCTCAAGCGGGTGTTCGGGCCCGAGACCGTCGAGTTGGACCGGGTGTATGTCAGCGACATCACCTACATCTGGACCTGGGAGGGCTGGCTCTACCTGACCACGGTGATCGACCTGGCCTCCCGGCGGGTGGTGGGCTGGTCGATGGCCGACCACATGCGCACCGAGCTGGTCTCCGATGCCCTGCGGATGGCCGTCGCCGCCCGTCATCCGGCTCCGGGCCTGATCTTCCACTCCGACCGGGGCACGCAGTACACCTCCAAGGAGTTCACCGACCTCCTCGCCGACCACGAGATGATCCAGTCACTTTCGCGGCCCCGCCAGTGCTGGGACAACGCGGTGGCGGAGAGCTTTTTCTCATCGCTCAAGTTGGAGCTGGTCAACCGCCAGTCCTGGGCCACGAGAGCGCAGGCCCGCAGCGCGATCGTCGACTACATCGAGGTCTTCTTCAACCGGCGGCGCCTGCACTCCTCGCTGGGCTACCTCAGCCCGGCCGACTACGAAGCCCGCCGTCGCGCCCAGGTAGCGGAGCAGGGGCTCGAGGCGGGGACGCCCGGCGGTGGGGTGGCCGTGCAGGTCCCCGCCGTGACGCCGGCCCTTCGGGCCGCCTGTCACACTACGGCGGGGACCATGCCCGTCCACCCCACCGCCGAAGTGGTCGGTACATAACCAACCTGTCCGTCGAACCGGGTCAACTCCAGGGGACAGGGCCAGGCCGTGGCGACCCTCCACCACCTGGCGGTCGACGAGGATGCGCCGGCGGGCCACATCGACGCGGTCGGCGGTGAGGGCGGCCATCTCCCCCCAGCGCAGGCCCGAATAGGCC
>Ga0247707_1000113_pt1 | contig 10934 bp, 8 predicted proteins | sample 22E_NmetaG_FD_189044 | JGI IMG/M metagenome (GOLD analysis project Ga0247707, IMG submission 189044) | Soil microbial communities from hillslope of Landscape Evolution Observatory, University of Arizona, Oracle, AZ, United States - 2-2-E_N | ecosystem: Engineered > Artificial ecosystem > Mesocosm...
AGGGCTCCAGCCGCCGCGATCGGGGCTACTACTTCGACTTCACGTTCTCCGAGGTCGTGGAGGCCGCCATCCAGTTCAGCGCCCAGCTGGGGCGGGGCAGGTTCCTGCTCTGGGACCGACTGGTCGAGCCACTGGTCAACTCCCGGGCCCTGGTGCAGGACCTCTACGAGATGACCTTCGCCAGCCGGCTCTTCCCCGCGGCCAACGTGGTCGCCGTCCTGCGGAAGTGACGGTGGCGGCGGCGACCTACCCGTTCTCGGGCCGGGAGGAGATGCTGCCGTTCGTGCCGGCGGGCGCTCGCACCGTCCTCGACGTGGGCTGCGGACCCGGCGGGTTCGGCGCCGCCCTGCGCCGGGCCGACCCCACCCGCACCCTGTGGGCGGTGGAGGCCGCGCCCGCCGCCGCGGCCGAGGCCCGGCCCCACTACGACAGGGTGATCGCCGGGACGTACCCCGACGCGCTGGCGGCCACCGGGCAGCGTTTCGACTGCGTGGTGTTCAACGACGTCCTCGAGCACCTGGTGGACCCCTGGGCCACCCTACGGGCGACGCTCCCCCACCTCGCGCCGGGGGGGACGGTGGTGGCGTCCATCCCGAACGTCCGCAACATCCGGGTGGTGGTCGACCTGGTCCTCCGGGGCCGCTGGACCTACACCGAGCTCGGCGTGCTCGACCGGACCCACCTCCGGTTCTTCACGGCCCGGACCATCCGGGAGCTGTTCGCCGACAGCGGGTTCGCCGTCGAGCGGCTCGAGGGGATCAACGTCACCGGCAGCGGCCGCTTCCGGTTCGGCCGCGCCCTCCGGTTCGCCCTCGGCGAGTTCGCCTACACCGGCTTCGGCGTGGCGGCCGGGCCCGCCTGATGGCTGGCTTCGAGGCGATCTGCGCCCCACCCAGGCGGGTCGACGACCCGTCGCAATGCGACTTCTACCACTCGATGCGCATCCCGGGGGTCGGGGAGGTCGAGGGCCAGTGGGACCTCCGGCCCGGCGTCGCCGCCTACCTCGGGGGCATCCCGCTCCGGGACCGCCGGGTGCTCGACCTGGGCGCGGCCGACGGGTTCCTCAGCTTCCACATGGAGGACGAGGGGGCCGAGGTGGTGAGCTACGACCTGTCCGAGGACTTCCGCTGGGACGTCGTCCCCTACGCCCGGCGGCCCCGGCCGGCCGGGCGCCGGCACCGGGAGGGCGAGTGGCTGGCCACCGAGGACGGCTACAGGGCGGGGATCGGCCGGCTCAACAACGCCTACTGGTTCTGCCACCGGGCCCTGGGCTCGGAGGCAAAGCTGGTGCACGGCGACGTGTACTCGGTGCCCGAGGAGATCGGCCACGTCGACGTGTCGGTGTTCGGAGCCCTCCTCCTGCACACCCGGGACCCCTTCGCCGCCCTGGCGTCCGCCGCCCGGCTGACGAGGGAGGCGGTGGTCGTCACCGAGCCGCGGGACCGCCTCAGCCCCCCCGCCGTGCTGTCCGGCCTCACCCGGCGGCTGCCACGCCGCGTCCACAAGCCGGCCATGCGCTTCCTCCCCGACTGGCGGACCGGCCGGTACCCCGACGGCTGGTGGCGGCTCTCGCCCGACGTCGTGGTCGCTTTCCTCGGCGTGCTCGGGTTCGAGCGGGCGGCGGTCACCTTCCACGGGCAGCTCCACCGCGGGCGGCGCCGGCGCATGTTCACCGTCGTCGGGCACAGGACCGCCGGATGACCCCTCCCGTCGCCGCAGTCATCGTCAACTACCGCACCAAGGCGCTCACCCGGGCGGCCGCCGCCTCGGCGCTGGCCCAGCCCGAGGTGGCCGAGGTCGTGGTGGTCGACAACGGGTCCGGGGACGGGAGCGCCGGCTACCTCCGCAACACCCTCGCCGACTCCCGGGTGGCGGTGGTCGAGGCCGGGCACAACCGCGGCTTCGGGCAGGGCGTCAACCTCGGCGTGGGCCGCACGTGCGCGCCGCTGCTCCTCGTCCTCAACAGCGACGCCACCGTGATGCCCGGGGCCGTGGCCGTGCTCGTGGATGCGCTCACCGCCGACGAGGGCGTCGGTGTCGTCGCCCCCGCCATCTATTCCGCCGACGGCAGGTCGCTCCAGCCCACGGCCTACGGCCGCCTCCCGACCCGGCGCGACATCCTCCTCGGGCGGTGGTCACGGTCCTCGCCCGACGAGACGGCGCCGGAGTGGGTCTCGGGCGTGGCCATGATCGTCAGGCGGGAGGACTTCATCGGCGTCGGCGGGTTCGACCCGCGCTTCGAGATGTACTTCGAGGACCTCGACCTGTGCCGCCGCCTGCGCGAGCAGGGCAAGGTGGCCCGCCGGGCGCCGTCGGCCGCCGTCGTCCATATCGGCGGCAAGAGCTGGCAGTCCCGCACCGACCAGCGGGAGTGCTTCCAGCGCAGCAAGGCCGCCTACTTCCAGAACATCGGCGCCACCGCCCTCGAGTTGCAGTACGTGCGGCTCCTGAAGCGGGTGCGGACCGGGTCCCTCCGGCGGCGCACTCAGGCCTGAGCGGGCCGGCGGGCGGTGCACACGAGCTGGTAGGCGAACAGCCCGGGGCGCAGGCGCGACAGGCCGTAGCCCGCCACCGCCCACGCCTTGCCGACGAGCCTCCCCAGCGGGCGGGGCAGCCGGGCCACGGCGGGGACCTGGACGGCCAGCTCCGGCTGGCGGGCCGGCACGCAGGCCTCGACGGTGAGCCCGCACCCGGCGACGAGCTCCAGCAGCGTGGTCCGGGTGAAGAAGCGCAGGTGCCCGCTGTCGAACAGGCCGACCGGCTCGTACCGCCACACCCCCCGGAGGAGGCGGAGCCGGGCCTGCCAGTTGGCCACGTTGGGCACCGAGACGACGACCGCGCCCCCGGGCCGGCACAGGTCGCCCAGCGAGGCCAGCACGGCCGCCGGGTCGGCGAGGTGCTCGAGGACGTCGGCGCAGACGACGACGTCGAAGCTCCCCGGCGGGAACGGGAGCTCGGCGTCGACCGGGAGGTTCACCACCTCGTCGGCGACCCCGGCCGCCGCCGCGGCCGCGGTGGGGCTCAGCTCCACCCCCGCCCGGTAGCCGGCGAGACCCCGTAGGGCGCCGAGCAGGCCGCCCGAGCCGCACCCCACGTCGAGCACCCGGCCACCCGCGGGCAGGCAGGCCCGGACGGCGCCCAGCACGACCTGGTTCAGGCCGCGCTCGTAGAGGCCGGCCTTGGCGTCGTAGAAGGCCTGGGTCACCGGGCCAGGGCCTTGGCGAGTGCCTCCAGGTACCCGTACCCCCAGCGCCGGCAGGGCTCGAGGTGGCAGCCCTCGGCCCACTCGTTCCACCCGTTCACGAACAGCAGCTTCGGCCCGGGAGGCCCGGCCCGCAACCGCGCCGCCGCCTCGGCCGTCCAGTCGCCGAAGCGCTCGGGGGTGGAGCCGGTCAGGAGGAAGGCGCCGCTGCGGCGTCGGGGGCTGTTGTCCCAGTCGGGGGTGACGCACGGGAAGCGGGGGAACGCCGCCGGCGGGCGGGCCAGGGCCTGGCGGACGAGCCGGTCGTACCCCACGGCGATGTAGGACGACTCCGCGGGCGCCACCCCGGCCCGGGCCAGCACCCGTCGGGGGCTCAGGCGGGCCCTCGACAGCAAGGGGACGTCGCCCGCCGCCGGCTGGAACTCCACCGCGGCGTCGAACCCCAGCGCCCTGGGGTCGCCGCGCTCGCGGTGGCTCTCCACCCGGCACAGGAAGAGGCCGGGCAGGCCCGCGTCAGCGGCGGCGGCCCGCCACCGCTGCGTCGTCCGCCGCGGGTCCGGGAGCTGCCCGGCCCGGTACACGAGGAAGACCGGCCTCCCGTCGATCCGGAGGTAGCGGGGGTCGGCGAAGGCCCCGAGGAGCCATTCGATGTGGCGCTCGTCGTCGTCCTCCCCGTACTGCTGGTCCACCAGGATGTCGTCCCGGCCGCCGTCCCACGCCCGCGTCCAGGGCTCGTTGGCCCAGCACAGCAGGAACGGGAAGTCCGGCCGCCCCGTGGCCAGCACCTCGTCGAAGGGGCGCCCGAGGAGGCGCCGCCCGGCGAACCAGTAGTGGTAGTAGCAGAAGGCGTCGATGCCGTGCTCGGCGGCCAGACCGGCCTGGGCCGCCCGCACCCCCGGGTCGGTCAGGTCGTAGTAGCCGAGGTCACCGGGCTCGTGGGGCTGGTGGTGGCCGGGGAACAGGGGCCTGGCCGCCCGCACGTTCGTCCAGTCGGTGAACCCCTCGCCCCACCACTCGTCGTTCTCCGCGACGCGGTGGTACTGGGGCAGGTAGAACGCGATCGACGTGACCTTCGAGCCGCTCACAGGGCGGGAGCGGGGGCCCGGCGGTCGGCGGCGAAGGCGCCCCGGAGCGTGGCCCGGCCGGCCGGGCCGAGGACGGCGAGCCCGGCCGCCACCGCGATGCCCGCGGCCAGGAGCGCGCCGGTGGCCAGCCGGGGGGCGCCGGCCCCGGCCAGGGCCCCGGCCAGGGTCGCGGCCACGGCGGCCGCCGCCCCGCCCAGGGCCGCCGGCGCCAGGCCGTGGCGGACGATCGTGCCCAGGACGGGGAAAGCCAGGCGCGGCCCGCACAGCGCGGGGAAGACGGCGAAGTCCATGAGCACGACGGTGGCCAGCGTGGCCAGGGCGGCGCCGGGGGCCCCGAGCGCCACCACCAGCCACACGGTGAGGATCACGTTGACCGGCAGCTCGATGGCGACCAGCCGGGCCACGGCCGACTGGTGCCCCCGGGCGATGAGGAGGGCGACCAGCCCGTGGAGCATCACGTTGGCCAGGCACACCGCACAGAAGATGGCCACGACGTCCTCGGCCACCGCGCTGGGCCGGCCGAGGACGACCTCGATCACGTCGGCCCGCAGCAGGGCGGCCAGCACGAGGCCGGTCCCGGCGGCGTAGGCCGCGACGCCGGTGAGGAAGCGGGTGGCCGCCTCCTGGCCGGCGGCGTCGTCGGTGCCGGAGAGGGCCGGGAAGGCGACGTTGTAGCCGATCATCAGCAGGGCGGCGAGCTGCAGGGGCAGCAGGGACGCCACCTGGTAGAGGCCGCTGGCCGCGGCGCCGACGAGCGCCCCGATGACGACCAGGTCCACGACCGCGAACAGCTGGGCGCTGACGTTCAGCACCAGCAGGGGCAGGGCGAAGCCGAGGACCTGGGCCAGGGCCCGCGACCGGGGGCGGGCCGGCCTGGCGTCGAACCACGGCACCCGCCCGCGCAGCAGCCCGAGGAGCACCAGCCGGTCGGCGGCGACGCCGAGCAGGTGGGCGAGGGCCAGGGCCGGCACCCCGAACCGGCCCACGGCGGCGACGGCGACCACCACCCGGACGGCCACGCCGGCGAGTGTGGCCGGCGCCCGCAGGGAGAACCGGCGGGAACCGGCGGCCACCGCGGGCAGGGCGGCGGTGGCCAGCTGGAGGGCGGTGGCCAGCCCGAACAGGACGACGGTGGCCGGCAGCCGGGGCATGCGAGCCGGGCCGGCGGCGGCCAGCGCCGCGCCGGAGGCCAGCGAGACCAGGGCGACGGCGGCGCCGACGACGACGAAGGCCCCGTGGGCGGCGTGGACCGAGTCCCGCTCGGCCTCGGCCCCGGGCGACCCCGCCTCCACCCGGGCGCTGGCCCGCTGGACGGCCAGCCCCAGCGCGTAGTCCACCATGGCCAGGAGGCCGCTGACGGAGGCGACCACCGCGAACTGGCCGAACTCGGCGGTGCCGACCCGGCGCACCGTCCACCCGGCGAGGAAGAACGTGGAGGCGCCGGTCAGCAGGACGCTCAGGTAGGTCCAGGCCACCCCGCGGGCGTACCCGCCGAGGAGCGCGCCGTCGGAGGCGACCGGGGAGTCCGACACAGAGGCGCTACGTGTACCAGCCGGCGACGTCGAAGATGAAATGGGTGGCGGCTGACGCGAACACGTTGACCCTGCCGTCGGCGCCGACCCGGACGACCACCAGGTTGGCCCGGGTCTGGCCCGGCCCGAAGTTCAGGTCCGAGGCGTTGGGCTGCGGGGCGCCCGTGGGGTACAGGGTCAGCCAGCCGCCGGCCGCCGGTCCGACGGCGGTGACGTTCAGCACCACGGCGCTCACCCCGGAGGCGGGCACGCCGCCCCGGCCGGCGACCTGCATGGGGAACGTCGTGCCGCCGCCCACCGGGCCGGTGACGCCCCCCAGGCCGAGGCGGGTGTCGACGATCCGCACGGGGTCGAGCGGCGTGTAGCCGCCGGTGAGGCCGGCGACCGACGCGTCGGTGTACCACCCGCCCACGTCGACGATCACGTCCACCGAGCCCGAGCCGTTGTAGATCGTCACCCGCCCGCCCGTCCCGAGCTTGGCCATCACCCTGTTGGCGACGGTCTCCCCGGCGTCGAAGTTCAGGTTGCTGGCCAGCGGCCGGGCCTCGCCGGTGGGGTGGAGGGTGAGGAAGCTGGTGGCCGTGGGGTCGGTGGCGGTGACGTTCAGCACCGCGGCGGCGACCCCGGCGGCCGGGACACCGCCCCGCCCGGTGATCTGCACGTCGAGGCTGGTCCCCGGGCCCAGCCGGGCGCCGCCGCCGATGCCCAGCCGGGTGTCGAGCACCCGGGCCGGGACCAGCGCCTGGTAGCGACCGTCATTGCCGGCGCCGGTGTCGGAGTACCAGCCGGTGACGTCGACGACGAGGTGGCTGCTCCCGGTGGCGTTGAAGATCGACACCCGGCCGCCGGCGCCCACCCGCACCACCACCAGGTTGGGCACGGTGTCGGCCGGGGTGAAGTTGACGTTCGACACGACCGGGCGGGCGGTACCCGTGGGGTACACGGTGAGGTAGCCGTCGCCGGTGGGCTGGGTGACGGTGACGTTCATGGCCACCGCGCTCACGCCCGCGGCGGGCACGCCGCCCTGGCCGGTGACCTGCAGGTCGATGGTGGTCGCCGGCCCGAGGGCCACCGAGATCCCGCCGATGCCGGTGCGGGTGTCCAGGATGCGGGCCGGCGTGAGCGGGCGGTACCGCCCCCCCTCCTGGACGACGACCACCGACTGGGCCGGGTCGGCGCAGTTGGTGCTGACCGGGAGGTTGTTGGCGTCGCCGCTGTAGCTGGCGACGAAGCGGTGGGTGCCCGGCTGCGAGACGACCAGGGGGTCGGACGTGGCCGCGTTGGCCACGACCGGCTTGGTCGAGGCGGCCACCGCCGGGCCCTGGCACGCCGGGTCGTCGGGCCCGTACAGGGTGAAGGTGACCGTGCCGGTGACCGCGACCGGCCCGGCCAGCGTGGCGCTGTCGGTCACCGTCCCGCCCGGGGCGACCGGCGGCGAGGCCTGGGCCGCCAGGGTGGGCGTGGCCCGGTTCACGTTGGAGGTCTGCAGCCCCCGGGCGATCCCGAAGCCGGTGAAGTCGCCGGCCTGGCCGGTGCCGGTGACCGTGGCGACGTGGGCGGTCTGGAGGCCGGGGTCCGGCTGGGCGTCGGCGGTGGGCGCCTTGAGCACGCTGAACGTGAAGGCCATGGCGCACGCGCTGTTCGCCAACCCGGGCTGGGCCAGGACCACCGCGCCGCCGACCGGGACGAACGTCGACCGGCCTGCGGCGTCGGGCGAGGTGACGACGAACGTGCGGCCGGCGCAGGCCCCGGCCGTGCCCGTGGCGGTGGGCGAGAGGGCGAACACGCCGGGATCGGGCGGGACGCAGTCGAGCGAGAGGCTGCCGCAGGCCGGGTTGAGGGTGATCTCGGTCAGGGTGACCGGACCGACCCCGACAGAGGTCGAGTTGGTGATGGTCAGCGACGCCGGCTGGTTGGCCTGCCCGACGGTGACCAGGACCGGGAACTGGGGGCTGACCGACAGCCCCACGCTCACCGCCTGGGCGGACACCGGGGCCAGCGGGCCGGCGAGCAGCAGGAGCGCCGCCCAGAGCACCGCCGTCACCGCCCGTCGCCGCATCGCCATGCGCCTCCGAGCCTACCGGCCGGCGGCGCGCGCGGCGGACCCCTCCCGCTAGGAGATCCAGCCGGCCACGTCGTAGATGACGTGGGTGCCGGCCGAGGCGTAGAGGCCGACCTTGCCGCCCGTCCCCAGCTTGACCACGACGAGGTTGGGCTGGTTGTCCCCTGCGAGGTAGTTGACGTCGGAAGCCAAGGGACGGGCGGATCCCGCCGGGTAGATCGCCAGGTAGCCGCCGGCGACGGGCTGGGTGACGGTGACGTTCAGGATCACGGCCCGCGCGCCCGAGCTGGGCACCCCGCCCCGGCCGGTGATCTGGATGTCGACCGTGCCGCCGGTGCCCAGGGCGCCGGGGAGGCCGCCGGTGCCGTCGCGAGTGTCGAGGATGCGGGCCGGGATCACTGGGACGAAGGCGCCCAGGCTGCCGGCCACCGAGGCGTCGGTGTACCAGCCGCCCACGTCGACGATCACGTCGGTCCAGCCGGCGCCGTTGTAGATGGTGACCTTGCCGCCGGCGCCGAGCTTCACCTGGGCCCGGGAGGCCACCGTCTGGCCGGGGGCGAAGTTCACGTTGGAGGCCCAGGGGCGGGCCTCGCCGGTGGGGAACACGGTCAGGAAGCTGTCGGCCGAGGGGCCGGCCACGGTCACGTTGACCACCGCGGCCTGCACGCCCGAGGCGGGTACCCCGCCGCGACCGGTGATCTGGAGGTCGAAGCTGCCGCCGGGGCCGAGCCGCACGCCCCCACCGGTGCCGTTCCGGGTGTCGAGGATGCGGGACGGCGCCAGGGGTTCGAACCGGCCGGCGCTGCCGGTGGCCGCCCCGGAGTACCAGCCGGCCACGTCGACGATCACGTGGGTGCTGCCGCCGACGGAGTTGAACACGCTGACCTTGCCGTTGGCCCCGACCTTGACCACGACCAGGTTCGCCGTCGTCTCCCCGGCGCTGAAGTTGAGGTTGGAGGGGGCCGGCCGGGCCGTCCCGCTCGGGTAGACGGTGAGGTAGCCGGGCTGGGTGGGCTGGGTCACGGTGACGGTCATGGCCACCCCGGCGAGGTCGGTGCTGGGGACGCCGCCCCGCCCGCCTATCTGGACGTCGATGGTCCCGCCCGAGGGCACGGGACCCACCACGCCGCCCGTGCCGTCACGGGTGTCGAGGATCCGGGCCGGCGTGACCGGGGTGTAGCGGCCCGAGGGGCCCGACGGCGGGATGGTGGTGGGGGTGGTGGTGGTCGTCGGCGGAGGGTCCACCGGGCCGCCTGCGAACACCTGGGCGGCCACGAAGACGTTGCCCAGCGCGGTGCCGCCGCCGGACCAGGTCTGGCCCGGGCTGGTGCGCCACGAGCCGATGCCGACCTTGGAGAAGTTGCCGTTCAGGATGTTGGCCCGGTGGCTCGGGCTGTTCATCAGCTGGTTGTGCAGGTTCTCGGCAGCCACCAGCGGGTCGGTGGTGCCGTTCATCCAGGCGATGTTCTCGGCCGCGCCCGTGGTCACCAGCCCCGTGGCGTTGATGATGTTGAAGACCGACTGGGTCGGGCAGCCGAGGATGGTGTGGCTGAAGTAGTTGCGCAGCCCCATGTCCTTGGCCCGGCCGTGCACGGTGAATCCGCACCCGTTGTACGGAGCGTCCTCGGCGATGCCGCCGAGGGTCGCGTCGGCCACGAGGGCCCGCAGCCCGTTGGCCGCCCGGTCGCGGTTCACCAGCTCGAGCATGCGGGAGTTGAAGGTGGCGTCGGCCGACGCCGGGCGGGCAGGAAGCACCAGCAGGGCAAAGGGCAGGACGACCGCCGCCACCACCGCTCGCCATACGCCGGGGACGCGTCGGGTCCTCCGGGTACGCACGCTGGTGGATTCGGTCAAGCTCGTCATGGTCTGGCCATCGGCGCGCGGCGCGGCAAACCTTTAGATGCATTCGCGCCCGGAGTAGCGTTAGCGCCACGAAAAGTGGTGGTAACGGGTGCGGTTCCCGACACAGGGGGGTGCGGTACGCTCACCGGGCAGGAGCGTTCAGGCGGAGGACCGGGGTTCGATGAGCAGCCCGAGTGCGAGGAGCTCAGTCGACACGGACTCCTTCGGCACCTCGGTCGGCGATCTGTACCGCCTTCATGCCGGCGCGGCCCGCCAAGTCGCCCTTTCCATCACCCACAACGACGACGACGCCGCCGACGCGGTGGGCGAGGCGTTCGCCGGCGTGCTCAAGGCCGTGTCGTCCGGGCGCCTGGCCGAGCCCGCGTCGTGGCGCCCGTACCTCCTCGCCGCCACCCGGAACGCCTCCATCGACATCCTGCGCCGGACCGGGCGGTTGACGCCCACCGACGAGGCGGCCGCCCTCGACGCCATCGCCGGCGGCCGGGGGCCCTCGGACCGGCTCATGGCCCGCGAGGACCGGGCCCGGGTGGCCGAGGCCTTCGCCGACCTGCCGCCCCGCTGGCGGGCCGTGCTCTGGCTCACCGAGGTGGAGGCGATGGCGCCCCGCGACGCGGCGCCCCTGCTGGGGGTCAGCCCGAACACGGCGGCGCAGCTGGCGGTCCGGGCCCGCCGACGCCTGCGGCAGCGGTACGTGCAGATGCACGTCCGCAACCACGCCGCCGGTGACTGCCTGGAGGCCGCCGAGCACCTGGGCGGCCTCGTGGCCGGGGAGCTCACCATCGTCCAGGCCAACCGGGTGCGCGGCCACCTGGCCGAGTGCGAGGACTGCCGTGACCGCCTGGCCGAGCTCGACGACATGGGGCTGTCCCTGCGCCGGGCCGCCCTGCCGCTGCCGCTCGCGCTCCACCGGTTCCGGCCCCGGTGGTGGCCCTGCGGCGGCCGGCGCCGGTGCGACGCCGGGGGCGCCGGCACCGGCTGGCTGCCGTCCGTCGACCCCTCCGCCGCCACCGCCTTTGTGGACGCCATCTCCTCCCCCGCCGTCCAGCACGTGGCCGCGTCGGTGACCGCCGGGCTCCTGGCCCTGGGCGTCGGGGCGGCCGTCGTGCGAGACGCCGGCTCCCGTGCCGTCCCCCCGCCGGGCGCCGGGGCCGAGGCCACCGTCGTCGCCACCGTCCCCCCGGTCGACACCC